>Ga0224495_10000222_pt1 | contig 45994 bp, 86 predicted proteins | sample SF_Jul11_sed_USG_FD_168128 | JGI IMG/M metagenome (GOLD analysis project Ga0224495, IMG submission 168128) | Sediment microbial communities from San Francisco Bay, California, United States - SF_Jul11_sed_USGS_4_1 | ecosystem: Environmental > Aquatic > Marine > Sediment | place: USA: California...
ACTGTAATCCGTCCTGGCAATGCTACAAATATAGCAGGAGGAGTAACGGAAAGCGTAAATGTTGGGGTTATGACACAATTAGCAAAAGATGATTATATTGAATTATATATTGAAAGGATAGCGGGTGCTGGCGATGTAGTTACGACGCAAGGCAGAATAGAAATATTTAAATTATAGAAAATGGGCTTAAATATAAATTTGAATATAAATAGTAAAAATCCAAGACGAGTAAATTTAGCAAAATCATGGACAAATAGTACAATATATCCATACGAATCGTTTATAAGCAATGGTGTAAATATAAGTGTATCAATAAACACAATTAGCTTGGCTAGCGCATACACAAATAGCATAGATATAATTGCAGGAGAAAAATATCTAGTAAAATTTTATATGCAACTTAATTCTGTAAAAGCTCCCGATTACACATTTTATTTGAATGGCAATGGAATTTCAGGACAAGCGACTACAGCAAGATATACCGCTGTTCAAGGACACAATTATAGAATTATAACTATTGACACAAGTTATAATAATGCAGAATTTGTATTTAGAACAGATGCAACAAGCGATCTGCTTGATTTTTCAATCATAAATTTCAAAATGATAAAAATAATATAAAAAATTAAGCAATGAAAAAATATAAAGAAGATGAAGAAGGAGGGATTGACCCTCCTGCACCAAAACCAAAAAAATGATAAAAATATGGTAAAAGAGACGAAAACATTTTTTCAAAAATATTGGCAAGCTATATTAATAGCTGTATCTATGAATATTATTGTAGGCATAATAACTAATGTTGGTGCATATCAGGTAGTTTTATATAAATTAGAAGAAAATATTAAACAAGACGAAGTGCAGGGACAATCAATATTTGAATTACAATTAAATCAAATGACAATTGCTAATGAAGAAAATATCAAATTGCCATGCAAATATACGAATGCTAGAGAGGGATCAAATAATTAACTCTCTTAGAATCGCATATTTGAAATGAACAAGTACAATTATACATATAGAATAATCTAAGCGAGTTAAAATGAACTATATATATCAATATATCAACAAGTTACGACAAGTACTAAATTTATTATAAAATTCAAAATTAAAAATATAACTAAAATAGCTAATTGCTTGATTATCAGCATCTCTATTTTGAAGATTTTAAACGTAAATTAAATACAACAATTGTTATAAATATGATGAATAAATTATTAGAAATAGCATTAACGCAATACGGAATAAAAGAAATTGCAGGGACAAATCACAATGTAACGATAGTTTCATATTTTAATGAAATTGGATTTAAGCAGATAGACAATGATGAAACTCCGTGGTGTTCGGCTTTTATAAACTGGTGTGCAATGAAATCAGGATTTGAACGAACATCTAAATTAAATGCCAGATCATGGTTAGATATCGGATACGAAATAAATATGGATTCTGTACAATTAGGAGACGTTGTAATATTAAAACGAGGGAATCAGGCATGGCAAGGGCATGTCGGAATATATATAAATCAAGATTTAAATTCAATATGGATTCTTGGGGGTAATCAGACAAATATGGTAAATATTATATCATATCCAAAATCAAAAATATTAGGGATTCGGAGATTAAATAAAATAAATTAAAAATTAAAACTATGACACTTTATTTAGCAGCAATTTTGGGAGCATTAATCTATGGCGGAATAGATTGGATAAGCGAAACAGGTAAAAATGTATTAAGTAAAAAATACATATTTACAACAATAATTAACATATTGGCTGGATGTTCATTAATATGGGCATTAGAATTAAAAGCAGGTCAATTTGAAATAGCTGGTATAGATGCTATGAAAATAATAGCTATGTCGTTTGGCATATTTGGTCAAAAATTATTTAAAGCATTGATAAGTATGGCAAATAAAAATATTAAAACAAGATTTGGTATTAATAAAAAATGAAAAAAATAACATTATATTTAATTTTTGCATTGATAATAGTGTGTGGATTTGCGTATATTCAATATACACAAAATATAAAACATAAAGCAGATTCAAAACGGTGGGAGCAAAACACTATTGAAATTCAACAACAAATCCAGCAAATAAATTATACGTATCGGGATTTTAAAAAATACATGGATAATAAAACCGATTCAATATTGAATTTAGCGAGGATAAAACCTAAAAATGTAACTCAAATTACAAATAATTACACAATATATAAAGACACTACAATAAACATATTAAAACCGATATATTCACAAAAAACAGGCACGTATCCTTTTATGGATAAAAAAGGTTGTTTTGAATTTTCTGGATTTATTAATATGGTAGATACAACGCCAGAAATTAATATTAAAAATCGCAAATTCAATAGTGATTTTACTGAAATCGAACACTGGGAAAAAGATACATTGCATTTTTTACGAATAAAATTTACAAATCCATTCCAAAAAAAATGGTTAAACTATACTATAATTGATAATTGCTCAGGAGATAAACGGATAAAGAAAATAAATATCAAATAAAATTATTTATGTAATCCCTTTTCAAATTTATATACATAAAATATGCAATTAATATAATGTTATGTGCAATACTACTCAGTCACATAAATAGTCGTTGGTCTTTCATATTTTTGGATGCCATTGTCGTTGGTAGTCCATCCCTCGCTTACATCTGTATTTGGTTTGTTTTCGCATTTAATAGCATAGTGAATTTGGCAGCCAGCAATTATTATGTGATTGTGTTCGCTCCCCACTTTTGCAAACCAGTTTGTACTATTTCTGTTTGTTTTTAATCCTAAAAATGTATCTTCTACTATTTCAACATCACCCCACGTTGCACGATATTCTTTGCCGTCAGGAGCGTAAAACCAATTATCTGTTGTTATCAAATATTTCCCTTTCATAAAGTACTGCACATAACATTTTGTATAAATCAGTGGCGTTATGTGCTTAATTTTAACCACTTGGCTACTAAGTTAATTTTGTGCGGTTCGACAAGTAGTAGCTCCTAATCGTCACCGCTTCATGCAATTTGCCGTTATGCTCAATTAATTTTTATTTTCCATTTTTTATGGTCTTTTATTAATTTGTGGCATTTGTGGCACACTTTAAAAAGCATCGTTAACTCGAATAAATAAAAATTAACTGCTACTTTTCTGAAAGTGTAATTGTCATGGGAGCAATTGTCCGTTGTTGTAAATGTGTATGTATTTGATTCTGTTAGCATAACAATATGTATATGTAATGTGGCTAAATAAGTTTATCTGTAAATTGAAAGTACGTGCAAAGCCACACTATACATACATTCAACGTTAAAGGTAATTGTTTCACCCTCAACCATCCGTTCTTAAAATTTTATTATAGGCATACTTAATTGCTACCAATTAAGTATGCAATAGCCATCACGTAAACCATATTTAGCACAATCTTTAAGCATGTATTTTATTTCAACTGGAGGTAAACTTCTACCTGTTTTTACACCATTAACAACTTCTTCTAAGTATAGTATATCATACTGCCTAAAGTCTCTATCATTTTTTCTAAGTTCGAATTTCTTTTTCCCACACTCAATAGCTTGATAGTATTCGGTTTCTGTTTTTAAATAATGATGCTTTTTGCTCATATATTAAATTTTACAAGTCACGTTTATTTGATATTTTTTTATTATGAAATAATGCAAAGTAAGATATAATACAAATAGTTATAAACATAACTATATTAAAAATTAACCCTATTAAATCCCAATTCATAGCTAAAAATTTTAATTCTACAATAATTAATTCAGTATTATTAATTTCATATTATATTATATCCTGATTCGTTAAGCGTTTTAATGATATCCTTGCACATTTGCATTGCTTCATCTTCAGTAAGCACAGCCTTTATCGCTGTTTTATTTTTATTCCATCGCATTAACCAGACAGCATCTAATAAAATTAATTCGGCATTTTCAAGTTCAACATCACTATAATATTCTTTATTATTGATATTCCAAATATCCTGAGATGTACAATTGAATATACGACGTATTTTAGATGCTTTATATTCATTTTTAAGCATAAATTTTATTCGACGGATTTCATCATCCGTGAATTTTGCTCTATTTGATCGTTGTCCTTTTTTTGCTCCCACGTTTTTTATTTACAAATTTACACATAAATATTGATAAAATCAATATGATATATATCATATAATGTATGTTGTATAATTAAAATAATAATTGTACATTTGTTATTGTTAACTTAAATTTACAATTATGAAGAAATTTAAATCAACTTATGCAAAAGTATTTAATGCAGAATATAAGGACGCTATTAATATAGCTATGATGCTTCAACCCCCAAATACTGAATTAGAAAATGTAATTGAAATTGAAGATACTCAATTTGATTTATTTAGCGAATTAGAAAAAATGTTTAATCCAAATAAATAAAATAATAATGGAAACAAAAAACGAAATTAAATTAGTGCAAGAGCCTATAATTAAACATGAATTAGTTAAGGCTGGATTAAGAGTGACAAAGAGACTTTCTGAATTAGATTTAGAAAATCAAATTGCTACAATTGATACGGTAAAATCGTTAAAAGATTTAAGGGCTGAATTAAATAAAGAATTGAGCGATTTTGAAGATCAAAGAAAGTTTATCAAAAAAGCAATAAATAATCCGTATGATGAATTTGAGATCATATATAAGGATGAGATTTTAGAAAAATACAAAAATGCAATCGAATTACTAAAAGATAAAATTTCAAGTGTTGAGATTAAAATTAAAGAACAAAAAGAAGCGATTTTAAAAATTTACTTTATTGAATTATGTCAATCCGAGGAAATTGATTTTATTACTTTTGATAAGCTTAATTTAGATATTAATCTGTCCACCTCAGAAAAGAAATATAAAGAGCAAATAAACGAGTTTATTCAAAAAGCATGTTCTGATATTGATTTGATTAAAACACAACCACACGAGGCTGAAATAATGACAGAATATAAGATCAGTTTAAATGTTTCAAAAGCTATTCAAGATGTCAATTCAAGGATACAAAGAGAAAATGAAGAAAAAGAGCGATTAAGACAAATAGAAAATAATCGCAGAGTTTCAGAATTAAAACGAATCGGAATGTCATTTGATCAAATGACAAAATCATTTGTCTATAATGATGATATTTATATATCTGAAAGTATCATTAATGATTATGAAAAATCAGAATTTTTGACTAAATTTATTGAACTTGAAGAAAAAATAAAGACTGATAAAAAAAGGGAAATAAAACAGCCGGTTCAAATAGAAATCAAACCGGAACTAAAAGAGCCGTTAAAAGTTCCGGTGAAAGAAGAAAAAGAAGAAACATTAACCACAAGGTTTGAAGTATCTGCTACACTGAAAAAATTAAAAGAATTAAAATCATACTTATTAGAAAATAACATAACATTTAAAACTATATAAAAATGGAACTAGCAAAATTAGAAAAAGCAAAAGAAAAATTTGAACTAGCATGCAATGAAGCGGAGGGTATTTCTCTAATGCAAAATGCAGGGGCGGCATTTAAGGCTGTTGTTGTTGTTAAAAACCTTAGAGAAGTTCTTACTGATGAAATAATGAAAGAAGTATTTCTTCCATTAATGAACACTAAAATAGGATTTTTGACCGATCGCAACGGGAAACCTGACAAACAAGGTAATAAAAAATCTTTGTATGACATTACTATTGTAAGGGACGCAATTATTGATGCCGCTTCGTTTGGTTTATTGCCTACTTTTAATCAAATGAATATTATTGCTGATAAAATGTACCCGACAAAAGAAGGATTTACGGCTCTGCTTAAAAAATTAAAAGTAAAATATATTCTTAATTTTGGAGCAGATAATACTAAACAGGATGCAAAATTTGCTGAAATATCTGTAAAAATAAACTACGAATTTGAAGGAAATAAAAATTCTTTTTTAATGACTGCAGTTGTTCCAAAAAATTCATATTCAAGCTATGATCAACTAAAAGGTAAGGCAGAAAGAAGAGCAAAAAAGATGCTTTATGAATATATTACAGGACTTGACTTGGGAGAAAATGACGGAGAAACAATACAAGAACCAGAAAATAGATCAATTCAAGACGCTGAAATTATTGATCAAAAAGAATCAACCCAAAAAACTATTAATTTAGAAAATGTATAAAGTAATTGCATCATCAAGTAAAGGGAATTCAGTATTATATCATAATTCGATTATGATTGATATTGGAATTTCTTTTACTTCAATTAAACAGTATTTAAAAGATATTCAAATTGTATTATTATCTCACGAACATAAAGATCATATTAATATTGATACACTTAAAAGATTACAATTTGAAAGACCAAGTTTAAGAATTGGTTGTGGTGAATTTATGTTAAAGCATTTGTCAGAATTAAAAAATATTGATATTTACGAAGCTAGGCAATCTTATAATTATAGAACTTTTAAAATAATACCTATTAAACTATATCATGATTGTCCTAATTTTGGCTATCGAATTTTAACTAGTGATTATAAAATAATTCATGCAACTGATACCGCAACATTAGAAGGAATTGAAGCAAAAGGATATGATTTATACGCTCTTGAATTTAATTATGATGAGGAAACTATAAACGATATTATCGAATCAAAACGCAATACTGGTCAATTTGCGTATGAAAAAGGCGCAATAAACAGTCATTTATCAGAACAACAAGCAAATGAATTTATCTTTAAAAATAAAGGTGAAAGGTTTGAAATTTTAAGATTGCATCAATCAACTAGATATGAGATATGAGATATAATTTATCATATAAAGAAAGCAAAATTAATGCATTTAAAAAACTTTCTGAATATTCAGAAAAAGGGCTAATAATTGATATATCATTAATAAAAAAGACACGATCTAATTTGCAAAATAGGGCTTTACATTTATATTTTATCATGTTGGCAGGCGAGTTTTTGAATATTGGTTACGATTTTAATTATACGAATCCATTCACAAATGAAATAATATCAATCCCTTATACTGGTGATTTAGTAAAAGAATATATTTGGAGACCATTGCAAAATCAAATGTTTAAAATAGAAAGCACAACAAAATTAACAACCGAAATGATCAATTTAATTCTCGAAGTAATTAGTAATTGGTTAGCAGAAAAAGAGATATGTGTAAATTTCCCCAATAAATTTGATTTATTAATTAAACAATTAAACGAACATGAAAAAAACCAAAACTTTATCTAAACTTAAAGCCGAATTACAATTAATATTTAATCAATTTATACGATTAAGAGATAATGGGCAACCGTGTATTTCATGCAATCAATTTAAAGAAGCAAAACAAGCTGGGCATTATTATCCAGTCAAGGGATACGATGCTTTAAGATTTAATGAATTTAATGTAAATGGTGAGTGTCCTGGATGCAATTGTTTTGATGGAGGGCATTTGATTAATTATGGTGATAATTTAATAAAAAAAATAGGAAAAGAAAATTTTGCTCAATTAAAAAAAGATGCAAAAGCATACAAAATGAATGGATATAAATGGTCAAAAAGTGAATTATTAGAAAAAATAGGCTATTATAAAGAAAAAATTAAAGAACTAAATTAAAATGGAAAATTACGAAAGCAATATTTCACGAATTAACAAAAAATGAAAATTCACAATTAATTTTAATAAAATAAAAAAGAAATGATAGTAACAAAAGAGCATCAAGAAGCATTAATTGAGAAGTATATAAAAGACAAACACAATCAAGATGAATGCATTGGCTTTGTCGACGGCTTAAATACAGCATTAAACTTAGTTAAAAGTTTAACTATATCAAGCAATAGTAATTGGGTAGCATGCGCCGAGCGTGAGCCAGATAAAGAGGATACTTACTATATTTATCCGTACAAATATCACTATACGGCAGAATATCACAAATACGGAAAGTGGGCAGGCAAATGGACAAATGATGATTCGTATGGCTATGAATATGAGGTATGTGTTGATTACTGGAAAGTTATAGAGTCGCCAATGGTATAGATATATTATGGTTAAAAAATGAAAAATAAAAAAGCAGAATATTTCAACTATCTGACAGCTTCCATGATTGAAATAAATGATGGCTGTATAAAATGCATTTGGCTTGAATATTCAAACACAAATGAGTTTGATAATGAAGGCTGTGTTATGCTTAATAATGGAGATAATGCACTTATTGAGTTTGAAAATGGCAAAAAGATGATAATAACTAATAGTGAATGGTGTAGCCTTAAGTGGCTTCATTAACTAGTATATTTAAATTATATGATATATATCATAAAAAAAAGTGTTAAAAATTGCAACAAATGTTATATATTTAAGTATTCATTTTAAAAACAATATTATGAGTGTAACCAGAAATATTCTTTTAAAACCGTTCATTAAAATTCGAATTCAATACAAAAATTATGAACATGAAATAAAAACTTGTGGAGAACACGAAGAATTGAATGAAAATTTTTACCATTATATTGAAAATGATGAAATATACTTATTTTCAAACACCAAAAGCAAAATTAATATTGATACAAATGAAAATGTATTTACAACATTAACGCCCGAATTAATGAATGCTATGATTGCTGAATTTTCAGAAAAGCACAAAGAAGACATTCTATTATTAGAAGCAAAAATAAACTCAAAAGTAAAAGTTGAGTTTGGATTTGTATATGATGTTCGGTAAGGTTGCCGATAACGGTACTCAAATATGGTGTCGATTGCCCATAAAAATTAGTACAATGTTGATTAAATGTAAAACACTATAAAATACGAGCGATGGATTTAACAGAAAAAAGTTTACTTGTAGGAATATGTAATTGGCTGACTAAACAGCCTGAATACAGAAAACGTGAAATAACAGACCCGGAAAGTTTGTTTTACCATGTTGCGCCAATTAAATATGCTGAATTTATAATGAGATTTGTGCGTGAGGAAGTCGAAAATTCGAAGCACGGCAATTGCACTATATTTGATGTTGTAGGGCATAGCGGACAGTTATGCCAATATGAACCAGACAATACAACAGCGATGAACTGTAAGCATTGCGGAGAACCTAAATGGGTGCATGAATGTTGTAAATTGGCATAATTGCCTACAACTAGAATATATACATCATACATTAAATTAAAACTTAAAATCATGAATCGACAATTAAAATTTAAAGCACTTTATAAAAATAAACTGTATGATGTTTATGGAATTTCATTCCCTGATTTAATGGTTGATATTCCGCTAAAAAGATTTCCGTTTACTCAAAAAGTCAAAGCTGATGAATTAATTCAATTTATTGGCAAAACTGACGTAAATGGATGCGAAATATTTGAGGGTGACTATGATAATGATGGCAATTGCGTTGTCTGGTGTGATATATGTAACGCTTGGCAATTTGCCCAATTAGATGTACCGACAAAAGATATTTGTATCTCTTGTCATGCTTGTGACGGCAATTTCTTTTTTGATGAGCATATTCAAGAATTTGAAACAGTTGGCAATCGGCTTCTGTAAGATTGCTGATACCGATAGAGCACAATTAGTAATAAATTTCAAAATACAGACAAGGATGGGAAAGAAAACAAAAGTTTCAAAAACGCAGAAACATGCCAATTGTAGTTATACTATATTATGTGACGTTTGTGAACAATGCAATCAGTATGCAGATGAACTTTTTAGTTTTAATGGTGAAATCAAACGTTGCAGTTATTGTATGAAAGTGGAAGGATTATGCCAAACATGTGGAGATTATATACCATTTCCAGACCCTAATAATGATAATGATTCTTTATGGCAGTTAGATGATTCAAGCGACTACGCACCAACACAGTGTTTAGAATGCTTCTTTAAAAAGCCGCATAATTAGATTATATACAACATATATATATCAAATTAAAATCATGGATACAATAATTATTTCTAAAACAAAATTTGAGAATCATATTATTGATCACTTTGATAGCGAAGGTAAATATGATTACGTTGAAAATGGCAAAACAGAATTTGCTATAGAATTTGTTGATACCGATAAAAACGAAACAGGGAAATACAAATTCGGAGTAATTTACGACCCTTTTTATCGAAAAGTATATGATATTGAACATTTGAGAGTTTACAAAATAATTGATACCGGAGACGAGGAAGCCAATATTAAATTAAAAACTGACAATAACAATCCTAGTCGGTTAAGTTTATTTAATGAACTTCAAAAAATACTTGAAAAGCAATTAAAAGTTGACGAGAAAAATGCAAAATCAATTCGAGATATTGAAGATACGAATAAATGGTTAAACGAAAATTGCAGGTAATAATATGAATTAAAAAAGTATTAAAAGATTTGATTTATTCAAAATATTAACTATATTTGTATTTGAGATTGTTATTTTTAATACGTAGATTTAAGTTAAAAACCCGGCTTCCCCAAGAACCTCACACAACGATTAAGTCGGGTTTTTTCGAATTAAAAAGTAAATAAATATGTATATAGATTACGAAAAGTACAAGAAAAGATTGAAACAAAAAGGGATTACAGCTAATCATTTGATTAGTAAAACTAAAACGCCTAGATCGACATATTATAATTTTGTGAATGGTGTAAAAGAAGCAACCCCTGAATTTTTATTATTATTATCAAATGAATTAGTTTGCCCGATTAGTTATTTGACGAAATAATTTTTTTTAATTTTAAACTAAACAAATTTGTATTATGATAAACTTATTAAAGCAAGTATTGCGAAAAAATGAAATTTACGATTCCGATGAAATGTATTTAAGTATATTCATTAAATATTCAATTGGTGATTATAAAAGACCAACACTGGACGATTATCAAATATGCCACAAATTGTTCGAATTAGGGTTTTTAGTTAAGAAATCGACTCCTATTTGGTGGAATGATTCATTTTGTGGTTATAATCATGAATTTAAATGTATATGAAAAATAATAAATTATGAAAAACGTAGCAATGGATGATTTAATCGTAGGCGATATATTCGCTGAAAAAATTCAGATTCGTGGCAGGATAGCATTTGAGGTGCTAGAAATCGAAGATGAGGCAATAAGGGTTATAAATAGAAGTAATAACAGCGTTTCGAAAAAACAAAAAAAAGGATATGTTATTTGGTTACGAAATACATGTGAAACAATATAATTTATGGCAAAACGATTTATTGACACGACTATTTGGACGCAAAATAAATGGTTTAGAAAATTAAAACCTGAAATAAAATTGCTCTGGATTTACTTATTTACAAATTGCGATTCTGTTGGTATTTGGGAAGAAGATATCGAATTGGCTTCTTTTGTTATAGGGTATGCATACACTATGGATAGTCTATTAGAATTTAAGGGTAAATTAAAACAAATTAATGAAAAAAAATATTGGATTATTGATTTTTGTAATTTTCAATATGGAATACTTGATGATGAAAAATTAACAAATAAACCTCATCAATCATACATTAGAATATTAAAAAATCATAGTCTATGGATAGACTATCTAAAGACTATTCATAGTCTTAAAGAAAAAGATAAAGAAAAAGATAAAGAAAAATATATAAAAATATTTGATGAAATAAAAGATGAATTTTCTTTAAGTAATGAATATGTAAATTTGATAACATTATGGTTAAAATATAAGTCTGAAAAGGGTCAATCATATAAAAAAACGGGATTAAAAACATTAATAGAAAGTTTATTAAAAGATTCGAAAAATGACATTGAAATTGCAAGAGAAATGATTAATAAGTCAATTCGAAATAATTATTCCGGAATATTTAAAATAGACAATAATCAAAAAAAGCAAACAAAAAATATAAATGATAAATGGATATAATAAGTAATATATTAGAAGATTGCAAAAAAGAAAAAGGAACGTCGAGAATAAAATATTATCCATATTCGACGTCAATTGCAAAACATGTTTGGTGCGAAATAGCTTCAAAAATGATAAATAATCTTAAATACGATGAATTTAATAAGGAAGTATGGTCTGAATTAATAAAATATATTCATGGTGACGAATCTTGTATTTATGATTTAAATAAATCAATTGCATTAATTGGAAGAACCGGCTCTGGTAAAACTAAAACTATGGAAATAATGTCACAGTATATGAATATTGATGATGTTAAATATATTAAAAATGGCAAATTGATTAGATTTAATTACAAAATTATATCATCTCGGGAAATAGTAAATCAATACGCAATAAAAGGATATGATGCGATTCAAAAATATATAATGATATCAAATATTTGTATTGATGATATTGGCTCTGAATCAACATCTGCCAAGTATTACGGAACGGAATTAAACGCAATCGAGGAAATAATTGAAATGAGATATTCAAAAGGATTGATGACTCATTTTACATCAAATTATAATACTGATGACATATTAGAATTGTATGGAAGCAGGGTACATAGCAGAATAATGCAAACATGCAATATCATAACATTAAATGGTAAAGATTATAGATTGTAAATTAAAATTCAAGATCATGAAAAAACAAGCAGAATTTACAAATACAGAATTTGGAATATTATACGCAATAGTTAATGAATTCGGGAATGATAAAAAACCGGAACTCATGAAAGAGATAAAATCATTGATGCGATATGACAGAATGATAATGAAAGGCAGAATTCTAGGAGCATTAAAAGGAATATTATAAAATATAAAAAACAAATATTATGCATAAAGAATCAAAATTAAAAATGCAATGGTTTAAAGATAATTTTATAGAAAATAATAATATTAAAATACTTGATGTTGGGAGTTATGATGTGAATGGGAGTTATAGGGATATATTTAAAGAATCAGAATATCATGGGCTGGATATTGAAAAAGGGGAAAATGTAGATATAGTTTTACAAAATCCATACGATTGGTCAAGTATACAATCAAACTATTATGATGTTGTTATAAGCGGACAAGCATTAGAGCATGTTGAATTTTTCTGGATAACAATGAAAGAAATGTGTAGAGTTTTAAAAAAAGGCGGTTTAATTTGCATAATAGTTCCAAACAATTTTAAGGAACATAGATACCCTGTAGATTGTTACAGATTTTTTACAGATGGGTTAGTGGCGCTTGCAAAATTATACAAATTAAATATTCTACATTGTAGCATGAATCAGGGTGAAAAAAAATGGATTAATCATCTTGCGAAAGATGCAATATTAATAGCAAAAAAAACATATTCTGGAATTGAGGAAATAGTAATTAAAGATTATAAATTAATCGAACTGAATCATAATGAATTATGCAGACCATTCAAATATAAAAAACAAAATAATAATTTTATAATTCGCAATATCAGAAGAGTATTACGAATTATTATTAAATTAATTGATTATTAAGTAGTTGATTATAAATAAATATGATATATATCATAAAAAAAAGTGTTAAAATATTTGCACAATTGCAACAATTGTTATATATTTACGTATAATTAATAAAGAAACAACGATGACAACAGACAGCAAAATATTAATCGGCGGACAAGCACTAAGAATACTAGGTAGTTCAAGATCAACAAATGATACTGACTATTTAATCAATGATATTTCAACAAAAGAAGCTTTTTTACATGATGAAAATATTGATTATCTTAACGCAAACGGTAATAAATTTTTTGCTGAGATTTTCAAAATCGAGGAAGGCAATCAAATAGCTACTCCTCAGTCATTATTAGAGCTTAAAGCTTATGCATTTGTTCAACATTGTCAGAATATGAAATTTCAAAAAGCTGATGAAGCAGAATTTGATATGAAATTTTTAGTTAGAAAATTCAATTTGACTGTAAAAATAGTTCGTAATTATGTATCATCAGGCGAATTAAGCGAAATAATGAAAGTTATAAATTCAACTAAAATATAATATTAACTTAAAACTAAGCAATCATGAAAACAAAACAAGTACAATTAGCAAAAACAAAAGTTGCAAAATTAGCAGCAAGTATGAGTAATCATACAACAACTCAAAAAATTGATTTTGCAATAGAAAACAAACTTAATATAATATTCAGTTCTTTTTATTCCCAGGGTTGGACACGTGTTAACGATTTAGATGTAAAAAAAGAGATAAAATTTAATGATATTGATAAAAATTTCGGAACAGGCTCTTATTATATGAATTATTTAGCAGTTGGGAAAAAAGAATTGACGGAAAATGACAAATTAAAACTCATTAAACACGCCGAAAATGGATTTATAAATAAACATAATTTAAACATTTTTAAAATTTACTTAAATAAAGATTCAGGATTTTGTTAAATAATAGAATAATTTAATCCATTCAGGGGTTCAATTCCCCTGATGGATTTTTAAAATATTTAATATTAACTTAAAAACTAAGCAAAATGAAAACACAAGAAAGATTAAACGAAACAATTTACATCATAAAGCATGATGAAATTGAAGAAGACATTTTTAAAACTATTATCGAAGATTATTTTAGAGATGAAACTACAACTCCGGGCGGAGTGGCTCCACGAATGCACATTAGAGAAGAAGGTGCATTTGAAACAACTGACGGTGAACTACACAGGACTAAGGAAGAAGCAGAACAATGGATTAAAGATAATGATTTAGAAAATGAAATAAAAGACAAAAGACGCTGGGAACTTTGGAGTTGGGGAATTAGCGGAAATCATCCTAAATTTCAGGAATCGTATGAAACAGAAGAAGAAGCAGAAGAAGCATTATGGAAATGCTGGTTAAACAATTTTGATTATGACAATGGTTCTGGATTAAATGATGCGCCTGCATTTTTCTTTGATAAAAAAGAAGCTGAAGAATATTTAGAACAATTATAATCCTACTGGTTCCTGCTTAGTTCAGTAGGCGTATGCCTCACGATACGAGGCTTTTATTAACTAAAAAATTAGTGTTATGATAACAAAGAATCAAATAATAGAAATAATTTTAAGACCTTACGGGAATTTGAAACAAAAAAGTATAAATAAGGTCATGAGTAGATTCCTAAAAATGGATGAACAGGAATTTATAGAATATGCACAAACAATTATCCCTAATAGATATTATTTATCATAAATTAAAACGATAATCGAAAAAGGGCTTAGCCTTAATTTAAAAAAACGAGATAAATTTTAAATAACAAAACTTAAATTAAACACATAAAAGATATGAAAAATATTACAGATAGCGAATTACTTAAAATAGTAGAAAAATGGGAGAAAGAACAGCCTATTAATATAGGCATAAAAACTGCATTTACAGACGGTTATAGAATGGCAGAAAATAAAATTAAAAAATTAACTATATTTGATGTTAGCGGCAGTATTATTACTAAATTTGACACGGTAGCGCATGGTTATAACTCCAAAATAGGAGTTGCAGGGAATAGCAAAGAAGATGATTTAATTGCAGAAGCTAAAAGAGATGCCTTTGATGAAGCTATAGAAATAGTTAAGCAATATTATCGTTAAATAGATTATATACACCAAACTAAAATTATGAAAACATGGAAATTAGAATTTAATGATTTAGCAGGTATCTGCTATTGCGAATGGAGCGAAGATGTTAAAGAATATATTGAAAATATGGATATTAATGATATTATTACTGTTACCTGTGAAGAAATGACGGAGGAAGAATTTTTAAATTTGCCGGAATTTGAAGGATTTTAACTAAAACTTAAAACTATGAAATACACAACTGGAAAACATGGAGATACAGCGATTGAAGCTAATAAAATTATTGTTTATATCGGCGAGAATAGATACCGATTAACTGAAAGTATAGACGGCAAATTGACTGTAAATAAAATGAGTGACGGACTGAATGATAATATAAATATACATCCTCGTTACGCCAATGAAATAGAAGTTTCTTAAATATTAGAATTACAAACTTAATATCATGAATTATAAACAAAAAACATTAAAAGCATTGTCTGAAATGTCCGAAAGCGAATGTGAAAAGCTATTTAAATATATTCCTGCTCGGCACAAAATGACAGATAATCAAAAAAATTGCATCCATTCAATGCATTATGATCTGAAAACCGGCGGGTCAACTTGTTCTTTATGTAAATGGATGAGTTAATTAAAAAAACGAGCTAAATTTTAAATAACAAAACTTTAATAAAATAATGGAAAATTTAAAAGCATTGGTTTACGGAAAAGAATTGAATGATTACCAAAAAGCATTAGCTGTTCAGGAATTTGAAAAATTACAACAAAGTAAAAAAAATGCGAATGAGTCATTAATTATGAAAGTTAAAGAAACTTATATTGTTAATGTAAATGGAGAACTTATAAAGTTATTTCTTGTTGAAAGCGGTAAATATTTTATTAATAAATTATTATGTGACGGTTTGGGATGGTCTCATAAATTAGAAGAAATAACAGAGAGCAAAGCTAAAGAATATATAAAATAATTTTTATTATTCGCCCTAAAAATATTGCCTATAACTTTTAGTTAGGTTTTGTCGCTTGTAATAGCACAAGCCGTACAGATACGTAGCAGGCAATGTGCGGAAGGCATATCTTTCGGAGTGTTAGAATTAATCGGTTTTGGAAAATTAAAATTTTTAAATTATGAAACATACATGGATTAACTTTCCGACAGCATCAAAGAAAAAATGTACTCGCTGCGGAGTAATTGTAGAAATTAACAGAAATGGAAATTACGGTAAGAAATATTATTTATATGAAAAGGTTTATGACAAATCTCCGCCTTGCAAAGATTTAAATTTTGAAGGGTTGTAGGGATGGTTTGTGCGGATGGAGCGCAAGCGATTGAGCCTAACTAAATTATATACACCATACATCAAACTAAAACTTAAAACTATGAAAATAAATAGCAAAATGCCTTATGACAGCGTGTTAGCAAATCGTAAAGCGAGCGATAGAGAAGCACTTAAACATAAGTATTTTAGAAAAACAGAACTATATTGGGTAAGACGTAGGGATGATTATAGATTTGACAATGAGGAATGTGGACTTGCAATTGACCACTATCTTGAAACAGGACAAGAGCCTTAGCGAGCGTATGTTTGCTAACTAAAACTTAAAACTATGAAAATGAAAGATGAAAAATATATTAAAAGTAGAATAAATCAATTAAAAGTTGAACGTAAAGAAATTTTAGATGATTGGAAAGGTAAATTACAATCAATGGATATTTTTACTAAACGTAGATTAAATTTGTATAATGATAAAATTTCTGCATTTGAAGAAGTTTTAAATTAAATTGCCTATAATCTTTAAACTAAAACTTAAAACTATGAAAACACAAATCATCTTAAAAAACATTGCTTTATTTGTAATATGCTTTATAATAGCATTTGTAGTAACCTGGTTAATTAAGATTGACTGGTTGTGGTCAATTCTTTTTACTCCGTTTTTTGCCTTTATTTATGTATTATATGCTTATATTCAAGGGCTTATTCGTTGGAAATATCAGATAAGGAATAGTTATAAATGAAAAATTATGAAAAATTACATCAATTGGAGTGGCATAAGCTCAGAATTAGGATTAAACAGATCATATATTCATTCAAAATATAAAGGGAAAAGATTTAAAACGATAGTTTCCTTTATTAACTCAAAAAATGAAGAAATTCAAGAGTATTTGAATGAATACATAAGGAAAGAGAAAATAGCAAATGAAATTGATAATGCTATTAAGGAAATGGAAAATACCGATAAGCTGGAAAAAATATTAAAGGGCATTTTTAAAAATAAATAATCATGGACTTATTAACAACAGCAATTAAAGCGGGATTTAAAATTGAAAATAATAAATCTATTGAGCAATCAAAGTATTTATTATTATGCGAAATACAACAATGGCTGAGAGATGAACATGGCATATTAGTTTTATGTTGGACAAAGTATCATCCCCAGACGTCATATTCGATCATAATATGGTTCTATAAAATTGCATATACAGACAAAAATATTATTTCTAATTATGATTATAATAGTTATGAAAGCGCACTTAAAGAAGGATTAGAAGAAGCAATAAAATTAATAAAATAATGAATAAATATAGAATAACGTTAAATATAAGAATAGTAGGCGATTTGAAATGCTGAACTTCGTAAAACAGAATAAAGTTAATTAAATGAATATAAACAACCTACACGTAGAAACCGCCTATTATTTTTATACATTGTTAGACTTTCGTTTTGTGCGGTGGGATAAAACTTAATAAAATGACACAGCAGCAAGCAGATGATATATGTAGAATGGCACTACCATTTAATGTTTACAGTAAAATAGAACAGCATGAGTTAATTGCTGCGGCAAACTCGATAATGTTTTATTGTGTCTGTATGGTGAAAAAAGCAACATATTTTGAATGTGACTTGGAATTTAAAATAAACTTTAAAAATAAACTATTTGATGGCGTGGAGGCAAATGAAGCCTAACTAAATTATATACACCATACATCAAATAAAAATAATAAATCATGAAAAAATACTGGAATAAATACAAAAGATTAATAACACAATTGTTTATTGTGTTACTTATTATAATAATATTCTACATATCAATGTGGGCATTAGGTTATATAGAATTTATAATTGAATCGAAATAATTATGATACAATTTGAACCAGCATTTAAAATAGGACAAAAAGTATATCATATATGCAGCGAAAGTGACAAAGGAATAATAGTTGATATAACATATTCGGTAAGAACTAAAATAATATCATATCAAGTTATATTTGGGCGTACTGCTAATGATGATGTATGGTGTAATGAATTTGAGCTAAGCGAATCAATAAGGTATTGAATAAAATAATTATATATCATACTGAAAGGTACTTAGCTGAATTTGACAATTCAATAAAAAAATATTATATTTGCATTATGGCATATATTTTACAATCAACACAAGATTTAACATTGCATTTTGTCGGGACAATACTTAAAAAGACAAATACTCCGGTTTTTGATACTGATATAAATCAAGCAAGAAGATTCTCGACGCATTTAGAAGCTAGTCAAGTTAAGGAATTAGTAATAAGACCGACGCAAATAATTGAAGTATGAAATTATCTAATTTAAAATTAAACCCAGATAACCCTCAAAAGTTCGACGATTTAACATCTTTAGAAAATTCAATTAAGAATTTCCCTAAAATGATGAAATTAAGACCGATTATTTACGATCCTGAAAAAATGATTGTATTAGGGGGTAATAAAAGATTGATTTGTTTACAAAATTTAGGCTATAAAGAAATACCGGATGAGTGGGTAAAAAGCGCAGACGAGTTAACAGAAGACGAAAAGAAAAGATTTGTTATTCAAGATAATATTCAAATCGGCGAGTGGGATATAGATTTGCTTGAAAATTGGGATTTTGATGAATTAAAAGATTGGGGATTAGGATTAGAAAAGAATGATTATGATATTGAAATAATAGAGTCGGAAGATTCTGATAAGCGAGCAGGAACATTTACAACTAATATATCTAGCAATAAAACAGCCATGTATATTGGGAAAATGTATGGAATTATAAATAAAGAATTTTATGAAAAAATAATTAACAAATATGATTTTATTGAAGGCAACGAAAATCATAATGGGATTATTTTTGAAGAGATTTTAAAAAAAATAATATGAGAATATATTTTCATACAGAGAAGAATCAGGCTAGGTGTGGGACAATAATGTTATTAATATACTTATTAAAAAAACAAAATATAGAAATATTAGATAGCCCTAATAATGCAGATTTTGTATTTGTATCAGTATATGATGTATCGGCATTTAATATATTATATTCAGCATATAAGTTATATCACGGGAAAATCCCTATTGTTGCAGGAGGAGATACATGTAAATTAGATTTTGTATTAAATTATGCAGATTATGTAGTCAGGGGCGAAGCGTATGAATTTATAAAAAAATTAAGTAAATTAAAAAATAAGGAAGATATAATAAATATACCCAATGTATGGACAAAGAAAAAAAATGGAATAATAGATTATGAAATAAAATATAATGAGAATCCTATAATAAAAGCATCCCCAAAAGTATATTATTATTATGGCGGTAAAGGATGCCCTCAGAAATGTAAATTTTGTTTTTATTCTCATGTAAATGAATATTCGCAAATCGACAAACAATTAGTTATAAACGCCTTAAAAAATATACCAAAATCTGGACGATTATATTTAACATCAGCATATTTTCCATATCCGGAAATTGAAGATTGTTATTTAAAAAAATTAGGCATGATTGATTTAAAAAATCATCAATATTTAAAACGTAAATATCCTTCAAGATCATATAGAATGGGCATCGAATTTTTTACAGAAAATATGCGTAAAAAAATGGGAAAGCCAATATCAAATGAAAAAATAACAGAAACAATAAATAAATCTTTGTTATGGAATCATGAAATAGTGATGTATTTTATGGCAGGATTGGAAAATCAAGATGATATGTTTGAATTCATAAATCAAGTCCCTTTTTATCAGGAAACTTACAGCCCACGTATTACAATTCATTTTCAATATATAGATTTTAATGAAAAAACACCACTGCAAGGGTGCAATGTTATAAATAGGAGCGATTTTGATTATAAATTGTTTCAAAAAGAATTAAATTTAAAAAATAGGAGGATCAGAGTAGGCGCCTTGAAATATAAAGCATATTCTACATATCGAACGATTTTGCAAAGGACAAAAGAAAAAGAAGAAACAGAATTTATTCATTCATTAAGAAATGAAAAAAATAATGATGTTATGATTAATAAAATAGAAAAAAAATATCCATATTTATTAGGAAACAAAATATTGACTTGTTAAAATATGCCACGTCCTAAAGCAAATATAGATTGGAAAATAGTTGATCAATTGCTTGAAGCTTCATGCGAAGGCACTGAAATTGCGGCATATATAGGCATAGATAATGATACACTTTATAAGAGATGTAAAACAGATAATAAAATGTGTTTTTCCGAATATTTACAACAAAAGAAGGCTAAAGGCGATTCGATGTTAAAAACTAAACAATTTAAAATTGCTATGGAAGGCGATAAAGCTATGTTGATTTGGTTAGGCAAACAAAGATTAGGGCAAAAGGATAGACACGATCATACATCGAATGATAAAGAATTAAAAGTATTAACAATAACGGAACGAGAAGCAAGGATAAAAGAAATAAAAGAAAAATTAGGCATCAAGGAAGATGAATGATGAATTAGAACTTTTAGAAGAGTTATATATATTAGAACGTCAAAAATTACGAGATAAAGCCAAAGAAGATATTTTGGCTTTTACTTTATATACAAAAGAAGATTATATAGTAAATTGGCATCATGAATATTTATGTGATAAATTAAATGATTTTGTAAATGGCAAAATAAAAAGAATGATGGTGTTCATGGCACCGCAGCATGGCAAAAGCGAATTAACTTCTAGACGTTTACCAGCGTTTATGTTAGGTAAAAATCCAAATTTAAGAATAGCCCTTTGTGCTTACAATGCAACATTTGCAAGTAAATTTAATAGACAGGTGCAAAGAATAATGACAAATCAGTCATATTTGGATGTATTTCCTAAAACACAGTTAAATTCAAAAAATGTTGCAACGGATTCAAAAGGGGCATATCTTAGAAATTCAGAACAATTTGAAATAGTTGATAAAAATGGATCATTTATATCTGTGGGTGTTGGTGGTGGTATTACTGGGAATCCGGTAGATGTTGCATTAATTGACGATCCAATTAAGGGAGCAGAAGAAGCAGGTTCTCAAATATATAGAGAAAAACTTTGGGAATGGTATACATCGGAATTAGAAACCAGACTTAATAATAGTAGTCAAATTTTAATAACACTAACTAGATGGAATATAGATGATTTAGCGGGACGAATATTAAAACATAGCGAAGATGAATATTCAAAAAAGTGGGAAATTGTAATATTCCCTAGAATTAAAGTTGATAATTCTAATCCAAATGATCCAAGAAAAGTAGGTGAAACATTATGGAAAGAAGTACATTCTTTAGAATCCGCTTTAGAATCAAGGCAAAGAAATCCAGTAAAATTTGAAGCACTTCAACAGCAAAATCCTAAAGTTATGGAATTCGGTAATGAATTTTACAAAGGATTTGATGAAAGTAAGCATATAAAACGATGTAAATACAATCCTGATATTTCGTTACATATATCATTAGACGAAAATGTGAACCCTTATATAACTGGAACGATATATCAGATAATAGATAAAACTATCTATCAAATAGATGAGATATGTCTGGCTCATCCAAAAAATACACTTAAAGAATTAGCTTTGGAATTCTCATTACGATATAGTGATCATACTACAGGAGTTTTTTTATATGGTGATGCAACAAGTAAAAAAGCAGATACTAAACTTGAAAAAGGGCAAAACTTTTTTACTTTATTTTGTAAATATATTGCAGAATTTAATCCAGCTTTGAGAGTGCCAAATTCAAATCCATCAGTAGCAATGCGGGGTAATTTTATAAATGAAGTTTTTGAAAATAATCAAAGTGAGATATATTTTTACATTGACCCATCTTGTCATAATTCTATTGCAGATTTTAGATTTGTTAAAGAAGCGCCTGACGGCACTAAGTTTAAACAAATGGAAACAGATGTGAGAACTAAGGTAAGATATGAAAAATATGGTCATTGTTCAGATACTTTTGACTATTTAATTACTAAAGCTTTTGAAAGCGAATATAACAGATTTCAAAGAAAAGATATAGAAACAAAACCAATAATCGGATATAAAACTAAAAGATATTGACATATTCTAATTAATTTGTAAATTTGTAAAAAATATAGGCATGAAAAGCAAATCAGAAAATGAAGAAATAAGTATAGAAATAAATAGCTATACTTTACCAAGGGATGGGCATAAATTAATATCACATATTAAAGATTATGCTCAGAAAATAACATTTATAACAGATAAATATACAAAGGGGAAACAAGTAGCTATGATATTGACGTCTGATGTTGATGGTTTGAATGCTCCAGATTATGAAATATATTTTAAAAATAGTGATTTGGAAAATATATTGGAATTTTTATTAAAATTAAAAAATCATGGCAGTAAAAATATATAAAATACCAGATCAAGCAAGCATATTCCCAAAATCAAAAGGAAATTTTTTACTAGGGACAGGCATTGCAATACAAGCACTAAAAGGGGCTGCATTTAATATAACATTATCAGAAATAGAAAAAGAAGAAGCTATTGGGAAAACGGATTATGCGACACCAGTTTTAGATCGTTTAGAAATACCAGAAGGAACATATATAGACTTAGAAGGCAATGAAATAAATTTCCCAGGGATTGTGATAGATACTATAATATTTGAAGCGTCTAAATCAAAAAATATCGTAAAGACAGCGATACAAGGGCGTAATGGCAAAATCAAAGAATATGTAGCGGACGATGATTTTATGATTAATGCACGAGGGTTTATATCAAATAAAAGCAACGTAATACCTTTGAACGATCTTCGAGCATTTCGTGAAATAATGGAGGTGCCTCAACAAATAGATGTGATAAGTCAATATTTAAACGAAGTATTGGAAGTTTATCAAATAGTAGTGGAAAATTTCAGTATGCCGCAAATTGAAGGTGTCCGCAATGAACTACCTTTTACTTTTCAAGCTTCGAGCGATGTTCCAATTGATTTAGAGGAATTAGAATAAAAAAGCGCAAATTTTATCGGGATTAGTTGCGTAATATTCAAATATTATTCTTAAATTTGCTTTATGAAAAAGATAGGATTATATGTTTCGCCACAAAACAGAATAGATAAATTTTATATTATGTAATAAATGGCATTGTTAAAACTATAGCAATATTGAAATTAGGCAAAGATGCTGATAAGTTATTTAAAGATGAATCAAATTAGTAAATATGGAAACAGAAATAATAAAAGATAAAAATAATATTACTTTAAAACATGGAGACGTTATTAGTTTATCTAACGAACTAACTTTTGGTTCTTTTAAATTATATGTTATTGAAAATGCGACAAACGATAAAAAATATTTTACTTTTCAGAACAATATAGGATTTGTTGAACTTGCAAAAAACTTTAATTCTAAACTTATAGAAAAAGTGGGATATTTTGATCCAGAATTACGTAAAATAATTTACTTGAAATAGAAAAATGAATAGACAAACATCAATAATATACATGACTAATCCGCCTGAATGTTGGACTAACTTAAAAAAATTCTGCAATGCAAAAGGAATAAGTTATTATACTACAACCAAAAAAGCAGAACAACTTGAATCGGAGGGATTGAATTGTAATGGTATTAAGTTTTATAGAGTAAAAAATCAGTGATATGAATCAATTTAAAAATGATAGTGAAATGTTAAAAGAATTAGATGATTTTATGTATAAATGTAAAGGATTTAATTCGAAATTAAGAGAATCATTAATTAATAAAATAGGAGAATTTTTAAAACAAAATAAATTAGATTCAGATCAACATAATTTTGTTTCATGGAATTCAAGCGCTAAACCTAAATCATTTATTTGTAACTTTAAATAAAAAATAATGGATATTACAAAAGAATACATAGAAAAGTGCAAGAAAGCACAAGATATACAAAAATTAAGAGTTAATGGGTATGAATGGGGTGATTATTATTTTTATTTTAACGATTACGATATTTGTATTGAAAATCCTAGAAATTTTACAGAAATATCAACTTCGAAAGAAATAACAAGACTTATAATAGGGAGGGATAATCATATTTGGCTGCCATGCCAAGATCAATTACAAAATATGTTAAAGACATTAGAATGGTTTTGGAGTGATAAAAATGCTAGTGAAATGTTGGATTCGGTATATTATATGTTTACATGTTGTACAAATGATAATGGATTTAATTGTACAGAATATTGTAATAAATTTAATTCTTTTGAACAACTCTGGTTAGCTTTTGTAATGAAAGAAAAATATAACAAACAATGGAATTTTGAAACTAAAGAATGGGAGAAAATATAATGGCACAACAAGATGAAAAAATAAAAAGAGTAATAGTTGACAAGGATTATTTAGACAATCTTCAAAAGGAAAATAAAGAATTAAAAGATTGTTTTGGTTATAGATTTCGTATTATAAGAGTTAATTCATTTTTGCATGAACGAATTGAAGTTTATAGTAAAGAAGATTTTAAAGAATTAATTAAAATGAGTATAATTAAAGAAATATTAGATATTTCAAATCGTAGAAATAAAAAGAAAATAAATGCTATTTTAGAAAAATATAATATTAAGCTATAAATTATGACCAATAAAAACGAAAAAACACATATGAGCATAGAAGTATTTACTTCAATAAACAACAAATTAGATGACTTGATAAATACATTATCTGCTTATGATGATGCTGAAATTAACACTGGGATAAGGAATTTAAAAGAAACAGGGGTAAAAATAGCCGGATATTTTTATAAATATAAACAACAAACAAGCGACAAGCATGATTAAAATTAATTTCTATTAATATTGAATTCGACCCTCAGTAAAATCACTGCCTAAAAGTTGCATAAGTTTAATTTCAAAATCAGAATAATTTTCTATCCCTTTTGAGGGTATAGAACTAAGTCTCCCGGAAAGTAAAAAAGAAAATTCCTGTTTAGTAATCCCCAAAGAATTAGCTAAAGAAATCTGTTTTATATTATTTAATTTGCAAAAAATTTTAATTGCGTCTCGAAAAGGCTTCCGGTCTAAATATTTTTGTAAAATATTGTCTTCAAATGACATCAATGTTATTTTTGAGTATATATTTAATTATTACGTCTAATGTTGATTTGTGTGGCGTAGTATTATCATTCTTCAAATTATAATAAGTCATACGAGCAATACCAATATCACTACACATTGTTTCTTCGGAAATATTAGATTTTACTTGAAATATTATTAATTTTTCAACTAGAATATGCATAGTGTGTTTTATACAAATTTATATGTTTTTATTTGTATAAGCAAATAATTGTACAAAGTATATAGGCAAATACTTGTATATCAATTTGTTAATATGTTTTATTTTTTTTAATTTTGGGGAAAATACTTCGTGCAATGGATAAATTTCTAGTTAAATTCGATTTTGAAACATTGATACAAGAAGAAAATCTTGACGAAATCACAATCTCGAATGATAGAATAATTAATGACGCGATAGACAATGCAGTGTCAGAGGCAGCCGGGTATATTCGAAATAGATATGATGAAAATAAAGCGTTCCGGGTTGTAAAAACATATACTAAAACAGATATTTATGCAATAGAAGACAGAGTTTTTTGGAGCCCAACTGTTTATAATGCAACATTAACATATGTTACAGGTGATCAAGTCAGTTTTAATATAGAAACAAGTCCTGTCATAGATGAAAAAATCTATGTGGCTAATCAATCCGTAGCAGTTGGAGAGACACCATTAACAACACCGGCGAAGTGGGATTTAAAAGCCGATAATAACACATTTTATGTTTGTAAAGCTACAACAATAGCAGGCGATTTGCCGACTGATACAACTAAATTTACAGCAGGAGATAATAGAGAGCCAAAATTAAAAACTGTTGTTATTGATATAGTTTTATATAACATACATTCTCGCATAACACCTCATGATATACCGGTGATTAGACAAATACGATATGATGGAGCAGGGAATAAAGATAAATCGGAACATGCTATCGGATGGCTGGAAAAAGTACAAAAAGGTGTAATTACGCCGGCATTAGATATATTACTAGATGATGATGGCATAATTCAACAAAATACGGAAAGGTTCAGCTATGGATCTTCGCCAACAACTTCATATAAATATTAATTATGAATATATTTGAAAAATACATAAATAAAAAAGTAAATCAGACTTTAAAAGATAAATTTAAAAATATATCAAAACCTTTATCGCAAGATTTGAATGTTTTAAAAAAAATTAAGCCAGAAACATTAGATCGAATTTCAAAAGACATAGGAGATTGGCGAGACGCTGTAGAAAATGCAGAAGATATAGTAAATCCAAACCGGGATGAGCTTATAAAAATGTATCGTGATTTTGTTGATGATTATCAGGTATTTTCAACGATGCAAACAAGGATAAACAAATCAATATCTGGATCATTTAGAATTATGAACGAAAAAGGAGATATTGATGAAGAAGAAACAAAAAAATTTCTTGATCCAAAAGGATTCCCGCTACCTTGGTTTAGAGCGTTTATGACAATAAAAATGTTATCCAAATTTTATGGATATGAGATAGCGCAATTAGGAGATATAATAGATAATAAATTTGAATGGGTTAAAAAAATACCAGAAGAAAACTTAATTCCGTATTATCATGATGTTATATTAGATTCAAATATGGCGTATATTCATGGTAGTACTAATGTGATAAATATAGATGAAGAACCACAAGCGACATGGCTTATAGGCATGGGCAGTGAAACAGATTTAGGGTTAATAAATAAATGCGCGCCATATATAATTTATAAATCTGTCTTTGGGTCATGGTCAGAACATGCGGATAGATTCGGGATGCCATTGCGAGTCGGTAAAACAGATTTGCGAGATAATTTAAGACGTCAGAATTTAATAGATATGTTTGAAGCAATGACAGGATCAACATATTTAATTCAAGACTCTGACGATCAGGTAGAATTTATTGAGCAAAAAGGAGGCAATGATCCTCATAATATTTATGGTGAGCTTATTAGCAAATGCGATCAGGCTATAAGTAAAATAATTTTATCACAAACCGGAACGACAGACGAAAAAGCATTTGCAGGATCGGCAGATGTTCATAAAGGCATATTAAATGATGTAATAGTTGCTGATAAATTAGATATATCAACAGAGGTTAATATGAGTTTAATTCCTAGAATGAAAAAAATAGGGATTATTGGAGCAAATAAAAAAATATATGGACAGTGGGATTTTTCAGAACAATTAGATATTAGCAATCATGTTGACAATATACAAAAATTAAGCATGTCAGGATATTTAATACCAAATGACGAAGTTACGAAAAAAACAGGCTATGAAGTAGATGCAAGCATAATTCCAGTTACAAATGACAAAATGGCGTCTGTAATGGATAAAGTTACAAATATGTATAAAAAAGAATTAAATGGCTAGAACGGTTGCGCAAATAAAACAAGAAATGATAGATCAGAAAAATTCGGAATCTGGGTTATCAGGGCTAACATCAACAAGTTATACAGCTATTTGGAATTTAATATTTTATATTTGCGCTGTAGCCATAAAAGTAATTGAAGATTTACAGGATATTTTAGAAGTAGATATTGAGACCAGAAAATTAGAAATACCAACAGGTGTATTAAAATGGTATGCATCTGAAAGTTTAGTTTTTCAATACGGCGATTCTTTAATTTTTTCTGATACGTATGTTGATGAAAATAATGTGACTATTACACTTGAAGGTAAAACAGTTATATATCCAATTATAGATTTAGATAAAAGGATTGTTGAATTAGCTGCGGCAGATGATAACGAGGGGCTGATAACTATAAAAGTAGCAAAAATAACTTCTGGTATAGCAGAGCCATTAACTGCACCAGAATTAGCGGCATTTGAAGATTACTGGAAAGCAAAAAGATTCGCCGGAACGCCAATAACATATATATCAGATAATCCTGATTTGTTAAAAGCAGAATATACAGTAACATATAATCCAGAATTATTAAATAGTTCAGGAGTATTAATAAGTGATGGCGTTACAAAACCAGTAGAAGTTGCAATTAATGATTTTTTACAAACATTTCAATCTGAAAATTTCAATGGCGCAATGCAAATTGTAAAATTAACAAATGCAATTTTATCATCAACCGGAGTAGTAAATGTTGTTGCAACAAATATAGAAGCAAAGCCAGACGGAGGAAGTTATAGCGATATATTGGGGTCGGCAACACAAACATATAATTCTATAGCTGGTTATATGAAAATTGATCCGGCATTTCCATTAAGTACAACGATAACATATATAGCAGAATGAGTCCATTTGATATTGATTGGTTTATTGTGATTAATAATTTAGCTCCAAGTTTTTGGCGCAAAACAAAAGCTGGATTAGAAGCAAGATTAATTCCGTATCTACGATCAGTAGTTGCTCCAATACAAACATTATCGGATAGATTATATATGTATCAATTTATGACGATGAAATTTTTGGATTACACAGGGCAGGATATAGCGTTAGAAAATTATCTTAACGATAATTATGATAATGAATTAAGAAGAATTTATATAACAGAAAACAATGTCATAAATGGTTCATTAATAATAGATTTGTATTTACAAACAGAAACAGACCCATCACCATTAAGTATATATTTACAAGGAGAACCAGGAGGTATCCCGTTTTCGTTATATTTACAAGGAGAGCCAATTTTTGGAGCATATAATTTTACAATAAATATACCAGCTGCAATATCATTTGATTCAGCAGTTGTTACAAAACAAATTAAAAATTATAGTGCAGCATCAAAAACATTTAATATAATAACATTTTAAAAATGGATAAAAAATTAACATTTACAGGCGGTGAACCAAACATAAACTTTGATGATATTTTAAGAACCCCAAATGCGACAAGAGATGCTTTAATTGATATTTTACGAGCATTTGGCGACAATTATATAATTCAGGGCGTAACTGGAACAACATCAATAACAGCAGGATATGTAATGTTAGATGGCGAAATACTAAAAGTTGATGCGCATACGCAAACAAATACACATTTTGTAAAAGTAACAACATATGAAGCAGGTGGGAATAAAACGTTTAATGATTCTGTAGCTAGACAAACATGGCAAAAAAACAGAGCGACCATATCGGCAGGGTCAGGTAGTTTGGCATATGCAGGGGCAAAACGGATGCCTAATGTATTAGTTGATACTATAACAGCCGGAACATCGATTATAGCACAAGCAAATTTACCAAATGCCACAACGACACAAAAAGGAATTCAGGAAAATGCAACATCAACGGAAGCAAAAGCATTAATAGCAACCGATAAAACAATAACCCCATCTACATTATCAGATGTGAATGGGGGTTTGTTGACAAAAATTATAGAAATAGGCGATTGGGATATGGATACAACTCAATCTATAGTAGTAAATCATAGCATAGCAGATTTTAAAAAAATCAGATGCATTAATGTTATAATACGAAATGATACCGACACATCTATGCATGATTTAATTAGATCAGATACAAGTGGAGTATTAGCTGGATCGGTAACATTCATATCATCAACGCAAATAACTTTATTTAGAGTAACTAGTGGATTTTTTGATTCATCAACTTTTGATTCAACATCATTTAATAGAGGATGGATTGCTATAATGTATAGTATATAATTAGCGTATAATTATTTTTATATAAAATTTATTATAATAATCATGAATAAAGTTATTGTCGTTAAAATCGGTATTGTTACTATTAATTACAGGATGCGAACAAAAATGCTGATACCCAAGTTTGATATATTTATATGAATAAAAAAGATCAAAATAATATTCAGCTAAAAATGGTGAAAAATTAATATCTGAAAAATCAGATTTATAAAAATTAGTAATAATATTTGATGTTAAAGAAAAATTATAATACGAGATACCGATGCATAAATCTGAAAAAAGCGAATTGTTGGGATATTTATATATAATGTTGGTATCAAAATTATACGGGTAAAATGATAAATATCTATTTTTTATACCAAATTCAATTGAAGAAATAGGTTTAATTTTAGTATAAAACTGAGCATTTGCATTTAAAGCAAATAAAACGAATAATAAAATGATAAGTTTTTTCATGATTTTTAAATTTAAGTTAATATTCTTTATTTATAAATGTAAATATACAACATTTGTTACAATAAAAACATGACTTTTGTCATATAAAATTAAAATAAATGCCATTATCAAAAAAACAAATAGAAAAATTATTAAAAGGAATTCATTCAGGAGAAATATCTGTATTTAATTTACCCGAAGATGTCTTTAAGTATACATTTGTTGAATTGATAAATTCAGTCGATACTGGCTTTGGGGGAAGCGTTACAAAGTTTCCAAAAGGAAGTATTAGAGCAATAAGAGCGATGGATTACCGACAAAATATATTAGAATTTTCAGGAGCTAAGACTTTTAATAATGTGAAAGATTTGACGTTATTTGTTTTTAAAGAAGATGGAACTAAAAGAAGTTTTAAAGAATTTAGAGAAGCGGCTTTAAAAATAAATGATCAATATAATGTTAATTATTTAAAAACAGAACAAGATACAGCATTTGGGATGGCTCAAGGGTCTGATAAGTGGATGAGCATAGAAGAAGATAAGGAAATATTTCCGATGCTGAAATATGAAACTGCAGGAGATGATCGTGTCAGAGATGAACATAGAGATTGGGATCAATTAATGTTCCCTGTTGACCATGAATTTTGGAATACGCGAATGCCCCCAAATTCGTACAATTGCAGGTGCATAGTAACACAGCATACAGAAGGCAAAACATCAAGTTTAAAAGAAAGATTAGAAAGTGTTAATAAAGAAAGAAAAGTTAAAGAATTACCATTGATAAAAAATTTAGATAATTCAGATAAAATGTTTAGTGTTAATCCGGGTGAAGTGAATTATATCTTTAATAAAGATGCTCATCCATATTTTAAGGTAGAAAAAAGATTTAAGCCAATGATGGATGATAATTTCGGATTTAAAATGCCAGAAATATGATAAAAAGAATAGGGAAAGGGTTTGAGTTAAATAAAAGTAAACAAAAATTTGATGCAGTAAAATTAACTGCACCAAAAATAATTGCAAACAACTCATTGAATTGGTTTTTAGAAGGATTTAGAAAGGGCGGATATAAGACAGATGCAAGTAAAAATGGATGGCAGACACGGAAACCACGAAAAAATGAATCAGGAAATCAAAGGGCTACTTTGATAAAAACAGGAGCATTAAGACGAGATTTTCAAATAATAAAAGCAGAATTTGGGAAAATAATATTAGGCACAAAAAACATACCGTATGCAGTTAGGCATAATGAAGGGATAACAGATAGACTAGGAAGAAAAATGCCTAAACGTGAATTTGCTGGGCAGTCTAAGGAATTGAATATAGAAAATGAAAAATTATTAGAAAAATTATTAAATAATGTAATGAAATGACAGATAATGTTAAACTTGATTTATATAATGCAATAGAAACAGCGTTAAAAGAGATAGCAGAATTAAAGCATGTTTTAAAATATAATTCACAGGATAAATATGATGAAAAAATTATCCCAAAACAATACCCACAAGCGTGGATTCATTTTTCGAGCATAGATTGGAATTCAAGTTTGTTAATGCCTCACAATAAAAATCAAACGCAAGAACAAAAAGGAATTATAAATATAACAATTCATATCGAACAATTTTCATTAAGTGGTAATGAAACAACATGGAAGCCAGATTTGAATTTAGTTAATAATGTTTATCGCAAATTAACTAATTTAAAAGGAGAAAACTTCACACAATTACAAAGAATTTCAGAAACTGATGATATAGATAATAATAATATCAGAGATTGGCAAATAACATTTAGTACTATGGTAGTAGAAAATGGAGTAACAGAAGGACATACAGATGTAGCTCCTGTATCATTAATAATTAATAAACAAATAATATGACAAGATCAGCTAATGGAGTAGAGATTTATTACGAAGTTACAGGAGTAATAAGTTATGCATTTAATCAAGTTTTAACAAAACCGGCAAAATTTAAATTAAAAACAGCAACCGCTTTAGGCAATGTTAGTGTAAAGTATGCAGATGGCTCAACAGATGTAGTAGATTGTGAGCGATTAGATGCAATGAATGCACAAGTATTAATAGTATATTCATCGGGTACGGATATTTTAATTACAGATTTTGGTTTATATATTTAATTATATACTTTGTATAACTTTGTGATAATTAGATAGTTAATTTTGCAATTAATTAATTAATTAATTAATTTTATAAAAAATTTAATTATGCCATACCCAAATTTTCATGCAGCACGAGTCAAAAATCCTGATGATTTTGCAAGAATAGTGGTTTTACAAACATTGCCAAACGGTATTATGATATATGGCGGACCGTTAAAAAGCGATCCAAGTGGCTCGACTAAAACACAAGCATATAGATTCCCAAAAGATAAATTTACTGTCGAAGAAGCGAAAAAATGGCTAAGCGATCATGGTATAGAATATATTTTATTTGAAAAAGCAACAGAAAATATCAATTTAAGATATTTTAAAAATCAAGGTGACGGAATATATGAACTTTCATTAAAGGGAATAGTAGGAGAAGTTCTAAATGGTGATTTGGTAGCACATGAAATTGATTATTTAAATACAATAGACGCAAAAGTAATACGAGAAAGGATTAATAGTGTAGGCGGTGAAATTATCAACGGCTTTTCAATTGTTGAATCAAATCTTAATAGTAAAGCAGAAATTCATACTATTAATGGAGGAATGGCTGGAAGTATTATGAGTTTAATCTTAGCAACCGGAACGCCAGGCAAAAGATTAGGATATGACTATTCTACAGCCGTAGTACATGATCCATCTTTTGACGGTGAAACATTAGAAAATATCGAAGACGAAAAAGTAAAAGAAGAAACTCAAAAATTTAAAGATTCGTTAGTCCAGCTATATGCAAATAATACAAAAATGACAAAATCATTTGTTAGCAAAATGATGACGGAAGATAAATTGCTAAATGCAAAAGAACAATTAGAATATGGATTAATAGATGAAATATTGCCTAGCAAAATGAAACCAGTTATTACAAAAAATATGAGCTATGAAGAAATAATGAATGTTTGTAGCGATAAAAGTAAATTTCAAAATGTATTTAATCCAAATTCATCTCGAATAGCAGAATCAGAGCCTAGTTGGGCAACTATTGATAAAAGAGAACTACCTAAAGAAGCATTTGCAGACGGCAGATCAGAAAATGCAAGCGAATGGTCGTATCCTCACCATTTCGTAACAGATGGAAATGTAAACGAAGAAACAGAGCGTTACGAAACAGGCACAATGTATTTACATAAAGGAGGATTAAATGCAGCATGGGCAGCAGCACAAGGAGCAAGGACAGGAGAAAAAGCGAATGAATATATAATTAATCATTTGAATAAACATAGAAAAGATTTAGGTTTAACAGATAAAAACACAACAAAAATGAGCAATTTAACAAAGTTTTACAACCTTTCAGATGAAGCAGATGAAACTTCTATCCTTAAAGAAGCTCAAAAGGATAGGAGTGAATTAAAGCTTTATGAAAATAAGGTTAAAGCTCTTGAAACATCGGGGGCAGAAAAAGACGCAGAAATTACGAAATTAAAAACAGAAGTAGAAAAATTTCGAAATGAAGCGATTACAGAAATGGTAAAAGCGGATATTAAAGCAGGAAAATTTCTTGCAGAGAATGAAGAATCGTTAATTGAAAATGCAAAAACTATAGGCATAGATGCTTATAAGTCATTTTCTGCAAATGTAGCTCCAAAAGCGGTAAATGTATTAAATCAAATACAAACAGGAGTACAAACAGGAGAAAAAAAATCTAAAGAGCAAATATTGGGGGAAAAGTGGCAAGATTTAATCACTAATGACAAAATAGAAGCTCAAAGAATACGAAACGAAGAGCCTGCAAAATATGAAGAATATGTATTAGCGTGGAACAATTTAAAATAAAATAAAATGCCAAATTCAGCAACTATAAGACAACCTTTTGGAGAATCGGGAATAACTCAACTCCCTTTAACTACATTAGGATTAGGAGCAGCAGCAACAGGAGTTACTGCTGTAGAATACGGCGATGGTATTAATCATAAAACCGTTTTGACCGTAAGTTCAGCATTACCTGCAATTGCAGGGGGAGCAGCTTTAGGAGTTGGGAAACTTCTATATACATTGCCAGCAGGAGCACATGCAATTCAAGTTAGTTATATGAGCATGGCTTTAACGGCGTTAGATGGTAATATTGACGCCGACACTCCAGACGTAGGGATTGGAACTGTAATAGCATCGGGGGTTGTTGCTACATTAGACGGTACAGCAACATTTGAAAATTTAATTACAGGACAAACAGCCACAAACTGCACAGGGACAGCAACAGTTAAAACCGCCGGTCCAACAGCAGGCACGCCATTAGAAATTGCATCCGCAGCAGCACATACTGTTTATTTTAATGTAGCTGATACATGGGCTGCAAGTGGAGAAGCCGCATGCCCTATAACAGGGACTGTAGTAATTGAATGGACAAACTTAGCATAAACTTAAAAAACATAATATAATGGCACAAATTAGTCCAATTAAATTTTCAAACGAACTGCAAAAGCAGTTATTTCCTGACAATTCTTTTTATAAAAAATCAAGAACAGAAACAGGAATTGGTGCAGATGTTGAATCTGTAGAAATACCAATTGCGGGTGATGTAGGAGCAGCCTTATCTGGAAATCCTACTTTACCAGTCGCAATTACAGCAAGAACGGATACAAAAAAATCGTATTCAGTAGAACAATTATATACAAAACCATATCTTGTAACAAGAGAAGAAAGTATTGTTTTAAATTACGATAAGATCACTGATTTAGCGACATCTTTATCTATGTCAATCGAAACAAGAGCAGGTAATATTGCAGCTACGGAATGGGGCGCAACATTAGCGGCTAATATCGTAAGATCAACAGGATCAACAGCAAGAGCGTCAGCCGTAACAGGTACAACTGGGAACAGAAAAAGAATCATTGAAGTTGACATGCAGAATGTAAGGTTAAAATTCAATAAAATGAATTTGCCTGCATTAGGTAGAAATTCAATTTGGGGAATTCTTACTCCTGAAATGGTTGAAGATTTATTATTGATCGATAAATTTGTTGATGCTGATAAAACAGGCGAACTTTCTAAATTGAAAAATGGCGAAATAGCTTATATCTTAGGCATGAATTTAATGATGCGCAATAATGATATTAATTCAACAGGTGTAATGTATAATGTTGATGCAACAGTTAAAAGAACAGTAGATGAAACTTTAGCGGTTACAGATAATGCAGCAGCTATATTCTGGCATCAGTCAATGGTTCGTCATGCTGAAGGTCATGCAGAAACAATTATTAATAGAAAACCAGCAGGTTATCTAGGAGCAACAGTAATTGAATCAGTAGTTCGATTTGGTGCAACATTTGACAGATTAGATCAAAAGGGAATAGTAGCATTAGTTGAAACAAACGCATAATAACAGGGGCGTGAAAGCCCCTTTAAACTATTCATTATGACAAAAGAAGAATTATTAACATTAGCAAAACAATATTTTGATTCTGATCTTGACAGAACTGTTATTTTTGGAACTGAGGATAAACACTTTTTCAATAATGAAGGTGATGCAAAATATTATTGTAAAGATTTAAAGAAATACTTTTTGTTTACGAGAGAAGATTTTAATAAAGAACTAGTCGAAAAACGAAAAGTTGAAAATGAAAAGTTGGATCAGGAAATTAAAAACCAACAGGAAGAAATTGAGCTAGAACAACAAATAAAAAAAGAAGAACTGTTAAAAAAGCGTCAAAAATTAATAGCTCCTTATTCTGAATTTGAATCAAGATATAAATTAGACTTGGAAACCTCGGAAGGGACTTTTAAAAAGTTATTAGCCGAGTTAAAGTCAAAAGAAAAAGAATCTAAAACTAAGAAATAATGGCTGGAATAACTATTAATAGAATAGGTGGCGGTCTTGGCAGACAACAACCGGGTGAAGACTATATTTCTGGTCTTATAGTTAAACAGGCAACATTACCAAGTGGGTTTGCAGCTGATGACAGGATTAAAAAAGTAACTACATTAGCAGAAGCTGAAGCATTAGGAATTGTTAATACACATTATGATGAAACAAAGGCAACAGGAGGAAATGTAGAAATAACAGCAGCAGGTGCAACTGGAGATGTTTGGACAATAAAAATTACTCCGGTTGGGTCATCCGTAATAACATTAGGTACATATACAGAGCAAAGTGGAGATACAACAGCTTTAATTGCTACAGGATTGTATAACAATGTGAATTTAAATACAATTAATCATGGATTTACAGCAACAAACTCTGTCGCTTCAAATGTTGCTTTAATAGCACCTGCAAAATTAGGTGAATCTATTAATTCAGGATTAGTTTGTTCTTCAACTGGCGCAGGTACGGATACAGAAACTCAGTTTTCTGGTGGTGTAGGTTCTGTAATTGCTATAATTTATTATCATGTATCGGAATTTTTTGCTTTATCTCAACAAATAACAGGATTAGCACAAGGTATTTTATACATCGGCATATATACATCTTATGATGGTTCGCAATTAGGGTTATTACAAAATTATGCAAGCGGTAAAATTCGACAAATTGGGGTTTTCTTGCCTGACACATTTGCATCTAGCATGGTTACTATATCTCAGACGGAATGCACAACTTTAGAAACTGAAAACCAACCTTTGTCAGTATTATTGACAGCAGATTTTTCAGCCACAACCTTATCAGCTTTAGCGGATATGAGAGCTTTGAGTTCTAAAAATATATCTGTAGTAATAGGAGAAGACAAAGGGGCTTCTGGTGGTGCGTTAGTAGGAATAGAAGGGTTTTCGATTTCAAACTTAGGTGCAGCACTTGGAACTATGGCTAATGCTTATGTTCATGAGAATCTAGGATGGAGGCAGAAATTTAACCAAATTCACGGTACAGAATACGAAAATTTGCAATTTGTTACCGGAGAAGCTTACGATGTACAATCAGCAACTGCTTTACAGGAATTAACAAATAAAGGATATTTGTATTTAACAAAAGAAATTAATGTAAACGGATCATTCTTTAACGACACTCCAACTTCTACAGTAATAACTAGCGATTATGCGTTTATTGAAAATAACAGAACAATTGACAAAGCAGCTAGATTAATAAGAGAGAACTTAGTCCCTAAGATAAATGCTCCTTTATATGTTAATGCAACAACAGGGAAGTTGTTGTTAGCAACGATCGAAGATTTTAAAAACGATGCATTTAGAGCGTTAGAAAATATGGCGGCAAATGGAGAAATAAGCACAAATGAAGATGGAACACTTCCAGCTACATCTGTAGTTATTGATCCCGATCAAGATGTATTGACATCATCTGAAATAGTTCTAACCGTAACGATAGTCCCAGTTGGAGTTGCTCGTCAAATTACTGTTAATATTGGATTTGCAATTTCATTAGGATAAAAAATAAAAATTATGAGCATACCTTTAGTAAACGGACGAGCATATAGTTATGTAGATATAACATTTGTGGCATTAGGCGTTGCACTGCCAAGCATATCGTCTATAAATTATACGCAAGAACAGCCAAAAGAAAATCATCACGGAACAGGGAATAATCCAGTAAGCAGGGGGCGTGGTGCAAAAAATGCAACAGCATCATTTGATATATCCATGAATGATGTTGAAGCGCTCAGAGATGCAGCACCAAATGGAGATTTATTAGATATACCTCCATTTGATATTGTTGTTGTGTTTGGAAACCCGCAAAAACCGGTTACACATGTGATAAAAAACTTTGAATTTAGTGATGACGGAGTAGAATCATCAACAGGAGATACAGATATCAAAAGGACATTTGCAGGCACGCCTTCACATATAAAATATAGATAACTTAACTCTCTTAGAATCGCATATTTGAAATGAACAAGTACAATTATACATATAGAATAATCTAAGCGAGTTAAAATGAACTACAACAAACAATATATCAATAAGTTACAAGGATTATGAAAAATAGTGTAAAATACAGAATTAAAAATGTAACTAAAATAGTTAATTGCTTGATTATCAGCATGCATAGAATATATAAAATTGATATAAATTAATAGCAACAAATGTTATAAAAATGAAAGAAAAAGTATTGCGTATCGAAAGCAGAAAACTGCATAAATTTATATTTACATTAGATGGTAAAGATCATGAATATCATATACAAGAACCGACATTTGAACAATTGATAGCTGCGAATGATGTTTTATATGACAATACAGGAAATTTGAATTTAATGAGAGCAGGAAAAGTCATTTGGGAATTATGCTGTGTATCATATGATGAAATAATAGAAAATGAGCCAAAAATATTAATGACAATATGTAATAAATTATCAGCTTTTGCTCTTCCTTTAGATATTGAAATAAAAAAAAAATAAGACTATATAGTCTTACAAAAAGCAAAACTCTAGGGTTAGGGCAAAAAATAGCCTTAATCCTTTTTTATTTACATATAGATATATATAAAAGCAAAAATCCTGTGGATGATTTAGCAAAATATTGGAATCATATATTATATTTAGCCGAAATGGATATTTTATCTATCTCCCAAATTCCTTTAAAATTTGAACAATGCCCGATAAACAAGTAACATATATATTGAATTTACGGGATCAGTTTTCGTCTCGTTTGGGATTTGCAAATAAAGCAACGCAGCAATTTGATCGTTCAGTAGGAAGTTTAATCGGCAGATTTGCAACATTTGCAGCCGTAGGAGGCGTAGTATTAAGTTCTGTAAAAAAAATAGCAGATTTTGAAGAAGCAGTATCTAATTTATCCGCAATAACAGGAGCGACTGGGGAAGATTTAGATTATTTAAAAAATAAAGCGATAGAGCTTGGGAAGGCTACAACTAAAAGCTCTATAGACACAATTACAGCATTTAAGCTAATAGCAAGTGCAAAGCCTGAACTATTAGATAATGCACAAGCTTTAGCAGCAACAGCTAAAGAAGCAATTGTATTAAGTGAAGCATCAGGACTAGAATTACCAGAGGCAGCAACAGCGCTCACAAGTGCGTTAAATCAGTTTAATTTATCTGCTGACGAATCAAGTAGAGTTATAAATATTTTAGCAGCAGGTGCAAAATTTGCAGGAGCAGAAATACCAGATCTGACAGCTTCATTAAAAGAAGTTGGAGGTATAGCTGATTCGGTAGGATTGAGTATTGAGCAAACATCGGCTATTATTGAAACTATATCAAGCAAGGAATTAAAAGGTTCAAAAGCAGGGATAAAATTAAGAAATGTTTTTTTACGATTAGCGTCTGGTGTAGATCAATATAATCCACGAATAGTAGGATTAAGTAAAGCTTTAGAAAACTTAGCTCCTTTACAAGATGATGTAAATAAATTAGAAAAAATGTTCGGTAGAGAAAGTTTAGATGCTGCACAAGCTTTAATAAAGCAAAGGCAAAGGCTTGACGAGCTTACCGAATCTATGACAGGAACAAATACGGCATATGAGCAAGCTCGTGTTAATACAGATAATTTGAATTCAGATATAAAACGATTAAGTTCAGCTTGGGAAGGGTTTATTTTAAATCTAGATAAAGGAACAGGCAGTATATCAACATTTATTAGACGAACTGTCATCGGAATGACTAAATTAATTGAATTAATAGATGAATTTAATAGTTCTACGAGTCAAATAGGATCAAGTAAAGCGCAAGCCTTTTTTGAAAAATCTGATAAATTTTTTATAGATTCAGCAAAAACTAAAGAAGAAAAATTAAAAGTAATATCTGATTTAATTGCGGATTATAATAATCAATTAATAATATTAGAAAGAGAAAGTAAAAAAATCGGATTTTTTACTCCAAAATCAGAAAAACGCCGAATCGAAGAACAGACAATAAAATTTAAAGAGTTAATAAAATTAAATGAAGATTATAAAGAATCTATATTAAATCCGATAACAGAAAAACCAAAAAAAGATTCATTGGCTGCACTAGGGGAAGATTCAATTACAAAAATAACAGCAGGAGCGCCGAAAATATTTAATATAAATATTGAAAATTTGATAAAAGATTTTTCAATATCAACAGAAACAATTACAGAAACAGCAGGGCAGGTAAGAGATATAGTAACAGAATCATTGCAATTAGCATTAGCCGATTTGCAAGCAGTAGCGCAATAATTATGTTAAGGTTAAATTCTGAAATAACAATAGGAAGATACGTGTTTAGGTACGTGACTAACTTGCAAATAAATAAAAGTTGGGAAACGTTAACTGATACTGCTGTAATAGAAATGCCTGGTAAGTTAAAAAACGAACAATCATTTTTAAAGGACTTGATAAGAGTAAATGATGCGGTTACTATAAAACTTGGATATTTTCCTAATTTAGTAACAAGATTTACTGGCTATGTTTCAAGTATAGTTCCAGGATCACCTTTAAAAATACGATGTGAAGATGAATCTTTTAAATTAAAACAACAATTTTTAGAGTCTTATTCAAAGAAGCCTGTAACATTAGAAACATTAATAAAAGATAATTATACAGGAGAGGTGAATGTTGCTGATGCAGATTTAGGTGGATTTTCAATTGACAAAGGAGCTACATTAATTCAAGTAATTCAAAAAATCAGAACAGATTATAAATTATTTGGATGGTTTAGAAATGGAGTTTTAAATATTGGACTTCCATATATTAAAATCGGGGGAATAAAAAATTTTAAGTTTCAAAGAAATATAATTGATGGTGATAATTTAATATCAACAGAAGCCGGAGATTTACAAACAATCGCTTATGGAATTAGTATCTTGTCTGACGGCACTAAAATAGAATTATATACTTATTATGAAAATGGAATAATTAAAACATCTGAAATTAATCCTGGTGGCAATTTAAACAGATATTCAACTAAAGGATTAAGTAAGAAAAAACTGGCTGTAATATTAGAAAGATGGTTGCCTAATTTATATTATACTGGCTTCAAAGGTTCATTTACGACATTTGGAGAGCCGGTTGTTGATCATGGAGATATTGCAGAAATTACGGATTTAAAATATCCAGAAAAAAATGGTAAATATTTAATAAAAGCAGTATCCATTAATTTTGGCGTTGATGGATATAGGCAAACGGTAGAATTAGAAAGAAAAATTAATTAATGGCTACAATAAAAGATATATTATTAGATTTTGTTCAAATTTGGAGTAATCAAAATAAAATATACTCAGTTCAATGTATTGTCAAAAGTGTTGATATAGCCAAAAGAATATGTATTTGTACTCCTGTAGATGGCAGTGCAGATATATTAAACGTGAGATTAGAAGCTGATATTAATGTAAATTCAGAAGATGAACCTATTAATTCAAATCCTAAAGGTTGTTTTATAGTGCCGAAAGTTGATAGTTTAGTTGGAGTTACATTTTTATCAAAAACAGAAGCATTTATAAATATTTGGACAGAAATTGAGGGAATTATTGTAAAAACCACTACCTTTACATTTAATGATGGCTCATATGGTGGGTTAATAAAAATTAGCGATTTAGTTGATAGATTAAAAGATTACGAAACTTTGCTAACACAATTAAAAACAGATTTTAACTCATGGACACCAGTGTGGCAAGATGGAGGATTAGCATTAAAAACTATATTAAGTGCAGGATATTTGACAAAAACAATACCTAGTTCGCAAATTAGTGAATTTGAAAATGATAAAATTATACACGGATGATAAGCTACGATTTAATTTTAGATTTAAACAATGATTTGATAATTGAAAATGGCGATTTTGCTATCGGTCAAAGTGATGATCAAAATATTGAAGCCATATTATTGGCTGAAAAAGGGCAATTTTATGAAACTGTTTTATTAGGGTATGGCATTAGGAAAAAATTAAATTCACCATTTAATAAATTGACTGAAAGAAAATTAATAAGGGAGAATTTAAAAAAAGATAATTATAATGTTAAAATATTAAATATTGCAAATGATATTGGAATTGAGGTAGATGCTGATAAAATAAAATGATTGTAAAGGCAAAAAATAAACAAAGTTTAATGGATTTGACAGTAGAAAATTACGGTCAAATGGATAATTTAGCACAAGTTTCAAGAGACAATAATATCTCTATATCTGAATATTTAGAAATAAATAAAGAAATAGAAATAAATGAATACGAGGGGAATGAATTAATAAAAAATGCAATAAGAACACAAAATATTACATTAAATAATGATGCAGAATACGAAATAATTGAAATAATAATAAATAAAGTATTTGAAGATGGCTCAAATGCAATATTTGAAGATGATAATAATCATATATTAGAATAAATGGCAGATACAAAAGTAAGTCAATTAACTGAAACAGCAATAACATCTGGGGGGTATTATGAAACATCAATACCGGACGGTATTGGAGGCTGGTTAAGTAGAAAAATTTCAAATTCTAATTTATTCGCAGTCGTAAATACATATATTGCGCAATCGACTCAAACCGCAAAAGAGAAAAATAAAAGTACAAATTTTACGAAAGCATTCGGAGCAGATGTAGCAATAGATGGCATAGATTTTATTTGGGTTTCGGGCACACCAAGTGTAAAAGTAGGAACGGCACCAGATGGAAATGATATAATATCTGGGAGAACGCCAACAGGTGGCAATGCTAGCAGAAATTTATTATCGGAATATTTTGAAAATGCAACAACATTATATTTTACAATTACAAGTGGCATAATAGACATTATAATAAATTATAGAAATAATTATAACTCATGAAAAAATTAGTAACATTAATATTTATATTAAGTTGTTTTTTTGCAAAAAGTCAAGAATTTAATGAAATTTATTTGCGTGAAAAAGCAGTATTAAAAGACAGTACAGTAACATCATGGTTCTCTGATACATTGACAAACAAAGCGCATGTACGATATTATTTTGGGGCGACTTTTGTAGATAGTGCGGCAAATTTGGCGGATACTACTTGGGTGCGTAATGAGATACAGGATAGTATTGATAATATCAATACAATAAAAATTATAACCGATACTATAATATCAACAGTTTTAATTTTGAATGATAGTATATTAAAAGCAGCAACATCAGGAGATACGATATTAACAAAAGAAACAGCCGACGAATTATATATACAACTTGGCGGAGTATTAGGGAACGATAATGAGATATTAATGTCCGATGGCTCAGGAGGAACTAAGACAAGTACGAATTTAGAATTCGACGGCAAAACATTAATATTAAATAGTAATACAACTGACAAAGGCGTATACATTGGCGATTCAGCAGGATATGGAGTTAATACAGCAAGTGATGGTTGGAATGTAGCTATAGGATATAGCGCAGGTCATTCAATGTATGAAGATTACAATAATGTATTGATCGGATATAAAACAGGATATTTAAATAATGGAGGGTGGCAAAATACATTTGTAGGTACCAGAGCAGGGCAAAATAATATAACCGGAGACAATAACTCATTTTTTGGCAATCAGGCTGGCTATAGCAACGCTGCAAGTAATAATTCTTTTTTTGGATTTCAAGCAGGATATACAAATTCAACAGGGGAGCGTAATGTATTAATAGGAACCGAAGCGGGATATTTAAATAGCACTGGTTCAAATAATACATTTATAGGAGATGGTGCGGGTAGAGCAAATACGAACTCGTATAATGTATTTGTAGGGTATCAGGCAGGTTATGCAAATACAACAGGCACACGCAATGCTTATATTGGTTATAATAGTATGAGTGCAAATTCGACAGGGTCGTATAATACTGCTTTTGGGTATTTAACTGGAAATAGCAATTTAACAGGTTCGTATAATATATTTTTAGGATATAACGCTGGTTATAATGAAACTGGCTCAAATATGTTATATATAGAAAATACAGATGCGAATAAATATAATGCATTAATTTGGGGTGATTTTGCAAATGATTCAATACGATTAAACGCCTCGGTTAGAGTAAGAGACAGTTTATTTAATGCAAGATTCAGAGATGATGAAATTATTGTTCATTCTGTATCAGATTTACCGGCTGCAGTTGCAGGAAGAATTACATTATTGGCATGTAAAGATTATGTATTTGATTGTGATACAGTGTTTTTAACAGACACATTAGTTTTTGGAGACGATACAAAAATAAATTTAGCGATAATCAAAACATCAAAACCTATAATTGTTGATGAGGGGGCGGACATATATCAATCAGATATAATATATACCGGTACAGACAGTTTATTTATATCCGCAGATTTTGGATATAAAATTATAAGATTAGATAGAGTTGATATAGAAAGTGCCGGCAAAGTATTTGGCATTTCGACGTCAAGCGCTTATGGTACATTAATCATGAATAGTACCTCTATTTATAATGCAACGATATTAGGCACAATAATAAATGCAGGTGCTTTAATTTCTAATTTTCGGGCGACAGGTTTTGATAATGGATTCCAATTTATTGATAATAGTCCTATTTCGATTACAATAAGTTCATTTTTAGAAGGGAATAATACAGCTAATTGTATATTTTTAGATTTTTCAGGCACACAATCAAGTATAGATATTTCATTTACAGATGCAACGCCTAAATTAAACGAACATATATTTAATTTTGATGCTGCAATAACTGCCGAAAGCGTGAAGGTAATAGGCGGAGGTGCAATACTGACAGAATCTGGTGTATCTTTTGCAAATATATTTGAATCAGGGAGTTTGACTCAAGAAGATAACGGAATAAATTTTGATAATTACACAAATCTTGCTAGCTCAACAGCATTGCAATATTCGAGTTTTACGGGCGGCACATCAACTACAACGATTACACTAGATAATACACCGTATAAAATCGTTGCAACTTGGGTTGAAGGATTGACTGAACGATTTAGTTTTAATGCAAACGGGCGAATAACTTATATAAGCGAAGAAACACGCCGGTTTCACGTAGGAGGGATGGCAACTATTGACCCTGCCTCGGCAGCAGCAGCAAGTTTCAGAATCCTAGTTGCAAAAAACGGAACTGTAATCCGTCCTGGCAATGCTACAAATATAGCAGGAGGAGTAACGGAAAGCGTAAATGTTGGGGTTATGACACAATTAGCAAAAGATGATTATATTGAATTATATATTGAAAGGATAGCGGGTG
>Ga0224495_10000223_pt1 | contig 45936 bp, 28 predicted proteins | sample SF_Jul11_sed_USG_FD_168128 | JGI IMG/M metagenome (GOLD analysis project Ga0224495, IMG submission 168128) | Sediment microbial communities from San Francisco Bay, California, United States - SF_Jul11_sed_USGS_4_1 | ecosystem: Environmental > Aquatic > Marine > Sediment | place: USA: California...
GTGGGCATAGCAGGCACACTGCCATTGGACACAGCGTAACCCCCGTTGAACGCGGTGGTGTACGTGGTGGCCCAGACATTGGTCGTGGCGGCCCAGGTCACGTTGGTGACCGTCTTGCTGTTAAAGATCTGGTTGTGGGCAAGGGTAGTGCCAAACCAGTTACCACCATCCTGATATTTGCCCCACCCCGAGCCGTTGATGCTGCCGGACAGCGGAAGCCCGCCACTGAAATTGATGGCAACCATTGTAGCCATGTTATTTTCGGTCTGCCTGTCGTTGGCAGTGGACTTGTCGATGAGGGTCTCGTTACCGCCCTGCGTGAGGCTGATCGATTGGTTGGTAAAGTAATTCGCCGTGAAATCAGTCAAGGTGGTGCTACCCAGTCCGGTCAGGTTGGCGTAGAAGCTGCCATTCATCGAATCCCAGGTACCGGTGTAGTTGCCGGTGGCGTCCGCAGTACAGGTGGCGGCACCGCCCAAAGTCAGCCATCCCTGGGTATAGTTGATGGTGGCGGGGTAGGTGAAACCAGCGGCGGCGGCATACGCGGCCGCAGTGTAGTTAAGTGTCTGCTTCGGACAACCGGAGTTCAAATTGATCGGGTCCAGATCCCCGGCAGACATGGGCATTTCGCCCATAGCGTCCGTCACCGGATCCATACCCATGCCCCTGACCAAGTTGAGAACCAACGCCTGATTGTCCGCCAGCGTGGAGGACCAGTACAGGCTCGCAGGCTTGTTGCTGTTGCCCACCACCGGGGCGCCGACCGCGTTGTCGCTGCCGCAACCCGCGGCCACCAGGCCCGCCACCGCCGCCACGGCAACCGCCGCAGCCGCCTTGCTGGCCGTGCTGTTAAAAATCGTTTTCATCGTGTGTCCCTCTCCTGTGTGTTGTACAAATAGCGGAAGGTCCCATCACCCCATCTGGTGGCAGGCAATCCTTCCGCTCAATTCCCGGCTGTGTTGTTCAAGGTCTGCAATCAACCTCATCGGGTATTGCTACCCCTCTCCAGAAGGTCGTTTCAAACCACAAGATTCCGTCGCAAACCAGCGCGCGCCATCCTTGCGGGCACTGGCCCACCCCCGTTTCCGGGAGCTGCGCATCACCTTGCGGTCCTGCGTCGGGGGCTTATTCAAGCAGGTGATTCGGTAACTGTCAACCCGCCAATACCCCGGAATTTCAATGAATTGCATATTATGTGTGCAGACATCCGCCACACTGCCCACATAGCGAACAGATAGCGGGAAACACCGGCACACCGAAAAAAGGCCCCCGGAGCCGTAAGCTCGCGGGGGCCTTTGGAGGTCGCAGTCCGTCGCGCCAGCGGGGCGCGGCGTGCCGGATCGGTATCAGTAGCGGTAGTGCTCCGGCTTGTACGGCCCCTCGACCGGCACGTCGATGTAGGTGGCCTGCTGCGGGGTCAGCACGTCCAGCTCCACGCCGATCTTGCTCAGGTGCAGGCGGGCGACCTTTTCGTCCAGCACCTTGGGCAGCACATACACGCCGATCTCGTACTTGTCGGCGTGGTTCCACAGCTCGATCTGCGCCATCACCTGATTGGTGAAGGAGTTGGACATCACGAAGCTCGGGTGGCCGGTGGCGCACCCCAGGTTCACCAGCCGCCCTTCGGCCAGGATGATGATCTGCTTGCCGTCCGGGAAGGTCACCCGGTCCACCTGCGGCTTGATGTTGTCCCACGGCAGGCTGCGGATTTCGGCGATTTCGATCTCGGAGTCGAAGTGGCCGATGTTGCACACGATGGACTGGTCCTTCATGGCTTCCATGTGCTTGCGGGTGATCACCCGCTCGTTGCCGGTGGTGGTCACAAAGATGTTGCCGAGTTTGGCGGCGTCGTTCATCTTCATCACCCGGTAGCCCGCCATGGCGGCCTGCAGGGCGCAGATGGGGTCGATTTCGGTGACGATCACCTGGGCGCCCATGCCCGCGAAGGCCTGCGCGCACCCCTTGCCCACGTCGCCGTAGCCGACCACCACCGCCACCTTGCCCGCGATCATCACGTCGGTGGCGCGCTTGATGCCGTCCAGCAGCGACTCGCGGCAGCCGTACAGGTTGTCGAACTTGGATTTGGTGACAGAATCGTTGACGTTGAACGCGGGCACCATCAGCTTGCCCTTCTTGTGCATTTCGTACAGGCGGTGCACGCCGGTGGTGGTCTCTTCCGAGATGCCGCGCACGTCCTTCATCAGTTCGGGGAACTTGTTGTGCATCATCACGGTCAGGTCGCCGCCGTCGTCCAGAATCATGTTCGGGCGCCAGCCGGCCGGGCCGAGGATGGTCTGCTCGATGCACCAGTCGAATTCCTGCTCGTTCATGCCCTTCCACGCGAACACCGGAATGCCCGCGGCGGCGATGGCGGCGGCGGCCTGATCCTGGGTGCTGAAGATGTTGCAGGACGACCAGCGGATCTCGGCACCCAGCTTCACCAGCGTCTCGATCAGCACGGCGGTCTGGATGGTCATGTGCAGGCAGCCCGCGATGCGTGCGCCGGACAGCGGCTTGCTCTTGCCGAACTCCTCGCGCAGGGACATCAGGCCCGGCATTTCGGCCTCGGCGATCTCGACCTCCTTGCGGCCCCACACGGCCAGTTTGATGTCGGCAACCTTGTAATCGGTAAAAGTAGCGGTAGACACGGCAGTCTCCTTGTTGTTCAGGTCCGGACGAAAAAATTGCGGGGCGCCCCCGGCTGAAGGGTGCGCCCCGCTTCGTCCACGATTTATCTATACAGACAATGCACTTGCGGCCCGCCTCAGGCGCCCAGCTTTCCAGCCGCCTTCTTGAGCGTGTCGGCCATGTCGGTGCGCTCCCAGGTAAAATCCTTGTCCTCGCGGCCAAAGTGCCCATAGGCCGCAGTCTTGCGGTAGATGGGGCGCCGCAGGTCCAGGGTCGTGATGATGCCCTTGGGGGTCAGGTCGAAGTGCTTGCGCACCAGCTTTTCCATCTCCTTGTGGGGGATGGAGCCGGTGCCGAAGTCGTGCACATAGACCGACACCGGCTCGGCCACGCCGATGGCGTAGGCCACCTGCACCTCGGCGCGCTGCGCCAGACCCGCCGCCACCAGGTTCTTGGCGATGTAGCGGGCCATGTAGCAGGCCGAGCGGTCCACCTTTGTGGGGTCCTTGCCCGAGAACGCGCCGCCGCCATGGCGGCCCATGCCGCCGTAGGTGTCGACGATGATCTTGCGCCCGGTGAGACCGGCGTCGCCGTGCGGGCCGCCGACCACGAAGCGGCCGGTGGGGTTCACGTGAATGGCCACGGTGTCATAGTTGACCATGTTGGCGGGGATCACCGGCTGGATGATCTTCTCCAGCACGTCCTCGCGGATTTCGCGCAGGGTGATGTCCGGGCTGTGCTGGGTGGACAGCACGATGGCTTCCACGGCCACCGGTTTGTAATCCTCGTAGCGGATGGAGACCTGCGTCTTGCCGTCCGGACGCAGGTAGTGGAGCACGTCCTTCTTGCGCACTTCGGCCAGTTTGTGGGCCAACTGGTGCGACAGGGCGATGGGCATTGGCATCAACGAGGGGGTCTCGTTGGTGGCATAGCCGAACATCAGCCCCTGGTCGCCCGCGCCGCCGGTGTCCACGCCCATGGCGATGTCCGGGCTTTGCGAATGGATGGACGACAGCACCGCGCAGGTTTCGTAGTCGTAGCCGTAGGCCGCATGGGTGTAGCCGATGTCCTTGATGACACCGCGCACCAGGTCCTGAATTTCCACATAGGTATTGGTGGTTACCTCGCCACACAGCATGGCGAGGCCGGTGGTGACGGTGGTCTCCACCGCCACGCGGCTCATGGGGTCACCCGCCAGCATGGCGTCCAGCACCGCGTCGGAAATCTGGTCGCAGATTTTGTCGGGGTGGCCTTCGGTTACGGATTCGGAGGTGAAAAGGAAATCACCCTCACCGGTTTTACGCGACATGGATTCCTCCTGAAGAAACACTCAAATAAAGGAACGACAAACACGCCTGTTAATGATTTTCCGGACAGGCCCAGGTCGAACAACCGCTCCCCTGCAACAGGTTACGCGACAGTCTTCCAGGCCCCACCCTTCAACGGGGAAGGCGCGAGCACAACAATCCCCCCGGACCATAAACGCGCAGTTCTCACAGTATGGCCGGTCCCGCCATTTTTATCATCGAATTGGCGTTTTTGTCAAATGGTGTCACTGAATTGGAATTTTGTGCCTCCCCTGTGAATCAAGGCGACCATGTGCCTGAGTTAGCGGCAGAGCGCCCCGGACCGAGCATGGCGCGGGGGGGCGTTTTTGTGGCAGAATGGGCCGTGGCGCCCGCCATCGGTTGCCTGTTCATTGCGCATTTTAGATCACCCCCACCCCGCCCCCCCCGCACGCCGTCCCCATCCGGTCAGGGCGGGCGGCGCATTCAGGACCCATGGCCCAGCCCCGCGAAGCAATCTCCCTCAAGGACCTCAACTCCGAGCAGCGCGAGGCCGTGGTGCACCGCGAGGGGCCGCTGATCGTGTTCGCGGGCGCGGGCACCGGCAAGACGCGGGTCATCACCTACCGCATCGCCCACATGATCTCGGAACGCGGCGTACCGGGCTCCAAAATCCTCGCCGTCACCTTCACCAACAAGGCCGCGCGGGAAATGCGCGAGCGCGTGCGCGAGCTTTTGGGCGAGGGTGGCGCACGCGGCACCACCATCTCCACCTTTCACTCCCTGTGCGTGCGCATCCTCCGGGAGGACGGCCACCACATCGGCCTGGGCGAGAATTTTTCCATCTTCGCCGAGGCCGACCAGTCGGCCCTGATCCGCGCCCTGCTCACCGAAGCCGGCGTCGAGGCCCCCCCCGGCGAAATCCTCGCCGCCATCTCCCTGGCCAAAAACCGCCTCATCACCGCCTCCGACTACCCCACCGAAACCGCCCAGGACGTGCTGGTTCAAGGCATCTACGGCCAGTACCAGAACCAGCTCGCAGGCATGAACGCGGTGGATTTTGACGATTTGCTGCTGTCCGTCATCCGCCTGTTCCGCGCCCACGGCCACGCCAAGGTTGGCTGGCAGCGACGCTTCGAGCACATGCTGGTGGACGAGTTTCAGGACACCAACACCGCCCAGTACGAACTGCTGCGCCTGCTGTGGTCCGGCCACGGCTCCCTGTGCGTGGTGGGCGACGACGACCAGTCCATCTACACCTGGCGCGGCGCCGCCGCCGACACCTTTCAGCGCTTCGCCGCCGATTTTGCCCCGTGCAAGGAGGTGGTGCTGACCCAGAATTACCGCTCCACCACCCACATTCTGGACGCCGCCCACGCCATCATCACCGGCGTCCCGGAGCGCAAGGACAAAAAATTGTGGTCGGCCCTCGGCAAGGGCGCGCCCATCGAGATCGTCACCGCCACCGACGCCGATCACGAGGCCCGGCAGGTGGTGGAGCGCATCAATCTGGCGCGCTTTGCGGGCAAAAAGGACCTGTCCGAGTTTGCCGTGCTGATCCGCACCAACATCCAGAGCCGCCCCTTCGAGGCCGCCCTGCGCGAATCCCATCTGCCCTACGTGGTGGTGGGCGCCACCGGCTTTTTCGACCGTCAGGAGGTGCGCGACCTCACCGCCTACCTGCGTTTTCTGCACAACGACGCCGACGAGGTGGCCCTGCGGCGCATCGTCAACACCCCCCGGCGCGGCATCGGCGCGGGCACCCTGGCGGGCTGCGGCCGCTTTGCCCAGGCCCACGGCATCAGCCTGTTCGAGGCCATGGACAAGGCCCCCGTCGTGCCCGATCTGCCCAAGGCCTCCGTGCCCGCCCTGCGCACCTTCGTGGACCTGATCGCCGAACTGCGCTTCGATTTCCAGCACGGCGACCTGATCGCCGCCCTGCGCCGGGTGATTCAGGACACCGGTCTGGCCGGACACTGGGTCGAGAGCGCCGACAACGAGCGTCAGGGCGAAGCCCGGGTGGAAGGCGCCGAGGAGATTGTGCGCATGTTGTCCAACTACATGAAGCGCGAGTTCGCCCCCACCCTGGCCGGTTTTCTGGAACACCTGTGCCTGCTGGACCGTCTGGACGACAACGACGAAACCGGCAAGGGCAAGGTGACCATTATCACCCTGCACGCGGCCAAGGGGCTGGAGTTCCCCCACGTGTTCCTGGCCGGGTTCGAGGAGGGTTTTTTGCCCCACACCCGCAGCGTGGAGGAAGGCCGGGAACTGTCCGAGGAGCGGCGCCTGGCCTATGTGGGCCTCACCCGCGCCCAGCGGCGGCTGACCATCTCCTACGCCCGTACCCGCAGCCGTTATGGTGAGCAGCAGGGCCGCACCCCCAGCCGCTTTCTGGCGGACATCCCGCCCCATCTGATCGGCAGCGGCGAAGAGGTGGAGCCGGAGGCCAGTGCCGAGGATCTGGCCGCCGGCTTCTTCTCCGCCATGAAAGACATGCTCAAATAGGGGGGGAAATCCCCCCGGCGGCGGGCACGGCCCGCACCGGTTTTTGCACAAATCAGCCGAAGGGCCGCGTCCATCGCGCAACGGGCCATCCCGGACAGCGCGGCCCGGACAGCGCGGCCCGGGAAAAACACCCTCGGCCCGCCCCAAGGTTTGGCGTGTTTGCCCGGAAGGCTCCGCGAATCCCCCTGCCGCCCTGGCCTGAACGCGGGAATTTTTTGTACAGTGGGCCGGTCTCCCGATCCGCCCCCCGAACCGGACGTGTCATGCCCAACCCGCCCCGAGAATCCGAAGACCCGGACGCCTACCAGCCCTCGCCGGATGAACTGGAGGGCCACGCCGCGCAGGACGCGCAGGACACCGTGAACATGGAAGACTCCCCGGACGACCCCGGCGGACCGGACGCGGAAGCGGACGATTTCGACCCGGAGGAAGCCCGCGCCCACGAGCAGGATTTCATGCTCAAAAGCGGCATCGCCCTGTTTTTGGTGGTGGTGGCATTTACCTTCGGGGTGTGGTCGTTGCAGTGGTCCCTGCTGAACAAAAAGGCCACCCGTCCCGAGGTCGCCCACAAAATCACCATCCCTGTCACCGGTCTGCACCGGGCCATGCACGGGCAGGGCATCATCCTGCACCAGAGCGGCAACCCGGCGGAACTGGACGACTGGGTGAAGGCCACCCTCGGCCCCCACGCCTCGGTGCCGGACCTGTCGGCGGCGGGGCTGTCTCCGGTGGGGGCGCGGGCGCTCAAAACCGGCAAGGGCTTCGGCTTCATCCGCTATCAGGGCAGCGGGGGCGATCTGCTGGTGCTGTTCTCCCCACGGGACATGATGGTGGTCCCCGCCGAAGTGGAGTCCCTGCGGATGGGCGGTGCCGAGATGTGGCTGGAGACCACACCCACACTGCGCCTGCTTTACCTGCCGGGGGCCAGTGCCGACTGGGCGCTGGTGGCGGCGCCGGGGCAAGCCGACCTGCCCGCCGTGGCTCGGGTGATGCTGACGGCTCCGGGGGCCAACGGCTCCCGGCTGACGGCTCCCGGCCAACGGCTCCCGGCCAACGGCTCCCGGCCAACGGCTCCCGGCCAACGGCTCCCGGCTGACGGCTCCCGGCTGACGGCTCCCGGCTGACGGCAGCGGCTCCTGACCGGGGGCGGTTTTCCTTTCTTTCCCCAAAGCGCATAATGAACGCCCCTTTGGCCGCTTAAGGAGAGGCCCCTTGAATCAACCCATCGTCTGGCTGGACCCCGCCAAATGGCAGGCCATCGCCCTGCACGGCGTCGAATTGCTGGTGATCCTGGCCGGGACCTTGCTGGCGCTGGGCGTCAGCCGCCGTGCCATGCGCCTGCTGGAAAAGCGTGCCCTGGAACGCATCCAGAAAGACGAAACGGTGCCCAGCGACGCATCCAAGCGCGCCCAGACCTTTGTGAAACTCACCCGCCAGGGGGTTACCGTCACCATCTGGGTGGTGGCGATTCTGGTGTTGTTGACCACCCTCGGCGTGGACATCCGGCCGATTCTTGCCAGCGCCGGCATCGCCGGACTGGCCCTTGGCTTTGGCGCGCAGAATCTGGTGCGCGACGTCATCTCCGGCTTCTTCCTGACCATGGAAAATCAGGTGCGGGTGGGGGACGTGGCGCGCATCAACGGCACCGGCGGGCTGGTGGAAAACATCGGCCTGCGCACCATTACCCTGCGTGACGCCGAGGGCACCGTGCATGTGTTCCCCAACGGCACCATCAACACCCTGGCCAACCTCACCATGGGCTGGTCGGCTGCGGTATTCGACATCGGCGTCGCCTACAACGAAGACACCGACCGGGTCTCCGACGTGATGCGCCGGGTGGGGGCGGAAGTGCGTGCCGATCCGGCCTTCGCGACCTGCATTCTGGACGACCTGGAGCTGTTCGGCGTGGATTCCTTCGGCGATTCGGCGGTGGTCATCAAGGCGCGCATCCGCACCCACCCCGGCAAACAGTGGGACGTGGGGCGCGAATACCGGCGCCGCCTCAAGCAGGCGTTTGACCGCGAGGGCATCGAAATTCCCTTCCCCCAGCGCACCGTGCGGGTGGTGGAGGACGTGGACGCCCGGCAAGGCTCCGGCCAGGCTGCGGTTCAACCCCCCGGAGCATCCTCTGGCGCCGCCCGCAAGTCTCCCCGTATCTTGGGATAAGCCGGGAGAAGCCGGGATAAGCCGGGATAAGCTGGAACAGGCCGGAACAAGCACGGAAATGAGCACGCACGAAACCAACCGCCCCGACACCCCCCAGGCCGCCTCTGCCCCCCCCTCCGACGCGCTGCCGGACGACGTGGTGGAGGTGCTGCCCAGCGACGCCCCCGACAACGGCCCCCTGGTGGTGGGTTTTTGCCTCGACGGACGCGGCGGCGCCACCGAACTCACCTGGGAGCAGGTGCGGGACGGCCCCTGCGAGGGCGCGGTCTGGGTCCACCTGCACTTCCCCAACGTCGAGGCGCGCCGCTGGCTGCGCCACCAGCCCGGCGTGGAAGAGGTGGTTTACGAGGCGCTGGTAGCCGACGAAACCCGCCCCCGCGCGGTGGCGCAGGGCAGCGGCCTGATGGCCAACCTGCGCGGCGTGAACCTCAACCCCGGCGCCGATCCGGAAGACATGGTGTCGATCCGCATCTGGCTGGAGCCGGGACGCATCATCACCGCCCGCCGCCGTCAGCTCAGTTCTGCGGTGGACATGCGCGCCGCCTTCCAGCGCGGTCAGGGGCCGGAAACCCCGGCGCAACTGTTCGTGCTGCTGGCGGAGCGGCTGGCGGACCAGACCTCGGACATGGTGGAATCCCTGGCGGATCAGGTGGACAGCCTGGAAGCCGCCGCCGCCCTGGACGACCCCCGCCCGGCGCGCCGGGTGCTGGCCGAATGCCGCCGTCAGGCGGTGGCCCTGAGGCGCTTCATCGCCCCCCAGCGCGACGCCCTGTCCCGCGCCGGGCACGAGCGCATCGCGGTGCTGGACGACACCGACCGCCTGCACCTGCGGGAAATCGCCGATCGCCTCACCCGCGTGGTGGAAGAACTGGACGCCGCCCGCGAGCGCGCCCAGGTGATTCAGGAAGAGATCGCCTCGCGCATGGGTGAGCAGCTCAACCGGCGCATTTACGTGCTGTCGCTGGTGGCCGGGGTGTTTTTGCCCCTGAGCTTTCTCACCGGCCTGTTCGGCATCAATGTGGGCGGCATCCCCGGCGCCGAAAACCCCAACGGCTTCATCTGGGTGGCCGGTCTGCTGGCCGCCTTGCTCTTCTCCCTGGCCGTCCTGTTCCGCTGGGTCCGCTGGATGTAGGCGCGGGGGAGCCCCCGCGGGCGCATTTACGGCCGGGCCTCCCCGGCCCCCTTTTCGTTGACTTGGAGGCCGACGGGCCTTACCCTCAACCCTTCCCCGGTTGCATACCAACAATCCGACCCCATTTTCAGCAGAGGCATATCAGCGGATGATCAGCAAGCACCAGCCCGTCAAGCCCCAGCAAACCGCCCCGGAAGGTGCCGATCCCGGCCTGAAGATGGCCCACCCGGCCTCCGAAAAAATTCACGTTGAAGGCTCCCGGCCCGACATTCGCGTGCCGATGCGCAAAATCAGCGTGTCGCCCACCATGCAGAACGGCATCAGCACCCCCAACACCCCGGTCATCGTCTACGACCCGGCGGGGCCCTATACCGACCCCAACGCCAGCATCGACATCCGCAAGGGACTGAACCCGGTCCGCGCCGCGTGGATCGCCGAGCGCGGCGACACCGAACCCCTGCCCGAACTGACCAGCGCCTATGGCCGCAAGCGGGAGGCCGATCCGACCCTGAATGCCCTGCGCATGTCCCGCGTCCGCCGCCCGCTGAAGGCCAAAAATGGCGCCAACGTGAGCCAGATGCACTATGCCCGCAAGGGCATCGTCACCCCGGAAATGGAGTTCGTGGCGATCCGCGAAAACCAGAAGATGGAGGCCATGGCCGACCTGCTCACCCAGCATCCGGGCGAGTCCTTTGGCGCCAGCATCCCCAAGGTCATCACCCCCGAGTTCGTGCGCGACGAAATCGCCCGTGGCCGCGCCATCATTCCCGCCAACATCAACCACCCGGAACTGGAACCGATGGCCATTGGCCGCAACTTCCTGGTAAAAATCAACTCCAACATCGGCAACAGCGCCATCACCTCCACCATCGGCGAGGAGGTGGAAAAGATGGTGTGGTCCATCCGCTGGGGCGCCGACACGGTGATGGACCTGTCCACCGGCCCCAACATCCACGAAACCCGCGAGTGGATCATCCGCAACAGCCCGGTGCCCATCGGCACGGTGCCCATCTATCAGGCGCTGGAGAAGGTTGGCGGCCGCCCCGAGGAGCTCACCTGGGAGCTGTTCCGCGACACCCTTGTCGAGCAGGCCGAGCAGGGGGTGGACTATTTCACCATCCACGCCGGAGTGCGGCTGGCCTATGTGCCCCTTACCGCGAAGCGGCTGGCGGGCATTGTCAGCCGGGGCGGCGCCATCATGGCCAAGTGGTGCCTGGCGCACCACAAGGAGAATTTCCTCTACACCAATTTCGAGGAAATCTGCCACATCATGAAGGCCTACGACGTATCGTACTCCCTTGGCGACGGCCTGCGGCCGGGGGCGCTGGCGGACGCCAACGACGCGGCCCAGTTCGGCGAGCTGGAAACCCTGGGCGAGTTGACAAAAATCGCCTGGAAGCACGACGTGCAGACCATGATCGAAGGCCCCGGCCACGTGCCCATGCAGCTCATCAAGGAGAACATGGACAAGCAGCTCAAGGAGTGCGACGAGGCGCCCTTCTACACCCTGGGGCCGCTGACCACCGACATTGCGCCTGGCTACGACCACATTACCAGCGGCATTGGCGCGGCGATGATCGGCTGGTACGGCTGCGCCATGCTCTGCTACGTGACCCCCAAGGAGCACCTGGGGCTGCCCAACCGCGAGGACGTGAAGACCGGGGTGATCACCTACAAGATCGCGGCCCACGCGGCGGACCTGGCCAAGGGCCACCCCGGCGCCCAGGCGCGGGACAACGCCCTGTCGAAGGCGCGTTTCGAGTTCCGCTGGGAGGACCAGTTCAACCTGTCGCTGGACCCGGAGACGGCGGTGGCGTACCACGACGCCACCCTGCCGGGGGAGAGCGCCAAGACGGCGCATTTTTGCTCCATGTGCGGCCCGTCGTTCTGCTCCATGAAGATCACCCAGGAGGTGCGCGACTACGCCGACGCCCACGGTGTCTCCCCGGAGCAGGCGATTCAACTGGGCATGAGCGAAAAGAGCGCGGAATTCAAAAAGGAAGGCATGCCGCTGTACCTGGAGGCGTAAGACAGGGAGCCCACGTATCTGGAGGGGGTTCTTCACCGCACTCAAGGCGAATATTCATTGGCCTGACGACTCGAATAAAAGCCTGTGCTTAGAAATAAATCGAGCGTCCGGAAGAAACCTGTCTGGAAGAGTTATGCGTCTCCCTTCTAGCTGTACAAACGCTTGACTGATCAGTGGTTCTTTGGCGCGCCGTTTTATGGATTCCCCGACCAAAACATGCAGATCATCGGTCAGAGAGATCAGGTATTGATCGAATGCCCGGTCGTGGATCGCTGATAGACAAAGCCCATTGCGGGGGTTCAAGCGATTGGCTTTATCCTCATGCCACGGGACGATATGGCTGGCGATCAGTAATCGAGGCTCGGAGATCCCGGACATACAGCAACGATTTTGGTAGCTGCTAAGCACCGTCCGGCGGAAAAATTGCTGCCTGATACGCTGTTTGGTGATGACATCGCGCGATTCCCCCGTGAATTCACCAAACTCACCTTCATCCGCTGGCGGAAGATCGGAGGGCTCTGGTTCACCATGAGTCTTGCGCAACAGACTGTACAAACCAGCGCATTCGAGAGCCAGCCGGTCCCAGTCGGAGTGAAACTCATCCCATATTTCGCGATCAAGGGATGAGGCATTTCCAAGCCCAGCACGACCACTGTTCGTGATCGCTGGATCGAGGCTGGCAAAATTCACCAGTTTCATCGCCACCGAGTTGGCCGTCCGACCGATCAGCCGGGAGAGGTGAACAATCTCCGGATTTCGGCTGTGTAGCTTTCCGAATGGAATCTGACAATAGAGATGGAAAGCCAACTTGAGGTGGTCATGCGACCAACGATCACCGGACTTCCCCGTGGCGCTCATTCAGATATGTACCGCATTCCCAAAGCGTTCTTCTTCGATGCCCCCACAATCAAAAATGGCTGACAAGGGAAGCCAACCAGCAAAACATCGTGGGTCGGGCTGTCACCGGTTAGCAGGTCTTGAGGGGGGTCAACGGGTGGCATGCTGGGCTCCGGGCGGCAGGAAGAAATGCGGACATCCTGTCAGGATGGTTTCCCGCCGTCAAGGTGGTAGCCTATACTCGGGCCAAAGCCCCGGATCCCCCCCCCGCGCGCTGGAGCCGCCATGCCCCACCCCCGCCCGCACATCGCCAGTGTCAGCGGCACCGCCTTTGTCACGGCGGTGTTCCGCATGTGGGGGCAGCGCGGTTACGAGCCCCTTTACCACGACGACATCACCCCCCTGCTGGTAGACCGCGAGGCAGTGGACCACGCCCGCGAGGCGGCGCGCCGCTTTCCGCACGCGCCGGACATGATCCGCCTGCGCACCCGCTATTTCGACGACGCCCTGAACACCGCCATCGTGCAGGGAGTGCGGCAGGTGGTGATCGCCGGTTCCGGGCTGGACACCCGCGCCACCCGCATCGGCGGCGACGGCGTGCAGTATTTCGAGATCGATCGGGGCGAAACCCTCAAATTCAAGCAGGCCGTTCTGCACCGCCACGGCCACACCCCCCGCGTCCACTACATCGCCGGGGACTATGTGCACAGCGACATTGCCACCCTGCTGGCCGGGGCCGGCTTCGACCCCTCCCGGCCCGCCTTCTTCCTGTGGGAGGGCAACACCACCTACCTGGAGGTAGACACCGTGCACGACGTGCTCGCCCACATGGCCGGGGCCGCAGCCGCCCCGGTCTCCGTGGCCCTGGATTTCATGCACGAGCGGGTGATCCTGGGCACCACCGGCAGCGCCGAACTGACCGCCTACATTGCTTACCTGGAGCGCATGGGCGCGCCGTGGCGCTCCGGCTTCGACGACATTGCCCCGCTGGCCACCAGCGCCGGGCTGCGGGTGCGGGAGCACGCCACCTGCTCCGCCCTGGCCAGTCGCTACCAGCCCGCCCTGCCCCTGGCCTCGCCCCTGTTCGACCACTACAGCGTGTGCACCCTCATCTCCGCCTGAGGCGGGCCGGATAACCCCCGCCCCGCCGCGCGGCCCGGAAGCGGCCCGCCAGGCGCTCTCCCCAAAGCGCCCTTCAAGGTTGTCCCCGGAGGGGCGCTTCCGGTAAAGTGGCGCAATCAGAGCAGACCGCCATCCGCCCCGGTGTACCGTGTGGGGCGCCGTTTTTATTCCTCTTCGGGAGCATCCAACCCCCCATGTCATACGACGTTTACGGCATCGGCAACGCCATTGTGGACCTGCAAGTGCAGGTGGAAGATTCCTTTCTGGAAGCCATCGGCGTGCAGAAGGGCATCATGACCCTGGTGGAAGCCGACCAGCAGCAGCAGATTCTCGGCGCCCTGACCGGCAAACCGGTCAATCGCTGCTCCGGCGGCTCGGCCTGCAACACCGTGGTGGGGGTGGCGGATTTCGGCGGAAGGGGCGCCTACGCCTGCAAGGTCGGCACCGACGAGTTCGGCTCCTTCTATCTGGGCGAACTGCGCGACCTGGGCATCAGTTGCGAAGTGCCCGCCGACGGCGCCCAGACCGGCACCAGCGTGATCCTGATCTCCAACGACGCCCAGCGCACCATGCTCACCCACCTGGGGGCCTCCACCGGCCTGTCCACCGACGACGTGAACCGCTACGAGATCACCAAGGCCCGGTACATCTATGTGGAAGGCTACCTGTTCGCCAGCCCCGGCACCCGCGCCGCCGCACTGGCCGCCATCGACATGGCCAAGGAAGAGGGCGTCAAGGTGGCGCTCACGGTGTCGGACCCGTTTTTGATTTCCATGTGCCGCGACGTGTTCTGGGAACTGATCCGCGGGCCGGTAGACCTGCTCTTCTGCAACCGCGAGGAGGCCCACGCCCTGACCGGTCTGGAAGACCCCGTGGCCTGTGCGCGGCTGATCCACGAGCATCAGGCCAACGTCTGCTTGACCCTGGGCGCCGACGGATCGCTGATCCTGCACGACGGCGCGGTGTATCCCATCGAAGGTGTGCCGGTGCAGGCGGTGGACACCACCGGCGCGGGGGACATGTACGCCGCCGGGGTGCTGTATGGCATTACCAACGGCCTCACCTGGAAGCAGGCGGGGCACCTGGGCAGCCACGCCGCCGCCCGCGTGGTGAGCCAGCTCGGCGCCCGCATGGGCCGCAAGTTCACCCCGGCGGAGATCGAAAAGCTGCTGCGCTAGGGCAAACGCGGCGCGCGCGGGCAGCCCCCTCCCTTCACCCGGCGGGATTCGGCCGCCCGGCGCACCACTCCCGCCACATGGACCGATAGCAATTTTCCAGGGCCTTGCCGAAGGCCTGGGCGTCCAGCAGACGGCTGGCGCGCATGCGCCCCCGCAGCCCGGCGCGCAGTTCCGCCAGCCGCCCGGTGTCGGTAGCCAAAGACACGGCCAACCGCACGAAGGCGTCCTCGCTGTCCGCCACCATTTCCGGCATGCCCAGCATGTCGTACAGCGCCATCCCCACGCGGGAGATGTACGCATCCCCCGCCAGAGCCACCACCGGCACCCCCATCCACAGGGACTCGCAGGTGGTGGTGTGGCCGTTGTAGCGAAAACTGTCCATGGACAGATCCACGGTGTTGTAAAACGCCAGCACGTCCTCCCAGCGCGACCCCTCCTCGCCGCCAAAGTCGATGCGCCCGCGCGCCACCCCGTGTTCCGCAAACGCTGCGGCCAGCCGCTCGCGCACCTCGGGGCGCCCCAGGGCATAGCGGAACAGGCGCAGCCGCGAACCGGGCACCGCGTTCAGCGCCCGCGCCCAAACCCCCACCACCCGGGGGGTGATCTTGCGCGGGTTCATCACGCTGCCGAAGGTCACGTGGCCGTTGGCCAGGGCCGGCAGCGGCCCCACGGCCAGCATCTCCTCCGGGGGCGGGGTGTAGCAGCAAAACCCGCCTTCCAGATACGCGCAGCGCTCCGTGTACAGCGCCTCGGTTCCCGCCGGGTCCAGCACCCGGCTGGTGATGCGATAATCCACCGTCGGCAGGCCGGTGGTGGTGGGGTGCCCCAGATAGGTGACCTGAATCGGCGCCGGACGCAGCGCCATGACCCGCAGGCGGTTGTCCACGGTGTGTCCCGCCAGGTCTACCAGAATGTCGATGCCGTCCTGATAGATCTGCATCGCCACCTGCGGATCGGGCACCCCCCGGATGTCGCGCCAGCGCGGCACCAGTGACCGTTGCGCACGGGTGATCTCGTCCTCCGCAGGGACGTTGGCATACACGGTCACCTCCAGCGCGGCGGGGTCGGCAGCGGCGAAGATCGGCGCCAGAAAATAGCTGACCGCATGGCGTCGGAAATCGCCGGAGATATAGCCGATCCGCAGCGGTCGGCCCGGATCGGGGGGATTCGGATAACCGGGGGGAGCCATCCACGCCGAACGCGCCATCAGGGAGCGCCCCCAGCGTTCGGAGCGCGCGCGCAGCTCGGGCAAGGAAACGCTCTCGTCATAAAGGCAGCAGAACAGGTAAAAATCCTCGGCCTCGACAAACCCCGGCCGCAGCATTGCGGCCTTGCCGAACCAGCGTCCGGCCTCGGCCAGGTTGTCCTCGGCCAGGACCACATTGCCCATCTCGCAGTGGGCGCTCCCCCCCGGCACCCCCAGCTTGAGGGCGGCCTCCGCCGCCTGCCGGGCCTCGGGCAGATGACCGGCAAGGCGCAGGGCGCGGGCCAGTGCCAGTTGGGTCAGGCCGTGCCCCGCCTGGGCCTGGGCAGCCCGGCGCAGCAACGGCAGCGCCGCCTCCGCATCGCCCTCGTCCAGCGTCAGCGAGCCGGAAAGGAACAGGGCGCCGTGGTGATGGGGATCAACCTCAAGAATGCGACCCAGGCTGCTCAGGGCGGCGACAGCGTCCCCCCCCTGCATGGACTGCAACGCCTCGCGATACCACGTCTCCACACTGCTCATCCGCCACGCTCCCGACACCAGTATATGGGCACCAAATATGGGCACAAAATATGGGCACCAAAAATACAATTTATCCCGTCTGGAGGCTATCCTAGCACAGGGTCACAATAGCTCCGGCATTGGCCCCGGTATGGGCCTCTGTCCCCCGGAGGTGGCAGATCGGACGGGCTTGACACCCCGCCGCCACCCGGCATAGACTTCCCCGCCATGTCGATGAATGCACACATTTTGGGCGCTGTGGCCAAACGCCGCAGCATGACCGTATCCGCCTGGTGGCTAATTACCGCCACCGGCCACGGCCCGGCCCGCCTGCGTGCGTTCGTCGTCATCCCCTAGGTTCCCCCCGAACCGGATCCCCCCGAACCCAACCCAGACACAAGCCCGGCGCCGTGGTTTCCCGCGCCGGGGCCGAGTGCCGTGCCGTTGTCACGTTCATCCCCCCGCCGCGTGGTTTCCCGGCCCGTTGCGGAAAGGACAGAACGTGACACCCCAACCCGACCCCCGGCACGGCGCCCCCGCGCCGCCGGGGACAACATCGCCGCACACCGCTGCTCTCGCCCGGTCTTCGGCCTCCGCACACCTGACCGGCACCTTGCTGGTGATGGCCGCCGCCGTGCTGTTTTCCATCAAGCCGATCATGGTCAAGCTGGTCTACGCCAGCGCCGGGCAGGGCGCCGCCACCGTGGAGCCGATCACCGTCATGGCCGGACGCCTGGTGTTCAGCCTGCCCCTGTTCGTGCTCATCGCCCTGTGGAGCAATCGCCCGGGACAGGCGCGCATGGCCGCCGGAGACTGGGCGCGGGTGGGGGTGCTGGCGCTCATCGGCTACTATTTTTCGCAGCTTCTGGATGTCACCGCACTGGCCCACATTCCGGCCGGGCTGGAGCGCATCGTGCTGTTCGCCTACCCCACGCTGGTGGTGCTGATCTCCGCCCTGACCTTCGGCACGCCGGTGCGGCGCACCGCGCTGCTGGCCCTTGGCCTCACCTGGGCCGGGGTAGCGCTGGCGGTGTCGGCCCATGTGGACCTGTCCCAATTCGGCTTCGGTCGACCCGGCTTCAGTCAATTCGGCCTCGACCCGTCCGGCCCCGACCCGTCCGCCTCCGCCCGTGCCGACACGGCTTTCGGTGTCGCGCTGGTGCTGGGGGCGGCGTTCACCTTTGCCGTCTACTCGGTGGGCAGCGCCTCGATGATCGGCAAGCTGGGCGCCACCCGCTTTACCGCGCTGGCCATGTGCGGCTCGTCGGCGGCGGTGGGGCTGCACTATGAGCTGTCCGGCGCCGCGTCGCCCCTGGCGATGCCGACCCCGGCCCTGCTGTGGTGCGCCGCCATGGCCCTGTTCGCCACCCTGCTGCCCGCCTTCCTGTTCAGCGCCGGGGTGGCGCGGGTGGGGGCGTCCCGCGCGGCGATTTTGAGCAGCGTGGGCCCGGTGGCCACCATCGGTCTGGACGCCATACTCCTCGGCGAGCCGCTGCACGCGCCGCAACTGATCGGCGCGGCGCTGGTGGTGGCGGGCGTCACCCTGGTGGGGAGGGGCGGCAGGACGGCACACTGAACCGCGTCGGCAGCCCGGCCAGGGGGGGCGGGGCGGAGCGGCGGGATGAAATAACCCGATCCGCCCCGCCCCGCCCCGCCGCCCTAAAGGTTTTCCATGAATTGCCGAAAGGATAGGCGTTAAAAACAAGTTTTTTCACTGGCAAGCCGTGCGCAACGCCAGCCCCCCGGAAGCGTGTCAGACGGGCAGAACGTGGAAGGGCGGGGGCTGGCGGGGGTGCCCCCCGCTGTCCGGGGGCGCGCAGACGGCCTTTTTTCCGGATTCCACCCGCCCGGCACCGTCCCGAAAAGGGGATCGACATGGGGTTTGGCAAGTCTGACGGCGGGGGTTCTTCCTCCGATTCCATCAACGCCCGGCGCATCCGTGTCCAGTCCGGGAGTGGGGGTGGTTCCCGAATATTCGCATCGCCCGCCAGCCCGGCAACGCCGCCCGCCAGCCCGGCAACGCCGCCCGCCAGCCCGGAGCGCGGGACCGCTGCGGAAAATCCCGCCACCGCCACGCTCGCCGCCGATACCGCAACCGATACCGCAACCGATACCGCAACCGATACCGCAACCGATACCGCAACCGATACCGCAACCGATACCGGCACCCGGACCGCAGCGGACGTCACCAAAACCCCGACCACCAGCTTCATCCTCAAGCCGACGGCGGCGCCACCGGGCGACGTCCAGCGCATCGAGTTTCAGGGCAAGACCGGTGAGCTGTACCGCGTCATGCTGCGCAACCTTGTGCTCAATGTGCTGACTCTGGGCATCTATCAGGCCTGGGCCAAAACCCACCTGCGCCGCTACCTGTGGAGCCGCATGTCTTTCGCGGGAGACCCCCTGGAATACACCGGCACCGGACGCGAATTTTTCCGTGGTTTGATGATGGGCGGCGCCGTCCTGACCCTGTTCTCGATGTTCTCCCAGGGCCTTTCCTTCGCCGTCGGCACCGTTTTCCCCCCCACCTCGCCCCAGGCCATCCTGATCGGCATGACGGTCAACGTGCTGTTCTTCATTTTCATCATGCCCATGGCCCGCTACGGCGGCCAGCGCTACCGCTTCAGCCGCACCACCTGGCGCGGCATCCGCCTGGGGGTGCGCGGTTCGGCGCGGAACTATGCCTTCTACTGCATGGGCCAGTCGCTGCTGACCCTGCTCACACTGGGTTTCTACCACCCCTTCGCCACCAACAACGCCCGAGCGCGCCTGGTCCGCGACACCACCGTGGGCGGCACCCACCTGGAATACGACGGCAACGGCAAGGACCTGCTGCGCCCCTGGCTGCTCACCACGGTGTTGATGATCCCCACCCTGGGGCTGATCTGGTTCTGGTATGGGCTCCGCGCCCACCGTTACATGATGGAGCACACCAGCCTGAACGGCGTGCGCTTCACCTCCGACATGACCTACCGCAACTGGTCCTCGCTGTTTACCGGCAACTTCCTGCTGCTGCTGTGCACTCTGGGACTCGCCTGGCCGGCGGTGGTGCGTCGCGACATGAGCTTTGCCTGTGCCCACAACGGTATCACCGGAGATCCGGGCTTCGAGGCCATCGTTCAGGGGGCACGCCAGGAGGCGGGCACCGGCGAGGGCATCGCCGAGGTCATGGACGTGGGCAACATGGGGTTTGGATAAGGCCGGATGGGCACGTTTTCCGGTCGATTCTGCGACGGCCTCACCGCCCGCTCCCACGCGGTGCGGGTGGAGGTGACCCGCGCCTACCTCGACATCCGCCCCGAGGGCGACGACCTGTCTCCCGCCAATTGGTGGTTGAACGGGCTGGACTGGACCGATCCGGTGCTGCCCGGCGACCCGGTGACGATCACCCACCGGGACTTTCCGGACGCGCTGCTGACGGTGAGCGACGCCAAATTTCTTGCCGAAATTCAGCGTTTCGACCCCGAGGCGCTGGGCAAATCGGCTCGCGCCGCCACCCGCCGCCACAGCGGCCTGAAGACCACGGCCACCGCCGCCGGAGCCCTCGCCCTGTGCGCAGTGGCGGTGATGGTGTTGCCCGGTCTGCTGGCGCCACTGATTCCGCCGTCCTGGGAACGCCATCTGGGCGACTCGGCGGCCGCCTCCTTTCTGAGCCACGCCAGGGAATGCCATTCCACGGCAGGGGACGACACAGTCGCCGTCCTGACCCGCCGGTTGCAGGACGCTTCCCGGGGGCCGTTCGACCTCACCCTGCATGTGGTGAAATCGGACATGGTCAACGCATTCGCCATGCCGGGGGGGCAGGTTGTGCTGTTCAGCGGCCTGATCGACAAGGCCGAATCGCCGGACGAGGTAGCCGGGGTGCTGGCCCACGAAACCGCCCACGTGGTGCGCCGCCACGGCACCCAGGGGCTGATTCGCTCCACCGCGCTGAGTGTGGCGGTGAGCACGCTCACCGGTTCGACGGACGGCGGCGCCTTTACCGGTCGCGTCGCCGCCCAGTTGACAGATCTGTCATTCTCCCGCGTTCAGGAGGAGGAGGCCGACCGCGTGGGGGCGGACATCATGCGCCGCGCCGGCTGGTCCGTAGCCGGCATGGGCCAGTTCTTCGAGCGCATGCAACGGGACCATGGCGACCAGATTCCGGCCCTCCTGTCCACCCACCCGCGCCCGGCGGACCGGGCGCAACAACTGGCACGGGAACGGACCAATCAGGAGCGGCAGGGAACCCCCACCACAGCGGCGCTGACCGAAGAGCAATGGCAGGCGCTGCGCGGCATTTGCGGCGTCCCCGCCAAAGTGCCCGCCAAAGCCTCCGACGCGACCTCGGCTGACCCACCGGCCGAAACCGCCAAAACCCCCGCGTCCCCCGCGCCACATCATCCACCGCGCCAGCCCCGTGGCCGGAACACGGCCAGCGCCGATTCAGGCGCCCACGCCTGACGCCGTGCGGCCGGTAAGGCGGCGCGCGGCGCCGATCCACAGGGGGCTGACCGCCAGCGACAGGGCGATGACGGAGATCGCCATCTGGTAGCCGCCCATCCCGATCACCCCCACCTGCAGCCCGAGAGCCGCCAGCACAAAACTGAATTCACCGATCTGGGCCAGCAGGGCGCCGCCATACAGGCTGTCGCGCCACCCGCCGTGCAGCAGCCGCAGGATGGCCGCGTTGACCACCGTCTTGGCAACCAGCACCAGCAGCACGAACAGCAGCACGGTGCCCAAAAAGTCGCGCAGGAACGCCAGATCCACCAGCATCCCCACCGATACGAAGAACAGCGCCACGAACACCACCTGGAACGGCGCCACATGGCGGCGCACCCAGTGGGCCTCCCGCGCCGCCCCCACCAGCATCCCGGCCACCAGCGCGCCCAGCGCGGCGCTGAGCCCGGCCAGTCCGGTGACCCACGCCAGCCCGAAGCACAACGCCAGAGCGGCGAACACCTCCATTTCGTGATCGGCCCGCAACGGCCACAGCCACGGCAGGCTGATGCGCGGCGACAGGGCCATCCACCCCACCACCCCCAGCAGCGCCACCACGCCGCTGATCTGGGTGGCCAGTTCCGGCCCCGACAACACCTGCCCGCCCATCATGGAAACCCCCAGCAGCATGGGGATCAACAGCACGTCCTGGGCCACCAGCACCCCGGCCACACCGTGACCGGTGGGGGTATCCAGTTCACTGTTCCGGGTGAGCAGTTTGAGCACCACCACGGTGCTGCTCATGCTGACGATGCAGCCCAGCAGCACCACCCGCTCCGGCGGCCAGCCGGTCCAGCGGGCCAGAATCGCCACCAGGGCGATGCACAGGGCCACCTGCAGCAGGGTTCCCCCCACCGCCACCCGCCACGCGCCAACCAGTTCCCGCGGGTGCAGTTCCATGCCCACGAAGAACAGCAGCAACACCACGCCCATGCCGCCCAGACGGGTCAGCACGGCATGGTCGGTGACCACCGCCAGGCCGTGGGGCCCCAGCGCCACACCGGCGCACAGATAGGCCAGCACCTGCGGCAGACGCAGGGCGCGCAGCACCAGGCCAAAGCCCAGTATCGCCAGCAGCGCCCCCACCAGCGCGGGCATGGCGGGATCCAGCGGCATTTACGAAATCCCCGGTATCAAGCGTTCCCGGAGTTTCAGGCGCCCCCGGAAGCGCTGGTGGTGGCCGCCTGCACCTCTTGCGGGGTCAGCCCCAGCCGGTCCTCGGTGGTCCGCAGAATCGCCCCCAGCATGTCGGTGTAGCGCATGCCGGCCAGCCCCGCCATCTTGGCCAGATGGCCGTCCCAGCACCAGCCGGGATTGGGGTTTACCTCCAGCAGGCGCGGCACGCCGCTGGCGTCCAAACGCCAGTCGATGCGGGTGTAGTCGCGGCACTCCAGACGTTCCGCCAGGCCCACGCACCACTCCACCAGCGCCTGCTCGGTTTCGATGGGCAGGTTGGCGGGGACCGAGCGCAGGACGGAATAGGGGGAGTCCGGCACCCACTTGGCCTCGTAGCCGCAGATTCTCGGCAGGCCGTCGGGCAGGCCCGTGTAATCCTCCTCGAGCACCGGCAGCACCGTGTAGCCGGCGGGCGGCGTGCCGATGATGCCGACGGTAAGGTCCTTGCCGGTGAGGAATTCCTCCACCAGCACCGGTTTTTCGTAACCGAAGCGGTCGCGGATGGTGCGCACCTGGTCGATCAACTCTTCCGGGGTGTACACCACGCTCTTGGTGGTGATGCCGAAGCTGGAATCGCCGAAGTTTGGCTTGACGATGGCCGGGAACGGGAACGGCAGGTCATAGGCCATGTCCTCGGCCTGCAGGAACACGCCGGAGGGTGTCGGCAGGCCCATTTCCTTGGCGATGCCGCGCACCAGCGACTTGTCGTAGCAATAGGCCAGACACTGGGGATTGGAACCGGAATACGGGATGCCCAGCATCTCCAGCAGGGCGGGCACGTGCAGTTCGCGCCGCGCGTCGTTGGAAAAGCCCTCGTCGCACAGGTTGAACACATAGTCCACACGCCCCGCCAGACGCCCGAGGTCCTGAATCAGGGTGCCGTGGTTCTGCAGGTAGGTGAACTTGTATCCCTCGCGCTCGGCCAGGGCTTCCTTCATGCGGTCGATGGTATAGAAATCGTCCTCGTCGAACACCGTGAGCGGTTTCAGCGGGTCCGGCCGCTCCGGATCACCCATCACCACGGCCACATGGCGCACCCCCTGGCTGACGGGTTTGCGCACCGCGCTCCACTCCTTGCGCACCACCGCCACGGCAATATTGCGCTGGGCCATCATGCCCAGGTCCTGATCGCGCTGCGATTCGGTGCGCACGGCCACGTCCGGGAACGCCGCATCGGTGAATCCGGCCCGCTCCAGCAGGCGCTGAATGGCGTCGCGGGAATACAGCCGCTCGGCGTAGAACTGGTCGGCCAGCACCCCTTTTTCCACATGGGTGACCACCTCGCGGGACACCAGACGGTCGCTGTCGTCGGTCAGGGAGCGCTCACGGCAGACAAACAGTTTGCTGTCGATCCACTCCCAGGAGCGCGGCTGGAAATGGCTGCGCAGATAGTCGCCATCGGCGATGTCGATGAGAATTTTGCCCCACGGCTTGAGCACGCGCATCACCTCGCGCAGCACCGCCAGGTCGTCCTGCAGGCTCTCGAAATAACCGAAGCTGTTGCCCAGAATCAGCACCGCGTCGAAGCGGTCGGACTGAAAACCCAGACGGCGGGCGTCGCCCTCGCGAAAGCGGATGCGCAGCCCTTCCTTGCGTCCCTGATCGCGGGCCTTCTGGATCAGATAGTGGGAACGGTCCAGCCCCTCCACGCCAACAATCCCGCGCCGCGCCAGTTCCAGGGTGTGCCGACCCTGACCGCAGCACAGGTCCAGCACCCGGGACTCGGGGGCGAGGTTCAGCAGTTCGATGATGCGGCCCACCTCGCGGCGGGTGATTTCCGCATCGCCCACCACGTCGCCGTCGGTCTTCAGGTAAAGGGGATTGAAAATCTTCCGCCACCAGTCGCCGCGAACGTGGGCTTCCAGATCCGGGACGGGGCCCAGGGTGCGTGCGCGGGAACCAACGCGGCGGGTACCGCCGGTCTTGCTCCGGTTCATGCTGTTTTCTCCATAGAGACAGGCGGGAACGTTCCGCCCGGATCATCACCCCGCCCAACACGGGCGGTGGCTTCCGAGGACGGATTCGGCGCACGGGCCAGGCCCCTGGGGATGGACCTTGCGGGAGGCGTCCGGCCGACCGAACGGCGTGATTTTCAACCTTGCCGACAAATGATGCAATGGGATTTTCGCCTCACGGGAATTTTTTTTTTGATACCCTCTCCCAGTCCATTAAAAAGTGGGGGAAAAAGCCCCCCGCGCCACATCGTCCCTTCCCTTCAGGTGCCCCTTCCATGGACAATGGCGGCGGGACCTGAAGCGGAAGAAAATTCAGTGGGTGGTTCGGGGGAGAGGTCGGCACACATGGACCACAGACAAATTGCCATACTGGGCATCCTCGGTGGCGCCATGGGCCTGTTTTTGTGGGGCCGCTGGCGCTACGACGTGGTGGCCCTGCTGGCGTTGCTGGCGGGTGTCGGGCTGGGCGTGGTGGACGCGGGCACGGCCTTCAACGGCTTTGCCCACCCGGCGGTCATCACGGTGGCGGCGGTGCTGGTCATCAGCCGCGCCCTCACCCGCTCCGGCGCCATCACCCCCCTGGCCGATTTTCTGGCCATGCACGTGCGCAACGGCCTGATCTACCGCATCACCCTGCTGGGGGGCAGTTCGGTGGTGTCCGCCTTCGTCAACAACGTGGCCGCCCTCACCATGTTCATGCCGGTGGCCTCCTCCACCTGCAAACGCACCGGCATTGCCCCCTCCAGCATCTTCATGCCGCTGGCGTTCTGCACCATGCTGGGGGGCATGACCACCATGGTCGGCACCCCGCCCAACATTATTGTGGCCAACTTCCGCGCCACCGCCACCGGCACCCCCTTCGGCATGTTCGATTTCACTTCGGTGGGTCTCTCGGTGGCGGTGGCGGGCATCCTGTTTGTGACCCTGTTCGCCCCATGGCTGATCCCGCGCCACCGTACCGCCCGTCCGGAACCCGAAGAATTGTTCGACATCAACAACTACTTCTCCGAGCTGGAGGTCGGCGCCGGTTCCCCGCTGGTGGGCCAGAACGTGGGCGATTTTGCACAGGGCAGCGGCCTGGACATCCAGATTCTCGGCCTGTTCCGTGGCGAGCGGCGCATGTGGGGGCTGTTGCGGCTGGAGGTGATGCAGCCCGGCGACGTGCTGCTGGTCAACTGCGGCGCCGACGTCATCCGCACCCTCACCGAGCGCCACGGCCTGCAGGTGGTGGGCGAGGAATCGCTCATGGAGCAGATGAGCCGCGCCGACATCGCCGTGGCCGAAGCGGTGGTCAAGCCCGATTCGGCCGCTGCGGGCGGCACCCCCCTGGGCCTCAAGCTGCGTTCCCGCTACGGCATCAACCTGCTGGCGGTGGGCCGCGAGGGGCAGCCGGTGCGCAGCCGACTGCGCGACGTGGTGCTGCGACCCGGTGACGTGCTGTTGTTGCAGGGCGACGCCCAGGAGCTGCCGGAGGTCATGTCCACATTGGGACTGCTGCCCCTGGCCAGCCGCAAGCTGCACATCAGCGCCCGCCGCGCCGCCCTGCCCCTGAGCATTTTCGCCATCGCCATTGCGCTGATCGGCTTCGGCGTGCTGTCCGCCCCCCTCTCCCTGGCCGGGGCTGCCGTGGTCATGGTGCTGCTGGAAATTGTCCCGGCGCGTGAAATGTACGACGCGGTGGACTGGCCGGTGGTGGTGATGCTGGCGGCCATGATCCCGGTGGGCGAGGCCCTGGACCACACCGGCGCCGCCGGGCTGGTGGGCGCCCAACTGGCGCGGCTGGGATCGGGGCAGTCGCCCCTGGTGATGATGGCGCTGCTGCTGGTGATCACCATGTTCCTGTCGGACGTGATGAACAACGCCGCCACGGCAGTGGTGATGGCCCCCGTGGGGCTGGACCTGGCATCCCGCGTGGGGGCGAGCCCGGACCCGTTCCTGATGGCGGTGGCGATTGGCGCGTCCTGCGCCTTCCTGACCCCGGTGGGGCACCAGAACAACACCCTGGTGATGGGACCGGGGGGCTACCGGTTTGGCGATTACTGGCGGCTGGGACTACCGCTGGAGGCGGTGATCGCGGGGGTTTCCATCCCCCTCATCCCCCTCTTCTGGCCGTTCTAGGGGAGGAAGGGGGAGGCGACGCCCCCCCTGCCGGGATCGAAGCAAGGGGGCTCCGGGAGGATCGCGGCGACCCGTACCCGTCGGCTACCCGACCGCCGTCATGGCCCGACGGGCGCTGTTCCACTCGTGCGCCACCTGTGCGGCAAAGCCCTCGAAACTGCGCGGCGAGCGGCCCAGAATCTGCGTCTGCACGCGCAGCGCGGCAGGATCGGCGGACAGGCCGTGAATCTGCATCTGGTGATACATTTCCGCCAGGCCGTCCACCACCCCGCGCGGCATCTCGGGCGGCGCCTGCGCCACCCACGCGGCCACCGAATCCCCGGCATAGACCACGCTGCGTCCCAGATGCCGACGCCACGCTGCGGCCACCTCGGAGCCGGTGAGGGGGTCCGGGCCGTCCAGACGATAGGACTGGCCGTTGTGGCCGGAAGTGGTCAACGCCGCCGCGGCCACTTCCGCCACATCGCGCACGTCCACCCGGCTGACGCCCGCAGACCCCAAGGGTAGCGGGTAGAAGCCGCGCTCGATGACGCCGCGCCAGGCAATGTCATTTTGAAACAGATGATTGGGGCGCAACACCGTCCAGCGCAGGCCGGAATCTCGAATGGCCTGTTCGACCAGCCGCTTGGCGGCGAAGGCCGGAACCTTTTCCGCCCACGACGGCGCGGGGGCGGACAGATAGACAATGCGCTTGCACCCGGCGGCCTTGGCCGCCCGCACCAGGCCAATGCCCCGATCCGCCTCGTCCGGTCCCACCCCGGTGACCAGAAACACGGACTCGAAATCGGCCAGCGTGGACTTGAGGCCGTCCGGCTTCGAGGCGTCACCCAGACGCCCCTCCACGCCGAACGGCAGTGTGTTCAGACGCTCCCGCGAACGGCTCAGCACGGCCACGGTGTCCACCCGCCCCAACAGGGCGCGGGCCGTGGCGGCGCCGATGGTCCCGGTGCCACCGACCAGCAAAATGGCCATAACTCCCCTCTCGCGAATCCGCGACCGCCCACGAGGAGCGATCCACACCGAAAAAAGGCCATCTTACATGATTTTCGGAACGGGTGGCACCCCCGGAAACCGGTCCGGAGCGGGTAATCCGGAGAAGGCCGCCTCCCCCGTCCGGGTCTGCGTGGCGCCCCCCTGCGCCGCCGTCAGTGCAGCTTCAGGCGGGCGCGGCCGCGCCGGGACAGCCAGTCGGAGAGCATCATCAACGTGGTGCGCGGCAACCCGAACAGGGCCGCCTGATGCTTGCGGTACAACAGGCGGTAGGCCAGCCGCGCCAGCCACCCCTCGATCATCACCGCCCCCGACAGGCGCAGCAGGTTGCCCATCAGGTTGCCCACCGCGGTGTAGTGAGACAGGGACACCATCAGCCCGTGGTCGTGGTAACGGAAACGGCGCAACGGGCGACCGTTCAGCCGCCGCTCCAGAGAGCTTGCCAGCATGGCCGCCTGCTGATGGGCGGCCTGTGCGGTGGGCGGCACGTTGCGCCCGGTGGCGGGCCACGCGCAGGCCGCCGAGTCTCCCAGCGCGAAAATGTCCGGGTCGCGGGTGGTTTGCAGGGTTTCCCCCACCACCAGTTGTCCGATGCGGTTGACCTCCAGCCCCATGGCGGTGGTTACCCGCGGGGCGCGGATGCCCGCCGCCCACACCCGGAGGTCGGCGGGGATGCACACGTCCCCGGTCTCCAGCCCGCGGGCGGTGACCTGGGTAACAGTGACGCCGGTCTGCACCACCACGCCCAAACTCGTGAGCTCTCGCTCCGCCAGCCGCGACAGGCGCTCCGGGGCGGCGGGCAGCAGGCGTGGACCGGCCTCCACCAGCACCAGGCGCACATCCCGGTCCGGGTCGATGCGGTCAAAGCCGTAGGCCACCAGACGCCGCGTCACATGGTGCAGTTCGGCGGCCAGTTCCACGCCGGTGGCGCCGCCGCCGACAATCGCCACGGTAATGCCGTCGGCGCGGGTGTGTTCCTGATGCTGGGCGCGCAAATATCCGTTCAGCAGCGCCTGCTGGAAGCGGTCGGCCTGCTCCCGCGTGTCGAGGAAGTGGCAGTGCTCGCGCACCCCGGCCACGCCAAAATCGTTGGATACCGACCCGATGGCCAGCACCAGTGTGTCGTAGGCGATCTCCCGTGGGCCGCTCAGGGGCGCGCCGCCGGCGTCGAGGATGGGTGACAGGTGCACCACCTTGCGCTCCCGGTCCACCCCGTCCATGGTGCCGAGGCGGAAGGTGAAGTGGTGGTGCATGGCCTGGGCCAGAAACTGGATGTCGTCGTCGCTGGAGTCCAGGGTACCGGCGGCCACCTCGTGCAGCAGGGGTTTCCACAGATGGGTGAGGCGCGAGTCCACCAGGGTGATGTGCGCGCGCCCCTTCCTGCCCAGGGAGTTGCCCAGGCGGGTGGCCAGTTCCAGCCCCCCCGCGCCGCCGCCCACGACCACCACCCGATGCACGCCGGGCGGAGCCTCGGAAGGCGGCGGGCCGCCCAGGGCCGCAGCCACCGTCGCAGGGCGGACAGCCGCCGTTTCCGGGTCGGCCAGCCCGACTCCAGTCGCCGATTTGCCGTGATCCATGCCGAAAATAACCCCAGGTGAAACGCCGTCAGACCGTCCATCCAGTCCCCATCGCCGTCCCCCGTCTGCACACTCTACGACCATTCACCCGTGCCGGGCAAACCCCCGTTACGCCGCAACGCCCCGGTCGGAACGTTCTCCATACAGGCCAAAGCGGCGCAGCACCCACTTTTCCGCCTCCACCGCCAGAAACACCACCCCCGGCAGCAGCAGGCAGAAGGCCATTTCCCCTGCGCTGAGGGGCACGGTGTGCAACAGGGTGTTGCCCACGGGCAAATAGATGACCGCCACCTGCAACCCCACCGTGGCCAGCACTGCGGCCAGCAGCAATGGATTGGAACCGATGCCGATGGTGAACAGGCAGTCGCGCTCCGAGCGGATGGCCATGGCGTGGGCCAGTTGGCAGAAGGTGAGCACGGTGAACACCATGGTGCGGGCGCGGTCCTCCTCCCCCGCGCCGATGGCCCACGCCTGGGTGAGGATCGACAGGCCGCCGATGAGCAGCCCCACGAACAGCACGTGCTGCCACATGCCACGGGCAAAAATACCCTCCCCCGGCGGGCGCGGCGGGCGCCGCATTACCCCGCGCTCCTCCGGTTCGGCGGCCAGGGCCAGCCCCGGCAGGCCATCGGTGACCAGGTTCACCCACAGGATGTGGGTCGGCAGCAGGGGCAACGGCAGCCCCAGGAACGGCGCCAGGAACAGGGTCCAGATTTCCCCGGCGTTGCTGGTCAGGGAATAGCGGATGAACTTGCGGATGTTGTCAAAAATGCGCCGCCCCTCGCGCACAGCGGCGACGATGGTGGCGAAGTTGTCGTCCAGCAGCACCATGCCGGCGGCCTCCCGCGCCACGTCGGTGCCGCGCTGCCCCATGGCCACGCCGATCTGCGCCGCCTTCAGGGCCGGGGCGTCGTTGACGCCGTCGCCGGTCATGGCCACGCACTCGCCGTCCGCCTGCAGGGCGCGCACGATGCGGATTTTCTGCTCCGGCGCCATGCGTGCGTACACCGTCACGCGCCGCACCCGCTCCGCCAGCGCGGCGTCGGTGAGGGCCGCCAGTTGCCGCCCGGTGAGCACCGGGTCACCGGGTGCGGCAATGCCCAGATGCATGGCGATGGCGCGGGCGGTGTCGGGGTGGTCGCCGGTGATCATCACCGGCACGATGCCCGCGCGGCGGCATTCGGCCACGGCGGCGGCGGCCTCCGGGCGCGGTGGATCGGTCAAAGCCACCAGCCCCAGCAGGCGGTACCCGCTGTCGGGAATGGCCCCGGAGCCTGCGCCGACGGAGTCGGCATCCACCATCCGCCACGCGAAGGCCAGCACCCGTTCTCCGTCCTCGGCGCGGCGGGCGGCGGCGGTGGCGGCGGTCCCCTGCGCGTCTTCCCCGCAGGCCCCCAGCACCTGCTCCGGCGCCCCCTTCACATACGCCACCGTCCCACCTCCTTCCGAGGCGGACCGATGCAGGGTGATCATGCGCTTGTGTACGGAATCGAAGGGCACCTCGGCCAGGCGCGGCCACGCCCGTTCCAACTCCTGCCGATGAAAACCCGCCGCCCCGGCGGCCTCGGCCAGCGCCTCCTCCGTGGACGCCCCGCGCCCGGCCACCGGCCCCGCATCCGGGGGCCTGTCCGCCCCGGCAACAGGCGCCACGTTGCTGTTCAGGGCCACGGCTCTGCCCAGTTCTCCCAGGGGGGAGTCGCCGGGGGCGGCGCTCAGGGGCTGCCACTCCCCGTCCACCCACACGGCGGACACCGCCATGCGTCCGCTGGTGAGGGTGCCGGTCTTGTCGGCGCAGATGAAGGTCACCGAACCCAGTGTCTCGGCGGCGGGCAGATTGCGGATCAGCGCCCCGGCGGCGGCCAGCTTGCGCGCCCCCACCGCCAGGGTCACGGTGAGCACCGCCGGAAACGCCTCGGGGATGGCGGCCACCGCCAGGCTCACGGCGGTGAGGAACATCAATAAAGTGGGTTCACCGCGCAGCAGACCGGCGCCAAAAATCACCGCGCAGATGCCCAGCACGAACAGCGCCAGACGGCGGCCAAAGGCGTCCATGCGGCGTTTGAGGGGGGTGGTGCCGGCCTGCTCCCCGGCCAGCAGCCGGGCGGTGCGCCCCAGTTGGGTGGCCATGCCGGTGGCCACCGCCACCCCCATCGCCCGGCCACCGCTGACCAGCGTCCCCTTGAACACCATGTTGGACTGCTCCACCACCGGCAGGGCGGGGTCAATCAGCCGCAGCGGCGATTTTTCCACCGGGTGCGCCTCGCCGGTAAGGGGCGATTCGTCCACCGTCAGGTGGCCGTGGGCGGACAGCAGGCGCACGTCGGCGGGGACCAGGCTGCCCGCCTCCAGCAGCACCAGATCGCCGGGCACCACCTCGCGCACCGGAATGTGCCGGTCGGCGCCGCCGCGCCGCACCCGCGCGCTGGCGGGCACCAGTTGGGCCAGCGCGGCCAGGGCGCGCTCGGCGCGGAACTCCTGCACAAAGCCCACGGCGGCGTTGAGCAGCACGATGACCACGATCACCAGCGTGTCGCGCAGTTCGCCGATCAGGCCGGAGATGACGGCGGCGCCAACCAGCACCACGATCATCAGATCGGTGAACTGGCGCGCCAGCATCTTCCACCACGGCCGGGCGCGGGCCGCCACCAGTTCGTTGGGGCCGCGGGCCAGCAGCCGCCGCCGGGCCTCCCCGCCACTCAACCCGTGGCCGGGGTGGGAATCCAGCGCCCGCACCACGGCGTCGGCCTCCCGCGTGTGCCAGCCTCCCCCCTCCTGCGGCAGGTCAATCTGACCGGGCGGACCGGGCGGATCAGGTACCGATGACGAGGGTGGCCGATCCACTACATGGACACCAGACTGGCCTGCGGCCCCTCCTCCCCCGTGGTTTCGACAAAGCGCACCCTGGCGCCGATCTCCAGACGGTCAAAGGCCTGATCCTGCACGCTGTGGCGATGAAAATAGATGGAGCGCCCGTCGGACGTCTCGATGCGGCCGTGGTCCCGATGCGGCAGCAACTCGGCCACCACCCCCGCCATCTCGCCCGCCTCGTGCGTTTTCACCTCGCCGCGCTGGCGTCCGGCATAGCCTTCCAGTTGCTTGCGCATGGCGTCAAAGGCGTCGCGCACGGCAACATAGGCGTCCTCGTGGGCGTGGCGGTCGTCCTGGGAGTGGCTCACCACCAGTTCGGTGCCCGGCACCGTCAGCGCCACCCGCACGTGGTACAGGCGCCCCTTGTGATGATGCCGGTGGGGAGCCTCCACCACCACCCGGCATCCCAGGATGCGGGGGTAGAACTCCTCCAGCTTGGCGGCTTTTTCGCGTACCGCCACCTCGATGGCGTCGGACGGCGGAATGTCCCGGAACGTGATCTGCATCGGCACTTGCATCCGCTTTCTCCTTTTTCTTCCACCCGAACCTACGGTCCCCCCCCAACCCCCCCCCCCCCGGTGGACCTGCCCCCATCTTATGCCCCGCAACCCGGAAGGGGAACCGCATTTGTCATGCCGTATGTTTTTCTTATAACAAACAATCAGTTAGATAAACTATTTTTTCCAGATTTTTTTTCTGTAATCCGTAAAGTTTTCTATCCACACCCCCGAAAAGACAAGTAGGTGAGGTGAGGGACAACTAAACAGTTCTCACCCCCCTCTCCGGAACCGGCTGTTCGACCGTCCCGGAGCTTGTGTCAAGGCACCTCCCCGGGGGGGAGGTGGGCCGCATCGGATCCGGGCGACGGCTGGCAAGGGAAATGTGGGCCTCCTCGCCCCTGAGCATGTCACGCCGCGAGGGCGTATGGAAAAAGGGACCAGACCATGAATTTTTCAGTCAAGGGCAAGCTGCTGTTGTTTGGCGTCACCAGCGTGGCCGCGGCCGTGCTCATCGGCCTGGCGGGGCACTGGGGCCTGAGCCGGGTGGACGCCTCCATGGACAAGATCGCCATCAACGGCAAGGCGCTCAGTTACCACCAGGACATCGACATGTACCACGACGGCCTGGTGGGCCAGATGTACGGCGTGCTGCTGTCGGCCCAGCGCCAGGACCATGAGCGCTACCGCGAGCGCCTGGCCACCTTCCGCGAAATGTCCGCCAGCATGCGCGAGGACATCCGCGCCATCGAAGGGCTGGAACTGGACACCGAAATCCGCGACGCCCTGGCCGACACCAAGGGCCCCCTGGAGAACTACCTCGGCACCGGCGACCGCATCAACGCCATGGCCGCCACCGACCCCGACGCCGCCTACGCGGAATCGCCCAAAATGCAGGCCGCCTTCGAGGAACTGGAAGGCAAGCTGGACGAGGTGTCCAAGCTGATCCAGAAGGCCAACGACGAATCCCGCGAAAATGGTGACAAGGCCGTGGTCATGGCCGACCGCTCCATCGTGGTAGTGGCCGCGCTGTCGGCGGCCGTGCTGATGCTGCTGTCGCTCTGGCTGGCCCGCCTCATCACCGCCCCGCTGGCGCAGGCGGTGCGGGTGGCCGAGTCCATCGCCGACGGCAACCTGAACAACCGGATCCACGTCACCAGCCACGACGAAACCGGCCAGATGCTGGAAGCCCTCAAGGTCATGAACGACAAGCTGCGCAGCACCGTGTCCGACGTGCGCATGGCCGCCACCACCATCACCAGCGGCGCGGGCGAAATCGCCCAGGGCAACAGCGACCTGTCCCAGCGCACCGAGGAACAGGCCGCTTCGCTGGAAGAAACCGCCTCGTCCATGGAAGAGATGACCGCCGCCGTCAAGGCCAACGCCGACAACGCCGCCAAGGCCAATCACCTGGCGGGCGGCGCCCGGGAACAGGCGGACGGCGGCAGCGCCGTGGTGGGCAAGGCGGTTACCGCCATGCAGGAGATCACCCACTCGTCCAAAAAGATTGCCGAAATCATCGGCATGATCAACGAAATCTCCTTCCAGACCAACCTGCTGGCGCTCAACGCGGCGGTGGAGGCCGCCCGTGCCGGGGAGCACGGCCGCGGCTTCGCCGTGGTGGCCTCCGAGGTGCGCAACCTGGCGCAGCGGTCAGGCAACGCGGCGGGCGAGATCAAGAAGCTGATCGAAGATTCGGTGTCCAAGGTGGGCAACGGCTCCGCGCTGGTGGAAGAGACCGGCAAGGCGCTGATGACCATCCGCGATTCCGTGGCCAAGGTCACCGACATCGTGTCCGAGATCAACGCCTCCAGCCAGGAGCAGGCCTCGGGCATCGATCAGGTCAACAAGGCCATCGCCCAGATGGACGAAGTGACGCAGCAGAACGCCGCGCTGGTGGAAGAAGCCGCCGCCACCTCGGACAATCTGGCCGAAGAGGCCCGCAACCTGAACGACTTGATGACCTTCTTCAAGATCGACGGCATGGAAACCCAAACCCGCCAGCGCGAAAACCGGACCACCGGGCACGGCACCGGGCACAGCACCGGATTTGTCGGCAAGGCCCCCCGCCGTCGCGCCCGAACCGAAACCACCGTCCATGCCGGGGCCATGGCAGGTGGCGCTTCCGCCCCCCCGGAGGCGGACTTCTAGTCCCCTCGCCAACCCACCCGCCCCCGCAAGGCCCCCGGAACGTCCCCTCCGTTCCGGGGGCCTTTGTTTGTCCGCCCCGTCACGGTCAATTTTTTCTTATGTGCCCCCCCTCTCCGTCCGATACAGAGCAATCGGCGTAAAGCAGGTAGATGCTACTTTCCGCTGATACCGGGAACACAGCATATGGGGGCCGTCCTCGGACGGAGCGAATATTCCGTGTCCTCCCGTGGGGTGAGGCCACGTCAAAAACAACCAGGCTGGGCCACCCGCCGGAATGCCCGGCGGGGGAAAGAGGGAACCATGTCATTGCAGGGCAGCACGCTGGAATCCACCCGCAACGCGTCCGCCGAGGTGGAGCATACACAGGAATTTTTGACCTTCGGACTGGGCAGCGAGGAATTCGGCATCCCCATCCTGAAGGTCCAGGAAATCATCGGCTTTCAGCGCTCCACACCGATTCCCAACGCCCCGGACTGGGTGCTGGGGGTGGTCAACATCCGCGGCGTGGTGATCCCGGTGCTGGACATCCGCTCCATCTTCGGCCTGGGTTTCCGGGAATACGACGCCACCAGCGTGATCATCGTCGCCCGCATCGGCGAAAAGGTGATCGGCGCGGCGGTGGACCGGGTCAACGACGTGCTGGCCTTCACCGATGGCCAGATTCAGGCCACCCCCGAGGTTTCGGAGCGCGTCGACACACACTACCTGACCGGCGTCGGCAAGATGGACGAGCGCATGGTGCTGCTGCTGGACATCGAACAGGTCCTGGGCGGCAGCATCCACGGCGTGGCGGTCTGACGCCGGGCCGCGCAAATCGAAATTGAACCGGGTATGAACCGGGATTGAACGGGTACGGCAAGGGGAGCCGCGCAAACAGGGGAACAACGGTTCGCCGTTGAATGAATGCCAGGCCGCGGGGGCGGAGGGCAACACAGAACACCGGGGGTTCGCGTCCGACGCGGGGGCGACCTTTCCGGCCGAAGAGCCACTAATCATAGACCCGAAGGAGGGGACTCACATGAATCTGACTGTAAAGGCAAAACTGCTCTGGTACGGTATCGTGGCGCTGGCCATGTCCGTCACCCTGGGCGTCACCGGCTACATGAGCCTGACCACGGTGGACGAGGCCATGGACGAGATCGTCACCAATTCCGCCGGCCTGGCCGTCCAGCTCACCGCCGATATGCGCCACGATACGGTCAAGAGCGACATGCTCAACGCCTTGGTGGCAGTGGCCCGCAACGACCGCGGCGCACTGGAAGACGCCCACGCGGCCTTCCGCGAATCCAGTTCCGACTTCCGCGACCAGCTCGACAAGCTCGACAAGATGGACGGGCTGGACCAGGGCGTCAAGGACGCCGTCGCCTCTGCCCGCCCGGCACTGGAGCGCTACATCGACTTCAGCCAGGAGATCATGAAGAAGGCCGAGACCGACCTGATGGGCGCCTACGCCATGCTGCCCCAGTTCGAGCAGACCTTCGACGCCCTGGCGGTGGAAATGGAAAAACTCTCCGCCGACATTGCAAGCGACAACGATCGCGTTCAGGGGAACGGCGACCACGCCGTGGTTACCGGCAAGAACCTCATCATCATGGTGTCGATTGCGGCCTTCATCCTGCTGATGACCGTCGCCATGTGGCTGTCGCGCCAGATCACCGCGCCCCTGGAGCAGGCAGTGCGGGTGGCCAGCGCCATCGCCGATGGCGATCTCAACGTGAAGGTGAACGTCACCAGCCACGACGAGACCGGCCAGATGCTGGAAGCCCTCAAGACCATGAACGAAAAGCTGCGCGAAACGGTGTCGGACGTGCGCATGGCCGCCACCACCATCACCAGTGGCTCGGGCGAGATCGCCCAGGGCAACAGCGACTTGTCGCAGCGCACCGAGGAGCAGGCGGCTTCGCTGGAAGAAACCGCCTCGTCCATGGAAGAGATGACCGCCGCCGTCAAGGCCAACGCCGAAAACGCCGCCAAGGCCAACCAGCTCGCGGGCGGCGCCCGGGAGCAGGCCGACAGCGGCAGCCAGGTGGTGGGCAAGGCGGTCACCGCCATGCAGGAGATTACCGATTCGTCGCGCAAGATCGCGGAGATCATCGGCATGATCAACGAAATCTCCTTCCAGACCAACCTGCTGGCGCTCAACGCGGCGGTGGAGGCGGCCCGTGCCGGTGAGCACGGCCGCGGCTTCGCCGTGGTGGCGTCGGAGGTGCGCAACCTGGCCCAGCGCTCCGGCAATGCGGCCAACGAGATCAAGAAACTGATCGAGGACTCGGTCAGCAAGGTCAGCAACGGTTCGAGCCTGGTGGAAGAGACCGGCCGCGCCCTGCTCACCATCCGCGACTCGGTGGCCAAGGTCACCGACATCGTGGCCGAGATCAACGCCTCCAGCCAGGAGCAGGCGGCGGGCATCGATCAGGTGAACAAGGCCATCACCCAGATGGACGAGGTGACGCAGCAGAACGCCGCGCTGGTGGAAGAAGCCGCCGCCACCTCCGACAATCTGGCCGAGGAGGCCCGCCACCTGGCCAAGCTGATGACCTTCTTCAAGGTCGACGGCATGGAAGGCCACACCCGCCAGCGGGAGCGCGAAAACCACACCACCGGCAACTGGCAGGGTGCCGGACACGGCGCCGGGCGCACGGCGGCCCGCACCACCGGGTTTGTCGGCAAGGCCACCCGCCGCCGCGCCCAGGCGGTCAGGGCCCACGCCCCCGCCAAGGCCCACGCCACGCAGGACGCGGACGCGCCGTCCACCACCGGCGGCGACACGATGGAAGACTTCTAGACCCCGGCGTCTGGAACCACCGTTCAGGGGAGCCGGTGTCCACCACCGGCTCCCCTTCGGCCCACAATAAAGAACCGGTCCGGGACTCACCTCCCGGACCGGTTTTTTTGTTTCCCCCCGACCGGCCGCCGACAAACGATGTTTCCAACACACCAAAAAAATCTTCGCGTCCGACTCATGTCGTACGTGTTTGTACCGAATAGAACAAACGCGGGGGAGTGGTCCCCCGATCCGGCAAGGGGAATTTGCCGGGCCACTGTTTACATTCCGTTTGCACATTGAGGGGGATATATCCCATGGACTGGATCAAACACATGAACGTCGGTCGCAAGATCGGCTTCGGTTTTGGCGTGGTGGCGTTCATCATCGCCGTCACGGTGATTTTGTCGATCGTCCGGGTCAAGTCGAATCAGAGCGTCAACGACCGGGTCATTTCGGTGCGGCAGCCGACGGTTCTGGCCTCCACCAACCTGCTCAACGGGGTCAACCACTCCCTGGCCGGGCTGCGCGGCTACATGATCCTGGGCAAGGACAAATTCAAGGAGGAGCGCCGTGACGGCTGGAAGGAGATCCGCTCCGCCCAGTCGGAAATGACCACCCTGTCGAAGAACTGGACCAATCAGGAAAACGTCCGCCGCCTGCAGGAGATCACCCAGCGTCTGGACGTGTTCGAAGACGCCCAGAACCAGGTGGAGTCCATCAGTTGGACCGACGACAACACCCCGGCCACCAAAATCCTGATCACCCAGGCCGCACCTCTGGGCGAAGTGATGATGACCTCCCTCACGCGCATGATTGATCTGGAAGCGGGCCAATCGGCGGGCGCCGACCGCAAGGCGCTGCTGGGCATGATGGCCGACGTGCGCGGCACCACCGGCGTGGCCCTGGCCGATATCCGCGCCTTTTTGCTCACCGGCGACAACAAGTTCCGCGAAAGCTTTGACGTCCGCTGGTCCAAGAACGAGCGCCGCTTTGCCGACCTGTCGCGCAACGCGGGTCTGCTCACCGGCGAGCAGCGAGCGGCCTTCAACCAGTTGCGGGACGCCCGCGACAAGTTTGATTCCCTGCCCGCCGAGATGTTCCGGATTCGCGGTGGCGACCAGTGGAACATGGCCAACTTCTGGCTGGGCAGCAAGGCCGCGCCGGAAGCGGGCCGCCTTGTCACCCTGCTGAACGAGATGATCGACAACCAGGTGATGCTGGCCTCCACCGACATTCAGGAGGCCCACACCTCGTCCCGCAACCTGACCGCCTTCATGGTGACCCTGGGTATCGTGGCGCTGGTGCTGGCCATCGTCATCGCCCTGGTCATCACGCGCCTTATCACGGTGCCGGTGAACATGGCCGCCGAGGGCGTCAAGGCCATCACCAAGGGCGACCTGACCCGCCGCTGGGAGGTGGACTCCCGCGACGAACTGGGGCAGATGCTGCACGCCATGAACGAAATGGGTGAAAGCCTGCACAAGATCGTGGGCGACGTGCGCAACGCCTCGGGCACCATCAGCAACGGCTCCGGCGAACTGGCCCAGGGCAACACCGACCTGTCGGCCCGCACCGAGGAGCAGGCCGCCTCGCTGGAGGAGACCGCCTCGTCCATGGAGCAGATGACCGCCGCGGTCAAGTCCAACGCCGAAAACGCCTCCAAGGCCAACCAGTTGGCCAGCGGCGCCCGCCAGCAGGCGGAAACCGGCAGCGAGGTGGTGGGCAAGGCGGTCACCGCCATGCAGGAGATCACCCACTCGTCCCGCAAGATTGCCGACATCATCGGCATGATCAACGAAATCTCCTTCCAGACCAACCTGCTGGCCCTGAACGCCGCCGTGGAGGCGGCCCGCGCCGGTGAACACGGCCGCGGCTTCGCCGTGGTGGCGTCGGAGGTGCGCAACCTGGCGCAGCGGTCGGGCAACGCGGCCAACGAGATCAAGAAGCTCATCGAGGACTCGGTGTCCAAGGTGGGCAACGGCTCCGCACTGGTGGAAGAAACCGGCAAATCCCTGCTCACCATCCGTGACAGCGTGGCCAAGGTCACCGACATCGTGTCCGAGATCAACGCCTCCAGCCAGGAGCAGGCCGCGGGCATCGATCAGGTGAACAAGGCCATCGCCGAGATGGACGAGGTGACGCAGCAGAACGCCGCGCTGGTGGAAGAAGCCGCCGCCACCTCCGACACCCTGGCCGACGAGGCCCGCCGCCTGAACGACCTGATGACCTACTTCAAACTGCGTGACGGCACCGTGGTCAGCCACGAGGCGGTCCACCAGAACCGCATGAAGCAGGCCAGCATGAGCGGCCGTTCCGGCTTCGTCAAAAAGGCCCGCCGTGGCGCCACCGCGCGTCAGGTCAAGGCCGCACAGCACACCACCGTGGGGGGTGGCGACAGCGGCCAGGGCGAGATGGAGGACTTCTAAAAGCCCCCGCGGTCACGGTGGGTCCCCTCCCATCGGGCCGACCCCGGCAGCCTCCCGGCTGCCGGGGTTTTTTTATTTTGTTGCCCGAACTATGCGCATTCCTGCGCATAACCCCAGGTGTACACAGGAAAAAAAACCTCAAGCCTCGCCGTTTATCCGCCGATGCGGGAACATCACCCTGGTCCGGGGGCCGGACAGTTGTTCCCACTCGGGGACACTGCCGGAACGGCCGGGTGACCGCGTACAAATCGCAGGATCAAATAAAACCGGGTCGGCCCGCGGGGGGCAAAACCGGACCGGGAAAACACACCGGGGAAAACAAGCACAGGAGGGGAAACCATGGAAGGTTCAATCTCGAAGCGGGCCACCGCGCGGCAAATCATGTGGAAGCACCGGCTGGCGCAGGCGCTGGTAGCCACCGGCATTGTGTGCCTGGCCATCGGCACCGCCCACGCCCAATCGGCGGATGGGGGCACGATCGACCCCGGCGCCACCCGGGCGCACATTTACTCCCACGGACTCATGGACCGCGACACCCTCACCGGCGACTGGGGCGGCGCGCGCTCCTCCATGACCGACAAGGGCATCACCTTCGAGGCCGTCTATACCGGCGAATATTTTGTCGAAACCAGCGGCGGCGTGGCCCACGGCGACGGCTATCTGGACAACCGGGACATCTCCCTGGAACTGGACGCCGAAACCCTGTGGGGCTGGCACGGCGCCACCTGGTTCTTCTATGCACTGGGCAACGACGGCAACTCGCCGTCGCGCTTTGTGGGCGACGCCCAGGCCACCAGCAACATCGAAACCGGCGTCTACACCTGGAAGCTGTACGAGGCGTGGCTGGAGCAGAAGTTCGGCGAGGGCACCAGCGCCAAGCTCGGCCTCATCGACCTGAACAGCGAGTTCGACGTCACCGAAACCGCCGGGCTGTTCCTCAGCAGCTCCCACGGGATCGGCCCGGACTTTTCCCAGAGCGGCCTGGGCGGCCCGTCCATCTTCCCCACCACCAGCCTGGCCCTGCGTCTGGAAACCCATTTTGGTGAAAACGCCTACCTCCGCGCCGGCATGTTCGACGGCGTCTCCGGCGACCTGAACAACCCCAAGGGCACGCAGGTGGAACTGCACCCCGGCAAGGAGGGGTGGCTGGTCACCGTGGAGGCCGGTTTGCAGCAGGGGCTGGACGAGGACGACACCCGCCCCTTCCACAAGTACGCGCTGGGCTACTGGACCTACACCGAGGACGTTCCGGCCACCGACACGGTCACCGGCAATCCCGAAACCGGCTCCGGCTTCTACGCCATCGCCGACCGCGCCCTGGGGGACAACCTGAGCGCCTTCCTGCGCCTGGGCATGGCCAGCGACAAGGCCTATGGCATCGGCTCCTATGTGGGCACCGGCGCGGTGCTGACCGGGGTTTTTGGCGAGGACGACCAGCTTGGTCTGGGCATCGCCCACGCCATCATCGGCGACACCCTGGCGCAGAGCGTTCCGGCCCCGGGGCTGGAGAATGCCGAAACCAGCATCGAGCTGACCTACTGCACCCAGATTGCCCCGTGGCTGACGGTGCAGCCGGACGTGCAGCACGTGTTCGCCCCTGCCGCCGACCCGACGCTGGACGACGCCACCATCGTCAGCCTGCGCTTCGAGGCGGCGTTCTGAATCCCCACAACGCCCCCCCACGGGTTACAACCACCCGCAACGCCCTGCCCTTCACCGGAGCAGGGCGTTTTTTTTTGGCCAAACACACCCCGGACAAAAAAAGTTTCCGCTCCCGTTCCGCTTTGTGCAAGTTCACGAGTGATACCCGGCCAGCCGCACGGCAATTGTCTGAAAACCGATTAATGCACAGCCGGACCAGTCCCTGACCTGGGGCATCACCACGACACATGTAACGTTTTTGTAACTAACAGCACTTATCCACGGCGGAATTTCATCCGATACATGTCCGTCTGGGGAAGAACACACATCCGATTCTCCCCAAACAAGTGATCGCGGGCAGGAGCGCGGGGGATCACCCCGGTTCCACCGTAGCTTCGACATCGGGCGATGCTGCAAGCAAGACAAGTTGACCAAACACCCCGCCGCCGGGACGGTGGGAAAATCGAGGGGATCAATACCGTGAACAATCTGAGCATTCGTGCGCGTTTAATGATGATGATCGGCTTCATGTCCCTGCTGCTGATGGTGGTGGGGTTCATGGGCATTCAGGGCATGAAGAGCACCAGTTACGGGCTGGAGACGGTCTACAAGGACCGCGTGGTGCCCTTGGCGGACCTCAAGAAAATCGCCGACAACTACGCTGTGGCAATCGTGGACAACCTGCACAAGACACGCGCCGGAAACCGCACGTGGAACGAGGGCATCCGCACCATCAACGAGGCGCGGGCCGACACGAACCAGCTCTGGAAGGAATATTTGGGAACCGTGCTGGTGGCCGATGAGGAGCGGCTGGTGGCGGAAATCAAACCACTCATGACCAAGGCCGACAGCGACCTGGACGCGGCGCTCTCCATCCTGCAGCGGCAGGACCAGGCGGCATTGGAGGAGTTTGTTTCCACCCGCCTCTATCCGGCCACTGACCCGGTGTCGGATAAGTTCAGCGAACTGATTACGGTGCAGGTGGACGTATCCAAGAAGGAGTACGACCACGCCACCGAACTGTACAACAGCATCCGCGTGGCGGCCATTGCCTCCATCCTGGTTGGCCTGTTCCTGTCCATGTCCATCGGCCTGTGGCTGGTGCGTGCCATCACCCGTCCGCTGGACAAGGCGGTAAGCGTCGCCGGGGCCATCGCCGCAGGCAACCTGAACAACACCATCGAGATCACCAGCCACGACGAAACCGGTCGCCTGCTGGAGGCCCTGCGGGAGATGAACGACAAGCTGCGCACCACGGTGTCCGACGTGCGCATGGCCGCCACCACCATCACCAGTGGCTCCGGCGAAATCGCCCAGGGCAACAGCGACCTGTCGCAGCGCACCGAGGAACAGGCCGCTTCGCTGGAAGAAACCGCCTCGTCCATGGAAGAGATGACCGCCGCCGTCAAGGCCAACGCCGACAACGCCGCCAAGGCCAATCACCTGGCGGGCGGCGCACGGGAACAGGCCGACACCGGCAGCGAGGTGGTGGGCAAGGCGGTCAGCGCCATGCAGGAGATCACCCATTCGTCCAAAAAGATTGCCGAGATCATCGGCATGATCAACGAAATCTCCTTCCAGACCAACCTGCTGGCCCTCAACGCGGCGGTGGAGGCGGCCCGCGCCGGTGAGCACGGCCGTGGTTTCGCCGTGGTGGCCTCCGAGGTGCGCAACCTGGCCCAGCGGTCGGGCAATGCCGCCAACGAGATCAAGAAGCTGATCGAGGATTCGGTCACCAAGGTGGGCAACGGCTCCGCGCTGGTGGAAGAGACCGGCAAGGCGCTGATGACCATTCGCGACAGCGTGGCCAAGGTCACCGACATCGTGTCCGAGATCAACGCCTCCAGCCAGGAGCAGGCGGCGGGCATCGATCAGGTGAACAAGGCCATCGCCCAGATGGACGAAGTGACGCAGCAGAACGCCGCGCTGGTGGAAGAAGCCGCCGCCACCTCGGACAACCTGGCCGAGGAGGCCCGCAACCTGGCCGAACTGATGACCTTCTTCAACGTGGGCGACATGGGTGGGCAGAGCATGAGCCACCGCACCACCCACCACGACCAGCAGGCCCGCCAGACCCGGCAGGCCCGCCAGACCCGGCAGACGCACCAAACTTCCGGGTTCGTCGCCAAGGCCGGGCGTGACAACGCCGTGACCCGCCGCCGCAGGACGGCAGTCGCCCATACGGCGGACGCCACCCCCCACGAAGGTCGTGGTGATTCGGAAATGGAGGACTTCTAGAGCCCCCGCGGCCACAGTGGGTCCCCTCCCACTTGGGCCGACCCGGCAGCCGCAAGGCTGCCGGGTTTTTTTATGCGGCTTTTTTATGCCGACATTTTGTCCGGCTGAAACCGGGCCTCCCCCCACCGCGTCCGCGCCGCATACGTTCGTTCATATCAAAACACACACGGAATTAGCTGTTTGATTATATTTTACCGCACATCGCTTCAGGGAAAACCCCTATTCACACGGCCCGGCGGCCACCCGACAAGTACCCACGTGGAAACCCTGTCATTGCGACAGGATACCGGGGGGTACAGAGAAAAGAGGGGGGGCGAGCCCACTGCGGTGGCCGCCAGAAATGGTTATGGATATCACCGGCAGGAGCACCCGCAACGCTCACTGCCGGAAACGGGGAAAAAAGGGGCAAAATGAAGAACATGAGTGTTAAGGGGAAGCTGGCCGGATTCGGACTGGTCAGCATCGTCATGGCGGTGATTGTGGGGGCCACCGGCCTGTGGGGGCTGGGGACGGTAGACCGCAGCATGGACGAAATCGTCACCAATTCACTGGCCCTCAGAACCCACATGATGGCCGACATGCGTCACGACTCCCTCAAGAGCGACGTGTTCGTGGCCCTGTATGCCGCCAGCCGTGGCGACCGGGCAACCTTGTCCATGGCCCACGACGACATGGATGAAAACGCCAAGCAGTTCCGGCTTGCGCTGAAGGAAAACGAAGAGCGCGACCTGGACAGCAACATCAAGTCGGCCCTGTCCCGTGCCACGCCTGCGCTGGAAAACTATATCGATTCCGCCGAACTCATCCTGAAGACCTCCGGCACCGACGTTGCGGCCGCCGACGCCATGCTGCCCGATTTCTACAAGGATTTCGACTCCCTGGCGGAAGAAATGGAGTCCCTCAGCCAGTTGATTGAGGACGCCACCAGGAAAGCCCAGTCTCAAGGCGACCAGGCCGTGGTGCGTTCGCGCACCTTCATCGTTGCCATGGCCCTTGCGGCCTTCGGTCTGATCATGGTCGTTTCCATGTGGCTCTCGTCACTCATCGTGCGCCCGCTGGGTGCCGCTGTCTCCGTTGCCGGCGCCATCGCCCAGGGCGACCTGACCCGCAGCATCCAGATCACCAGCGACGACGAAACCGGCCAACTGCTGGAGGCCCTCAAGGTCATGAACGACAAGCTGCGCACCACGGTGTCGGACGTGCGCATGGCCGCCACCACCATCACCAGTGGCTCGGGCGAGATCGCCCAGGGCAACAGCGACCTGTCCCAGCGCACCGAGGAGCAGGCGGCTTCGCTGGAAGAAACCGCCTCGTCCATGGAAGAGATGACCGCCTCCGTCAAGGCCAACGCCGACAACGCCGCCAAGGCCAATCACCTGGCAGGCAGCGCCCGGGAACAGGCCGACACCGGAAGCGAGGTGGTGGGCAAGGCGGTTACCGCCATGCAGGAGATCACCCACTCGTCCAAAAAGATTGCCGAAATCATCGGCATGATCAACGAAATCTCCTTCCAGACCAACCTGCTGGCGCTCAACGCGGCGGTGGAGGCCGCCCGTGCCGGGGAGCACGGCCGCGGCTTCGCCGTGGTGGCCTCCGAGGTGCGCAACCTGGCGCAGCGGTCAGGCAACGCGGCGGGCGAGATCAAGAAGCTGATCGAAGATTCGGTGTCCAAGGTGGGCAACGGCTCCGCGCTGGTGGAAGAGACCGGCAAGGCGCTGATGACCATCCGCGATTCCGTGGCCAAGGTCACCGACATCGTGTCCGAGATCAACGCCTCCAGCCAGGAGCAGGCCTCGGGCATCGATCAGGTCAACAAGGCCATCGCCCAGATGGACGAAGTGACGCAGCAGAACGCCGCGCTGGTGGAAGAAGCCGCCGCCACCTCGGACAATCTGGCCGAAGAGGCCCGCAACCTGTCCAGCCTGATGACCTTTTTCAACGTGGGCGACATGGGCGGTCAGGACATGAGCCACCGCACCACCCGGCAGGGTCGCCGGACGCAACAGACCTCCGGGTTTGTCGCCAAGGCGGGCCACGATACTGCCGGCGGTCGCCGCCGCAGGACGGTCACCACCCATGCATCGGCCGCCCCCCACACCGGGCAGGGCGATCCGGGCATGGAGGACTTCTAGAGCCCCCACGGCCAGGGTGGGTCCCCCCACCTGGGTCAAAAAGCCCCCGGCAGCCTCAACACTGCCGGGGGTTTTCTTCCTCAAGGTTCCCGTTCGATCTGCCGAAAGGGGTGAACGGGCCGCTGTGCCGAACGGGCACGGGGGACCAGGGCGGGGTCCACGGAAAAAGCGGGTGAAATTGCAACGGACCAACGCATTGCGGCCACACGAAGTATTTGTTTTGAAAGGAATCAAACCATGAGTGCAACGATTACCGCACCGAATACCGGCATCAGCAACGACGGCCGTCTCGACACCGAGAGCCAGGAGTTCCTCACCTTCGGTCTCGGT
>Ga0224495_10000224_pt1 | contig 45892 bp, 45 predicted proteins | sample SF_Jul11_sed_USG_FD_168128 | JGI IMG/M metagenome (GOLD analysis project Ga0224495, IMG submission 168128) | Sediment microbial communities from San Francisco Bay, California, United States - SF_Jul11_sed_USGS_4_1 | ecosystem: Environmental > Aquatic > Marine > Sediment | place: USA: California...
GCCCAGCCGCCTGCTCTTTGACAAGAAGCGCATGCTCCTATGGGAGGCTGACGCGCCCAAGGACCTGTTGATCGAGACGATCAAGATCGACGTGGACGCGCCGCAGACCATGGGGACCGTGAAGATCGAGGGCTTGGACGCGAAAGGCTGGCACGTGCTGGCTGAGAACGCTGCCCTTTACGCGACCGCCGGCCGATTTGCCGCAGAGATCACGGTCAAGCCGGGTGTCTATCAGAAGCTCCGCTTGAGCTTCAAGGGCTACGACAAGCGGTTCCGCGAGACGACCCTGCCGGTGACCTCGGTCACCCTGTCGGGCAAGAACGCTGCGCAGGACTATGCGCAGCAGTCAGTTCCTCTCAAGTTCTCGGACAAGACCGACGAGCGTGTGCGCGTGCTCTCAACGACCCTGCCGGGCCTAGGGCTCTGGATCAAAAAGATCGAGATCGCGACAGAGGCGCAGTTCCAGGGTAACTGGGAGCTGGGCGCCGAAGTGGTGAACGGCGGCAAACTTGAGTTCCAGAAGCTCTTCTCCGGCAATATCACGACCGTGGGCGCTAAAGGCAACGTGCTCGAAATCCCCGTAGGCGCATACTGGGGTACGCGGTCGCTTGTGCTGCGGCTCGATCCTGGTAACCGGTTCGTCGGAACGGTCAAGTCCATGGCTATCACCGTGAACCTGCCGCGCATGACCTTTTACGCTGACAAGGCAGGCACCTATCAAGCCCAGACCGGTTTGGGGAGCCAGGTGAACATCCAGGAGACGCCGGGGAACAAGGAACGAAAGATCGAGGCAGCAGTCGCTTTCGGCGATGTGGCCGAGAATACCCTGTGGTCGCCTGAAAGTCTGCTCGCGAAGTATGCTGTGGCGGGCGGGCCCTTTGACGTGAAGGGATTCCGCTGGCAATCGCGGTTGACGGTCAGGGATGCGGGATACTACCGCTTGGTGCTGGACCGCGACGCAAGCCTTCGATCGGGCTCCGGCGCTGTGCGGATCGTGAAGGACGGCATACAGGTCCCGTATTTTTCAGGACCGAGCGAAGATCGGAAGATCGACCTAAAGGTATCGCCTGAGTACGACAAGAAGAAGAACCGGACCTTCTGGACCTTGGACCTGCCGGACCGGTCAACGGACCTACGGGAACTGACCGCTGAGTCCGAAGGAATCTTCGACCGCATGGTGTTGATCGAGATACCGCTCCAGGGCCATGCAGGGTGGCAGACCTGGAGGACCATGCGCTGGCAGAACGCGACCCAGACCTCATCCACCCTTCGGGTATCGCTCGCCGGCCTGGCGCGGGATGCATCGAAGCTGCGCATTACGATCGAGCATGGTGACAACCGGGCCATCGAGCTTCGCAAACTGCAGGCGAGCTACGGCGCGCCGGCGCTCCTCTTCCTTGCCGCCGCTGCGGGTGAGTACAGCCTCTACGGCGGGAACGAGAAGATCGGCGCGCCGACGTACGATCTGATGCTGGTAAAGGCCCACCTGGCCGATGCGCTGCCCAAGACCGTGGAGATGGGGAAGGTTGAGTCAGCAAGCTCCGCGGGGTTCAAGAACGCCTTCATGGGAGCATTCGAGGACAGGAGCTGGGGGCTCTATGCGGTTCTGGGCGCAGTGACCCTGATCCTGGTGATCGTGATCGCCAGGCTCTTCCCCAAGGCGGAACAGTAGGGAAGTGGGATACGATCAACCCTGCTTTCTGACGATACTGATCTTTTAACTTTTTACCGACTTCCGCTCTTGAGCTTTCCTTCCGACTGTGGTAAAGTATCGACTCAATTCAGTGGTCTGTTTGTTCAGGTAAGTCCGTATTCGTCCTCGGTTCATAAACCTTTTCCAAGGAGTCCCTCATGGTTGCAGGTCCTATCCGCGAAGCTCTTACTTTCGATGACGTGCTGCTTTTACCCGCCAAGTCCGACATTCTGCCCAAGGATGTGGATGTGAGCACGCAGTTGACCCGGCGCATACGCCTCAATATTCCCATGGTCAGCGCGGCCATGGACACGGTGACCGAGGCGCGTCTGGCCATTGCCCTGGCGCAGGAGGGCGGGCTCGGGTTCATCCACAAGGCCCTGCCGATCGCCCATCAGGCCGAGGAAGTGGACAAGGTCAAGAAGTCAGAGAGCGGCATGATCATCGATCCGATCACGATCGCTCCGGACGCCCGGATCTCCGATGCGCTTGATATGATGAAAAAGTACCGCATTTCCGGCGTGCCGGTCACCAAAGGCCACAAGCTCGTTGGCATCCTGACGAACCGGGACCTGCGGTTCGAGACGCGCATGAACCTGAAGGTCGCGGAAGTGATGACCAAGGACCGGCTGATCACGGCGCCGCTCGGCACCACCCTCGAAAAGGCGCAGAAGATCCTGCAGAAGTACAAGATCGAGAAGCTCCTGATCGTTGACAAGGATTACAATATCCGCGGTCTCATCACCATCAAGGATATCGAGAAGAAGATCAAGTATCCCTTTGCCTGCAAGGACAAGCTGGGGCGGCTCCGCGTGGGAGCGGCGGTCGGTGTGGGAGACTACAGCGAGCGGGTGCCCGAGCTGCTCAAGGCAGGCGTGGATGTCATTGTCGTTGACACTGCCCATGGCCATTCGCAGGGCGTGATCGATGCGGTGCGTGGGGTCAAAAAGAAATATCCCGACCTGGATGTGGTCGCGGGGAACATCGCCACGGCCGAGGCAGCGAAGGACCTCATTCGCGCCGGAGCGGACTGCGTGAAGGTCGGCATCGGGCCCGGATCCATCTGCACTACCCGCATGGTATCGGGCGCGGGCGTTCCGCAGATAACCGCGGTCATGGACGTGGTGGCTGTAGCGGACAAGGCGAAGATCCCGGTCATTGCCGACGGCGGCATCAAGTTCTCCGGGGATATCACCAAGGCTTTGGCCGCAGGCGCGTCCTGCGTCATGATCGGCGGACTTTTCGCAGGGACCGAGGAAAGCCCGGGAGAGACCATCCTGTACCAGGGCCGTACCTACAAAACCTACCGCGGCATGGGCTCCATCGGCGCCATGGAGCGGGGCAGCAAGGACCGCTATTTCCAGTCCCACGAGCAGGAGAAGTCAAAGCTCGTTCCCGAGGGCATCGAAGGCCGGGTACCCTACAAAGGGACGCTCTCAGCCAGCGTGCATCAGCTCATCGGCGGACTCAAGGCCGGCATGGGCTACACCGGCAGCGAGAATCTCAAGGCGCTCAAGACCCGTTCCAAGTTCGTCAAGATATCGGTCGCGGGCCTGCGCGAATCCCATGTGCACGACGTGGTGATCACCAAGGAAGCGCCGAATTATAGGCTCGAGTAGCCAGTAGCAAGTAGCCGGTAGCCAGGAGAAAATTTGTAGGGGCGGCCCTGTGTGGCCGCCCTCGATCTTTTTGCGGCAGGGGCATCATGGCCAAGGTTACGAACATCCGCGCAAAGCGTGATCAAAAGAACAAGGAATCGATCCCAGCCTCGAACCATCCCGGTTTCACTCCCTGCAGCCCTGATATGACCATCTGCGGAGACTGCGAAGGGAACCGGCGGGTGAAGAAATGCCCGCGTCTCAAGGAGTGGATGGCAAAGCGGCAGGGATGATCCGTAAAGATATTTTACCGCGGAGAACGCCGCGATAACCGAGAACATGGAACCTTAGGTCTGCATACCACGACCGCCGGACCTGGAAAAGTCCGTTCGCTCCGTCCCTGATACGGAGAGGGGCAATCTTTTTGTCGCCCCCCTGGTCCTGAAAATCCGCTTGACCCTGCGGTCCCTATCTGAGATACTTGCTCCTGCTGTCAATCATCGTGAAAAGGACCTCCTGCCATGCACTATCGTATAGTCATAGCTTTTTCCCTGTTCCTCTTCATGTTCACCGCTGTTGGCGTTTGCGCGGAGAATGCCGCTCCGGCGCCGGCCGCCGCCACGATCTTCATTGTTCATGACAGCGGTACCGAGGAGCTGCTTTTTGACGGTTTTCACGCTGCCTGCGCAGGTTATGGGCCCAATGGCGTGAAGTATGACACCCCTGCGGGCGCGGTGACCGTTGCGTGGCCCGATGTCGCTTATGTACTTCCGCAGTGGGAGGAGGGCTTTTCGCTTGCCGGAGCTTCCTTCAAGACCGCTGTGCTGCGTCCCGCGTCCTGCCCTGAGGGGTATGTGCGAAAGGTGAAGAAGAAGACGGTAAAGGTCAAGAACAAGAGCAAGGTCGTTGAAGAGGAAACAAGATATCCTCTCCACACGATACACCTCATTGCCTTCAGCAAGGAGGGCGTGGAGAGCGGGCAGCGGGCGCTGGAGCAGAAGGGGACGCGGTTTGACCCGGGAACGGGCATGGAGTTCGTGCAGGTCCGGGGCGGATGCTTTGAGCGGGGCGACAGCACGGGAGAGGGCGAGGAGAACGAGAAGCACGTGCAGCGCCTTTGCCTGGACGAGTTCTCTATGGCGAAGTACGAGGTGACCCAGGCGCAGTGGCGCTCGGTCATGAACACCAGCCCTTCAGGGAACAAGGCCTGCGGGGACAACTGCCCGGTGGAGAACATGACCTGGTACGATGTCCAGGACTTCCTGCGGCTGCTGAAACAGAAGACCGGCTGGAACTACCGGCTGCCCACCGAGGCTGAATGGGAATTCGCCGCACGGAGCGGCGGCCGCAAGGACGTCTGGTCCGGGACGAGCAGTGAGGACGCGGTCGGCGAAGTCGCCTGGTTCAACGGCAATGCGGACGGCCGGACGCACGCGGTCGGCGCGAAGAACCCCAACACCCTCGGGCTGTACGATATGAGCGGCAATGTTGCCGAGTGGACCGGTGACCGGTATGACAAGGATTACTACCGCTCCAGCCCGCAGAAGAACCCGCCGGGGCCGTCGAACGGCGACCATCGCGTGAGCCGCGGCGGCAGTTTCCGCTATGGCCCGAAGAAGGTCAGGACCGGGTTCCGCGATCACGACAATCCGAACACCAAGAACGGGGCGCTCGGATTCAGGCTTGTGCTGGAGGGCAAATAGCACCACGGTGTTGCGTACGGGCATGGAAGGACCAGGGAAGATCATCATAGGCGTCAGTTCCTGCCTTCTGGGAAACAAGGTCCGGTATGACGGAAAGAGCAGGTCCGACCTTGCGCTTATGCGCGCGCTCGGGAAGGCGTTCGTTCTTTTTCCGGTCTGTCCGGAGGTGGAGGCGGGACTGTCCGTGCCCCGGGAACCCATGGAGCTGTACGGTACTCCGTCCCAGGCGCGGCTTCGCGTGATCGGGAGCGATATCGATCTGACCGGAGTGATGGACCACTGGGCGAAGAAAAGGATCCCCGTGCTTGCGAAGCAGGGGATCTGCGGCTTCGTGTTCAAGAGCAGGTCCCCGAGCTGCGCTGTTGATGATGCCGTCATCATCTCGGAAAAAGGCGGGCAGAAGGGTCCCGGCCTGTTCAGATCCTCCCTGACGGAGCTTATCCCCCCTCTTCCTGTTGCTGATAATGAGGACCTGGCGGATGCGGCTGTTCGAGAGAACTTCATCGAGCGGGTGCGCGTGTACCGCCGGTGGCAGGACCTGTGCGCACGGCGGCCTTCCCTGTGCAAGCTGGTAGCCTTTCATTCAGACCACAAACTGCTGATCATGGCGCACAGCTTGAAGCACTATTCGCTGCTCGGAAAGCTCGTTGCCGGCGCAAAAGGCGGTTCGATCCGCCTTCTCTGCGACCGCTATATCGCGCTTCTCATGGAAGGTCTGCAGCTGAACGCCACACGGGGGAAGCATGCCAATGTGCTGCAGCACGCCATGGGATATTTCAAGAACGTGCTGAGCGCGCAGGAGAAGCAAGAGCTTCTGAACAGCATCGAACAGTATCGGTTGGGAACAGCTCCGCTCAGGTCTCCTCTGGCGCGTATCCGGCGTCATCTCCGCAAACATCCGGACGAGTATCTTCTTCGCCAGGTCTATCTCGATCAGCAACACAGGTAGCGACGGACCATCGGTTTGTTCGTGACCGATCCAGCGAACGTTCCCACCCGTTCCCGGCGCGGCACGTCGACCGCCCATCACCATGGGTCCCCTTCATCCGACAGGACCGGTTCATTGCGGCGCAAAACGCCGATTTGCGGTCATTTTCAGCAACTTTGTCGCAAAATGACGAGTATTAGTTTGTGTTTCAGCTGGCCAGCAGGTATAATTGACCCCATGGAAGAACGCATACAGAAGATCATATCAGCCGCAGGCGTTGTCTCGCGGCGCGCAGCAGAGGAACTGATCCGCGAGGGACGGGTGCGGGTCAATGGAACGGTGGTGACCGAAATGGGCACCAAGGCCGATCCGGACAAGGACCATATCAAGGTCGACGGCAAGCTGATCAATCCCCAGCAGCCCAAGACCTACCTGATGTTGAACAAGCCCGTGGGCTATGTCACGACCATGTCCGATCCTGAAGGCAGGCCGGTTGTCGCCGACCTTCTGAAAGGCGTCAAGGTCCGGGTCTACCCGGTAGGGCGGCTTGACTACGATACGGAAGGGCTGCTCCTGCTGACGAACGACGGCGACTTCGCCCATCTGGTGACCCATCCCAAGCACGAACTTCCGAAGACCTACCTGGTGAAGGTCAAAGGCGTGCTTTCGGACTCGGACGTAGATAACCTGGAAAAGGGCGTATTCCTGAAGGACGGCAAGACCGCTCCCGCGCGCGTGCGAAGGCTGCGCAAGGAAGAATCGAACTCCTATGTGGAGATCACGATCCATGAAGGCAGGAAACGCCAGGTGCGCCGCATGATCGACTATACCGGACATTCGGTCATCAAGCTGAAACGGTCCAAGGTCGGCGTCCTTCCGCTGGGCGATCTGGAACTCGGCGCCTATCGCCACCTGACGAGCGACGAAGTGCGTGCATTGCAGGAAGCCTCACTTCGGGAGCCCGGCGCGGAGACCAAGCCGCGGTCAACAGCAGCCCGCGCGGTGAAGACTGACGAAAAGATCCTAAAAAAGACCATCAGAAAAAAACGCAGCGATGATATCGAGTTCATTGAACCGCTGACCACACGGAAACCGCGCAGACCCGCGGCAGCTGGCCGCAGCTATTCAGCGGACCGGCCGGCGCGGGCCGAGTCGCGGGGTCCCCGTTCATCTGACCGCGAAGCACAGGGATTCGACCGGCCCCCACGTCCGTCGTTCCGGGGCAAGCCTGAAGGCGCAGGCAGCGGGTTCAGATCAGAAGGCAAGCGACCGTCCTTCCGCAGCAGACCGGAAGGTGACACGGGATACCGTCCGCGCACAAGCGATCGAGGTGAGCGTCCCTCATTCCGCGGTAAACCTGAAGGCCGCACCGGAGGATTTCGTCCCCGTTCATCAGATCGTGAAGCACAGGGATTCGACCGGCCCGCACGACCGTCGTTCCGGGGCAAACCCGAAGGCGCAGGCAGCGGGTTCCGATCAGAAGGCAAACGACCTCCTTTCCGCAGCAGACCGGAAGGTGACACTGGATACCGTCCGCGCACAAGCGATCGAGGCGAGCGTCCCTCATTCCGCGGTAAACCTGAAGGCCGCACCGGAGGATTTCGTCCCCGTTCCTCTGATCGCGAAGCACAGGGATTCGACCGGCCCACACGTCCGTCGTTCCGGGGCAAGCCCGAAGGCGCAGGCAGCGGATCCAGATCAGAAGGCAAGCGACCTCCTTTCCGCAGCAGACCGGAAGGTGACACGGGATACCGTCCGCGCACAAGCGATCGAGGCGAGCGTCCCTCATTCCGCGGTAAACCTGAAGGCCGCACCGGAGGATTTCGTCCCCGTTCCTCTGATCGCGAAGCACAGGGATTCGACCGGCCCGCGCGTCCGTCGTTCCGGGGCAAGCCCGAAGGCGCAGCCGGCGGTTTCAGATCAGAAGGCAAAAGACCGTCATTCCGCAGCAAGCCGGAGGGCGGCTCTGCGGGTTTCCGTCCCCGCACAAGCGAACGCAGTGAGAAAAGCGGAACTGGATCATCGTTCAAGCCACGGGAAAGAGGGTCCTGGGGTAAGGGTCCGGCACGGACATCGGGTTTCGGTTCCGGTTCCGGCAGGCCCCGTTCTTCAGGCCCCCGTCCGAGCAGGCCGGCAGGGAAGCCTGCTGCAAGGAAAGGCCGCAGGGATTAGGTTAATGCCGTAGGTATTTTGTCCGCAGATTACACAGATTTCACAGATTAAGAAGCTTTTTCCATGTTTTATAATCTGCGGTCATCTGTGAGATCTGCGGATAAAGTTTTTTTGGGACTTCAGTTCAATGGATACTCTTCGCGCACAGGTTATCGTTCACGGCCTGGTCCAGGGGGTCTGGTTCAGGCAGAGCACCAAGGATGAAGCGGAACGCATCGGCGTCAATGGCTGGGTGAGAAACCTGCCTGACGGGACCGTGGAAGCGCTTTTCGAGGGAGAGAAGAAGAAGGTCGAAGAGATCATAGGCTGGTGCCACCGCGGGCCTTCAGGAGCGCAGGTGACGAAGGTGGACATCGCGTGGCAGAAATATAAAGGGGAGTTTTTCCGTTTTGACATCCGCTATGGCAGGTAGCCGATCCGTCATCATACTATGCGTTCTCTTCCTTCTGCTCGCCTGCAGCAGGGGAGAGCAGCCTGCTGAGCCCGCCGGCAAGCCGCAGCCCACCGTTATACTCAAACCAAAACCCAGGACCATGTCTGCTGAACAGCGGAAGGAGCTCGGATTTCCCGAGGAGCTGATCCGCGAGGTCGAGGCTGCTTCGGAAGCGATCGCAGAGCCGTTCTTCGAGGATGTCATGATGCGGACGGCGAACCTGCGCGGGGACGTGATGATCGCCGGCAACCGGCTCATGGGATTCAGCGTCCGCACGCAGAAGGCCGATGAGGTCATCATCAACCTTTCCCCGTCATACCGCAGGAAGGGGTACCTTCTTTTCCGGAGCGAACAAAACTACGGCAGGGTGCCGGACATCGTGACCGTGGTCAAAGGCAGCAGTTCCTATGATATCCTGAAGATCCAGAAGACCGAGGCGCCGAACTATCACCTTGATACCAAGGCCATCATCAAGTGGCTGAAGGAACAGCAGAGCCTCGGGTCCTTTGTGGTCACCGGAGCGGGCGCGGACTGGGTCGAGGCCCGTTTCATCAGTCCTCCGAAGAACATGAAAGCCTTTGCGCGCAAGATCGTTGCTTTTGCGCCTGATGTGATGTCCGAAGGCGGGGTCGATAAGCTGACCAGACGGATGGAAAAGACAAAGTCCTTTTCGCTGTGGTGGGACTGATGTAAGTGCGGAGTGCGAAGTTCCGAGTGCGGAGTGATAAAAGCGTTCAATAGACTATGAAAAACGCGATGAACATGCTCATCGGAATAGTTGTCCTTGTTATTGCTCTCTCGCTCGTCCTTGTCTTCGCCAATACGCACCCGCCACGCTATCCGCTTCACATTCCTCCATCACAATACAATGTTGCTTATGAGGACGTATCTTTTGTCACAAGCGACAACGTTTCGCTGAAAGGTTGGCTGATAAAGCCGGACAAGACCAGGGAGCCGGCTCCCGCAATCATCATCTGCCACGGTCTTGGAGCGAACAGGTCGGACTTTACCGATCTGGCCGTATCTCTGATACAGCGGGGTTACCTGGTCCTGACCTTCGACTTTCGCGCTCACGGCGAGAGCGGGGGTGGTCGCTCGTCCCTGGGATTGAACGAGCAGAAGGATGTTGCAGCTGCACTTGCCTATCTTCATTCTCGGAAGGAGATCGATCCAAAGCGGATCGGTATCTACGGCTTCTCCCTTGGCGGCGCGACCGCGATCCTGGCAGCGGAAAATAGCGGGGGTTTTCGTGCTGTTGTGACGGACAGCGCGTTCACCAGCCTTCGCGACCAAGCGAGGACAGCGATCACCGGATTCTATCATCTGCCTGCCTTTCCCTTTCTTTCCCTAACGACTCTCGGGTACCGGCTCTACTTCTTCGCGCCTGTTGATGGCGTTGATCCGGAAAAGGTCATCGCCAAATTGTCGCCGGTCCCGGTCCTGATCATTGCAGGCGAGGGAGACGACCTGATCCCTGTTGAGAACGGGAAACGGCTGTTTGCCGCTGCAAGGGAACCCAAGGAGCAGTGGATAATACAGAATGCCCTGCATGGCGGTACCATGGCTGCGGCAGGTCCGGAGTATCAGAAGCGGGTGGGGGAGTTCTTTGACCGGTATCTGAAATACTGATCAGTTTCTGAGTCACGATCCATTATGCCATCTCGTTTTCCTTCTTAGCAAGGCTCGCACCGGATAATTCAAATTATTGCTGTTGATGATTGCCAATTGGGATGATATAATGGCAAATATCTGGAGGCTGGCATGAAAACAACAGTGGACCGATTCGGCAGGGTAGTGGTCCCCAAAGACATCCGGGACCGCCTTGGCTTGCGGCCGGGATCCGAGCTTGAGATCGACGAAAAAGGGAACGAGATCATTCTGAAGTCAGCGGAGCGCGAGCCGGCGCTCATGGTCAAGGAAGGGATTCTCGTTTACTCCGGAAAAGCGACCGGTGATCTTGTCGGCGCTGTTCGGGCGCATCGCGAGGAACGCCTAAAGAGAACCGCATCAGGGAAGAGATCGTGAAAATCCTGCTCGACACCTCGGTGCTCGTTGCGGCGCTTGTGAAGCCGCACCCGGACCATATCCGCGCGCTTCCCTGGCTTGCCGGCGAGAAATCGAAAACAACCGAGTTGGTAATATCATCGCACACCATTGCCGAGCTCTACGCCGTGCTTACGACGCTGCCGGTCAGTCCGAGGATATCGCCGGGCCTCGCATGGCGGCTTATCCGTGAAAGTGTAGAACCCAATACATCCCTTGTTTCGCTTACCACCTCCGAATATCTCGCGACTGTGAAACAACTGAGCGACCTGGGTGTTTCCGGGGGCGCGGTATATGATGCCCTGATCGTAAGGGCTGCTCAGAAAGCCCATGTGGATCGAATTGTCACGTTCAATGTGAACGATTTTAGAAGGGTATGGCCGGAAGGGGCTGATCATATTGTTTCCCCCTGATGGTATTTGCGTGGTAGGCAGGTTGGGTAAATGAGAGATGTCCTGCCCAATATGGCTTAAAAGGGGAAGTCGGACTTCATGGAGAAACAATTCAGCTCAACCTGCAAGCGTTTCATCTTTTCAGGCCTGACCACTGTGGGCTCCAGCGATGCGTCTGAATGCGGCGCATGACCCTCGTCGTTCTCCTCTCTTCATATCATGGAACCTAATGCCAAGCCCTTTTTATTTCTTTTGACACTGTCCTTGTTTTCCGATAAGTTACCCGCATGCTCGTTCTCGGCATAGAAACAGCCACCAAGACCGGCGGTGTCGCGCTTGTTGGAGAAAAAGGCGTGATCGCCGAATATACCTCGAACATTGAGGTGACGCACTCGGAGCGTCTGATGGCGAATGTGGACCGGTTGTTGAAGGATACCCGTATCTCCCTGGCCGATGTCGAGGGGCTTGCCGTGTCCATCGGGCCGGGATCGTTCACCGGACTGCGCATCGGCATCGCGACCATCAAGGGGCTCGTGCTGGCGACCGGGAAGCCGGTGGCTGCTGTTCCCACGCTCGCAGCGCTGGCCTGGAACCTTCCTCACTCTGCCCATCCCGTCAGCCCGCTCCTTGACGCAAAGAAGAAGGAAGTCTACGCCGGTGTTTATCGACACGGTCCCGCGGGTATTGAGACGATACTGCCCGAAGCGGTGCTGCCGCTTGCTGAGCTGGCATCGCGGTTCAATGAGCCGCTGGTATTCACCGGGGAAGGCGCGGGACTGTTCCGTTCGGAATTGCAGGCGCTTTTTGGCCAGCGCGCGTTCTTTGCCCCTGTTTCTGCAATGGTCCCGTCGGCAGCGAGCGTGGCGGAGATGGGGCGCATGAAGCTGGTGGCGGGCGAGCGGGCGGATGTCGATGCCCTGGCGCCTTTGTACATTCGCAGGCCTGAGGCTGAAGTGGCGTGGGAAAAAAAGCAGCGATCACGATAGACCGCATGGTCAAGGAAGACCTGGACCAGGTGCTCGCCATCGAGGTGGTATCGTTCACCATGCCCTGGTCAAAGAACCTGTTCCTGTCGGAATTCCGGAACAAGCCGATCTCGCTCATGCTGGTGGCGCTTTCCGGGGATGAGGGCCGGTTCGTTGTGGGTTACATCGTGTGCTGGGTGTTTGTGGACGAGCTCCACATCCTTGATCTCGCAACCATGCCGCAAGGCAGGCGCCGGGGTATTGGCAGGGAACTGGTGCTTGCAGCGCTCAGGACAGGGTATGAATGGGGTGCGAGGAAGGCGTTCCTGGAAGTGCGGGAGTCCAACAGCGCGGCGCTTGAACTTTATCGCGGGCTCGGATTCATGCAGACTCAGGTCCGGGAGGATTATTATGAGCTCCCGGTGGAAAGCGCCATTGTTATGACGCTGCCCACCGAGGGATTGCGGCGGCTGCTTGCTGACAGTGATAATAACCCTGGAGACGAAAGTTAGATATGTGTAACATATTGAAATAAAAGGATAACAGCAGGATTCCCGCCAATTTAATTCGTCTTGCCTTTTGCTGGAAAGTGTGTTAACGTTTTACAAAACTGAATAGCGATCCTAGGTATCTTGAAGCATTCGACGACCCCAATCTTTACCAAGGAGGTGCGATCATGAATGTAGCGGAGGTGGCAGAAGATGTGGTAAGGGAGAGGCTCAGGACAGAGGATCCGGAGTTCCAGAAATTGGAGCAGGAACACCGGCGGCTGGACAAGGAGCTGATGAACTTCGAGACCCATGTGTACCTCAGTCCTGAGGAAGAAGTGGAAAGACGGCGGCTCCAGAAGCTGAAATTAGCGGCAAAGGACAAAATGACGGATATGATCAGGCGGCGGAGGACCGGAAACGCCTGACGCGTAAGAAGGCAAGGATAAGAACCTTGCCTTTTGTGTTTTTGAATCGAATCCATTAAATCCCTCCATGCGGAGAGCGCAAGGGGGGATTTTTTTATTGACTCACCAGCGCTATCTATGTTAAAAATAATGACTATTTTTCCTTTTGGAGCCGAATAACCATCATGAGAAGCGACAGGATAAAAAAGGGCGTGGAGCGGGCGCCGCACCGGGCTCTGATGTTCGCCACGGGCATCACCCGTTCCGGTCTGGAAAGACCGCTTATCGGCGTGGCAACGAGCTGGAACGACCTTATCCCGGGCCACATCGGCATGCGTGACCTGGAACGGTTCATTGAAAAGGGTGTGCATGCAGGCGGCGGGTGGCCGCTCTTCTTCGGCCTGCCGGGCATCTGCGACGGCATTGCCATGGGCCATGTGGGAATGCATTATTCCCTGCCCTCGCGGGAGCTCATCGCCGACCTTGTCGAGTCCATTGCCATGGCCCATGCGTTCGACGGCCTGGTGCTGCTCACCAACTGCGACAAGATCTCGCCGGGCATGCTCATGGCAGCGGCCCGGGTCAACATCCCGACGATCATGGTCACCGCGGGGCCCATGCATTCGGGCAACTACCGCGGCCAGCGGGTGAACCTGATCAGCGCTTTCGAGGCGGTGGGCAAGGTACGGAACGGCGAGATGTCCATGAAGGACCTCGCTGAGCTTGAGACCTGCGCCTGTCCCGGAGCCGGTTCCTGCCAGGGCATGTACACGGCAAACACCATGGCATGCGTGACCGAGTCCATCGGCATGAGCCTGCCGGGCTGCGCCACAGCGCTTGCCATCTCCGGCGAGAAGCGAAGGATCGCATTCGAGAGCGGCCAGCGTGTCGTCGGATTGGTGAAAGAGAACCTCACGCCCCGCAAGATCATGACGAAGAACGCTTTTGAGAACGCTATCCGCGTTGACATGGCGCTCGGCGGTTCCACGAACACGACGCTCCACATTCCCGCTATCGCTCATGAGGCGGGCATCGAACTTCCCGTCAGCCTGTTCGACAAGATCAGCAGGACCACGCCGCATATCTGCAACATGCTTCCCGGCGGCCAGCACTATCTCGAGGACCTCGACGCTGCGGGCGGCATTCCCGGCGTGCTGCTCCGGTTCAAGGATATGCTGAAGGACGCTCCCACGGTGAGCGGAAAGTCCGTGAAAGCGCTTGCCAGGGCCGGACGGGTAATGAACGACGATGTGATCCGGCCGCTCGCCAAAGCCTATCATAAAGAAGGCGGCATTGCGGTCCTGTCGGGCAACCTCGCGCCGCTGGGCTCGGTGGTGAAGCAGACCGCGGTGAGCGACAAGATGCAGCGCTTCGAAGGCACGGCCATCGTTTTCGACTCCGAAGAGGAAGCCATGAAGGCGATCATGGCCGGAAAGATCAAGCCCGGTCATGTGATCGTCATCCGGTACGAAGGTCCCAAGGGCGGACCGGGCATGCGCGAGATGCTCTCACCCACATCGGCCATCTCCGGCATGGGCATGGGCAATTCGGTCGCGCTCCTGACCGACGGCAGGTTCTCGGGCGGCACGAGGGGTCCCTGCATCGGCCATATCTCTCCGGAAGCTGCGGAAGGCGGCCCGATCGCGGCGGTGCGGAACGGCGACAAGATCGTCCTCGATATCCCGAACCGGAAGCTTGAGGTCAAGCTCTCCGCGGCAGAGATCAAGAAGCGGCTTGCCAAGTGGAAGCCCCGGGAGCCGAAGATCAAGTCCGGCTGGCTTGCCCGGTACGCGAAGGTTGTTACGTCGGCGAATACCGGAGCAGTGGTAAAGTAGTCATCTATTTTCCGCAACGAAGGCGCAGGTGCAACCGGGAAGGATTGTTGATCTTCCCCATGCCTCCGTGGCGGGTATTGAAGGGTGTGAACATATGTCCAGCAAAGAGATAACCGGTGCAGAGATCCTTCTCGAATGCCTCAAGAAGGAAAAAGTGGACACCATCTTCGCCTATCCCGGCGGAGTGGTGCTCAAGATCTTCGACGTCCTGTACGAGCAGAAGGACATACGCTACATCCTGCCGCGTCACGAACAGGGCGCGATCCATGCCGCGGACGGCTATGCCCGCTCGACCGGCAAGGTGGGCGTCGCGCTCGTGACCTCGGGTCCCGGGGCCACGAACACGGTCACGGGCATTGCAACAGCCTATATGGACTCCATACCGATCGTGGTATTCACCGGCCAGGTGCCGACGGCGCTTATCGGGAACGACGCGTTCCAGGAAGCGGACATCGTGGGCATCACCCGTCCCTGCACCAAGTACAATTTCCTGGTGAAGGACGTGAAGGACCTGGCGCAAACGGTCAAGGAGGCTTTCTTTATCGCCTCGACCGGCAGGCCCGGCCCGGTGCTGATCGACCTGCCGCGCGATGTGGTGACCAACAAGGCGGAGTTCCACTACCCCGAGAAGGTCAAGATCAGGAGCTACAATCCCACGGTGGAAGGGAACAAGCGCCAGATCAAGCAGGCTGCCGACGCGATAGCGGCTGCCAAGAAACCGGTATGCTACATCGGCGGCGGCGTGATCCTGGCCAATGCGGCCGACCAGATCAAGGAGTTCGCCGAGATCACGAAGATCCCGGTGACCCATACGCTCATGGGCATCGGCGGGTTCCCGGGCACGCATCCGCTGTCGCTCGGCATGCTCGGCATGCACGGCACCTACTATGCCAACATGTCGATCCATAACTCTGACCTCATCATCGCCATCGGAGCGCGGTTCGATGACCGTGTGACCGGCAAGGTCGAGGGATTTGCGCCGGAGGCCAAGATCATCCACATTGACGTTGATCCGACCTCGATCCGCAAGAACGTTCGGGTGGATATCCCGGTCGTGGGCGACGTGAAGCACGTGATGACGGAGTTGAACAAGGAACTTCGGGCAAGCAAGGAACCCTGGGACGCCATCCGCAAACACTGGCTCAAGCAGATCGATGCGTGGCGCGAGGAACGTCCGCTCTCCTACGAGCATGACGATGAGGTGATCAAGCCCCAGTTCGTGATCGAGAAGCTCTACGAAGTGACCGGCGGCGACGCGATCATCGTGACCGACGTGGGCCAGCACCAGATGTGGGCGGCCCAGTTCTACAAATACGACAAGCCGCGCATGTGGTGCACCTCCGGCGGTCTGGGGACCATGGGCTACGGTTTCCCCGCGGCCATGGGCGCCAAGGTGGCCCATCCCAACAAGCATGTGTTCAGCATTTCCGGGGACGGCAGCATCCAGATGAACATCCAGGAACTGGCCACGTGCGTAGAGAACAACATCCCGGTCAAGGTCATCATCCTGAACAATCGCTACCTCGGCATGGTCCGGCAGTGGCAGGAACTGTTCTATCAGGAGCGTTACTCATCGGTCGACCTCGGCAGCGTGCCGGATTTCGTCAAGGTGGCCGAGGCATACAGCGCCGTGGGCCTGCGCGCGACCAAACCCGAAGAGGTCGTGCCGGTGCTGAAGGAGGCCATGAAGATCAACCGGATGGTATTCATGGACTTCGTGGTCGCCCGGTACGAAAAGGTGTTCCCCATGGTGCCGGCAGGGGCTGCCATCCACGAGATGATCTTCGGCGAGGAAAAGAAAAAGGAAGAGAAGAAGCTCAAAGTAGTGAAGTAAGACGAATGCGGAATTCGGAATGCGGAATGCGGAGTGAAAAACAGGACAAGTAGCGCTTTTCTATCCGTATGCACCGTGTTCATCCGTGGTTCCAAATATTTTACTAGGATAGACTATGAAACATATCATTTCAGTGCTGGTGGAAAACAAGTTCGGCGTGTTGTCCCGGGTGTCGGGGCTCTTCAGCGGCAGGGGATTCAATATCGAGACGATCTCGATCGGCCCCACGCTCGATCCATCGATCTCCCAGATGACGATCGTCACGACCGGGGATGAGCGGATCCTTGAGCAGATCATCAAGCAGCTCAACAAGCTCATCGACGTGATCAAGGTCACGGACTTCGCGGACAAGGAGTTCGTGGAGCGCGAGATGTGCCTGATCAAGATCAACGCGCCGCTGGATCTCAGGTCCGAGGCGCTGCGCATCGCCGACATATTCCGCGCCCGCGTTGTGGACTCGACGCAAAAGTCCTACACCTTTCAGCTGACGGGCGACGAGAAGAAGATCAACGCTTTCGTGGAATTGCTGCAGCCCATGGGCATCAAAGAGATCGTTCGCACCGGCAAGGTGGCTATCACCCGCGATTAACGCGGATAAGGATTTCGGAATGCGGAATATAAACTCAACAACTGCTCTATCGACCTCCCGGCTGTTTCTCGTGATACTGTCGATGCTTCTGGCGCTCACCGCTGGTTGCGCGGAAAAGGGCCCCATCCTCATCGAGGGAATAACGTATCAAACGCCTGAGGGGGCGGCCGCGGGAAAAGGGAACACCGTTGCCGCTGTCAGCACGTTCCGGGACCTCCGTGAAGTGCAGCCGTCGGTCATCGGCAAGCGTCAGATCGGCAATGATATCTCCAACGATCTGGTGGTCCAGGGGACGGCTGCAGACATGGTGACGGGAATGATCCGCGAAGCGCTGAAGGTCCGCGGGATTGAGGCCCGGAGCGCGGCGGCCTGGGACCTCAGCGATGCGTCGATCAATGCCGAGGGCGCTGATATCCTTGTTGGCGGTGAGATCAAGGCCCTCCGGGTCGAGGTCATTTCGCAGCCATTCAAGGTCAGGTATAAGGCGATGGTGCAGCTGCGGGTTTCCGCCGCTGATGTGAAGGAACGAAAGGTCCTCCGTACGTTGAACTTGAGCAGCAGTCTGGAGCAGGAGAATGTGTCCTATTCCGATTATATTGTCCAGGAAATGCTTTCAGAGGCATTGTCCTCGTCGATCAACCAGCTGCTGAGCGACGAAGAGATCAAGAATAGAATACGCTGACATTATTATCCATAGTTGAAAGGGGAACACATGAAGCTCTATTACGACAAAGACGCCGATCTCTCCATCATTCGCGGCAAGAAGGTGACCATCGTTGGTTATGGCTCCCAGGGCCATGCCCATGCGCTGAACCTGAAGGACAGCGGCGTGAATGTAACGGTGGCGCTGCGTGAGGGATCGCCCTCGGTCAAAAAGGCTCAGAATGCCGGTCTCGCAGTGAAGAACATCGCCGAGGCGGTGAAAGAGGCGGACCTGGTCATGGTGCTGGCGCCGGACGAGCATCAGCGCAAGATCTACGCTGATAACATCGAACCGAACCTGAAGAAAGGCGTGACGCTCGCCTTCGCCCATGGGTTCAACATCCACTATAACCAGATCGTGCCGCGCGCCGACCTCGACGTGATCATGATTGCCCCCAAGGCCCCGGGCCACACGGTGCGCAGCGAGTTCGCGAGGGGCGGTGGAGTTCCCGACCTGATCGCCGTATTCCAGGACGCATCCGGCAAAGCCAAGGCTACCGCGCTGTCCTACGCTTCCGCCATCGGCGGCGGCCGCACCGGCATCATCGAGACCACGTTCAAGGACGAGACCGAGACCGATCTTTTTGGCGAGCAGGCTGTGCTCTGCGGAGGTTGCGTGGAGCTGGTAAAGACCGGGTTCGAGACCCTGACGGAAGCGGGCTATTCGCCCGAGATGGCATATTTCGAATGTCTTCATGAGCTGAAGCTCATCGTGGACCTCATGTACGAGGGCGGCATCGCCAATATGAATTATTCGATCTCGAACAACGCAGAATATGGCGAGTATGTCACCGGGCCGAAGGTGATCAACGAATCGAGCCGCGCTGCCATGAGGGAAGCGCTGAAGAACATCCAGAGCGGTGAGTATGCCAAGCGCTTTATCCTCGAGGGGATGACCAACTATCCGGAGATGACGGGGCGCCGGCGCCTGAATGCCGCGCATCAGATCGAGATCGTGGGCGAGAAGCTCCGCAGCATGATGCCGTGGATCACCGCGAACAAGCTCGTGGACAAGAGCAAGAACTAACTGTAGTTAAACTGATCGGAAATTAACCACAGCAATACGGAGGTCACAGGGGAAGGCTGTATGCGAGCGGGTACTAATACTCGCCGTGATTTACGGATAATCCCGTGTCTCCGTGCCTCAGTGGTGAAAAGGATTTTGACCTTATGATGAAAAACTATGGAATACCGGTGGCAGCCGAGGGCTGGCCGTTCATTATCCCTCTGGCGGTAGTGACGGGCCTTCTTTTCGCATTCGGTTGGAAGAATACCGGTTCTGTCGCGCTGGTGCTGACCCTCTTTGTCCTGTTCTTCTTTCGCGATCCCGAGCGGACCGTGCCGCAGGGGCAGGGGGTGGTGGTCTCGCCTGCTGACGGAAGGGTCATCGTGGTCAAGGATATCTTTGAGCCCGATTACCTCAAGCAGGACGTAAAGCAGATCAGCATATTTCTGTCGGTGTTCAATGTCCACGTGAACCGCTCACCCATCGCGGGAACCGTGGAATCGGTCAAGTACAACCCAGGCAAGTTCCATGTCGCATCCGTGGACAAAGCCTCGCTGGACAATGAACAGACCGGAATGGTGATATCGAACGGCAAACAGAAGGTCCTGGTTAAGCAGATCGCGGGATTGATCGCTCGCAGGATCGTATGCTACGCGAAGCCCGGCGACCAAGTCAGGCTTGGCGAACGCTACGGTCTGATCAGGTTCGGTTCCCGTGTGGATATTTTCCTTCCCAAGGATGCCGAACTGAAGGTAAAGGTCGGCGACCGGGTTAAAGGCAGCAGGGACGTCATCGGGGTCCTGAAATGAGAAAAGGGATATACCTTCTCCCGAACATCATTACCCTGTCGAGCATGTTCTCGGGCTTCTACTCGATCATAGCTTCATTCAACTCGGACTATGAACGCGCGGCCTGGGCCATCATGATCGCCTCGATATTCGATGTTCTTGACGGATGGGTGGCACGTCTGACCCATACCACGTCGAGGTTCGGGATCGAGATCGATTCGCTGTCCGATGCCATATCGTTCGGCGTCGCTCCGGGCGTTCTGGTCTACAGCTGGACGCTCCAGTCCTTCGGAAAGATCGGATGGCTCGCGTCGTTCTTCATGGTCGCATGCGCAGCACTCCGGCTTGCCCGGTTCAACGTGCAAATGGGCAGCGCCGAGAAAAAGCACTTTACCGGGCTTCCTTCTCCTGCCGCAGCTCTCATGATCGCGTCCACCGTGCTGGCCTACCAGGAGGTCATTGATTTTTTGCGCCAGATGAAATTCGATTCGCTCGCAGACATGCTCAGCCTTGACTACTGGGTACTGGCGCTCACCTTCATGGTCGCAGGTCTGATGGTCAGCAATATCACCTATCACAGTCTCAAAGAAGCCAATCTCAAGGAACGGCGTCCATTCGGCCTGCTTGTGGTGATCGTTGCCATCCTTGCCGTGGTGGCCTATCATCCGGCTTTGACGCTCTTTCTCGTGTCCCTTGTGTATGTGGGCATCGGCATCGGCGAGGCCCTGTATAAGCTGGTAAAACGGCCCCAGCCCGCTGTATAGGCAGGACCGAGCTCCGACGCGGCATCATCGACAACCGCTCCACCAATCCGTTCTTTCCCGCGGGGTTTACAATGAGCAGGATCATCAGAATTTTCGACACTACGCTTCGTGACGGCGAACAGTCGCCGGGTGCGAGCATGAACGTTGACGAGAAGCTCGCACTGGCGAAGCAGCTTGCGCGGCTCGGGGTGGATATCATCGAGGCGGGTTTCGCGATCTCCTCGCCGGGGGATTTCGAGTCCATCAGGCGCATCGGCGGCGAAGTGGAAGGACCGGTGATCTGCAGTCTCGCCCGGGCAAAGGAAGCGGACATCAAACGCGCCTGGGAGGCGCTGAAGGACATCCCGCGCAAGCGTCTGCACACCTTCCATTCCACCAGCGAGATTCATCTCAAACATCAGTTCCGAATTGACCAGGCCGAGGCGCTGAAACGCTCGGTCGAGATGGTAAAACTTGCGAAGAGCCTCATCGATGACGTGGAGTTCTCGGCAATGGACGCGACACGAACGGACGCGGCTTACCTCGCTGAAGTGCTTGAGGCGGTCATTGATGCAGGAGCGGGGACGGTGAACATCCCTGATACCGTCGGCTACACGACCCCCGAGGAGTTCGGCAGGTTCATCAAAACAGTGAAGGACAGGGTCAAGAACATAGACAAGGCGGTCATCTCGGTGCACTGCCACAACGACCTGGGCATGGCGGTAGCGAATTCGCTGGCAGCGGTCCTGAACGGCGCCGGCCAGGTGGAGTGCACGATCAACGGCATCGGCGAACGGGCGGGAAACTGTTCCATGGAAGAGGTCGTGATGGCGCTCAAGACGCGCAAGGACTTCTATGGCGCTGACACGAATATCGCGACCGAGGAGATCATGCGCTCAAGCCGCCTGGTCACCAAGATCACGGGAATCCCGGTCCAGCCGAACAAGGCGATCGTCGGTGCGAACGCCTTTGCGCATGAATCGGGAATTCACCAGGACGGGCTTTTGAAGGAACGCTCCACCTACGAGATCATGCGGCCCGAGACCGTGGGCCTCGTCAAGACGCACCTGGTGCTTGGCAAACATTCCGGCCGCCACGCATTCCGCACGCGGCTCAAGGACCTTGGGTATGAGATGTCCGAGGATGACCTGAACAAGGCGTTCGAGCGTTTCAAGCACCTGGCTGACCAGAAGAAAGAGGTCTTCGACGAGGACCTCGAAGCGATCGTGTCGGACGAGATGCAGCAGATCGCCGAGATCTACGCGCTCAGGAGCCTCAAGGCCGAGAGCGGGACCGGCATCACGCCAACTGCTGTCGTCGAGATGGATGTGAACGGCAAGATCGTGAAACAAACAGGCTCCGGCGACGGTCCGGTGGATGCGGTCTATCGCACGATCTCAGAGATCACGGGGACCAAGAGCAGGCTGGAAGCATATCTTGTCAAGGGTATCACGGGCGGCACCGATGCCCTGGGAGAGGTGACTGTCAAGGTCGAGGAAGAAGGCAAGAAAGTGGCGGGTCACGGAGCGGACACGGACATCATTGTGGCAAGCGCCAAGGCATATGTGAACGCCCTGAATAAGTTGGAGTACTGGAAAAAGGGGAGAGCAAAATAACAACAGAGAATGTGGAAGCCGCTATGCTGTATTTCCGAACGCAACTCCCTCTTAATATCTGTACAATCCGGCTGTATTCCCGCTCCTCTTAGCAGGCTCAAGCATCTACATAGCACAGATCGTTATCACCGAATCCACAATCATCAGGAAGAACAGTTTGTTCGCCATGTCCCTTCACTGCTTCCTTTATCGACTGGAACGCTCCTGGAGCGGCATGAACGACTTCGAATTCCCTGGTCTCGATCCACGCGACATCATCCATCTCGTCCCTGAAAGCTCTCACTTCATAGGCTTCGGTCAAGGTCTCTCGCATGACGGAGGCTTTCTTTGATGCAGTTTTCCTTTTGGCTTTTTTTGCGGTTTTTACCGGTGTCATAGAGGATCACCACCTTTCTGACTCAATTATAACACCTTGTCATGAGGTGCTGCTGATTGCCGGCATACCCCCTGCAATGTTATCCAACATTTTCGGCAAGTTAGCATACTCCCGAATACGACTTATGTTCTAGATGCGCTCGCTTGACCCGCGGCAAACTGCTGCTGCGAAACAGCCGTGGAGCGGTTTTCCTTGAAAAAACAGAGAAAAAACTATTGCAAGGGAAATTCAGATATTGTATATTTGCAAACTATGCCGATGACAATCACTGAAAAGATATTGGCCGCACACTGCGGCAAGAAAGAGGTCGCTCCGGGCGAACTCATCAACGCAAAGCTGGACCTGGTGCTGGCTAACGACATCACTGCGCCAATCGCGATCAAGGAATACCGGGCCACTGGTGCGAAGAAGGTCTTCAATAACGAGCGTATCGCGCTGATACCGGACCATTTCGCGCCGAACAAGGACATCGCGTCAGCGGAACAGTGCAACATGCTCCGTCAATTCTCGCGCGAGAACGATCTGTCCCTTTACTTTGAGGTAGGCCGCATGGGCGTCGAGCACGCACTGCTGCCCGAACAGGGTCTCGTGGTCCCCGGCGATGTTGTTATCGGGGCCGACAGCCACACCTGCACGTATGGCGGTCTCGGAGCGTTCTCTACCGGCGTAGGCAGCACGGACGTTGCTGCTGCCATGATCACGGGCGAGGCATGGTTCAAGGTCCCCGAGACAATGAAGTTCGTTTACAAGGGGAAGGCCGGCAAGTGGATAGGCGGCAAGGACATTATCCTGCGCACGATCGGAGATATCGGCGTGGATGGAGCCTTGTATCGCGCCATGGAGTTCACCGGCGAAGCGATCAAGAAACTTTCCATGGCCGGACGTCTCACCATCTGCAATATGGCGATCGAAGCGGGCGGCAAGAACGGCATTATCGAGCCCGATGAGATAACCGAGAAGTACGTTGCCAAACGCGCCCGCAGAAAATATAAGTTCTACAAGAGCGATAAAAAGGCAAATTATGTCGAGGTGCGGGAATATGACCTTACGGGCATGGAGCCCCAGGTCGCCTGTCCTCATCTTCCCGAGAACGTAAAGCCGGTATCCGCGCTCGGTTCCATCAACGTGGACCAGTCTGTTATCGGGTCTTGTACCAACGGCAGGATCGAGGACATCCGGGAAGCAGCCAAGGTGATCAAGGGCCACAAGGTCCATCCCTATGTGCGCATGATCGTGATCCCGGCAACCCAGGCCGTTTACAAGCAGTCCATCAAGGAAGGGCTCGTGGACATCTTCATCGATGCGGGCGCAGCATTCAGCACGCCGACCTGCGGTCCCTGCCTTGGCGGGCATATGGGTATCCTGGCGGCAGGCGAGAAGGCCATCACGACCACGAACCGCAATTTCGTCGGCCGTATGGGAAGTCCCAAGAGTGAAGTGTACTTGTCCAACCCTGCCATAGCCGCAGCATCGGCGATACTCGGAAGGATCGGCACGCCGGAAGAGCTGAAATAAACTATTGCCACGGAGACAGAGAAGTCGATCTAATCCGTGTAGATACTCGTTCATCCGTGGCTAACATGAGGTTTCAATGAAATTCAAAGGCAAAACATGGAAGTTCGGCGCGGATGTTGATACGGACGCGATCATCCCTGCACGGTATCTGAACACCTCCGATCCCAAGGAACTGGCAAAACACTGCATGGAAGATTCCACGAATCCGGACTTCATGAAGAAGATGCAGCCCGGCGACATCATCGTGGCTGAAAAGAACTTCGGATGCGGTTCTTCGCGTGAGCACGCACCGATCTCGATCAAGGCGGCCGGGGTGTCTTGTGTCGTGGCAAAGAGCTTCGCCCGTATCTTCTACCGGAACTGCTTTAATATGGGTCTTCCGATATTCGAGAGTGTTGAGGCTGTCGAGGGGATCAAGGAAGGCGACCAGATCGAAGTGGATGCAGATGCCGGTGTCATCCGCAATCTGACCTCGGGCAAGGAATTCAAGGTCGCGGCAGTGCCTCCGTTCATGCAGGAACTGATTGCGGCCGGCGGTCTCATGGCGTACACGAAGAAGAAGGCAGGACTCTGAGTTGACGGCTTGTTTCAAGCTGATGAAAGCGCTCCAACCAGGTCGGCAACAGCCGGCTCGTACTTCTCTCTGCGAACCCTGCGTATACTTCAGCCGAAACACCGATCCCACACAGCTAGGTAATCAACATCCGCTTGCTGCCCCTTCGTGCTGCGGCCTCGATTATCTGCCGGGAGACAACGGCTGCAGTGAAATGCGGACAAATAACTGTAGCTCGAGAAAAAAGAAGGATTAAGGCATTATCAGGATCTCATCCTGTTGTCCTGCCAAAGGTTGTCTATTTTCCTGAGGGGGTTCAGATACTTCATGGCCAAAACCTATAAGATAGCGACGATCCCGGGGGACGGAACCGGACCCGAGGTTGTTCTTGAAGCGAAGAAGGTTCTTGCTGCGGCCGCGTCAAAGGGTGGATTCAAACTTGAGTTCACGGAATTCGATTTTGGTTCCGCGCGGTATCTCAAAACAGGAGAGACGCTTCCCGACAGCGCGATCGGAGAGTTCAAGAAGTTCGATTCCATGTTCCTGGGGGCCATCGGTCATCCTGATGTGAAACCGGGCATTCTTGAAGCGGGGATACTGCTCAAGATCCGCTTTGCCCTGGACCAGTACATCAATCTTCGGCCGGTAAAACTCTACCCCAACGTGGAGACGCCGCTCAAGGACAAGGGGCCGGAACATATCGACTTTGTGGTGATCCGCGAGAATACCGGCGGTATCTACACGGGCCATGGCGGAGCAACACGTGTCGGCACGACCGAAGAGATCGCGACCCAGCTCATGGTCTACGACCGCCGGACCGTGGATCGCTGCCTTAAGTACGCTTTTGAGCTGAAAAAGAAGCGCAATGCCCAGAATAAGAAGTATGCTGATAAACCGATCACGCTGATACATAAACGGAACGTGCTGACCCATTGCGGGGACCTGTGGTATCGTGCTTTCGAGGAAATGGGCGCGAAGCAGTATTCCGATCTCAAACGCGACTACAACCATGTTGATGCCGCGAACATGTGGTTTGTGAAGAATCCCGAGTGGTTCGATGTGGCAGTGACGGAGAACCTTTTCGGCGACATTATTACTGATCTGGGCGCCATGATCCAGGGAGGTTTGGGCGTGGCCTCGGGCGGGAATATCAACCCTGAGGGGGTTTCCATGTTCGAACCCATGGGCGGCAGCGCGCCTAAGTATGCAGGCCAGAACGTGATCAATCCCATGGCAGCCATCGGTGCGGCAATGATGATGCTCGATTCGCTCGGAGAGTCGAAATCTGCGGCTGCGATCGAGACTGCAATGATCGCGACCATGAAGAAAATGAAGAGTCAGGCAGCAGGCAAGATGGGCATGTCGACCACGGAAGTGGGAGACCTGGTCGCGAATTCACTGTAATTATAAAATTCTGAATATCGCATTCGGACTACAAAGAACAAGGGGAACAACAGGTATGATGAAAGTTGGCATGATAGGCTGGCGCGGCATGGTAGGCTCGGTGCTCATGGGCCGCATGAAGGAAGAAAAGGATTTCGATCACATCGAGCCGGTGTTCTTCACCACCTCGAACGCGGGCGGCAAGGCGCCGAACGTGGGCAAGGGCGATTCCACGCTCAAGGATGCAAAGAATATTGATGACCTCAGGAAGATGGACGTCATCCTGACCTGCCAGGGCGGGGACTACACGAAGGAGGTCTACCCCAAACTTCGTGAAGCCGGCTGGAAAGGCTACTGGATCGATGCTGCGTCGGCGCTCCGCATGACCACCGACTCGATCATCATCCTTGACCCCGTGAACATGAACGTGATCAAGGACGGCATGGTCAAGGGCGTCAAGAACTACATCGGCGGCAACTGCACGGTGTCCCTCATGCTCATGGCTCTGGGAGGGATCTACGAGAAAGGCCTCGTTGAGTGGATGAGCGCCATGACCTACCAGGCGGCTTCGGGCGCTGGCGCGAACAACATGCGCGAGCTGATCAAGCAGATGGGTTCGGTCCACGGCCAGGTGAAGGATCTTCTGGCCGACCCGGCCTCTGCGATCCTCGATATCGACAAAAAGGTCTCCGACCACATACGTTCCGATGACTATCCCAAGGAGTTCTTTGGTGCGCCGCTGGCGGGCTCGTTGATCCCTTGGATCGACGTGCAGCTCGAGAGCGGTCAGAGCAAGGAAGAGTGGAAAGGCCAGGCTGAGACGAACAAGATCCTTGGTCGCGAAAAGAATCCGATCCCGATCGACGGGACCTGTGTGCGCATCGGCGCGATGCGCTGCCACAGCCAGGCGCTGACGATCAAAATGACCAAAGACATCCCCCTGAACGAGATCACGGACATGATCTCGAAGCACAATAATTGGGTGAAGGTCGTTCCGAACGTGCGGGAGATCACGGTAAAGGAGCTAACGCCCGCTGCGATCACCGGAACTCTCACGGTGCCAGTCGGCCGGCTCCGGAAGATGAACATGGGGCCGACGTTTCTGAATGCATTTACCTGCGGCGATCAACTGCTCTGGGGCGCTGCGGAACCGCTCAGGAGAATGCTCAGGATCGTGATCGAGAAGTAGACAACGTACGGAATGAACGGAGACAGGACCGGCAGGCAAGGACCGATGCGAGAATGCTCGACATCTGGTTCAAATCCTGCTATCCTGTCTCTGCTGTTTCCAGCCAAGTTATAACCAGGATTTGAGATGTTTAATAAGAAGAATACCTACAGGATAGCCATAGCCGGAGCCACGGGAGCCGTGGGCCGTGAGATGATCGAGATACTGGAAGAGCGCAACTTCCCGGTATCGGAGATCATCCCGCTTGCTTCGGAGAATTCCGAAGGTGAGCGACTTGAGTTCAAAGGCACGAGCCGGACGGTCAAGCGCCTGACCAGGGACTCTTTTGAAGGCGTGGACATCGCGCTGTTTTCGGCAGGTGCGGAGCGAAGTCTCGAGTTCGCGCCCGCGGCCGTGAAGGCCGGGGCTGTGGTGATCGACAACTCGAGCGCTTTCCGCATGGACCCGAAGGTGCCATTGGTTGTCCCGGAAGTCAATGGGCAGGCGATCTCAGGGCATCAGGGGATCATTGCGAATCCCAATTGTTCCACCATCGGCATGGTTATGGCTTTAAAACCGCTCCATGACGCTGCCACCATACGGCGTATTGTGGTGACAACATTCCAGTCCGTATCAGGGACGGGAAAAAAGGGAATGGACGAACTGGCAAGCCAGACCGTGGCTCTTCTGAATTTCAAGGACGTGGAAACAAAGGTCTATCCGAATCAGATCGCTTTCAATTGTTTGCCGCATATCGACGCCTTCCTGGAGAACGGCTATACCAAAGAAGAGATGAAGATGGTGAACGAGACGCGGAAGATCCTGGGCGTTGCGACATTGGCGGTCAGTGCCACTGCTGTGCGGGTGCCTGTGTTCCGCGGTCATGCCGAGTCGATCAACGTCGAGACCGAAAAGCCCTTGTCTCCCAACGATGCACGGGCTGCCCTTTCCCGCATGCCGGGCGTCCTTGTATACGATGATCCCGGCCGGAACATCTATCCGCTGCAGATCGATGTTACGGGCAAGGATGAGGTCTACGTAGGCAGGATACGAGTGGACGAAACAGTGCCGAACGGTCTTAATCTATGGGTGGTGTCGGACAATCTCAGAAAAGGCGCTGCCCTGAACGCAGTGCAGATCGCTGAGCTCTTGATAAAATAGATCGTTCTTATTCGGGAACAGTGGCCAATGTTCGATTTTCTCTCAAAACTCTTTGACAAGCTTGATGAGGGCCTGAGCGCCCGCGAGAAGACCATTTTCATCTCCATACTTCTCATCATATCCATCATCGGCATCGTACTTGCCGTGCGCTATTACAACTATATCCAGAAGAATCCCGAATTCTGCAGTAGTTGTCATCTGATGGAGGAAGCGTACTCAGCGTGGAAGCAGAGCGGCCATCGCTTCATTGTTTGCCAGGACTGCCACCGGCTCGGCATTATTGAGCAGAACCGGTTACTGGTCAAGTTTGTTTTTACCACGGACCGCAAGACCCCGGAACCGCACGGGAACGTCACGCCCTGGCAGACCTGCACGCATTGCCATTGGGACGAGGCAACGAAGCAAGGTGCGATCTCGGTGAACAAGTCGATCGGCCATGCCCGCCACGTGACCGTGGAAAAGCTTTCCTGTATGGATTGCCATACCAGGAGCGTTCATGCATTCCGGCCTGACAAACAGGCCTGCCTGCGCTGTCACCACGACTGGAAGATCCATGGTATCGGGATGGAGGAAGCATCCTGCATGACCTGCCACCCTTTTTCGCCGAAGACACCGGGAGGCTTTATCCCCGATCGTGAGCGCTGTCTGTCCTGTCACAGGAACTCCCCGCGGACCGCTTTTCCCGCAAAAGTTCCCATGGCACGCTTGAACTGCTACGAGTGCCATAAACCCCATACAAGGATCAAGCCTGCTGAAGATGACTGCTTGCGCTGTCATACGCGCGAGGTTCTTGCCGCCAAGCCGGTCCATCACTCTGAGAAGCGCTGTATCAGCTGCCATATTCCCCACCGGTGGATCGCGCAATAATCGTTGCATTTTGAATCTATAATTACAGGGTTTTTGCCAGGACATGATTTGTCCTGTTTTTGTTTCGCATATAGCAAAAAGATGCAATAATAATCATTCCTTCAGTTTGTAGATGCAAGTATTTGTGATATAATAAAACACGAATTACTAGGAATAATATAATTAGAATTTTAGTGCAATCCTTGACAGCTTTTTGAGGAAAGTGAGGGGCATATGTATAATATTGAAATATTAGAAAAAAAGAGACTGGAAAAGGGTTTGAGCTACACGGAAATTGCTGAGAAGCTTGGGATCCACAAGGTGACGGTTTCCCGCACATTAAAAGGAGTAACAATGAAACCGCGAACTGTAAAACTCCTTGCGGACTATCTCGGTGTTGAGATGAATCGGATCGTGCAATAAACCTGGCGAGTTTTGTGATGGGCATGGTGCATGTAATTATTGCTGGTGCCGTTTTGGGAGGCAGGGGAATGCCCCTGCCTTTTTTTACTTCATCCCAGGCTCAACATCTGCCGAAAATCTGAAGACCGAGCACTTCCCGCTGATAAAGCCTCTTGTACCCACCTTTAACAGGGTAAAACGAAATCCCCTCTACAGTTATCGCCGCTTCACTTCAGGACAGATCTAGTGCAGTAGTGCGCTTAACTTGACCTCACCGTTTATGGAGATGGTCTTTCAATTATGTATTCCTGTATGGTAATATGCGTCTCCTTATGCAACATATGAACGATATTGCCGACATGCGTGATGTCGCTGTTCACGCTGCTAAACGTGCGGGAGCGTTGTTGCGTGATAGTTTTGGCGGCCGGCGCGAAATCTCCTACAAAGGAGAGATAAATCTGGTCACCGAGATGGACCGATTGTCGGAAAAGACCATCGTGTCCGAGATCAGCTCGGCCTTTCCGGGGCATAGCATCGTTGCCGAAGAAGGCGCGAATATTGAGAACGGCTCGGGGTATCTTTGGGTGATCGATCCGCTGGACGGGACAACGAACTACGCCCACGGCTATCCCCAGTTCGCTGTTTCCATTGGCCTGGAGTATGCGGGGAACATCGTACTGGGTATTGTGTATGACCCGCTGCGCGAGGAACTGTTCACGGCCATGCGCGGCAATGGCGCGCAGTTGAACGGCACGACTATCAGCGTGTCCCGCACGAGCGATCTTATCCGGAGCTTGCTGGCCACGGGCTTCCCTTATGATCGTGCAAACTGCAAGGAGAACAATCTCGACTACTTTAACGCCATGATAATGGTGTCCCAGGAGATCAGGAGAAACGGTTCCGCTGCCCTTGACCTGTGCAATGTTGCGGCCGGCAGGCTGGATGGATACTGGGAGCTTAAATTGCGGCCTTGGGATGTGGCCGCGGGAAGCTTGATCGTTCGTGAAGCCGGCGGGACCGTCTCGGATCTCTCCGGGCAGCGGTTCAGTATTCGTGATGAGCTCATCATTGCGAGCAATGGCTTTATTCATCAGCAGATTATTGACGCACTCCGGCGAACAGGGGATTCTGAACCGTCAACAAAGTGATTGCCATGTCCTCAACAATTTCCCTGATACGGTGCTCGACCTACGAGCGCGAAGAGGTCGATGCGGCAGTGCGTCGGGCTATTGCGCTTATTGGCGGGATATCCCTGTACGTACGACCCGGCCAGCGGGTCCTGATAAAACCGAATCTTCTCAAAGCCGCCCCTCCGGAGGCGGCGGTCACAACGCATCCCGAGATTGTCCGCACGATCATCAGGATGGTCCGGGAGGCCGGTGCCACTGCCCTGGTCGGCGACAGCCCCGGAATCGGCGATTATCGGAAAATCTGCCAACGGACGGGCATCCTTGCCGTTGCGGAGTCAGAGGGTGCGAAGATCGCTGATTTCAGCGAAGCCGTCGAGGTCAAGAACGCCGGCCGTTTTCAGCGATTCGAGATCGCCCGCGCGGTTGCTGAGGCAGATGTTGTTATCAACGTCCCAAAGTTCAAGACCCACGGCATGACGGTCCTCACGGGAGCTGTAAAGAACCTGTTCGGATGCATTCCCGGGAAGAGAAAGGTCCAGTGGCACTTCAACTCAGGCGTGGACCACGGCGCGTTCACGAGAATGCTCGTTGAGCTCTCCGCGCTGGTGAAACCGGGTCTCTCGGTGATGGACGCGATCATCGGGATGGAAGGGAATGGTCCTGGAAGTGGCGATCCCCGTGCGATCGGTGCCGTGCTTGCAGGAGTGGATCCCGTGGCGCTTGACGTCGTTGCCGGCGCACTGGTCGGGCTCGGACCCGAGGCCCTTCCCATCCTGAAGGCTGCGAGGGATGCGAATATCGGGGAAACGGATCTGGCGCGAATATCCCAAGTGGGTGATGAACTTCGGTCGATGCAGGTGAGACACTTCAAGATCCCACCGCGCGATCATACTGAGTGGCGGGTCCCGGACTGGTTGCGGAGAACGCTTAAGGAAGCATTTACCACTCGTCCGGTCGTTGACCAGCAGCATTGCGTTCGATGCGGCATTTGCGTGAATCATTGCCCCCGGCAGGCAATACACTATGGAAAGTCCGGTCTTGTTTTCGACTACCGGAATTGCATTCGCTGCTACTGCTGCCAGGAGTTCTGCCCCCAGGGTGCGATAACGGTGGGCAGGGGATGGGCGCTGAAGATCCTGCGTGCATGAACGGGCGAACTGGTGCGACCGCTATGATGAATCATGACGGTCTTCTTCATTGGCAGGCATATCCTCTTCATTATTTTCGGAAGTCACCACTGCCGGCTCGGCCGGCTCACTCTCTTCATATTCCAGAAGCGCCATTTCAGAATCCGCCATCTCACCTTGCCCGATCTCAATGACCTGCTCCTCTTCAAACGGTGGCAGGAGCTCGGGATCGATCCCCCGTTCCATAAGCTCCTGATGTATGTATGGTCTGACCGTCCGTGGTATGGTTGGGTCCCGGTAGAGTTCCTTCAGGTCTGCGGTTTTGAGGCTTGTGAGGAACAGGACGCATCTAACCAACGGGGTGTGAGCGTTCCTTATCAGGGCGAACTTGATGTGATACCGGCAGGTCCAGTTCTTGTGGTCCGCGATCGACCGGATCGTTGCACCGGTCGTTGTTTTCCTGCTGATGATCTTGTACAGGCTTGCTTCAACAAGATGGGGATTATCAAGGCATATCTTGACGACCTCGGGGTATCCGTCCTGGATGAGCGAAAGAAGGATGTCGCCGGATGCGACCTTGGCAAGGGTCTTCTTGATGCCCAGTGCAAGCGTGGGTATCTTCTCAATGACGATCGCGCCGACCTTCTTCCGGTAAATGACCGGGAGGGTCTGGTTCCTGGAGATCTCCGCGAGATCGAACAACCGAAGAAAACGGGCGATCGATAGTGCGGTGAAAAGCGGTGTTTTCGGGTTCTTCGCCAGAGCGACCCGTACGGCGTAGCTTTCGGACCAGCGTTTGGAGCGGAAGATCGCATCAAGGATATCAGCCGGGACGTTCTTGCGTCCGGCGATGATCAGGATATGCTCTTCCGTGATATTCCGGTTGTTGAGCAGGGCGTGGATGACCGGGGGTGAGGAGTCATGAATATATGAGGCAATACTTTCCTCGGTGCATGTCGCTGCATGTTCCGCCCGTCTATCCTCTGATTCCGACATGTTTCATTATAACGTGAACGCAAGGCTATTGACAAATTGTTCTGTTTTCTGTATTCTTTTGCTTCAAGTGCATGAAATTATGGTCGAATTTCCAACCTGACGATCAGCGCTGGACCAGAGGGCATCGGCAGCCGGTCCCGGGAGGATGTGCGCGTCATGGAACGGACTTTGCTCCTGAATTCGACGTTCGAACCGCTTAAGATCATTTCCTGGCAACGGGCGATAACGCTCCTCACCCAGGGCAAGGTCGAGGTCATTGATTTTCATGACCGCGAGATACGGGGGATTTCGGTCACCTTCCGCCTGCCGTCCATCATGCGCCTGCTCAAGCTGGTCAAGATCAGGCGAGCGAGCAAAGAGGTTCGTTTTTCCCGTGCAAACATCTATCAGCGGGACAAGTTCAGCTGCCAATACTGCGGCACCCGGTTCTCCGCGGAAGAACTGACTTTCGATCATGTGATCCCCCAGGTGCAGGGAGGCGCGGCAACGTGGGAGAACATTGTGACCGCCTGCCTTTCCTGCAATAACCGAAAGGGCGGGCGGACGCCTTCCCAGGCAGGCATGCGGCTGATCCGGCAGCCGGCAAAACCGAAATTCATTCCCGTGGTCACGCTGCGAGTGGGCGTGAAAAACGCTCCCTTGAGCTGGCGGGACTATCTCTACTGGAACATCGAACTGGACCGGAACGAATGATTCCGCGTGACGCGTACCCGTCTCCTTCCATCTGACTGCCCGCCCGTCCGCATATGCACCGGCATACGTCCTTGCCACATTTGAGGAGCATCCGATATCCGATCGGCTGCGATGTGCCGATGTTTTTCCTTGTCAACAATTGGACGGCATGATATAGTCCCACATTGCAAAAGATCATAGTGTATGCTCCGGAGGATGTTGAGGATGAAATGGTATATCACTGCAGCGGTCGTGATGTTGCTCCTGCTCGGTCACAGCGCGGCCGAGGCAAAGATCATTGAGACGCTGACCCAGAATGAGTTCATGACCGCGGAGAGCATTGATGCGGGCATGACCCAGACCGGGGCCCATTTCACCCTCGGCGAAGGGTATCAAAGCTTTTATCCAGCTTTCCGGTTCGGCGCGGGAGCATTCGTCGAGTTCGGTCTTCGCGCGGGCGTCACCAGCGCTGACGTGGGAGCCAAGGACAAGCTTGCCACGCTTGTCGGCGGCGACATAAAATATCAGCTTGTAAAGCAGACCGAAGGTGTTCCCGTCGACATGGCGGTCGATCTGGGTTTCGATAATCACTTCCTCAGCGGGAAGAACGTGAGCGAACTGACCTTCTCAGTGCTTTTCAGCCGTTCGTTCCCGCTCATTGACAGGGGATATAAGCTTACGCCCTACGGCGGACTTGAACTCTCATCACTTTACGGTTCCTATCTTAAGGACAACGAGACGGACTTCTACCTTTTCGGCGGACTCGAATGGAAACTGTCCCAGAAGTCCATGTTCTATCTTGAATTGAAGGCAGGCGACAACATTCTCGGCGGCATCGGTGTCCGCTTTGAATATTAACGAACAGCGTATCCGGTCTTTCTACGAGGGAGCAGGGACTGCCATGGGACTGAACTTGTCGGGTAAATTCAGCGAAACTTCATTCTCCGATGTTATTGCAGTGCTCCGGCAGCAGCAGGCGACCGGTACGCTTGTCTGCGCTGCCGCTGGCATAGAAAAGTCCGTAATGGTTAAGAAAGGGCAGATCATTTTTGCCGCATCCAAGGATGAGGCCGATCGACTTGGGGAAGTCATGGTGACAGCGGGAAAGATCACCCGGACACAGCTTACACGGGCGCTTGATATCCATCAGAAGAGCGCGGGTCTCAAGAAGATCGGTGCAATCTTTGTGGAAAACGGATACGTAGCCCCTAAAGATCTATTCAATGGACTGAAGCTGCAGGTCCGGAGGATCATTCAGAGCCTGTTCATGTTGAATGAAGGCACCTATGTTTTTCAAGAGATACTTCCTCCTGATGTCATCCCCCTGCAGATCGATATGGAAGACCTGCTCCGGGAGGTCATCCAGCAACTAAAGCAGAAGTAAGCGCCATCCTTTTCGTGACCGCGAAATCAGACCCTATATGACCAATGCTCTGGAGCATATCGTTTTTTCCGCCGCCGCAGAGCGGATCCATGCGCTCTATAACGAGGAGGAGGATGCACTGCTTCTCGCGATGCTCGGGCAGGAATATGTTATCCGACGCAACGGCATCACTCTGCGCGGACAGAAGGTGCCGGAGAATCACGAACAGATCATCACCGACTACCTGCGATCGGAGGGTGCTGTCTTTATCGCCCAGCCGTGGCGCTCACTGGCCGAAGTAACCAGCCAGCAGAATCCCGCCTTCAGGAAAACGGTCGAAGGTCCCCTGGCGCAACATGCCGCGGAATGCATGCAGCGTGCTTCTATCATCATGCCGTTGATGGATGCACAACCGGTTGCGAGTGCGATCGGCAGCGAACTGGCGTTCGTGGTCCGGGCATTGCCGAAGGTGCATTTACATGTCGAACTCTCCCGGGAGGACCAGGAGTTCCCGGCAGAGGCTTGGGTCCTTTTTTCTCACAATGCTGGCGACTTTTTGAAGCCCGAGAGCCTGCTTCTCCTTGGCGAGGTATTCAGGGAGCGCCTTCTCGGACTATTGAGGATCTACTGATCATGAGCAAAAAGACATCGGGAGCCGGTGCGAGGATATTATCACCCCGTGAGCGTCTGGTCATCGCGCTTGATGTTGATAGCGCGGACGAAGCGCTGGGGATCGTTAATGAACTACGGGATGCGACCGGCCTCTTTAAGGTGGGACATCAGCTTTTCACCGCTTTTGGCCCGGACATCGTCCGGAAGATCATCGACAGGGGCGGGAAGGTGTTTCTCGATCTAAAATATCATGATATCCCCAATACCGTGGCAAAAGCGTCAGCCGAAGCTGTCAAGCTCGGGGTGAGCATATTTAACGTGCATTCACTGGGCGGTCTGGACATGATGCGCGCTGCCGCTGAAGCAGCCCATGAAGCAGCGGCCAAACATGGCGTCAATGCTCCCGATGTCCTTGCGGTCACGGTGCTGACGAGCATGGATCAGGATACTCTCAGCAAGGAGCTAAAAATAACCCGTGCGCTCCCGAGGATGGTTCTGCACCTGGCCAAACTGGCCCAGCGCGCTGGTCTGAGCGGCGTCGTCGCATCGCCGCAGGAGATCAAGATGCTGCGGCGATCAACACGCGGCCCACTGGTGATCCTGACCCCCGGGGTGCGGCCACACTGGGCCGCCAAGGATGACCAAAAGCGGATACTGACGCCCGGCGAGGCCGTCGCATGCGGATGCGACTATATCGTTGTTGGCCGTCCCGTGCTCAAGTCCGCTGATCGCAAGGATGCGGTTATGAAGATACTGGATGAGATCTCTGCAGCTATTGGATGATGAAATCATAATAAGAACGATGAAATCTGGGAGGAGGAGTGGAAACCATATGACATCAGAGGAAGTTCTGGATATCTACAAAAAGACCGGCGCATTGCTGACCGGGCATTTCCTGCTGTCCTCGGGTCTGCACAGCGACCGGTATCTTCAGTCTGCGCTGGTGTTGCAGCAGCCTGATATAGCCTCGAAGCTTTGTTCCGCACTCGCCTCGCGGTTCAAGACCCTGGGAATTGAGGTGGTCATCGCGCCTGCGCTGGGAGGCGTTTTTGTCTCTCACGAGACCGCGCGGGCGCTCGGTGTGCGGGCGCTGTTCGCAGAACGAGTGAACGGAGAGCTCACCCTGCGCAGGGGATTTTCGATCAAGAACGGTGAACGCGTCCTGGTCGTTGAAGATGTGATTACCACGGGGAAATCGACCCGGGAAACCATCGAAGTGGTTAAACGGGCAGGAGGCGTTGTTGTGGCAGCGGGCTCGCTCATTGACCGGTCCGGCGGCAAGGCAGCCCTCGGGGTTCCCTATGAATCTCTGGTAACGCTCGATGTCCCGTCCTACGAAACTGCTGATTGCCCGATGTGCAAATCGGGCAGCTCGCCCATAAAGCCCGGAAGCCGGGGGTTGGGGTAGGTCCGGAAGTCCTTTCAGATGAAGGGCCGGGCAGCGGGGCATTCCGCAGAAAACCGCAGAAAATCCTGCTTGACAAAGCGGACCTTTTCGTGTATCGTCTTCGACTTGTGGGTGCGAGAGTCGGTCTTTCCACGACCGGCACCCGTATCGCACGCCTAGTTCCCATCCGTTCGTCCAAGAACTAAGGAACAAACGATACCAGAACCGTTCGGAGGATGAAATTCCCGGGCGCGTTCAGCGGTGAAGTAATCAAAGACGGAATGGCTCCTTATTAAAACAGGGGTATAATTTTCCGGCGCAGACCGGCATAGGCACCGGGATAAGCAATAAATCCTTTGACCTGTCCGGCGGTTTTGCTATACTATATAATAAAGGAACAGAACGACACTGAAAGGCAGCATATCATGAGCAAAGCGACAATCACAGACGAGAAGAATAATTATCCCGAGGGAGTCACCGAAGGATTGATCGACGAGATGGCGGAGGAGCTTCTCGAAGAGGAAGAGGGAGAAGAGGCAGCTGCTGCCGAGGCCGCGGAAGCGCCCGAGGAAGTGGGCGGGGCAGACCTTGTCGACACCTACTTGAAGTCTGTCGGCAGATATCCCATGCTCAAGATCGAGGAGGAGCAGGAGTTCGTCCGCATGCTTGAGGACGGGAAGGCTGCCCTCAAGGAGATCGCCCTGAGCTCCCCTCTGGCGATCCCGAGGATCGTTGCCTTGGGGCAAAGCATCAAGCTGGGGCAGGTGAAGGCCCAGGATGTGCTCCGCTATCCCGGTGAGTGGAACAACCTCTTTGAGGATGAGTTCATGAAACTCTACGTCAAGCTGAAACGGCAGCTTGGCAGGAACGACATTGAGCGGGTGAACCAGACGATACGAGAAATGAGCCTGTCGTTCCGTGAAGTAGAGAAGATCATCAAGCGGATCGTATTTCTCGGGAAGCAGCTCGAGCGCGGACACGGAACCGAGGCTCTCAAACTTGGTTTTGAGGAGGATAGCCTCAAGGATCTGGTCAAACGCATCGAGCGCGAGGATGAAAAGGTAAAGTTCGCCAAGGACGAACTGATCAAGGCGAATCTTCGTCTTGTGGTTTCCATCGCCAAAAAGTATGTGAACAGGGGCTTGACGCTGCTCGATCTGATACAGGAAGGCAATATCGGCTTGATGAAAGCCGCGGACCGGTATGAGTCGGGAAAGGGAACGAAGTTCAGCACCTACTCGACGTGGTGGATCCGTCAGCGTATCACGAGGGCTATCCTGGATCAGGCCCGGACGATCCGTCTGCCAGTGCATCTCATCGAGGAAAGCACGCGTATCAGCCGTATCTACGCAAAGTTCATGCGGGAAAAAGGCCGCGAACCGTCCGCAGAGGAGGTTGCGCAGATCATGGGACTTTCCGTGGTCCGGGTCAACGAGATCCTGCGCGCCATCCAGGAACCGGTCTCCCTTGAAACGCCGATCCTTTCCGAGGAGAAGGAACTCAAGGATGTGATCGTCGATGAGAAGGCAGCATCACCCTTCAAGACGCTGGAAAATAGCGAAGCATCCCATCGCATCGAGCAGGTTCTTTCCTCGCTCACCGAGCGGGAGGAGAAGATCATACGCATGCGCTTCGGTATCGGTGTGGGAAGTGAACACACCCTGGAAGAGGTGGGAAAGTATTTCAACCTGACGCGTGAACGCATACGCCAGATCGAGATCAAGGCACTCAAGAAGCTGCGGCATCCGGCACGGAGCAAATTGCTTAAAGAGTACGTATAGGAAGTATAGAAAAGATGTAGGGGAATAAAAAAACGGGGAAGGCCTTTGGCCTTCCCCGTTCTGTTTTCAACCGTAATTCGTGCTCAGTCGTTCATGGAGGGGATGAACTCCATGTCCGCGATGATTCGCGAGGCTTCGTCGATCTGGATACCGTCATGTTCGGGGTCGCAGATATAGGCTGCCAGGATCGCGCGCGTTCTATCGACGAGGAACCATATTCGCCAGTGAGCCGGTTCCTTTGTGTCCTTGAGGGTGTAATCGATAGCTGCGATCGCGTGGTCTCCCATGTCCTCGACGCGTATGGCCTCGCGCGGAAAAGGGATATCCCGGTCCTCAAGCGTATCCTCGATCATGACCGTGGCTTCCTCTGCGGGGGAGCGTTTGGTGTCCTCCCGTTCGATGAAGGATAGCTGGATCATTCCCGGCCAATTGTCCTTCTCCAAAAGAACGAAGCCCATCTCCTCGCGTTCGGTCCAGCTGTCAGGAAGGAAAATATTGATCCACCGCTCGTAAGTTACTTTTTTGCCCATACAGGGAATCATACTAGCGGAGGCGGCTGAGCCAGTCAAATGAGTTTCGCAAATAGGCAGGAAAGATATGTTTATACGTAACCGAGGGACTCAAGGAGTTCAATGATCCGGTCCGCGTTCAACTCAGGCGGCTGTACGCCGTCAAGGACGATCTCGGGATGGTCTGGCGGTTCGTATTGTGACTGGATGCCGGGAACGGTCGCGGACCTGCCGGTCCGCGCATCAGCGTATATACCCTTGGGATCGCGGGCCATGCACAGTGCAAGGGGGCTGTTCACGTAAACTTCCACGAACCGGCTGATCGCGGATCGCGCATGGTCCCTGTAGCTTTTTCGGTTTGCCGTGGCGTCGAATATCACCGGAACTCCATCATTGACAGCTGCTGCTCCAATATCGGCAAGCTGCCCGTAGAACCTGTCACGCTCATCATCACTGTATGTCGCTGCCGGGGTCAGGATCCTTCTCATCCGGTCCGACTCCAGTACGAGGGGGAAGATGTTCCTGCTGTTCAACTTCCTTATCAAGGCCGCTGCAATCGTGCTTTTGCCCGACGCGGGAAGCCCGGTGACCCATATGGCGAAAGCGTGTGTACTCATGGTCGCAAGTACCTGCTCACCGCGTTGTACTCGAACCGTGGCGTATCCAGAACGTTCAGAATGAAGGTGAAGATGCTTTTCCGGACGCCGTCGGGAAGGCGGGGGTACCAGACCGGGCTTGCGATCACCAGACCGCGCCACGCAAGGAAGGGCGCGGCAACCTCCAGGATTCCCCGGTCTCCTGTTCTCTCCAGATAATTTTCCCAGAACAGAAGGAACATCTTTTCGAACGAGCCGTCCAGCCTGCCGAAGCGTACCAGCGAGGAAAACAGGTAGTTTATGGTCATGCAGGTAACATCATCGGCCGCTTCACCCCATTCTCCCCGGGAGCGGTCAAGTACGGTGAAGTCCACGCCCTTGCGGAACAGGATGTTCCATGGGTGAAAGTCCCCGTGGACCTGACACAGGCGTTCTCCTCGGTCCTTGATTCGCCACCGCCAATCAACACAAGCGTGCTCGATCTTCTTGAGAAGGTCGCGGTCGATGAAGTCAAACTGTTCTGGATAGTTATCGGTCAATCCCATGATGCATTCGCCATGACCGATCAGATCCCGGATGCGCCGCCGGTATAATCCCGGCACATCCCGTCTGACCGCATGGATCGATGCAAGATAGTCGGATAGTGCCCGGACGCGATCCATGTCCTCAGCTGTTGCCGCGCCGGTCTCGCGTATCCGATCCAGGTCATGGAAGTATCCGGACCCTTCAACGAATTCGGTCAGCAGAAAGAACTCCCGGGCCGCGCCGGTGGACACCATTTCTCCCGATTCCAGGAATGCGCCGTTGTCAAGGGATCGGACATGGCGGGGGAGCCGGTTGAATGCCCCGTGTTCCCACAGGATCGCCTGGGCGCGATCGGCGAAGTGATCGTGTCCGAACGACGAAGGGGACATGGTCTCAAGTACGGCATGTTTAAGCGATCCGCCTGCCTCATATTCGATGAACAGGGGTGCTCCGTATCCGTATTCCTTGAGGTCACCGGCAAGCTCCTGCTTGCCGTGCTCGGAGATGGATATGACCTTTACGGGCTGATTCAGCAGCCGTTCAAGATACCGCTTGACCGCATCGTTGGTGACCGCCGGCATGGGATCTCCTTGTGCGCCGCCCTGTGACAGTACAGATCGCTCTACTGCAATTATTACACAGACCGGGGCAGCTTGGGGAGGAAAGGGACAGGAACCTAGTTCGCGCCGATGCGTTTCAGTGATGACTCCGGTGATTCGAGGGGCGGGCCTGCGGTGAATGTTTCTTCGTTGAAACGGATCTTCCGCATCATCCCGGAGATCTTTTTGCTGTAGGTGACGATGAGGCGTCCGGCGAGTATCTTCATCTCCTCTGTTGGAGCGCCGGTCAGGATCGCGGCAGGTCCCATAAAATCGAACGGCTCCAGCAGATGGTAGCCCGGAGAAGCGATCTCGGCCAGCACCTCATTCTCCCTGCGGTCCCTGCCGAGAACGATGCGCACGCCTGGAGAGACCTTGAAATGGCGGCCAACGGTCAGGAGGCGGATATCGAGCGGTATCACGCGTTCCTGTTCCTGAAAAAGGTCACGGAGCTTTTCGGAGAAGTTCTCGTCGGTAAGCAGGCAGCCGCCGGCGGGCGCTGAAAATCCCCGGATGCCGAATCGTTCGGCAAGTTTGAACTGCGCTGTTCTGCCCCTGCCGCTGAACCCGAGCAAGCGGCTGCGCTCGACAAGGCCGTCCAGCTCGGCCTGCGTGGGCGGCATCACCAGAGCGGAGAGGGGACGCAGGATGCGTCCGCGGAGTCCGGAATCCCGTTCGATGACATTGAGCGTGTCCCGTCGCTGCGACATGGGGCGCTGGCCCAGCACTTCGCCGGTGATGATGAACGGGGACCCGAGTTCCTCCATCACCGATCTTGCCTTCTGCAGCATGAAGATCTTGCAGTCAATGCAGGGATTGATGTTCTTTCCATACCCGTGACGGGGATCCCTGATCAGGTCGATGTATTCCTGACCAAGGTCGATGATCCTGAGCGCGATGCCGGTCTCCTCCGACACCCGCGCTGCGTGAGTGTTCTGTTCATGGCCGAAGGCCTTGGAAAAGGCTGAGGTGAAGTAGAGACCGGTCACCTCATAGCCCTGGTCCATCACCACGCGCGCCGCCAGAATGCTGTCGAGCCCTCCCGAGATAAGTGCCACTGCTTTGCGCGCCACACAGTCCTCCTTGCGAACTCCGGTGATAATACCCGTTCATCGCCGCTCGGCGCAAGACCGAATCAGGCGCACGACCTATACGGCCGGATGGCTCCGCATTGAGCACCATTTTTCTTGACAAAACCGGTTGTTCACCGTAATCTGAGCCGCACGTACCATGGATATCTCCTCGCTGAATAAACTGTTCGAAAGCCTCCATCCGCTCGAGAACAAATTCCTTCTGACCTTTGCCCAGGGCGACCTTTTGACCGCACCGCGGGTCATCGAACTGTCAGGCCTTGACGAGTCGCGCCTTGACATGGCATCGGGCTGGCTTGTATCGAAGGGGCTGCTCTCGGTCACCGAGGAACCGGGTGTCTCCCTGGTGACGCTCACCGAGACCGGTTCTGAATACCGCGATAAGGGCACTCCGGAGCAGCGCATCATCAGGGCGCTCCAGGAGGGAAAACAGTTCTCGGTCAAGGATATCATCCAGACCTGGGGCATGGATCCCTCGGAGGTCAGCTCCGCCACCGGCAGCCTCAAGGCGAGCGGCGTGATCCGGATCGTCCAGGGCGGCATTCTGGAACTCGTCACCGGTGCGGACCTGCGTGCATACGAATACCTTGGAACGGTGATCTCCGAGGTGGGCAGCGGTACCTCTCTCGTGCTTTCCAGTCTTACGCCGGACAAACAGGAACTGGTCCAGGCCAATTTCCACAAGCGCGGCAAAGGGAAGGGCATCTTCCGCATCACGGAAAAGAAGAACCGCACTTTTTCCCTCACCGAGGCCGGCAAGGAGATCCTGCGGCTCCTGCGGGAACGCGGAGCCGTGACCGAGGAGGCCTCGGCACTCACCCCGGACATGCTGAAACAGGGGACCTGGAAGAACGTCCGGTTCCGTTCCTACAATATTTCGCTGAACCCTCCCCGCACCAGCATCGGCAGGAAGCATCCCTACCGGGAGTTCCTCGATTACGTGAAGTATCAGTTCGTGAGCATGGGATTCCAGGAGATGCGCGGTCCGCTCGTGGAGAACGAGTTCTGGGACATGGACGCGCTCTTCATGCCCCAGTTCCATCCCGCCCGGAACATCCACGATGTCTATTTCGTAAAAGATCCGTCCCACGCAAAGGAGATCGAAGCGCCCTTTGGCAGGCAGGTCGCTGCAGCGCATCGTGACGGCGGCAGGACCGGGTCCACGGGCTGGCGCTATCAGTTCGATTTCGAACGCACGCGGCGGCTGATCCTCCGGAGCCAGGGCACGGCGGTCTCGGCGCGCACGCTCGCGTCAGGTCCCAAAGTGCCGGGCAAATATTTTTCCATTGCACGGTGCTTCCGTTATGACGCCGTTGATGCGACCCATGCGCCTGATTTCAACCAGGTGGAGGGGATTGTGCTGGGCGAGGACATCAATTTCCGGACCCTCCTCGGTCTTCTGAAGCTCTTTGGACAGGAGATCGCCAAAGCTGAAGAGTTCCAGTTCCGGCCGGCCTATTTCCCTTTCACCGAACCGTCGGTGGAACTGCATGTGAAGCATCCGAAGCTGGGCTGGATGGAGCTTGGCGGCGCGGGGATCTTCCGGCCCGAGGTGACGCTGCCGCTGGGCGTTGATGTCCCGGTCATTGCCTGGGGCCTGGGTCTGGACCGCATGGCCATGGTGGCCCTGGGCATCCAGGACATCCGCGACCTGTTCTCGCGGGACCTTGATTTTGTAAGGACGAAAAAGATCAAACTCGGCCAATAGACGAAACAATGCCTACGATAGATATAAAGAAGAAGGACCTCGACGGCTTGATCGGGAAGAAACTTTCCCTGGAAACGCTCGAAAACCACTTGAAGCTCGCCAAGGCGGAGTTGAAGGAGTACAACGCCGAGAGCGACGATATGAAGGTGGAGCTGTCCGACAGCAACCGCCCCGATCTATGGTGCGCAGAGGGCGTGGCGCGCCAGATCAGGATGCACTTGACCGGCAAGCCCGAGGAGTATCCCTTCTTCAAACCCGGCAGGAAAGCGACGCGGATCATCCGCGTGGCAAAGGACATGAAGGCCGTGCGTCCGTACCTGGCCGCCTGCACTGCTCAGGGCATCAGGATGAACGACGCGGTCCTGACCCAGATGATCCAGAGCCAGGACAAGCTCGCTGAGATCTTCGGCAGAAAGCGTTCCACGGTGTCGATCGGTATCTACGAACTGGACAAGATCGCGTTCCCTGTGGATTACCGTCTTGCTGCGCCCGACGAGATATCTTTCACTCCGCTGGGCATGACCGAGAAGATGACGCTCGGCCGCATCCTTGACCAGCATCCCAAGGGCATCCAGTACGGCGGGATCGTGCGGCCCTTCAAAAAGTACCCGGTCTTGATCGACGGCATGAACCAGGTGCTGTCCTTTCCGCCGATCATCAACAGCACGGAGATCGGCGAGGTAAAGACCACCACCCGCAATGTCCTGGTCGAGGTGACCGGAACGGACCAGCGCATGGTCGCGCTCACCCTGAACATCATCGCGGTCAGCCTTTACGACCGGGGCGCCGAGATCGATCCGGTCCAGGTCGTTTGTCCTTATGCCACCGACCTCGGCAAGAACATCACCTTTCCCCGGGACACGTCGATCACGGTCTCGCTCTCACCGGAGCGGTTCTCTCAGGCGCTTGGCGAGGATGTTTCCGCAGTTGATCTGAAGCGCCGGCTGACCGCTTATGGTCACCGCGTGCGCAGTATGGGAAAGGCGCTCAAGATCACCTGTCCGCCCTACCGCGACGACATGATGCATCCCATGGACATGGTGGAGGATTACGCCATCAGCAGGGGGTACGAATCCTTCGAGGCGGTGATGCCCAGGGAATCCACGGTCGGCGGACTTTCGTCGCTCGAAGTGTTCTCGGACACGGTCCGCGGCCATATGGTGGGCACGGGCTTCCAGGAGTTCGTATCGAACATTCTCTGCTCCCGCGAGGAACTCGCCGACGCCCTCTCGGCGGACGACCGTCTGATCGAAGTTGACAATGTCATGTCCCTTGCCTATTCCGTGGTCCGACACAGCGTGCTGCCGTCGCTCCTGAACGTCGAGTCGGCAAGTTCCAAGGCGTTCTATCCCCACCGGACCTTCGAGGTCGGCGAGGTCGCGCTTCCGGACAGCGGCAGCATCATGGGAACGCGGACGGACCTTAACCTCGGAGCGATCATATCTCATCCAACGGCAAATTTTTCCGAGATGCACTCCACGCTTGACGTATTGCTCTACTACCTCGGCATTGAGTACAAGCTTGTGCCGTCGGAACATCCACTGTTCCTTAGCGGTCGGTGCGGGAAAGTGCAGGCCGGAGACAATGTGTTGGGCTATATCGGCGAATTGCGGCCCGAGGTGCTTGAGCGGAGGCAGATCGCCATGCCGACGGCAGCGTTCGAGATCAATCTAAATAGGATACAGCTGTAGCCTTCCGTAAAGCGAAGTTTGCTTATTGCCACAAACAGCCTCGCATTCCCATCAGTCCATCTTGATCCTGTTCGGCCAACTGTAGATGTTCATGCGGTCTCCGCGGGCGAAACCAATGAGCGTGATGCCCATGTCCTCGGCGTAGTTGATGGCCATGCAGGATGGCGCAGCCCTGCTGATCAGGATCGGAAAACGGTTGCGGCCTGCCTTGGTCACGATCTCCGAGGTCACCCTGCCGCTGGTGAGCAGGATCTTGTTCTCCACTGACACGTTCGCAAGGAACGCTTTCCCTATCAGCTTGTCCACGGCATTGTGTCTGCCGATATCTTCCGAAAAGAACAGTATATCCTTTCCGTCGGACAAGGCGGAACTGTGCACGCCGCCGGTCTCCAGGTAGAGCGACGAGATGTTCCTGAAGGCAGTGAGCAGATCTCGGATCGCGTTTATGGCGAGCGTCGGGGCTGTTGTGGAAAGTCTGCGGTCCCGCGACCGGTCATAGGTGGTGAACGTGATGCCCTTGCCGCAGCCCGACGAGATCGCGCGGGTCGCGAAGAGCTTTTCCCAGTCAGCAGGCAGCGATGCCAGCGTGATCCGCACCAGGGGCTCCGAGTCCGACACTTCGATCGACCGCAGACCGGAGCGGTCCGTAAGGATGCCCTCGGACAGCAGGAATCCAACGGCAAGTTCCTTGAGCTCCGTGGGGGTGCAAAGCAGGGTGACGAGCTGCGTATCGTTCAGGACCAGCCGGACCGGAAGCTCGGCCGCC
>Ga0224495_10000225_pt1 | contig 45889 bp, 39 predicted proteins | sample SF_Jul11_sed_USG_FD_168128 | JGI IMG/M metagenome (GOLD analysis project Ga0224495, IMG submission 168128) | Sediment microbial communities from San Francisco Bay, California, United States - SF_Jul11_sed_USGS_4_1 | ecosystem: Environmental > Aquatic > Marine > Sediment | place: USA: California...
AACGGCGGGCACGGCCCGCGGCGATAAACGGCGGCTGGCGGCATGTGACCATCCGCGGGCCGCTCCGCAGCGCGGACGGCACAATATCCCTGCGCCGTGTCGGGGAAAAACGGCGGGCACGGCCCGCGGCGATAAACGGCGGCTGGCGGCATGTGACCATCCGCGGGCCGCTCCGCAGCGCGGACGGCACAATATCCCTGCGCCGTGTCGGGGAAAAACGGCGGGCACGGCCCGCAGCGCAAACGGCGGCTGGCGGCATGTGACCATCCGCAGGGGCGCCCCCCTGCGGTATGCGCGTAAAGCCGGTGTGGAATCCGGCTTCATCGCGAAACGGTCCACGCGGGATATACACCGGCCCAAAAAATCACCGTACGCCCTGAGCCCGTCGAGGGACGGGCCTCCCATCGCCCCCCCCGCTCAGGCGCGGGCGGTGCGCTGCGGGATGGCCTGCAGTCGCTGTACTTCCTGGGTCAGTTGATCCAGCACGTCGTCCCGCAGGCCGTCGGCCACCCGCAGCAGATGGCCGAATTCACGGGGGGAACGCAGAATCACCTGCTTCAGGTCGGTGGCGATGCGGCCGGACAGGGCCAGCATTTCGTCGTGATCCTGCTCCAGGGCGTCGGCGATAGCCACTACCTTGTCCTCCGCCGGGGGAGGAAACTCGCCGCGCTCGATTTTTGAAAGGTAGGTGGGGCTGATGCCCACCTGTTTGGCGAACTTGCGCAAACCGATATTGCGTTTGGTGCGCAGCATCCGCACTTCGTGGCCGAATCGCCCGTCCATAGCCGCCCTCCTCTTCCGCCTTGCAGCCCCCAATTCCGCGCCCCCACATCCGGTACGCAGGGATGATCCCCTGTCGGCGGCCCGCGATAAACGGGCCGGACACCGGCACGTCGGATCCCCGCAGCCGACGGACGCACGCAGGCGCCGCGCGCGCAGCAGATCCCACATGTCTACCGTAGACGACACGGGATACGTCGTAAATCAGGGATTACCCTGAAAAATTGAACGTTAAGGGAGGTTTGGAGAGGGGCTAGCGGTGAGTGCGGTGGCGGCGTGCGCGCCGGGCATCCTGGCCGAGGCGCACCAGAAAAAACAGTCCGGAGGCCGCACTCAGGCCGATCAGCAGCCACCCTGGGTCCACACCGTTCACAAACACCTCGCACCGTTACACACACCGGGGGACGCCTCACTACCGGAGGGCCCCCCCGCTCACTCGCACCGTGAGTGGAATATGAGCAAAAACCGTACCGGAAGCGAAAAAGCCGATAACTTGCTGTTTATGCAGCGACCTGGACGGTGCGGCTCGCCCGACGAGCACCTCTTCCCAACTGGAACAGGGAAACGGGTTGCCCATGTTGCCGAATTTTTGGACTCTTTCCTCCAATTGGACGATGTCGGCGGATCGGGGGTGACTTCTCAAAACCATTTAAGTTTAAGTCATTTATTTCGATAAGAAGGCAACTCCTTCTATAACCCGCCGGGGGGTGGCATGACCACTCACCTAAAAGTGGCCAACCGTCGGGTGAATACCATCACAGCACAGACGGGGCGGTGGCGTGGGGCTCGTCGGTGTCCAGCCATCCGGCCCGCCCCCGTTCCCCCTGCTCAGGGCCGCAGGCAGCAGGCGGCACCGGCCGGATCGGGGCCGGTGACCTCCACCAGCTTATCCCGCGCCAGCTCGCCGCTGACGATGCGCACCGCCCCCTTGGGGACGCCGAGGAGTTTGGCCAGGAACGCGATCAGCGCCTGATTGGCCTTGCCGTCCACCGGCGGGGCGGTGAGGGCGATTTTGAGGGCGTTGTTGTGTTCCCCCAGCACGGCGTTGCGGCTGGCGCGGGGGGCCAGCCGGATGCGCAGGCGCACCCCGCCCGCCACCCCGGTGATCATCTTGCCGCCCCCCGCTTCGGTCATCGTCGGCTGTTTATTTGTCCGGTGCGGCCGCTCAGTGCCGCCGCTCAGTGCAGCCGCATGGACAGTTCGAGCAGGGACTGGACCACCGCGACCTGCAAAAACTTGATGCCCAGCAGCACCAGCAAGGGCGAAAAATCCATGCCGCCCATGGGTGGCAGAATGCGCTGCGCCTGACGCAGCACCGGATCGGTGGCGCGGCGCAAAAACTGCACAATGGGGTTGTAAGGGTCGGGGTTCACCCAACTGAGCAGCACCCGTGCGAAAAAAATCCAGAAATAGATCGTCAACAGCGCGTCGAGGACCAGGGCGATGGCCTTGACCAGATTTCCCAGAACGAACATGTCGGCTCCCTGTATCACTGCCTGCCCGTGGGCCTGGCCATAAAAAAACCGCCCGCCGGCAGATGCCGGGGGCCCAAAACGAACGGGCCGGAATCAATTGCCGGAATCTGTCCCGCCACCCGCTCCGCCCAGTTCACGGGCGCGGCGGCAGGCCGCCTCCACGGCGCCGATCACCGCGCCGCGCATGCCCGCCGTCTCCAGCACGTGCAGCCCGGCCGCCGTGGTGCCGCCGGGGCTGGTGACCATGTCCTTGAGGGCCGCCGGGTGGGTGCCGGTTTGCAGCACCATGCGCCCGGAGCCCAGCACCGTTTGCGCCGCGAGCACCATGGCCACATCGCGGGGGAGGCCCATTTTCACGCCGCCGTCGGCGAGGGCCTCGATCATGACGAACACGTAGGCCGGGCCACTGCCCGAAAGGGCGGTGACGGCGTCCATCTGCTCCTCGGCCACCACCACCACTTTTCCCACCGCCGCCAGCAGGGCGCGCACCTCCTCCAGTTCCGACGCCGTGACGCGCGGGCCGGGGGCCATGGCCGCAGCCCCCTCGCCCACCAGCGACGGGGTGTTGGGCATCACCCGCACCACGCGGGAATCGGCATACAGGTGCGACTGGAGGCGGGCAATCGGCACCCCGGCGGCGATGGACACCACCACCTGACGGTCGCTGATCTCGTCCTGCACCTCGCGCAGCACCGCGTCGATGATCTGGGGCTTGACCGCCAGCACCACCATGCGCGCCCCCTTGAGGGCCTTTTTGTTGTCGGCGTGGACGGTGACCCCATAGGTGTCCGCCAGCCAGGCGCGGCGCGCCTCCTTCGGTTCGGCCACGTGGATGTTTGCGGGGGACGGGGCGTTTTCGCCGGCCAGCACCCCCTTGATGAGGGCTTCGGCCATGTTGCCGCCGCCGATGAATGCCAGTGTCTGCTGCTTTTTGCCGGTTGCCGTCACGCTACACCTCGGTTTCGTTCGCCGAACAGGGCCCCGCCCACCCGCACCAGGGTGGCGCCTTCCTCTACGGCGACCTCGAAATCGCCACTCATGCCCATGGACAGGGTTTGCATCTGCACACCATGGTACCCCTGTCGGGCGATGTGATGAAACAGCCCCGCCAGTTCCCGGAACACCGGGCGCGCCCGTTCCGGGTCGTCGCTGTAGGGGGCCATGCCCATCAGGCCCGTCAGGCGCAGGTGCGGCAACCGGCCGATGGCGCGGGCCAGGGCCTCGGCCTGTTCCACCGCCACGCCGTTTTTTTGCGCCTCGCGGGCGGCGTTGACCTCGATCAGCAGCGGCTGCACCACACCGCGTTCTCCGGCGATGAAATCAATGCGCTCCGCCAGGGCCAGGGAGTCCACCGAGTGGATCAGGGCAAAAGCGCCCACGGCGCGGTTCACCTTGTTGCGTTGCAGGTGGCCGATAAAATGCCACTCCGGCCCGGATCCGACGGCCTCCATCTTTGGCAGCGCCTCCTGGATGCGGCTTTCGCCGAATCGGCTCAGGCCGCAGACCAAGGCCTCGCGCACCGCCTCCGCCGGAAAGGTTTTGGACACCGCCAGCAGGGTGATGTCCTGCGCCGGGCGCCCGGAGCGCCGCGCCGCCGATTCGATGCGCGCGCGCAGGGCCGTCAGCCGCGCGGCGAAATCCTTCACGCGGGCTCCTCGGGGGCGCAGCGGATCCAGCTTACCATGCGTCCCGAGGCGGCGCCGTCGCGGCGGTAGGACTCATAGCCGTTGTGGCAGTGGGTGCAGGCGCCGCTGTCGTCGATGCGGGTTACCCCCAGGGCGGTCAGTTGCAGGCGGTTGAGAAGGGCCACATCAAGGGTGGGGCGGCCACTGCGGAAGGTGCCGATGACCTGTCCGGCCCACTGGGGAAAGTGTTCGCGCACGGTGGCGGCCAGCTCCGGCCCCACCTCGTAGCAGCAGGGGCGGATACACGGCCCCAGCCAGGCGTGGATCTCCTTTGGCGTCACGCCGTGGTCGGATTCCATGGCGCGCACGGCGGCGGCGGCAACCTGGGCCACGGTGCCGCGCCAGCCCGCATGCACCGCCGCCACCACCGTGCCGTTACGGGCACTCAGCAGCAGCGGCAGGCAGTCGGCGGTGCGCACCCCCACGGTGGCGCCGGGCAGGTGGGTCAGTACGACGTCGCCATCGGCCCCGGACAGCGCGGGCGGGTGGCCGCCGAGGCGCAACACCACGGTGCCGTGCACCTGATTGCCGGTGACGGTGCCGGGGGGGGGCGCCTCGCCCTTGCGGCCAAAGTGGTGGGGCGGGGGGGTCAGGGGCCGGGCCATGCGGCTCCTGCTCCGGGCCCCGATTTTGGACCGCCGGGGGAGGATGCCCCACGGGAGGTCGGCGTTTTCGGACTGCCACCTGTGGAGGGGCTGCCTTTGGGCGCTGCCCCCCTGGCGGTGACCGGGGAATTTTTTGGAGACACTTCCTGTGGTGGACGCCGGAGGTAGGCGGGAATGTCCCACTCCGCCTTGAAGCGCTCGTCGTCCCCCACGGGTTGCGGGGCGCGGCCCGCCGCGTCGGGGCTGGCGGTCCCTGCGCCTGCGGCCACGGCCGGGGCGGGCTCGTCCTTGCTCACGAAGGCGGTGGAACTGCGGGGCTCGGCCGGCATGGCGCCCGCTCCGGCGGCGATGCCGGCGCCGGCGGCCATTTCCAGAGGGGCGGTGGCGGCTTCAGGCCGGGCCTCTTCCTGAACGGCGGGGACGGCGCCCTCGAAACCGGTGGCGATGACGGTGATGCGCACTTCGTCCCCGAGGGACGGGTCGATCACCGTGCCGAAGATCACGTTGGCCTCCGGATTGGCGGACTCCTGGATCAGTTCGGAAGCGGCCATGACCTCTTCCATGGTCAGGCTCTCACCGGCCGAGATGTTGAACAGCAGGCCTGCCGCCCCGAGGATGTTGCCGTCCTCCAGCAGCGGGCAGGCAATGGCCGAGCGCGCGGCGACCACGGCGCGGTCCGCGCCACTGGCCGCACCCACGCCCAGCAGGGCGCGGCCCGGATGGCACATGACGGTCTGCACGTCGGCAAAGTCCACGTTGATGAAGCCGGGGATCAAAATCACGTCGCTGATACCCTGCACCCCCTGACGCAGCACGTTGTCGGCGATGCGGAACGCTTCCACCATGGGGGTGTTGGGGGGCACGAAGGCGGCCAGCCGCTCGTTGGGGATGACGATCATGGAGTCCACCATGCGGGTCAGTTCCGCCACCCCCTCCATGGCCCGCTCCATGCGCTTGCGCCCCTCGAAGGGAAACGGTTTGGTGACCACCGCCACCGTCAGCGCACCGATTTCCCGGGCGATGCTGGCCACCACCGGAGCCGCACCGGTGCCGGTGCCGCCGCCCATGCCCGCGGTGACGAACACCATGTCGGCCCCGGCCATGACCTCGCGCAGCTTGTCGGCGTCGTGGGTGGCGGCGGCGCGCCCCACCTCGGGGTTGGCCCCGGCGCCCAGTCCACGGGTGGTGGCGGTGCCGATCTGCACCCGCACCGTGGCCTGGGAGCGCCCCAGCGCCTGACGGTCGGTGTTGACCGCGATGAACTCCACCTTCGACAGGCCGGAGGCGATCATGGAGTTGATGGCGTTGCAGCCGGCGCCGCCCACGCCGATCACCTTGATGAGGGGCGTGCCGTCTTCCTTGCTGGAAAATTCGAACATGGGTCACTCTCTCCGTATGACGTGCGGACCGGTCTTGGGGTCAGAACAGGGCTTTCATCCAGCGGGTGACGCGGGCCACGCCGCGCGGCCGGGCGGGTTCCGTGCCCTGGGAGGCCAGCCCCGCCAGCGCCAGCCGCGCCAGCCCCACCGCCGTGGCGTGGCGCGGGTTGGCCGCCAGATCCACCAGGCCGGTGAGCCCCACCGGGGCCGCCCGCCGGGCGTTCAGGGCCGTCACCTGACGGGCCAGTTCCACGCTGCCGGGCAACAGCGCCCCGCCGCCGGTGAGCACCACCCCGGAGGCGATGCGCGGCAGGTAGCCACAGCGTGTCAGTTCCTCCGCAGCCAGTTCCAGAATTTCTTCCATGCGCGCGCCGATGATGCGGGCCAGGTCCTGGCGGCTGAAATTGTGCGCATCGCGCCCGCCCACGCCGGGCACTTCCACCTGCTCGGTGGCCTCCACCCGCGCGGCGATGGCGGTGCCGTACTGCACCTTGATGCGCTCCGCGTCCCTCAGGGGGGTGGACAGGCCGTAGGCGACGTCGCGGCTGATGTGGACCCCGCCCAGGGGCAAGACCCAGGTGTGGGACAGGGCGCCGTCCACGAACACCGCAAGGTCCGATGTGCCGCCACCGATGTCCAGCACCGCCACCCCCAGTTCCATCTCCTCGGGGGACAGCACGGCGTGGGCGGAGGCCAGGTTCTGGGGGGCGATGTTGTCTACCTGAAGCCCGGCGCGTTCCACGCAGGTGAGCAGGTTTTGCATCGAGGTGGCGGGGCCGGTGACCACATGGGCCTCCACCGACAGGCGGTCCCCGGCCATGCCCACCGGGTTGGCGACGGCGGCGTGGGTATCCAGCATGTAGCGGCGGGGGACCACTTGAATGACGTCGTCGTCGCGTCCCAGATCGACGGCGCGCACCTGATCCAGCACGTTGGCCACGTCGGCGTCGGTCACCTGTTCGCCACGCACTCCCAGGGCGGCGCGGTTGTTGAGACCGCGCAACTGTGCCCCGCCGATGCCGGCGACCACGGCGTGGATGTCCACCCCGGACATGGTTTCGGCCTCCTCCACCGCGCGGGTGATGGCGGTTACCGTGTCGTCGATGGACACCACCACGCCGGATTTGACCCCGGCGCACCCGGCGCTGCCGACGCCGAGAATTTTCAGTTCACCACCGTCCCCCTGTTCGGCGACCACGATGCTGACCTTGGTGGTGCCAAGGTCGAGCCCGACGACGATTTCATCCCGTTTGGCCATGTGCGCCTCGTTTCGTCTCCTGACTGGTGTTGCGGTTTTGCCGTCGTTCGTCCATGTCGTTCATCCATGCCGCACGTTGGTGCGGTTTTGCGCCTACAGGGGGTGCGCCACCACCCGGTCGTCGTAGCGCAGGTCCACCTCGGTTCCCCGTTTGCCACCCATGTCCTGCAACTGGGGGCGCAACTGCTCCAGCCGCGCCAGCCGCCAGTCGTATCCGCCCTGATTACCCAGACGGATGCGCAGGCCATCGGACAGGAGCAGGGGGTCGCGCGGGTCGGTCAAATCCACGCTCACATCCGGCTTGCCCCAGGCGGCGGCCAGGTCCAGCGCCAGACGGATGCTGTCCGGGTCCACGCGGCTGCCGGGGGCCAGGCCGCGCAGGGGGACGCCGCTTACCGCCAGCAGCCCCTCTGCCTGCGACTCCCCCGCCTGCAGAAGGTCTGCCGGGCCGGGGTGGTCCAGCACCGCGCCCTCACCGTCCACCATCCAGCGAGGGGTGCCGCCGGCGTCGGTGAGCAGCAAGCGGGGGGTGCGTTCCCACACCCGGATGCTGAGGGTGGACGGGTAACTGCGGCGCACCGCCACGCGTTCCACCCAGGGGTGGGTGAGGAGCTGGCGCGAGACGGACTGCACGTCCAGTTCCGGCAGCGAGGCGTGTTTGGGCAGGTGCAGGCGGATGAGCAGTTGCCCCTCGGGGATGCGGGCGTTGCCGTTGATCTCGATGCGCTGCACCGTCAGCAGGCCGCGGCTGCGCAATTCGCCATAACCCCAGAACACTCCGGCCGCGAGCAGGACGGCGCAGGCCAGGCCGGAGGCCAGCAGCCAACGGCGGCGGCCCCGCCGGGACGGGACGGCGGGGGTGTCCGTGCGGGGGCGGCGGGCATCGTCCCGCGCGTCGACGCGGCGCACGTTGCGGCGTGCGTTCTGACGCGCCCCTTTCGGGGCTTTTCTGGTGGCCAGCACGGTCATGTCGCCGGGGCGCCGTCCAGCGTGGCGCCGTGCATCATGCGCCCGATGAGCTGTTCGAAGGAGACACCCACCGCTCTGGCGGCCTTGGGCAACAGGCTGGTGGGGGTCATGCCGGGGATGGTGTTGACCTCCAGCACCCAGGGGGACAAATTGGCGTCCAGCATCACGTCCACCCGCGCCGCGCCGCGGCAGCCGAGGGCGGTGTAGGCCGCCACCGCCGCCTTGCTGACGGCCTCGGAGCAGCTTGCGGGCAGTTCGGCGGGCACCAGATAGCGGGTGCCGGAGTCTTTCTTGTACTTGGCTTCGAAGGTGAACATGCCCGCGGCGGCCACCACCTCGACGATCGGCAGCGGTTCGCCGTCCAGCACGCTCACCGTCACCTCGCGACCGGTCACGGCGGCCTCGGCATAGGCGCGGCTGTCCTGGGCAAAGGCTTCGCTCACGGCGGCGGCCAGCCCTGCGGCGTCCTTGACGTAGTGCACGCCGATGGACGAACCGCCGATCACCGGCTTGACCACCACCGGGTAGGGCAGGCGAATGCTGCCGGTGGCGGGGGTGAGCACTTCGTAGGCCGGAGTCGGCACGCCGAGGGCGGCCATCAACCGCTTGGTGGCTAGTTTATCGGCGGCGGCGGCGCTGGCGAGCACGCCGGAGCCGGTGTAGGGGATGCCCATCACCTCCAGCAGGCCCTGCACCGTGCCGTCCTCCCCCAGCCGCCCGTGCAGGGCGATGAAGGCGGCCTCCGGGGCCGCCTCGCGCAGCTTTTGCGGCAGGTCGTCGGCGGCGTCCACCTCGGTCACCCGGTACCCCAGGGAGCGCAGCGCCTCGGCAGCGGCGCGGCCACTGGTGAGGGAAATTTCCCGCTCGCTGGAGCGGCCGCCGAGGAGCACCGCCACATGGCGGAAGCGGAGGGGGGCAGAGCCTGTGCCGGGGCTATTGCTCATGGTGTTTGTCCTCCCGGATCGGGTCCCGTCCGATGACTTTCACTTCCATCTCCAGGGTGACCCCGGCGTGTTCCTGCACGCGCTGGCGCACGCGCTCCACCAGGATCATGACGTCGCTGGCGCGGGCCTTGCCCACGTTGACGATAAAATTGGCGTGGCGTCCGGAAACCACCGCGTCGCCCTGCTCCCACTCCTTGCATCCGGCGGCCTCGATGAGGCGCGCCGCGTAGTCGCCGGGCGGATTTTTGAAAAACGATCCGGCATTGGGGGTGAGAATCGGCTGGGTGCGCTCGCGGTAGGCGAGGTTTTCTTCCGTGACGCGGCGGATCTCCTGCTCGTCCCCGGCGCGCAGGGAGAACACAGCCGACAGCACGATGCCGTCGGGCAGGGCGGAAGTGCGGTAGCCCAGGCCCAGACGCTCCACCGGCAGGGTGATAAGGTCGCCATCCATGGTCACCATGTCCACGCACTCCAGGGAGTCGGACAGTTGCCCGCCGTGGGCGCCCGCGTTCATGCGCACCGCGCCGCCCACGGTGCCGGGGATGCCGGCGGCGAACTCCAGCCCGGTCAGCCCGCGGCGGGCCGCGTCGCGCACCAGACGCGGAAACGGCACGCCGGATTCGGCCACCAGGGTATCGGGGCCGATGGGGTTGATGGCGGTGCAGCGCGCCAGGCGGATCACCACTCCCTCGATGCCGCCGTCCCGCACCAGCAGGTTGGTGCCGTTGCCGACCACGGTGACCGGTGTCCCCAGGGCGCGGGCGCAGGCGAGCAGGCCGGGCACGGTGCGCACCGAGCGCGGGGTGACCAGATAGTCCGCCGGGCCGCCGATGCGCAGAGAAGTGTGGCGCGCCATGGGCTCGCGCTCCTTGACCTCGCCGAACACAGCCAGGGCGTCGGCGAAACTGCCGCGTTGCGCCTCTGCGTTCATGCTTCCCCCTTGCGGGCGGCGAGAAACGCCGGGCCCAGTTTCACCACGTCGCCCGCCCCCAGGGTGAGGATCACGTCCCCGGACTGGGCCTGGCTGGCCAGATGCTCCAGCACCGCCGCGTGGTCCGGAACCAGGTGTGCGTCGCGGTGGCCGCAGGCGCGGATCTGGTCCAGCAGGGCGGCACTGGTGATGCCTTCGATGGGGGCCTCGCCGGCCGGATAGATGTCCATCAGCAGCAGGCGATCGGCACTGTGGAAGGCGCGGGCGAAGGCTTCCATCTGGTCACGGGTGCGGGTGTAGCGGTGGGGCTGGAAAATCACCAGCAGGCGGTGATCGGGAAAACTCTCGCGGGCGGCGGACAGGGTGGCGCGCACCTCGGTGGGGTGGTGTCCATAGTCGTCCACCACGATGATGCCATCCGTCTCGCCCTTGCGCTCGAAGCGGCGGCCGACACCGGAAAAACCCGCCAGCGAGGTGCGGATGGCGTCCAGCGAAATGCCCAGTTCCAGCCCGGCGCAGATGGCGGCCATGGCGTTCTGGGCGTTGTGGCGGCCGGTGAGGGGGATGCGAAAGACGCCCAGGGGCTGGCCCCGGAAGCTCACCTCCCAGTGGGCGCCTTTGGTGTTCAACTCCAGCTTGTCGCCGCGCATGTCGGACTGACGGTTGAAGCCGTAGGTGATGGTGCGCTTGTGCACGTGGGGCATCAACGCCTGCACCTCGGGGTCGTCCAGACACAGGATGGCGGCGCCGTAGAACGGCACCTTGTTGGCGAAGTCGGCGAACGCCTTGCGAATGGCGTCCATGTCGGCGTAAAAGTCCAGATGTTCCCGGTCCAGGTTGGTGATCACGGCCAGGGACGGCGACAGTTTGAGGAACGAGCCGTCCGACTCGTCGGCCTCGGCCACCATGTACTGGCCGTTGCCAAGCTTGGCGGAGGAGCCGTACTGGTTGAGGCGGCCGCCGATCACCACGGTGGGGTCCAGCCCGCCCTGCCCCAGCACGGTGGCCACCAGACTGGTGGTGGTGGTTTTGCCGTGGGCGCCGGCGATGGCCACGCCGTACTTCATGCGCATCAATTCCGCCAGCATCTCGGCGCGCTGGATGACGGGGATGCCGCGCTCCCGCGCCGCCACCAGTTCCACGTTGGCGGCCTTGACGGCGCTGGAGACCACCACCACCTGGGCATCCACCAGGTTGTCGGCGCTGTGGCCGGTGTAGACTTTGCCTCCCAGGGAGGCCAGCCGGCGCGTTACCTCGGTGTCGGCCAGGTCGGAGCCGGAAACCCGGTAGCCCTGGTTGATGAGCACCTCGGCGATGCCGTTCATGCCGGAACCGCCGATGCCAATGAAGTGAATGTGCTGGATGTTATGAAATTTCATTGGGTTCTATCAGCCAGATATGTCGCCGGACGAACCGCCGGACGAACCGCCGGAGGGCGTTGGAGACGACGTTGGAGACGAATCGGGGGCGGCGTGCCCCGCCGCGCGGGCGATTTCGAGGCACTCGCCCACGATGCGGGCGGCGGCATCGGGCCGTCCCAAAGCCAGGGCCGCCTTTGCCATTGTAGCCCGAGCCGCCGCGTCGCGGAGCAGGGGGGTCACGGTGGCGGCCAGCCGCTCCGGGGTGAGGTCCTTTTGCTCCAGCAGTATCGCGGCATTGGCATCGGCCAAAGCCAGTGCGTTGGCGCGCTGGTGGTCGTGGGTGGCGTGGGGGTACGGGATGAGGATGGACGGCTTGCCCAGCGCGGTGATCTCCGCCAGCGAGGTGGCCCCGGCGCGGGCGATTACCACATCGGCCCGGGCATAGGCGGCGCCCATGTCGTCGATGAACGCCAGCACCCGCACCCGTTCCCCGTAGCGGCGCACGGCGCTTTCCATGCGGCCCTGATCGCGTTCGCCGGTTTGCAGGGTGACGGTGAGGCCCGGCAGCGCCTCGAACAGGGCGTCCAGAGCGTCTACCAGCGCGCCGTTGATGGCCTGCGCCCCCTGACTGCCGCCGAATACCAGCAAGTGGGGGGCGTCCGTGGCGGCCTTGAGCGGCGCGCGTAACAACTCGGCGCGTACCGGATTGCCCGCCACCGAAAACCGCCCGCCGCGAAAATGGGTGCGGGCGGCGTCAAAGGCCAGAAAGACCCGGTCCACCGAGGGGCCGAACACCCGGTTGGTGACGCCGGGGATGGCGTTCTGTTCCATGATGACGCGGGGGATGCGGCGCAACCCGGCCACGAACAGGATCGGCGCCGAGGCGTAACCGCCCACGCCCACCACCAGGTCGGGACGAAATTCCGACACGATGCGCCAGGCGGCGGCGAAGGCCGACGGCAGCACCGCCAGCGCCAAAAGGCGGCGCACCAGCCCGACGCGGATCATGCCCATCACCGGCAGCACATACAGGTGATAACCGTGTTTGGGCACCACCCGCGCCTCCAGCCCGTGGGCGGTTCCGGCAAAGGCCACCTGCGCCTGCGGCACGCTGTCGCGGAACGCCGCAGCCACCGCAAGGCCGGGGAACAGGTGTCCGCCGGTGCCGCCGCCTGCGATCAACACGTTCATGCGGCCGCCGCCCGGCCGGAGCGGCCCTTGGAGATGTTGATCAGCACGCCGGTGGCAAACAGGCTTACCAGAAGCGCCGAGCCGCCGTAGCTGACGAAGGGCAACGGCAACCCCTTGTTGGGCAGCACCCCCACCGCCACGCCCATGTTGATGAGCGCCTGCAACACGATCATCAACGTCAGGGCCAGTGCCAGGTAACGCCCGAACGGCTCCTGGGCGGAGCGGGAGATCACCAGTCCGCGCCAGGCGAACAGCAGAAACAGGAACAGGATACCGAGGGCGCCGATCAGCCCCAGCTCCTCGCCGATCACCGCATAGATGAAATCGGTGTGGGGTTCGGGCAGGAAGAACAGCTTTTGCCGTCCCTCACCCAGCCCCACTCCGGTTATGCCGCCGGAGCCGAAGGCGAGGAACGACTGCACCACCTGAAAGCCGGAGCCGGTGGCGTCGGCCCACGGATCGAGGTAGGAGGTCAGGCGCGTCAGACGGTACGGCTCCAGCCACACGGCGAACGCGAAGGCGCCCACCGCCAGCAGGACAAGCGGCAGCACAAAGCGCCAGCCGATGCCGCCCACGAACAGCAAACAGCCGGCCACCGCGGCAATGGCCACGGCGTTGCCCAGATCGGGCTCCGCCACGATCAGCGCCAGCACCGTGCCCAGCACCAGCACCGGGCGCACCACCGTGACCACCTTGCAGCGGCGCAGGGCGGCGCCGTGGTTGGTGAGGTAGGCGGCAATGTAGGCGGCGCACACGAATTTGGCCAGCTCCGAGGCCTGGATATTGAACCCCCCGGCCCCCAGCCAGCGGCGCGCCCCTCCGGCGCTGATGCCGATGCCGGGCACCAGGGTGGCGGCCAGCGCCACCAGAATGCCCAGCATCATCAGGGGCACCGCGGGCTTCCACAGGCGGTAGTTGATGAGCAGGCCGAGCAGCAGCCCGCACAGCCCAATGCCCGCCCACATCAACTGGCGCATGGCGAAGTGCCAACTGCTGCCATAGGTGGACATGGCGCGCGGGGCGCTGGCGGAATAAATCATCACCAGACCGACGGCGAGCAGGGTCACGGTGATGGCCGGAATCCACGGGTCAACGGGCATCATCTTGCCCCTGGCGCGGGTGCTGCCGCTGTCGGATGCAGCGCGGCTCATGACCCCTCCCGTACCCAGGCGCGGAACGAATCGCCTCGGTGCACATAGTTGCGGAACTCGTCAAAGCTGGCGCACGCGGGAGACATCAGCACCGTGTCGCCGGGGGCGGCGCTGGCGCGGGCGAGTTTGACCGCCTCGCGCAGGGATTCGGCGATTTCCAGATTGGGGTAGCCCTGCAGGACGATGCGGAATTTTTCCGCCGCCTCACCGAACAGGATCACCTGGCGGGTGTGCAGGAACACGTGTTCGCGCAGGGAAAACAGGTCGCTGCCCTTGTCGCGCCCGCCCAGCAGCAGGATCACCGGCCCCTTCTGGCCGTCCAGCGCCTTGATCACCGAGGCCGGGTTGGTGGCCTTGGAGTCGTTGATCCAGGTGACGCCGTCGTCGCTGGGGACCACCTCCATGCGGTGCGCCAGAGCGGTGAACGAGGACAGCCCCCTGGCGATGACCGGCACCGGGCAGCCCGCCAGCAGGCAGGCGGCGGCAGCGGCCTGGGCGTTTTCCACGTTGTGGGTGCCAAGGATTTTCAGGTCGGTCACCGGGCACACCGGCACGTCCCGCCCGCCGCTGCGCACGGTGATGACGCCGTCCGCCACACGCACCCCGTCCAGCAGGGGCTTGCCCGCCCCGGTCTGGACGTTGAACAGCACCGGGCTGGCGCCCTTCAGATAGTGCCCGGTGACCAGTTCGGTGCCGGCGTCGGCGTGGTTGAGCAGGGCAAAGCCGCCCTTCATGTAGTCGAAGATGTGGAACTTGGCGCGGTAGTAGTCGGCCACACTGGCGTAGCGGTCCAGATGGTCCGGGGCCAGGTTGAGCAGCACCGCGATGCGCGGGCTGAGGGTGCGGATGGACTCGAGCTGGAAGCTGGACAACTCCACCACCAGGAAATCCCACGGCGTATCGGACAGTGCGGCGGCGGCCAGGGGATCCCCCAGGTTGCCGCCGGTGAACACGTGGGGTTTCCAGCCCGACAGGATGTGGCCGACGAGGCTGGTCACCGTGCTCTTGCCGTTGGTGCCGGTGATGCCGATGAGGGGCGCGGTCAAAAAACGCGAGGCCAGCTCGATCTCGCCGATCAGCTCTACCCCGGCGTCGAGCGCCGCCTGCACCGCCGGGTGGCTGCGGGGCACGCCGGGAGACAGCACGATCAGTTCGGCGTTTTCGAGGGCCCGGGCAGGCTGGCCGAGGATAAATTGCACCCCTTCCGGCAGCTCGCGGGCGGCGGACAGGGCGGCGTCGCCGCTGGCGTCATCGGTTATGGTCACCCTGGCGCCCTCGCGCAGCAGCAGGCGGGCGGCGGCGCGGCCACTGGCCCCCAGCCCGAACACCGTCACGCGCCTGCCGGCAAGCGCGAGGGGTTTCGGGCCGGGGGCGGTGGCGGCGGCGGAAGATGGGCCATCCATGGCCCGGGCCGTATGGCTGCCTTCCGTGGCGCAGCCGCCGGACGGCACTACCGGGGTGTTCCCGGCCGCGCCGCCCACAGTCCGCTTCCTGAACCATCCGAACATGTCGAGCGCGCCGAACATGTCTGTCTCATCCCCCCGTCAACGCAGTTTGAGGGTGGAAAGGGCCAAAAGGGCGAGCACGATGGAGATGATCCAGAAGCGCACGATGATTTTTGGCTCCTGCCACCCCTTCAACTCGAAGTGGTGGTGGATGGGGGACATCAAAAAAATGCGCTTGCGGGTCATCTTGAAATAGCCCACCTGCAGGATCACCGAAATGGTCTCCAGCACAAAAATGCCGCCCACCAGCACCAGCAGCAACTCGTGCTTGGAGGCCACGGCGATGGCGCCCAGCGCCGCGCCCAGGGGCAGGGAACCGACGTCGCCCATGAACACCGATGCCGGGTAGGTGTTGAACCACAAAAAGCCCATGGCCGCCCCCACCATGGCGCCGCACACGATGGCCATTTCGCCGCTGCCGGGGATGTAGGGGATTTGCAGGTAACCGGCAAAACGCGCGTGGCCCGACAGATAACTGACCAGCAAGTAGGTGGCGGCGGCGATCATCACCGGGCCGATGGCCAGCCCGTCCAGCCCGTCGGTGAGGTTCACCGCGTTGCTGGCGCCGACGATGACCAGCATGGTGAAGGGCACGAACAGGATGCCCAGATCGGGGTGCAGGCCTTTTAAAAACGGCACCGTCAAGTGGGTGTCGAAGCCCGCCACGCGGTACAGGTAGACCGCGACGATGCCCGCCACCAGACATTGCAGGAGGAATTTGTAGCGCCCCGCCAGCCCCTTGGGGTTCTTTTTGATGACCTTCAGGTAGTCGTCCCAGAAACCGATGGCGCCAAAACCCACCACCGTGGTCAGCAGCACCCACACATAGGGATTGGCCAGGTCCGCCCACAGCAGGGTGGGGACGATGATGGCGAACAGGATCAGCACGCCGCCCATGGTGGGGGTGCCGCGCTTCACATAGTGGCGCTCCGGTCCCTCCTGGCGAACCGGCTGGCCGATCTGGTAGTCGGACAGTGTGCGGATCAGCCACGGCCCCATCAGAAACGAGATCACCAGCGCCGTCAGCACCGAGTAGATGGTGCGGAAGGTGATGTATTTGAAGACGTTGAAAACGGCGTAATCGGTGCTTAGTGGCACCAGCAGGTGGTACAGCATGTCAGGCGTGTACCTTCCCGTTTTGTCCGGCGACGCCCAGCGCCGCCACAACCTGTTCCATGCGCATGCCCCTTGAGCCTTTGACCAAAACCACGTCGCCCGCCTGAAGATCGTCCAGATGCCGCGCTGCTGCGGGGGCGTCCGCCGCGATGCGCACGTCGGCCAGGGCATTGGCGCCCTCGGCCATGTGACGGGACAGGGGGCCGGTGCAGATGAGGCGGTCCGGCGCCAGCCTGGCCACCTCGCGCCCCAGTTCCCGGTGCAGTTCCTCGCCCCGCGCCCCCAGTTCCAGCATGTCCCCCAGCACCGCGATGCGGCGGCCAAACCCGGAGTGCGCCACCAGCGCCCGCACCGCCGCCAGCATGGAGGCCGGATTGGCGTTGTAGGTGTCGTCGATGACGCGTACCCCCGCCGGGGTTTCGCGTTCGCCGCCGCGCATCGGCGGCGGCGTGAAAGCGGCCAGCCCGGCCGCGATTCGCGCCGGTTTCACGCCCATGGCGTGGGCCATGGCGGTGGCGGCGGCGGCGTTGCAGGCCTGATGGGCGGCGGCGGAGAAAAAACCCAGGGAGTGCTCGTCCCCGGCAATGCGCAGGGTCAGCCACGGACCTTGCGCCGCGGCCTCCAGCCGCGCCTCCACGTCGGCGCCGGAGACGCCCGTGGCGCTGTAGGTAATGCGCCGCGCCGGATGGTGGCGGGCGGCCTCGTCCCGCACCAGCGCATCGTCCAGGTTGATCACCGTGACGCCATCCCTGGCGACGGCGGCGAACAGGCGGCCCTTTTCACGGGCCACTCCGGTGCGGTCGCCGAGCCCTTCCAGATGGGCTTCTCCCACGGCGGTGACCAACCCGAGGGTGGGCAGCGCGATGCCGGTCAAAAGGTCCATTTCCCCCGCGTGGTTGATGCCCAGTTCCACCACGCAGGCATCGTGTTCCGGGCGCAGCCCCAGCAGGGTGAGGGGCAGGCCAAGGTGGTTGTTGAGGTTGCCCGCCGTCACATGGGGGTGGCCGTCGGTGGACAGGATGGCGCGCAACATCTCCTTGGTGGTGGTTTTGCCCACGCTGCCGGTGATGGCGGCCACCGGCACCGAAAAGCGGCGGCGCCATTCGCGCGCCAGATTCTGCAACGCCGCCACCGTGTCGTCGGCGCGGATGACTGCGGCGGAACCCGTGGCGGATGCCGGGAGCGGGCGGGAGACCAGCACGGCGGCGGCCCCGGCGGCCACGGCGTCGGGCACAAAGTCATGGCCGTCGCGGGTGCCCTGTACGGCCACGAACAGCCCCCCCGGCGCTACGCCGCGGGAGTCGATGGTGACTCCGGCGCGGGCGGTCACGCGGGCCTCCGGACTGCCCGCGATGAGCTTTCCGCCGCACATGCGGGCGGCTTCGGCGGCGCTGAACATCAGGCCACCTCCGCCAGAATGCGGCGCGCCACTTCGCGGTCGTCGAAGGGGGTTACCGTCTTGCCGATGGTCTGGGTGGTCTCGTGGCCCTTGCCCGCGATCAGCACCAGATCGCCGGGGCGGGCCTCCGCAAGGGCGGTGCGGATGGCTGTCTCGCGGTCCAGAATGACCGCAATTTCCGCACCCGGGGTGGAAGCGGCGGCGCGGGCGCCGGCCTCGATGGCGGCGCAAATCGCGGCCGGGTCCTCGGAACGGGGGTTGTCCATGGTGATATAGATGCGATCGGCGCCGCGGGCGGCGGCGGCGCCCATGGGGCCACGCTTGGTGGCGTCGCGGTCGCCTCCGGCGCCGAACACCACCAGCACCCGACCGCCGTGGGGGCCCCGGGGCGCGATGGCGCGCCCGGCGGTGGTGGTGAGGGGGCGCGGACGGTCGGCCACCAGCGGGCGCACCGCCTCCAGCAGGCGTTCGATGGCGTCCGGGGTGTGGGCGTAGTCCACCAGCACGGTAAAAGCCTGCCCGGCGTCCACCGGCTCCAGCCGCCCCGGCACCGCGCGGGCGCTGGCCAGCCCGCTGCCGATGGCCTCCGGCTCAATGCCCAGGGCGTGGGCCGCGCCGATGGCGGAGAGCAGGTTGTGGACGTTGTGCAGCCCGACAAGGGGGGATTCGACGGACAGACGCTTTTCGCCCAGACGAACGGTGAAGCGGATGCCCGAGCGGTCCCACTGCAAATCCGTGGGGTGCAGGGTGGCGGCGGGGGTGAGGCCAAAGGTGAGGGGCGTTTTCAGGCGCTCCGCCAGGGTGCGTCCGTAGGGGTCGTCCACGTTGATCACCGCGCGTTCCGGGGCGAGGTCGCGGAACAGCAGGCTTTTGGCCTCGAAATATTCGTCCATGGTGTGGTGGAAGTCGAGGTGGTCCGGCGTCAGGTTGGTGAACACCGCCACGTCGAAGTGGCAGCCGCGCACACGGGACAGGGCCAGGGCGTGGGACGAGACCTCCATCACGCAGGCGCTGGCGCCCTGACCCACCATGTGGGCGAACAGGGCCAGTAAATCCGAAGATTCGGGGGTGGTGCGGCCCCCCGCCACGCCTTCCAGGGTGAGGGGAGTTCCGGCCAGACGGGTCTCCACGGTGCCGATCACCCCGGTGGTGTAGCCGGCGGCGTCGAGGATGCCCTCGACCAGATAGGTGGTGGTGGTTTTGCCGTTGGTGCCGGTAATGCCCACCAGGGTAAGCAGGCTTGTGGGGTCGTCGTGGAAGGCGCCGGACAGGTCCGCCAGGGCGGCGCGGGTGTCGGCCACGGTCACCAGCGGCAGGGGCGAATCATCCACCGGGCGGGAAACCACCGCCGCCACCGCGCCGCGCTTTGCGGCTTCGGCCAGAAAGCGGTGGCCGTCGGTGGCGAAGCCGGTGATGGCCACGAACAGGCTGCCGGGGACGACCCGACGCGAGTCATAGACCACGCCGCCTACCTCCAGGTCGGCGTTCGCGCCGCCCAAGGCAATGCGTGCCCGCTCCAGCAGGGTTGCCAGCCTCATCCCTTGGTCCTCTCCCAGGGCATTTCGGGCGCTGCGTCCCCGGTTGCCACCACGGTCACCGTGCGGTCGGTATCCGGGTGGATGCCAAGGTAGCTCAGCACCGGGGCGGCCACCGCGCGGAATATCGGGGCGGCCACCGTGCCGCCATAATACAGGCCTTTCGGCTCGTTCACCACCACCAGGATGACCAGCCGCGGGTCGTCCGCCGGGACCATGCCGAGGAACGATGCGATGAAGGCGCCCGGCTTGTAGCCGCGGCCGTCGCTGCGGGCCTTTTGCGCGGTGCCGGTCTTGCCCGCCACCTCGTAGCCGGGAATGGCCGCCCGGGGCGCGGTTCCGGTGGACTGGGTGACGCCCACCAGGGCGCGCCGGAGGGCGGTGGCCACCGCCGGGCTCATCACCTGGCGCACCTCTCTGGGCTGAACGACGGTGACCTGATCGCCGTGGCGGATCTCCTTGACCAGATAGGGGCGCATCAGGTGTCCGCCGTTGGCGATGGCGGAGGCCGCGGTCACCAGTTGCAGGGGGGTGGCGGACATCTCCTGGCCGATGGCGATGGACGGCAGGGAGCGCACCGACCAGCGTTCGGTGGCGGGCAGCACGCCGGGGGATTCACCCCCCAGTTCGATGCCGGTGCGCTGGCCGAAACCGAATCTGGCGTAGCCCGCGCGCAGGTTTTCCGGCCCCAGCCGCATGGCCACCTTGGTACTGCCGATGTTGCTGGATTTGGCCAGCACGTCGGCGAAGGACAGCATGGCATAGGGGTGGGAGTCGCGCATCGCCCCGCCGCGCAGGGGCATGTTGCCGTTCTCGCAGTCGATCATCTCGCTCATGCGCACCGCGCCAGCCTCCAGTGCGGTGGCGGCGAGGAACATCTTCATGGTGGAGCCGGGCTCGTAGGGATCGGTGAGGACGCGGTTGCGCATCTCATCGGCCTGATAGTGGCTGACGCGGTTCGGATCGAACTCCGGGCGCACCGCCATGGCCAGAATCTCGCCGGTCTTGGGGTCCATCACCACCACCGAGGCGGACTCGGCGCCGGTTTCCAGCATGGCGGCGTCCAGTTCGCGCTCGACGTGGTGCTGGATCACCTGATCGATGGTCAGGGTCAGGTTGGCGCCCTGACCGGGGCGGACGTAATCGTTGTCCACGGCGAGGACCGGGCGGCCCAGGGCGTCACGCTGCATCACCAGATGCTGCTGCTTGCCCCGCAACTCGGCGTCGTAGGCGCGCTCGATGCCCGACAGCCCGACGTTGTCGGTGCCAGCGAAGCCGAGGATGTGGCCCATCATCTTGCCCTGGGGGTAAAAACGGCGGCTCTCGGGAACCTGATGGATGCCGGGCAGGTCGAGTGCCGCCACCCGCTTGGCCAGGGTGGGGTCGGCGTGGCGGTAGATCCAGGCAAAATGGCGGCCGCCGCCGAGGCTTTTTTCGATGGCGTGCCGGGACACCGGCAGCACCTGCGCCAGGCTGCGGGCGGTGGCGGACAGGTCGGTGATGGAGGCCGGGTTGGCGGTGATGGACGGCGTGTCCATGTTCTTGGCCAGAATAACGCCGTTGCGGTCGGTGATGGTGCCGCGTTCGCCGGACAGGATAATGGTTTTGTGGTGCTGGCGGTCGGCGCGGGCTTGCAGACCCTCGGCGCGCACCACCTGCAGGTGCACCAGTTGCGCGGCCACGGCCAGAAACGCCGCGGTCACGAACAGGCCCACCACGGCGGTGCGCCCGCGCAGGGGACCGGCGGGGGCGGCGCCGCGCACGCGGGGCGAGCGCCGGGAACGGGCACCGCCTGAGGTCTTGGCCATGGGTGTGCCTCCGCTACCGGGTGGTGGCCCGGGCCAGCAGGATCGCCCCCTGGGGTGCGGGGGATCGCGGTGTGGACCGGGGCGCGCCATCCATGGCGTCCGGAGTGTCGGCGCGCACCACCCGCACCAGTTGCTCGGGGCGGGGGGAATCCATTCCCAGTTCGGTGCGGGCGATCTTTTCGATGCGCGACAGGGAGGCGAGACTGGCCGCCTCGAGTGTCAATTCGGAGCGCTGGTGCTGGAGGCGGGCGAGTTCCGTGCGGGATCGCTCCAGCCGGTATCCCAGATCCACCACCGCCATGTGCTGCCACAGGTACACCAGCGTCGCGGTGACGGCGAGGACGCCCAGAAACAGGGCGCGCACCAGCACGGTGCGGCGAATGTGTTGCGGTACCAGAGATTTCATCGGAACCCCCTGCGGCCTGGACCCATGGGAAAGGGGACAGGCGGGAAAATGGTTACAGGCGGGATGGGCATGCTGAGGCGGGATTCGTTCCGGAAAGCACCGGCACAGGAGGTGCCGGTGTGGAGACGGGCCGGCCGCAGAGGACTCCGAAGGTCGTGAACGGTCGAAAATATCGGGGTCATATGCATGTGGCCCCCGTGGCGGGAGCGGCGAGCTTTTCCACCGCGCGCAGGCGGGCGGAGCGGGCGCGCGGGTTGGCTGCGGCCTCCTGGTCGGTGGCCTGCACGGCGCGGCGGGTGACGCGCAGGGCGCGGGGCGTCCGGCCGCAGCGGCATTCGGGAAATTCCCTGGGGCAGACGCAGCCGGTGGCCCAGTTCAGCATCCGCTCCTTGACCATGCGGTCCTCCAGGGAGTGGAAGCTGATGACGGCCAGACGGCCACCGGGGGCGAGCAGGTCGAAGGCGGCGGTCAGGCCGCGCTCGAGCATGCCCAGTTCGTCGTTGACGGCGATGCGCAGGGCCTGAAACACGCGGGTGGCGGGGTGGATGCGGCGGGTGTCGGCGGAGCGCGGCACCACCCGTTCCACCAGCCCGGCCAGTTGCAGGGTGGTGGTGAAAGGCGCTTTTTCGGCGCGGTCGCGCACGATGGCGCGGGCGATGCGCCCGGCGTGACGCTCTTCGCCGTATTCGCGGAAGATGCGGATCAGTTCGGCCTCCGGCAGGTGGTTCACCAGATCGGCGGCGGTGATTTCCTGGCGGGGGTCCATGCGCATGTCCAGGGGGCCGTCGGCGCGGAACGAAAAGCCGCGCGCCGGGTCGTCGAGCTGCCGCGAGGAGACGCCGATGTCCATGAGGATGGCGTTTGCCGGGGCAAAGCCGTGTTGGGTGGCCAGTTCCGCCACGCTGTCGAAGGCGCCCGAGGCCAGTCGGGCGCGGTCGCCGAAGCGGGCCAACGCCGCGCCCGCCGCCGCCAGCGCCGCCGGATCGCGGTCGATGCCGAGCAGGCGTGCCTGCGGCAGCGCCTCGAGCAGCATTGTGGCGTGTCCCCCGCCCCCGAGCGTCATATCGATCAGCCTCTCCGGTGGTGTGGGGAGCCCGGCCAGCAGGGCGACCACGTCGCGGCCCAGTACGGGCGTGTGGTATGCGCTGTCCGGCTGTTGCATGGGGTTCCCCGGCGCATGGTTGCCTGCCTACAGGCCGAGACCGGCAAGGGCGTCGGCGAGATCGCCCGGATCGGTGGTCCGGTTCATCTCGGCCTGCCAGCGGGCCTCGTCCCAAATTTCAAATGTGTCGCCGGTACCGGCCAGAACCGTTTCGCGGTCCAGCCCGGCGTACTCCCTCAAGTGGGCGGGAATGAGGATGCGGCCCTGCCGGTCCAGGCTGCACACTTCGGCCCCCGAATAGAGCATGCGCCGGAACTGGCGCACCTCGGGCTTGACCTGTGACAGAGTCTGGAGACGGTCCATGAACTCGCGCCAGCGCTCCTCGGAGAAAACTTCCAGACACGGGTCGAGAACCTTGCGGGTCACCACCAGACGCGCGGCACTGCCCACCACTTCCCGGAACTTGGCCGGGATGGCGAGGCGCCCCTTGGCGTCGATGCGATTGGATTCCCTGCCGAGAAACACGGCTGACTCCCTTGCCCCTCTCCGAATCTCCAGTTTTCCCCACTTCTCCCCACTACGAAGTTGGAGATTACCTAGCGGAAAAGGGGCTGTCAAGGGACATTGGTCCGAAAAACGCGATAACACCGGCATTGAATGGGGCCGTGTGCATGGGTTCGGGGGGCGGGACGGGATGAGAAATGGCGGGTGATGGGGGCGTTTTTTTGGATTTTTTCCGCCCTAACCTGCGGAAAAATCGGGGTGCTTGTGGCGGGCGTGGGGAGTTGTGGGGATTTTTTTTGGAAAAGCGGGGGAAGCGGGCAGGCGTTTGCGGCGGGTGCTGTTGTGCGGGGCGTCAGCGCGAGCGCTTGCGAGCCCGTGCCAGATGGCCCGAAAGTTCCTCCCGCTGCCAGTTGGTGGAGCGTTCCATGTCCGGGTAACGCGCCTCCAGGGCACGGAAGCGCGCCCCGTGGTGGCGCTCGCCACGGGCGGAGTGTTGTACCAGAAAATGGTGCAACAACTCGTGGTAGACCACATGGCGCAGCACAAAATCCGGTACCGCCGGGTGGTCCAGCACCGGGTTGATGCGGATCAGGGCGCGTTTGGCGTCGTAACTGCCCAGCCGCACCTGACGGGCGCCGGGGCGGCGGCGCGGCCCCCAGGTGATGGCCGGATTCGGGCTGGCGGGGGCGCCCGGAGCGGCCGCGGCCGCAATGGCCGACAGGGCGCCAGAGGCCTCGGCCAGCAGTCGCCCCAGATGGTGGTGGTGGCCTCGGGGGCGCAGGGCGACCGGGCGCGGCGGGTCGTCCGGCAGGTGTTGCATCAGGTGATCGCGCAGGGTGCGGCCACTGGTGGCACAGCCGGTCACGACAAATTTTTCCAGGGCGGCGCGCACCGCGCGGGGGGCCTCCAGAAGGGCCTGATGCATGCGCACGCGGATGATTTTATCCCCCCGCCGTTGGCGCTCCACCGACACCAGCCGCCGCCGGTTTTGGGTCAGGGTGACTTGCACCGGACGACCGGAGGCGCGGGTCAGTTCGGCCTCCAGCGCGGTGGTTGGCGTGGCTTCCGGGGCTTTTTGCAACGCCGTTCGCGGCGCGGCCTGGGGTATTGCGGCGGAGGGGGGAATGGCGGAGGACACGGCGGAGGACACGGCGGCCAGTGTGCGGGCCACAGCGCCCCTCATGGCGTGGCCTCCGGGAGCCGCCCCAGCAGGGTGACGCCGTGGGGGGTGACCCGGGCCGCGCAGGGCAGGACCAGCACGCCGCCCCGCACCGCCTGCGCCAGCGCGGCGGCGTAAGCGGGGTCGATGTGGCCGGCGGGGGCGAAGCGGACGCAGTCGGCGCGATGCACCAGAAACAGCACGGCGGCGCGGCCGCCCTCCGCCACCACGCGTTCCAGTTCGCGCATGTGGCGGGCGCCGCGGGTGGTGACCGCATCGGGGAACAGGGCGGTGTCATCGTCGGTCAGGGTGACGTTCTTCACTTCCACATAGCAGGGGGGCCGGTGGTCGTCCTCCAGCAGCAGGTCGATGCGGCTGCCGGTGCCGTAGGGCACCTCGCGGCGCAGGCGCGCATATCCGGCCAGTTCGGGGATGGCCCCGGTGCGGATGCCCGCCGCGACAATGGCCGGGCCGTGGCCGGTGTGGATGCCCACCCACGCGCCGGGGGCGCCGTCGGCCCCGGTCATGCGCACCGCCTCCCAGGTGTGGCGCAGCTTGCGATCGGGGTTGTCGGACTCCGACAGCAGCACCGGGCTGCCGGGTTCCGCGCACCCCGTCATGCTGCCGGTGTTGGGGCAGTGGGCGGTGACGGTGGAACCGTCATCCAGGGTGACATCGGCCAGAAAACGCTGGTAGCGCCGCACCAGGGTGCCGGTCAGCAGGGGGCGGGGCCACTCCCAGGTGTAGGGCGGGGCGGCGGGTGGCAAGGCGGGGGTCGGTTGCCGGGCGGGCAGGGCGGCGGAGGTCACACGTGGCCGTTCAGGCTGGTGAGGATGTCGCAGCCGTTCTCGGTGACCAGAATGGTGTGCTCGAACTGGCCCGACAGCGAACCGTCGCGGGTGATGACGGTCCAGTTGTCCTTCAGCAGCCGGATGTCGGGCTTGCCCAGGTTGATCATCGGCTCGATGGTGAAAACCATGCCGGGGCGCAGGCGGAAGCCGCGTCCGGGCTTGCCGTAGTGCAGCACCTGCGGCTCCTCGTGGAACTCGCGGCCAATGCCGTGGCCGCAGTACTCGCGCACCACCGAGCAGCCCTCGCTCTCGGCGTAGCTCTGGATGGCGTGGCCGATGTCGCCCAGTGTGGCGCCCGCCTTTACCGCGCCGATGCCCCGCACCAGCGATTCATGGGCCACCCGGGTGATTTTTTGCGCCTTGTCGCTGGTCTCGCCCACCAGAAAGGTGCGCGATGTGTCGCCGTGAAAGCCGCCCAGAAGGGTGGTGATGTCCACGTTCACAATGTCCCCGTCCTTGAGCACCTGTTTGCCGGGGATGCCGTGGCACACCACGTCGTTGACGCTGGTGCAGATGCTCTTGGGGAAACCGTAGTAATTGAGGGGCGAGGGGTAGGCGCCGTGGTCGCAAATGAAGTCGTGACAGATCTCGTTGAGGCGCTGCGTGGTGACTCCGGGGAGCACGTGGGGCGCGATCATGTCCAGCACCTGCGCCGCCAGGGAGCAGGTGGCGCGCATGTGGGCGATTTCTTCCGCGTTTTTAATGTGGATCATGGTGGGTTACCGACGATCCGCAATCATAGAGCCTTGGGCTCAGGCTCGGCAAGCGCCCGGATGATTTTCGGGGCGGCGGCGGGACGTCCCACTCCCTCCCCCCGAGGCCGGGATCATCCGGCCGCGCCGCCGTGTTTTTTGGCCTCTTCGTCCAGCAGCACCCGGCGCAGCACCTTGCCGACGATGGTCTTGGGCAGCTCCTTGCGGAACTCCACCTCGCGGGGCACCTTGAACTTGGCCAGGTGTTCGGCGCAAAAGCTGGTGATGTCCTCGGCGGTGGCGGACTGCCCCTCCGCCAGCACCACATAGGCCTTGATCTTCTCGCCCAGGAACTTGTCGGGAAGGCCCGCGATCACCGCCTCCTTGACCTTGGGGTGGCGGAACAGCACTTCCTCCACGTCGCGGGGATAGACGTTCTCGCCGCCGGTCTTGATCATGTCCTTCTTGCGGTCCACCAGATAGAAGAAGCCGTCGGCGTCCATGCGCCCCATGTCGCCGGTGCGCAGCCAGCCGTCCTTGATGGTGTCGCGGGTTTCGTCGGGGCGGTTCCAGTAGCCCTGCATCACCTGCGGCCCCTGGACCACCAGTTCGCCGATTTCACCCACGGGCAGGTCGGCGCCGGTTTCCATGTGCACGATCCTGGCGTCGGTGGACGGCATGGGCAGGCCGATGGCCCCCTTCACGCGCTTGCCCAGCAAGGGGTTGGCGTGGGTGACGGGGGAGGCTTCGGAGAGGCCGTAGCCCTCTACCACGGTGGCGCCGGTGAGGGACTCGAAGCGCTCCTGCACCTCGGCCTGCAACGGCCCCGCGCCGCTGATGCAGCCGCGAATCGACCTCAAATCGTAATTTTTCACCTTGGGGTGATTGCCCAGGGCCAGGTACATGGCCTGAATGCCCGGAAACAGGGTGGGGCGAAATTTCTGGATGGCCTTGAGCACGTCCATGGTGGTGAACTTGGGCAGCAGGATCTGCTCGCACCCCACCATGATGGCCAGGTTCTGGCAGGTGGTCATGCCGTAGACGTGGAAGAAGGGGATCACCCCCAGAAAGCGGTCCTGCCCGGCTTGCGCATCAATCCACACCTTGCACTGGAGGACGTTGGCCACCAGGTTGCGGTGGGTGAGGATCACCCCCTTGGGGACGCCGGTGGTGCCGCCGGTGTACTGCAGCAGGGCCACGTCGCTGGAGGCGGGGGTGGCCTGTTGGGGCGCCGTGGAAGCGGACTCCAGCAGTCGCAGGAAGTCGTGGTTCGGCGCCACCTTCTCGAACGGTTTCCACATCCCCTCGCGTTTGGCCTTGAGGGGGTAAAGCGTGCGCAGCAGGGGCGGCAGGTAGTCGCGCACCCCGCAGTAGACCACGTGCTGCAACGTGGAGCCCTTCAGCACCGGGTCCACCTTGTCGCGAAAAATATCCAGTGTCACCAGCACCCTGGCGGCGGAGTCGGCCATTTGCAGGGCGATTTCGGCGCTCTGGTAGAGGGGGTTGGTCTGCACCACCACGGCGCGCGCCTTGAGCGCCCCGAAATAGGCGATGACCGCCTGGGGCAGGTTGGGCAGCATGATGGCCACCCGTTCACCGGGCTGCACCCCCAGCCCGCGCAGGGCGTTGGCGAAGCGGTTGGTGAGCTGGTCCAGTTGCGCGAAGGTGATGCCGCGACCGAAGAAGCGCAGCGCCACCTGATGCGGGGCCTTTTGCGCGGATTCGGTCAGAAAATCGGACAGTGCCCGGTCGGGGATGTTGATCTCCCGCGGGGTGCCTGGGGAATAGTGTGCGTACCAGGGACGATCCATGTCCGTGTCTCCTTCCGGGGCTCTGCCCACATCTGCTGGCCCGTATTCATCCGAGTCGCCCCCCGGCTGCATCCGGCTCCGCCGTGCGCAGGTGGCCCGGGGCAAACTAGCCCGGTGGTGCGGTTCTGTCAACTGACCGGAGGAACCGGAGGGGCGGCAAACCGGCTTCTTATCGGAACACGCCGCGCCGTCCTGTAACAACAAAACGCCCGCCGAAGCGGCCTGAAAGCCCTGCGCGAAAACCGACACCCATCATTCGCCCGGCCGGGCGATGACTGGTAGGCTGTGGGGCATGGAGGCCCGCCCATGAGCAATTCACCCGTCCGCCGCGACCCGCGCCTGATTCCCCTGTCCCACGATCACCACGTGGCCCTGTTCCGCGCCCGTGAGGTGGTGCTGGCGGTGGACGGCGTGCAGCCAAGGGATGCGCGGGAGCTGGCGGGCACGCTGGTGGTGTTTTTCGACGCCGAACTGGCGCGCCACTTCGAGGCCGAGGAGCGTTTTTTGCTGCCGCCTTTCGTGGCCCGGGTGGGGGCGGAGCATCCGCTGGCGGTGGAACTGCTGCGTCAGCACGCCGAAATCCGCGCGCTGGCGGCGGCGCTGGCGGAGGGGGCGAGCGAAAAACCGACCGAGGCCGAATTGTGGGATCGGCTGAAGGCGTGGAGCACCGCCATCACCGCGCATGTGCGCTGGGAGGAGCGGCAGTGGTTCAACGCCGCGCAGGAAGCGCTCACCGAGGACGAAATGGCCGTCATCGGCGCGGCGCTCCAGCGCGAGGGGCCGAGTTGCCGGGCGTGAGCGGGGCTGCCCCCGTCCCGGCTCCCGGCCCCCTGGTGACTATTTGGCCGGGGGCGGGCCGCCGAAGACTTTTTCCAGCAGCGGCTTCACTTCGCCCTTGGACTCCATCTCGTCCAGCACGTCGGTGTCGGCATAGAATTCGCCGCCGATGAACACCTTTGGCAGGGTCGGCCACTGGGTCATCCGGGACAGCGTTTCGCGCTTTTGCGGGCTGGCCAGGGCGTTGATGACCTCGAACGGGTAGCCGTACTTTTCAAAAAAATGGATGGTTTCGACGGTGTAGCCGCACATGGGCATCTGCCGGGTGCCCTTGCCGTAAATGACGATCTTGTGGCGGGTGATTTCGTCCTTGATCTCCTGCTCGACCGGGTTCGGCGTGGAAGCGGATGCGGGGCTGGATGCCGGATTGGACATGGGGAAATTCCTTGTATGGCTCGGGCCGTGGCGGGGGGAGCGGAATCAGCCGCCCGCCGCCTCGGCGGGGGTTTGGGTTTTCAGGTCGAGGGCGTGGATGCGCCCGTCGGCCATGGGTTGTTGCAGCACCTGGTGCATCAGTCGCCGCCGGTCGAGGGGGTTTTTGCCCTCGAAGGCGGTGGACACCACCATCACGGTGTAGTGGTCCATGGTGCCGGTGCGGTCGGTGATGCGCACCTGGGCGTCGGACAGGTGGGTCTGGATGAGTGCCGTGAGGGCGTCGGGTGGAATCATGCCGCTGGTCCTGTGGCCGGGTAACTAAACGTACCCGCCCATTCTGGGGCCGAAACGGCCCGCCGGGCAAGGGTTGAGACACCATTTTTGCCCCCGTTTTCCCCCCTCCGCCGGAGAGGAACAGTAAAATACCCCTGTGCCCGACTCCCTGCGCATTTTTGCCCCCGTATCGCCGGAGACCGTTCCGCCCGATGCCGCTTCCGCCCCCGGTCACCCGCTGGCGGGGCGGCGGGTGGCGATTTACTCCATGGGCTGCCGGGTGAACCGCTTCGACGCCGCCCAACTGCGCGCCGAGTTCCTCGCCGAGGGGGCGCTGGTGGTGAACGGCGGGGAGCCGTTCGATCTGTTCGTGCTCAACACCTGCACCGTCACCCACGCCGCCGACAGCGAGGCCCGGCAGCGCATCCGCCGCGCCCGCCGCGCCAATCCCGAGGCCGTCATCGCCGTCACCGGCTGCTACGCCGAGGTCGCCCCGCAGGCGCTGGCCGCCCTGCCGCAGGTGGACCTGGTGGTCCCCAACAGCGCCAAACCGGAACTGGTGCGGCGGCTGGCCTACCTTCTGGCAGGCAGGCAGGACGGGGGTGAGCGTGCCCCGGAGGCCTCGTCTTGCGCGGATTCCGCTCCGGCTTCCGGCCCGACCGGGCCGATGTTCGGCGCCGGTGCGACCGTCGCCCCCGATAGCGGTGGCGACACCCGGCTGTTCCTCAAGGTGCAGGAGGGGTGCGACGTGGCCTGCGCGTTCTGCATCATCCCCGCCGCCCGGGGGCGCGCCCGCTCCATGCCGCCGGAGCGGGTCGTGGAGCAGGTCCGCGCCGCCCACGCCGCCGGGTACCGCGAGGTGATCCTGGCGGGCATCCATCTGGGGGGCTACGGCGAAGATTTTGACCCAAAACACGACTTCGCCGGGCTGCTGGAGAGGTTGCTGGCAGAGACGCCCATGCCGCGCATCCGCCTTGGTTCGCTGGAGCCGTGGGGGTTGTCCGATCACTTTGTGGACCTGTTCGGCAGCGCGCCGCGCCTGATGCCCAGCCTGCACCTGCCGTTGCAGTCGGGCTCTGCCTCGGTGCTGAAGCGCATGCGCCGCCCGTGCACCCCGGAATTCTACCGCCGTCAGGTGGCGCGCATCCTCGCGGCCCGACCCGAGGTGGGGATTTCCACCGACGTGCTCACCGGCTTTCCCGGCGAGACCGACGCCGAGTTCGAAGCCGGGTTCGAATTTGTCGCGTCGTTGCCGTTCAGCGGGTTGCACGTGTTTCCGTATTCGGCGCGCTCGGGCACCCCGGCGGCGGAGTTGCCCGGGGCGGTGCCGCCGCAGGTCAAGAAAACCCGCGTCGAACGGCTGCTGGCCTTGTCCGATTCCTTGCGGGCGGCGGCGCTGGCGCGGCAGGTGGGGATGGTCACCGCGGTGCTGGCGGAGCGCGGGGGGCGGGGCCACACCGGCAACCACTTTGTGGCGCGGCTGGGGCCGGAACTGGGCGCGGCCCCCGGCGAAGTCGTGACGGTGCGGGTGACCGGCCACGACGGCGAGGCGCTGACGGTGACGGCGCTGTAACACCCTGCGGGCACCACTCTCCGTGGAGTGGGCCGGGACAGCGGGAGGGGATTGTCACATCCCCTGCCGGTCTGGTATAGATCGGACGCGCGGCGTGCCGTGGGAGCGCGGGGCGAGAATGCCCGGTTCACGGCACCGGGGAACAGGGCGGCAGAACAATTCTTTTTGGGAAATCCATGAAAACAAACGTCAAGGTCGGGTTGGTGGCTGTTGGTTTGGCCGCAGTCCTGTCCGTGGTTCTGTTCGCCTTCCTGTCCGGAGGGCCGGAGGATGCCGCCGGGGATTTGCAAGCAGCCCAGGCAGCACTCAGGAATGGCGACTACCCCACCGCGATGAAGCTGCTGGGTCCGCTGGCGGAAAAGGGGGATGCCCACGCCCAGTTCACCCTGGGGGTCGTGTACCTGTCCGGCAAGGGGGTGCAGCAGAGCGGCGCCGAGGCGGCAAAGTGGTTCCTGAAATCCGCCGGGCAGGGCAACCAGGAAGCCCAGTTCAACCTTGCGGTCATGTATGCCTTTGGCCAGGGCGTGCCGCAGGACGGCAACCAGGCCGTGATGTGGTATCAGAAGGCCGCCGGGCAGGGCAGCGTCGAGGCCCGGTCCGCCCTTGCCACCCTGGGCTTCGCTGACCAGGACGGACCGCAAACCTATGCCGAGGCGATGGAGCGGTTGCACAAGTCCGCCGCAGAAGGGGATGCGGGCGCCCAGTACAATCTGGGGGGCATGTACATGGGCGGCATGGGCGTGCCGCAGAATGCCGCCGAGGGGGTGAAGTGGCTTGGCCGGTCCGCCGGGCAGGGCAACCCCGATGCCCAGTTGCTGCTGGGGGGGGTGTACGGCGGCGGCCTGGGGGTGACGCAGGACCCGGTTCAGGGCTATTTGTGGTACAGCCTGGCCGCCACGAATTTCCCCGAGTTGGCGGCTGAGGCACGCAAGGCGGCCACTGCGGGGCGTGACGCCCTGGCCGCCAAAATGACCCCGGCGCAGACCGCCGAGGCGCAGAAGCTTGTGCACGCGTGGAAGCCGAAAAAAGAAGGCCCGTAACGCCTCCCCGTGTTGCCCGCCTGCGTTTCGCCCTCCCGCCGCAGGGTGACGGGGGCGTTGTGACATCCCCCGCCGGTGTGGCACAGTGAGCGGGGGAACCGGCCGCATGGGAAGGGAGTCATGAAAACAATTGTCGGGATCGTGGGGGTGGCTGCGTTTCTGTCTGTGCTCCTGTCCGTGGGCGCATCCCTGGAAGCGGTTACTCCGGCGTTTGCCGGGCCGCTGGAAGACAAGGCTCTGGCGGACGGGCAGGGGGCCTATCAAAACCACGATTACGCCACTGCAGAGCGGCTGCTGGGGCCGCTGGCCGAGGGGGGGAGCGCCGACGCCCAACTCACCATTGGGGCCATGTACCTCACCGGCAAGGGCGTGACGCAGGACCCCGCCGAGGCGCTGCGCTGGTTTCAGCGGGCCGCCGATCAGGGACTTGCCGACGCCCGCTCGCTGCTGGGCTTCATGTACGCCAGTGGCCGGGGCGCGCCGCAGGATTCCGTCCGCGCCTATGTGTGGTACAGCCTCGCCGCCGGGAGTTTTCCGGAATCGGCGGCGGAGTCGCGCAATGCGGCCATGGCGGGGCGGGACGCCATCGCCACCAAAATGACCCCGGCACAGATCGCCCAGGCGCAAAAAATGGTCCGCGAGTGGCGGCCGAAAGGCAAAGACCAGCCGTGAACCCCACGCATCGCCGCATCGGGTGGGGTGGGGTGGCCGTGGCGGCATGTGTCGCCCTGTCCGCACCGGCGTTGGCCGGAGCGCCGAAGGTGGCGCAGAATTTCCCCTTCCACTCTGCCCCGGCGGCCCCGGCCAGCACCGATCCGCTGCGGGACGGGCAAAAGGCCTATCTGCGCGGTGATTTTTCCGCCGCCATGCAACTGCTGCGTCCGCTGGCCGAGCAGGGCAGCGCCGACGCCCAGGCCTATCTGGGACTCATGTACGACAACGGGCAGGGGGTGTCGCGGGATTATGCCGAGGCGGCGCGCTGGTACCGGAAAGGCGCCGAAGGGGGGAATGTCACCGCCCAATCCCTGCTTGCGGGCATGTATACCGAGGGGCGGGGGGTGTCGAAGGACGACGCCGAGACGGTCAAATGGCTGCTGAAGGCCGCCGAACAGGGCAGCGCCACCGCCCAGCGGCTGATGGCCTTCCGTTATATGGAAGGCCGGGGGGTGCCGCGTGACGAGGAGCGGTCGGCGGAGTGGTTCTTCCGCGCCGCCGGACACGGCGACGCCGAGGCCCAGTTCAACCTGGGGCAGATCCATGCCGAGGGCCGGGGCGTCCCACGCGACCCGGTGCAGGCGTACCTGTGGTTCAGTCTGGCCGCCGGGAACGGAGCGGATGCGCAGGCGGGGCGCCTGGCGGTCGAGGCCCGCAACAAACTGGCCCCCCGCATGACCCCGGCGCAGATCGCCCAGGCGAAACGGCTGGTTCGCGAGTGGAAGCCGGAAAAAGACCACTGACAACCGGGCCCCGCCGGGGGGCCGGGGAGGGGCGGGAGCCCTACGCGGCGGGCACCAGCCGCGCCAGTTCGTCGAGGATCACCGGCATGTGCGCCCCCAGCCGGTGGTCGCCGCCGGGAATCTCTACCAGACGGCATTGGTCCGGCCCGATCTGCTGATGCAGGCTGCGGCCGGTGGCGATGGGCACCGATTCGTCCTCGCTGCCGTGCACGATGGTCACCGGGCAGGGGAGGATCAGCCGACCTTTGGGCGTCTCCATCATTATGGCGTCTAGCAGAAAGCCCTGGGTCAGGCGGTAGCGGGTACCGGGGCGGTAGCGGTCGTCCATCTCCAAAAACCCCTCGGCCTTGAACTGCCGCGCCAGCTCCGGCGGCATGGTGGCCATGCGGCGCGAAAAAAAATCCGTGGGCGGCGCGATCAGCAGCAGGGCCACCGGGTCGATAAGGCCGGTGCGGGCGCTCTCCAGCGCCATCCAGCCGCCCATGCTGGAGCCCACTACCAGCAGCGGCTGGCCCGCGCCGCGCACCGCCTGAATGGCGGCGGCGTTGTCGGCCATGCCGCGGGAGACGCGGTAGTCCTCAAAATCGCCGTCGGAGTCGCCGTGGCCGATGTGGTCGTAACGCAGGCAGGCGTGGCCGTTTTCCGCCGCCCAGGCGGCAATCGCCCGTGCCTTGTCGCCGTAGTGCACCGAACGGAAACCGGACATGAAAACGATGAGCATGCCGCCGCCGGGCAGAAAGCGGCCGCGCAGGGTCAGTCCGTCGTCCCGCCGCAGGCTGAAATCCACCTCGCGGGGGGAGAGGGGGGCGCGCGGGTTGGTTGCGGGCGATCCGGCGGGCGGCCCGGATGGTGTCGGACTGGATGGTGTCGGCCTAGATGGTGTCATCAATGAGCGACTCCAGATGGGTGAGCAGCAGCACCACGCGCATCGGTTCGGCGTCCGGGGTTTCAGCCAGATGGGCGGCCAGTTCCGCCACCATGTTCCAGCGCGGGTGACGGTGCCAGATGTCCGCCCCCACTGCTGTAAGATTACGCCCTTTTCCGGCTTTTCGCCGCAGCGCCGGAAGCCGGTTGCCCGAGGTCTGGTCGCCCAGCAGCCGGTCGATGGCGTGGCTGCGCATGCGCACCAGCCGCGCCAGCCACGCCCGCCGCAGCAGATAGGGCTCGCCCTCGCCCCAGGCCGGAGAGCGCAGGTGGTTTTCGCAGGTGAGGAGGGGGAGCAGGTCGAACACCGCGCGCCCGGCGGCCAGCGCCCGCGACAGGGGGACCGCCCGGCTGGCGGTGGATTGCAGTGCGGCGCCGGAGCGCGCCAGCACCGGCATGGCGGCCATGCGGGTGCGCCATTCCGGGGGCAGTGCCAGGGTCTGGGGCAGCGGTTCGAAGTGGCCGCCGACGGGGGCTTTTTCCAGCAGGCGGGCGAAGCGCGTGAACTGACCGCGTTTGTGCGCCAGCCAGGCATGGTCGATCTCGTCCGCCTGATGCAGCCGCAGCAGCTCCTCGGCAAAGTGCTGCAAGTGGCCTTGCAGGGCCACCTCCAGGGTGAGGGAGGTCTCCAGATCGGCAACGCGGCGGATGGCCGCGCGCAGGGGGGCGGCGTCCAGCAGGTGGTCGGCGGCCAGCAGCGCCTGGGCGATGGCGGCCACCGCGGCCCCTTCCACCAGGTCTTCCAGATGGCTCACCGCAAGCATGCCGCAGCGGTCGGTGAGGGCGGTGGCGGCCATGGTGTGGACGATGCCCGCACGCAACGGATGGGTGGCCACGGCCCGGGGGAAGCGGCGCAGGATGAGGGGTGGAAAATAGCCGTTGAGGAGCGCCTCGGCAAAGGGCGAACGATCGGCGAACCCGGCGTCCGCCAGACGCGCGGTGAGGCGGTTCTTCTCGTGCCCCAGCAGCACCGCCAGTTGCGGGCTTAAGGCAAGGGTGTCCTCGGCACCGGGTTCGGTGCCGGGGTTGGTGTCGGGGTCCAGTTCCCCCGCCAGCACCAGCCGGTTGCGCAGGCGCCGCAGGCGCGGCGGGAACGCACCGATCTCCTGGCGCGCCAGACTGATGGCGCGGGACTGGCTGCGGTTGTGGGTCAGGCACTGCGCGGCCACCTGATCCCCCACGCCGGCCAGCAGCCGGTCGCGGGCCTTGCCCCTGGGGGCGCCGGAGGCGTGGGTCAGCAGGATCTTCAGATTGACCTCGTGGTCCGACATGTCCACGCCGCCGGAGTTGTCGATGGCGTCGGTGTTGATGCGGCCGCCGCCGCGGGCGTATTCGATGCGCGCCCGCTGGGTGAAGCCCAGGTTGCCGCCCTCCCCCACCACCTTGCAGCGCAGGTCGGCGGCGTTCACCCGCACCGGGTTGTTGGCCGGGTCCCGCGCCTCTTCGTCGCGTTCGGTGGTGGCCTTGACGTAGGTGCCGATGCCGCCGTTGTAGAGCAGGTCCACGGGGGCCTTGAGGATGGCGCGGATCAGTTCTTCGCCGCTCATCGGGCCGGGGTCCACGCCGAGGGCGGCGGCGGCTTGCGGGGAAACGGCAATACGCTTGGCGCTGCGGTCGAACACGCCGCCGCCGGGGCTGATGCGCTCCGGGTTGTACTGGTCCCAGCCGCCCGGATTGCGGAACAGGCGGCTGCGTTCGCGGAAGGCGGCCCTGGCGTCGGGGTCGGGGTCGAGGAAGACGTGGGCGTGGTTGAAGGCGGCGATCAGGCGCAGGGTGCGGCTTTGCAGCATGCCGTTGCCGAACACGTCGCCGCCCATGTCGCCGATGCCGGCCACGGTCACCGGGTCTTTGTCCGGGTCCAGCCCCAGGTGGGCGAAGTGGTGGCGCACGCACACCCACGCGCCGCGCGCGGTGATGCCGTACACCTTGTGGTCGTAACCGTGGCTGCCGCCGCTGGCGAAGGCGTCGTCAAGCCAGAAACCGGCGGCGGCGGATTCGGCGTTGGCGAGGTCGGAAAAGCTTGCCGTGCCCTTGTCGGCGGCCACTACCAGATAGGGGTCGTGGGCGTCCTGTTCCGCCACGCGCACCCCGGCGGGGGGGACGATCTCTGCCCCGACGCGGTTGTCGGTCACCGTCAGCAGGGCGTTCACGAAGGCGCTGTACTGGGCGCGGGTGAAGGCCGCGCCGCTGCCGTTTTTGAGGACAAAGCCGCCCTTGGCCCCGGCGGGCACGATGATGCTGTTCTTCAACTGCTGGGTGGCCATCAGTTCCAGCACCTCGGTGCGGAAATCACCGGGGCGGTCGGACAGGCGCAGTCCGCCACGGGCCACGGGCCCCATGCGCAGATGCACCCCTTCCACATGGCGGCCGTGGACGAAAATCTCGCGCCACGGCAGGGGCCGGGGGGCAAAGGACAGCAGGGAGGGGTCGATCTTGACGGCCAGGGGGGCGCCCGACGGGCGGGTGAAGGCGTTGGTGCGCAGGGACGCCGTCACCAGTTCCGCCAGATGGCGGAACCAGCGGTCGTCGGTAAGGTTGCGCACTTCCGCCAGGGCGGCGTCGAAGTCCTTTCTGGCCCTGGCCGACGGGTCGATGCGGGCGGCGGCGGAGGGGGACAGCGGGGTTTCCGGAAGCGTCAGGGGCGGGGGCGCGTGGCGCGCGGCGAACATGGCATAGAGGGCCGCCGTCACCCGTGGCCAGGCGTTCAGGGTGCGGGTGAGGGCGCCGGGTCCGGCGTCCGCCACCAGTTGCACCAGATGGTTGCGCAGGGCGGTGATCACCGCCACGGCGGCGGAGTCCAGCCCGGCTGCCAGCACCAGGGCATTGGCCGGGTCGTTGTCGGCCAGGTCGGAGAGCACCGCCTCCAGGGCCAGGCGCAGGCGCGGCAGGGCCTCGGTGTGCAGGGGGCGGGCGTAGCCGCAGGTCAGGGTGGTCAGGTGTGCCGGCGGGGTGGAGGGGAACTCCACCACCACTTCCTTGAGGGCGGTCAGGCCAAAATTCTGCACCACCGCCACCAACTCTCCCAGGGGCACGGGCAGGGCGGTGAAGATGTGCATCTCCACACCGTCCCCGGTGGTCTCCAGACGCACCTGCGGCCGCCCGCTGGCGCCCACCCGTCGGGCCAGCGCCAGGTTGGGCACGAAGGTCTGGGCGGGGAACAGATCGGTATACAGGTGCGGCAGCGCCGCCAGGGTTTCCATGGCTTGCCGCAGTTCCGCGCCGCTGAGCATGGCCTTGACCGAGGAGCGTGCGCGGTCGCGCCAGGTGATGGTGCATTCCTGAATCTGGTGGTGCAGGTTCTCCAGCCGCTCGGCGGAGATCGCCCCCCCTTCCGGCGGCAGGGCGCTGACGAACAACAGCATGTGGGGGCCCACCGCCGCCGTGTAGTGGTGCAGCGGAGTCATGCCGGAGGCCGCCACCGCCCCCAGCACCCCCTGTTCCACGCGCCGTCCATAGCGGGAGGCTTCCACCACGGTGAGGATCAGGCGTACCGTGCCGGGGTGGGGCGCCCATTCGAACACCAGGGCGCGTTCCGGGTTGCCGGCCTCGCAGATGGTGACCATGGTCGCCAGCAACCGGGCTTCCGGCACCGACAGCAGCACCGGCTTGGGGAGGCGGTCGAACAGGGTGCGCACCTCCCGCGACAGATAGGCCGAGCGCGCCAGCGCGGGGGCGCGGCGCATGCGCTCCCACAGCCGCCCCAGCAGGGGCGCCTGACTGGCGTTGGTGTGGCGTGCCGAGCGCGAAAAATGGCCAAGAAATACGGCGCTTTCCAGATTGCCGTCGTGGCCCTGCCAGGTGGCCCGCACCACCTCCAGATGGGCGGCACCATAAAGCAGGCGCTGGCCGTGGGGCAGGTAGAGCCACTCCAGGCCGGGGGCGGCGGGGGGGGAGGCCTCTGCCAGCGCGGCCAGGTCGTCGGTCAGGCCGGGGGCCACCCGGCGCATGGTGGCGCGGTTGCCGAGGATGCCCAGCCGTCGGCCGTCGGCCTGGGCTCCAAACAGGATGTAACGCGCGTCACGCATCCACCCCAGCAGGGCGGCGGCGTCCGGGTGGGACAGGCGCAGCCCCTGGGCGGCTTCGGCCAGGGTGTGCGACATGGCCGCGAAATCGCGTACCGACAGGTGTACCGCGTGGGTGATCGCCACCAGGTCGCGGTGCAGTGCGGCGCCGTCCGGCACCAGGGTGGCGGATATCTGAAGCGCCACCAGCATCTCGCTGGCGTGGCTGCCCGCCTGCGGGGAACAGACGGTGGCGGGCTGGCCGCTGTCGCCGCGTGTGCAGCACAGCACCACGGTGTGACGCCCCAGCAGGGAGATACCGTTCTCGGCCAGATAGACCTTGATGCCGTCGAGGAAAAACGCCTGATCGGGGCAGCGCACCACCAGCAGGTGACGGTGCAGGTCGCCGTGGGTGATGGTGCGGAAGGAGACGCTGACGGCCTCGCTGGCGCCCCGTTCCAGCAGGTCGATGGCGTCCTCCAGCAGGGGCTGGCGGACCGCCGCCGGAATCGGTCCGGACGGCCCGCGCTCGGCCTCCGCCAGCAAAGCGCCAAGGGGCTGGGTGAGGGTTTGCCGGGGGGCGGTGGCTGCGGCCTTGCCGGAGGTGCGGGGCTGGCGGCCCTTGCGGGGCGGCTTTTTTGTGGAATCTTTCATACCCTCCGTCCGTGGAACGGGTCGCGTTGCGTGCGGCTCTATGGCCCGGCTTCCGGCCTTCCCCCCTTTTCGGGCGCGGATGCCCTGATCATAACAGCAAGGGGGCGCGGGCGGCGGGGTGAGGGCGATCCGGCGCGTACCCTGCCTGCGCCGCATCGTCGGCCAGGAGCAGGCCGACCCTTTATCCGTCGAGGGGCGGCGCGGCGGGCGGACTGTGTTAACCTGACAGCCTCAGCATCGCCTGTGTGTGGGGCCCATTGGACGTAGCGCGCCTGACATCGTTGGCCTCCCGCCTGCATCAGGGTGGAGGGCGATTGTTCCTGGCCACGGGGGTGGCGGCGGCGTGGTTCGCCTGCCTGCACGCCTGGCTCAGGATGGTCCCGATCGCGGCCCAGAACAGCGACGTGACCGGCAGCTACCTGCCCGCGGCCCGCGCTTTCCGGGAGGCGGGCTTTGCCATGATGGCCCACTGGAAATCCCTGGAGATTTCCCCCTTTTCCTACGTGTACCTGTCGCTGTTCCTGGACCACCCGGAATTTGCCCAGTACCTGCATTGCGCGTTTTTCGGGCTGTGTGTCTGGCTTTTTTACCGCATCGGAGAACGCATCCACTCCCCCGCCGCCGGGGCGGTGGCAGCGTGGCTGCTGGCCAGCCAGCCATCCCTTGGCAGCCTGTTTTCCACCCTGCTGTCGGAGCCGCTGTTCTTTACCCTGCTCAGCGTGTCGCTGTGGGCGACGGTGGAGGTTGTGGCGGGAGGGCGGCGGCGTTTGATTGCCGTGGCCGGGGTGGCCTTCGGTCTGGGGCTGATTACCCGCGGGGTGTTCATTTACGGCTTTTACGCCGCGTTGTTGCTGCTGCCGCTGCTGGCCCGGGGGGCGCGGGGCATGTCGCGCAGACTCCCGGAAAAATTCCCGGTCGAACGGACGCTGGGGTGTTCCCGCAACTTGCTGGAACTATGGCGCATCTGCCTGTTCGCCCTGCCGTTTCCCCTGGTGGTGCTGGTCAAAAACCTGATTCTGTTCGGTTTTTTCGGCCTGTATTCGGGGGCCGGCGCCCAGCTCTACTACGGCAGCCACCCGCTGACCGGCGGCATCGATCCCAACTGGATTCTGGGGCTGTGGATGGATGTGCCGCTGACCTCTTCCCCGTCCTACATTCCGCCCCTGAGCCCACTGGGTGATCTGGTGTACGGCGAAATCGGCCGGGAGATGATCCGCGACCTGGGCCTGCTGCCGTGGCTGGGGATGCTGCTGCACAAGGCACTGGCCTTCGTATTTGCGGTGAACGGGAATATGGGGAGCAACCCGTCAAACCCGCTGCCGTGGGTCGATGTGCGGACCCTGCGCGTGGTGGAGGCGGGGCTGGCGGTGGCCGGGCTGTGGGCGGTCCGCAGCCGCCGCGCCGTGGCGCTGTTCGCGCTGGGCGCGGTGTATGTGGTGGCGGTTCACGCCCCGGCGCTGCTGGTGTACCGCTACTCCGTGCTGCTGGTGTTTTTTCTGATCCCCCTGAGCGCTGCGGGCGCGGTGTGGACGGCCACCCGGCTGGCGGCATCCAGCACGCGCCAACGGACCGTCGCGTGGGGGGTGTGCCTGACCGTGGCCCTTGGCGTTGCGGCCGGAAAATGGCATTACGCCCACGCCCTGAATACCCCCATCCACGTCTCCCGCGGACACCTCCGGGAGGCGGCGGTGGTCCCCCCCGAGACGCTGCGCGCCCTGTCCGGCGAGCGCTGGAGGGCTGTCTCCACGGTCCCCGGCGCTGCCGCGGTGTCGGCCACCTATTTCGCGGCCGATGCCCGGCCGGTGCTGCTGGTGCCCATCACCGGCGCCGAACTGTCCGGCCTCCTGCTGCAGGGGCGGGTGCTGGCCGTCACCTCCATCCGCATGGCGATTGCCGCTCCGCATGGCGCGGACTGCCGCAGCGCGACCCTGTCCTTCCGGCCTGCGGGCAGTGACACCGGGTGGTCCCCCGGACAACGCTTCCGCATTCGCGCCGACGGCAGGGAGCGCTGGTATCACGTGGGCAGTTATCCGTTAAAGCTGGCGCGCGCCGGGCTGTTTCGGTTGACCTTCGATTGTCCGGCTGGTACCCGGGTGACGCCGGGCGATTTCCGCGTGCTGGAGGATTTTACCGCCGCGACGTACGGTCGCCGCGTGCTCCAGCGGCTGGAGGCGGAGGGGAAACTGCAGGCGATGATGGTGACCGGTGAGCCTCTGTTGCGCGTTCCGCCGCCGCTCTTCCGGTCGGCCCCGTTCCCCCCGGCCCGGACGGAGAACCGGCCCGCCGCCCGTCAGTGAGGGGCGCGGCGCGGGCGGATGTGAAAGGCCAGCCGCGCCACCTCGGGAAACTGCTTCACATAGTGCAGGTGCATGCCCTCGGTCACCGACTTGGGCAGTTCTTCCACGTCGTTGCGGTTGGCGGCGGGCAGGATCACCTCGGTGATGCCCACGCGCTTGGCCGCCAGCAGCTTTTCGCGCACTCCGCCGATGGCCAGCACCTCGCCGGTGAGGGTCATCTCGCCGGTCATGGCCAGGGGCAGGGGCGGGCGGTTCAGGGCCAGGGACAGCAGGGCCGTGCCCATGGCGATGCCGGCGCTGGGGCCGTCCTTGGGCACCGCCCCCTCCGGCACATGCAGGTGGATGAAGCGCGAGTTGAACCAGTCGGGGTTGGCACCGAAGGTCGCCAGATGCGCCGACAGGTACGACAGGGCCAGTTCCGCCGACTCCTGCATCACCTTGCCCAGTTGCCCGGTGAGTTTTAAACCGCGTTCGCCGCCGTGCACCACCGCCGCCTCCAGGGTGAGGGTGGTGCCGCCCAGGGCGGTCCAGGCCAGCCCCGTGGACACCCCCACCATCTCGCGGATGGCGGTTTCGCGGAAACGCGGCTTGCCCACCCACTGCTCCAGGTCGCGGGCACCGATGGTGAGCGGGGCCGAGCGGGGGCTTTCCACCAGGTGGCGGGCGGTTTTGCGCAGGATTTTTTTCAGGTACTGCTCCAGTTGCCGAACCCCCGGCTCGCGGGCATAGTCCTCGATCAGGTGCTGGATGGCGGCGTCGGTCAGGCGCACGTCGTCGCGGCCCAGATGGTGGGCCTGAAGCTGGCGGGGCCACAGGTGGCGGCGGGCGATGTCGAACTTTTCCGAGGCCATGTAGCCGGGCAGGTGGATGATCTCGGCGCGGTCCAGCAGGGGCGGCGGCACCGTGTCCGGCACGTTGGCGGTAAGCAGGAACAGCACCCGCGACAGGTCGAAGCGCACGTCCAGGTAGTGGTCCAGAAAATCCACGTTCTGCTCCGGGTCGAGCACCTCCAGCAGGGCGCTGGCGGGGTCGCCACGGAAATCGGCGCCGATCTTGTCCACCTCGTCGATCATGATGACCGGGTTGGCGAACTTCACCAGCTTGAGGGCCTGGATGATCTTGCCGGGCATGGCGCCGATATAGGTGCGGCGGTGGCCCTTGATCTCGGCCTCGTCGCGCATGCCGCCCACCGAAAAGCGGTAGAACGGCCGCCCCACGGCACTGGCGATGGCCTTGCCGACGCTGGTCTTGCCGACGCCGGGCGGCCCCAGAAACAGGATGATGGAGCCCCCCACCTCCTTCTTGCGGGAACCCACGGCGATGAACTCGAGGATGCGGTCCTTGACGTCCTCCAGACCGGCGTGGTCGCGGTCCAGCTCGCGCCGGGCGCGCTTCAGGTTGTAGCGGTCGCGGTGAAACTTGCCCCACGGCAGGGCGGTGAGCCAGTCCAGATAGCCGCGCACCACGCCGAATTCGGGGGAACTGGTCTCCAGCATCGAAAGTTTTTCCAGCTCTTCCTCAAAGCGTTCCCTGGCCTCGCGGCTGAAGCGCAATTTTTTGGCCCGTTCGGCGAAATGCTTCAACTGCTGGGTGCGGTCGTCGTCCTCCATGCCCAGCTCGCGCTGGATTTCGGTCAACTGCTGGTGCAGGAAGAACCTTCTCTCCTGATCGCTGACCTTTTCCTCGATGTTCTTGCGGATGCGGGTCTGGAGTTTCGACACGTCCACCTCGCGGCGGATCAGGGTCAGCACCAGCTTGAGGCGGTCGAAAATCGGGAAGGCCTCCAGCACCGCCTGCAACTCATCGCGGTCGGCGCTGGTGAGGCTGGCGGCAAAGTCGGCCAGGCGCGACGGCTCGCTGGGGCCAAAGCGCGACAGGAACAGTTTCAACTCTTCCTCGTGCAGCGGATTGTGCTTGAGCAGTTCCTTGATGGTGTTGAGAATGGCCACCGTATAGGCGCGCAGTTCCAGGTTGTCGCGGTATTCGGTTTCGTGGTGGTAGCGCACGCGGGCGCGCAGGGGCAAATCCTCGGTCAGGAAATGCTCCACATGGAAGCGCTCCAGACATTCCACCACCAGATGCAGGCCGTGGCCGGGGACTTCGGCCATTTTGTGGACCCTGGCCACCACTCCCACGGCGTGCAGGTTGGAAGGCACAAAATCGCCCTCCTCGTCCCGCGCCAGCACCAGCCCCACGTAATTCAGGGTGTTTTCCCCCATGTCGCGCAGCACGGATTTGATCCTGGGGTGTTCGTAGACCAGTGGCACCACCAGTCCGGGGAACATGGGGCGGCTGGTGAGGGGCAGGATGAGCAGGGTGTCGGGCAGTGTGTAGCGGGCCAGCACCATGGCCTTGCCGGAACCGGCCCCGGACCCGTTGTCGTCGTTGTCGTCGTTGTCGCCGGAATCCGCCTCTCCGCGCCCGAGCAGTTCCGGGCGGTGGAGGGTGTTGTCGTTGCCGGAGTCGCCGTCGACGGGGTGGCCAAGGCGGCGAAGGGCGTCATGAAGGGCGTCGTCGATGTGGCTCATGCTGGATGACTCCTCCGGGCGACAGGGGGAGTCTCCACTTCCCCCGCCCCCTGTGTCCCCCCCCGCGCCGAAAAGGCATTGTCCGTGCGGACCACACCTCCATTGTGCCAGATATCCGACCGCTGCGGGAGTTCGGGTAGAAGTGGTTTGCCGACGGCCGCCGATCCGGGCTATGGTGGGCCGCCGGAACGGGGCCGTGAGATGGGCAGGAGCCGAGGGAAAGGAGTCCGGGGTGAAGCTGCGGAGACGATGCCACTGGTGGCTGGCGGCCTTGCTGCTGTGGGGGGGGACCCCTGTTTGGGCGCAGGAGGCGGGCACGGCCCCTTCGGCCACCGATGCCACCCCGGCGGAGACGGCCGCCCCGGCATCCGCCACCCTGGCCCATCTGCTCGCCCTGCCGGAGGAGGTGCCGGAAATCGCCCCCATGGAGCGACCGTTCTCCCCGCATCTGCTGAATTACCTTCAGTATTCCTCGGGGGACGTGCAGTTTCAGTTTTCGGTGAAATACAAGATGTGGTCGTGGTCCGAAAGCGCCCCCGCCTCCGGGGCGTTTTTCACCTACACGCAGCGCTCGTACTGGGGGTTTTCCCTGCCGTCGCGACCGTTTCTGGAAAGTGACTACAATCCGGGGTTTCTCTTCTGCAACAACCGGGGGCGCGACACCGGGGGCATCAGCGGCATCTGGCGCAGGCCGTTGTTTTTGGGGGGGTGGGAGCATGAGTCCAACGGCATGTCCGGCCCCACCTCCCGCAGTTGGCACCGCTGGTTCGGGCAGGCGCGGCTGCTGGCGTGGCACGGAGAGGACGAATCGGGCGGCGGTTTTGAACGCTCGTGCAGCCCCACGGAACGTTCCCACAAGGGGCAGGAAGTCTCCCTGTGGCTGAAGGGGTGGCACGCCTACAGCGACGCCCAGAACCCGGACATTCAGGATTTTTACGGCAACGGCGAGGTGCTTTTGCACGTCTCGGGCCGCCATGAGTTCATCAACGCGGCCTGGCGGCATGGCGAGAGCGGCGGGCGCCAGTCGCTGCGGGTGGATGCCTCGTGGCACCTGGTCAGAACCCTGGAGCGGCTGCGGCTGGACCGTGTGCTGAAGACCTTCAGCCCGCTGGTCGGCGTGTCCCGCCGGGAGTTTGACCCCGCGTGGGAGGTGCGGAGGAACCGCAACAACGTGTACCTGAACGTGCAGTACTGGATCGGCTACGGCGAATGGCTGGGGACGTACAACCAGAAGTCCCAGGGGGTGAGCGTGGGGCTGGTGTTTCCGAATTGAATTTGCCGCATGGGGGGCTGTACAAAGGCAGGGCATTGTGACGCCCCGCGCCGACGTGGTACAAAATGGTCACGGGGTAGGGGACACACGGATGGGGAGAACATCATGAAAAAACTTGTCAGGGCGGGGCTGATGGCGGTGCTTCTGTGCGTGGCTCCGACCACCCCGGCGCTGGCCGGGCCGCTGGAGGACGATGCAAGCGGCGACTACGCCACCGCCCTGCGGCTGCTCAAGCCCTTGGCTGAACAGGGCCTTGCCGACGCCCAGTTCAACCTCGGGGTCATGTACGCCACCGGTCGGGGCGTGCCGCAGGATGACGTGCGGGCGCACATGTGGTACAACCTCGCCGCTGCTGGCTTTCCGGCGGCGGAGGCGGAACCGCGCAATGTGGTTGTCGCAGTTCGCGATGCCGTGGCCGCCAAAATGACCCCGGCGCAGATTGCCGAGGCGCAAAGGCTGGCACGGGAGTGGAAGCCGAAAAAAGACGGTCAATAATCGCCCCGCGCCGCCCGCTTTTGTCCGATCCCTCCCCCCCATCACCCCCCGGTGTTTTTTGCGGGGGTGGGTTGCGCTATGCTTGCCCCCGGTTTTGGGGCGGGGAATCGGGAAGTTTGAAACCGGAACGGGCGCGTGTGCGCCGGATTGGGGAGATGTATGCAACAAACCTTGTCCGCCCTCAACCAGCGTCTGGCGCGCCGCATGGGGGTGCTCCGCACCTGGTTCGCCGGTGGCCCCGAGCGGCCATTTCTGGTGCTGCTGTGCGCCGCCCTGCTGGGCATGCTGGTGTTCGCCCCGCTGGAAGCGCCGCTGCGCCATTACGCCACCTCGGGCAGCTATCAGGACGTGGCCGATCTTTTGGGCAGCTTCGGCATCAAGGCCTTCTGGCAGGAGCGCGGGGCAATTTACCCCCTGATTCTGGCCTTGAGCGGCGCTCTGGGCATGGCCCACTACGCAGCCGTGGGGCTGTTCAATCTGGCCGGAATCGGCGTGCTGGCGTGGCGTCTGGCCGCCCACGGCATGGGAAAACTGGCCCTGTACAC
>Ga0224495_10000226_pt1 | contig 45816 bp, 42 predicted proteins | sample SF_Jul11_sed_USG_FD_168128 | JGI IMG/M metagenome (GOLD analysis project Ga0224495, IMG submission 168128) | Sediment microbial communities from San Francisco Bay, California, United States - SF_Jul11_sed_USGS_4_1 | ecosystem: Environmental > Aquatic > Marine > Sediment | place: USA: California...
GTGCTGCATGCGCTGGCGGGCAAGCCGCTGGGGCAGCATGTCCTCGAACGCGCGGCCGAGTTGCAGCCGCAACAGGTCTGCGTGGTCTACGGCCACGGCGGCGAAGCCGTGCCACAGGCGATGCAGCAATGCGCGGAGAAGTTCGCGGTCCCCCCGAAATTCGTCATTCAGGAGCCACAGCTCGGTACCGGACATGCGGTCCAGCAGGCGATCCCCTTTCTTGCCGGTGGTGGCAACACGCTGGTGCTGTATGGCGATGTACCACTCATCCAGCACAGCACGTTGCACCAGATGCAGCAGGCCGGCAGCGGCCTGGTGTTGCTGACGGTCGATGTCGCCAGCCCGACTGGCTACGGACGCATCGTACGCAACGACCAGGGCGACGTGCTGAGTATCGTCGAGGAAAAGGATGCGACCCCCGAACAGCGCATGATCCGGGAGATCAACACCGGCATCCTGCTGGCACCGACCGGCCTGCTGTGCAGCTGGCTGGAGAAGTTGCAGAACAATAATTCGCAGGGTGAATACTACCTCACCGATGTCGTCGCGATGGCGGTGCAGCAGGGCGTGGCGGTGCATACGGTGCAGCCGCCGCATGAATGGGAAATCCAGGGCATCAACAACAAGGCGCAGCTGGCGACGCTGGAGCGCACCTGGCAGCAGGTCGAGGCAGGGCGGCTGCTGGCACAGGGCGTGACGCTGGCCGATCCGGCGCGCATCGATATACGCGGCAAGCTCGTCTGCGGACGCGATGTCGAGATCGATGTCGGCTGCATCTTCGAGGGCGACGTGTCACTGGGAGACAACACAAGAGTAGGCGCTTACAGTGTCATCCGCGATTCTGCCATCGAGGCAGGTACGACCATCGCACCCTATAGCCACATCGAGAACAGCAAAGTGGGTGCGGACTGCCGCATCGGCCCCTATGCACGCCTGCGCCCCGGCACGAAGCTCCACAACGAGGTGCATATCGGCAATTTTGTCGAGGTGAAGAACAGCGAGATCGCGGCGAACAGCAAGGCGAACCATCTCAGTTACATCGGTGACAGCACGATCGGCAGCCGCGTAAACGTCGGCGCGGGCACGATCACCTGCAACTACGACGGCGCGAACAAGCACCGCACGGTCATCGAGGACGATGTGTTCATCGGCTCGGACACGCAACTGGTCGCGCCGGTGACGGTGGGCAAGGGTGCGACGATCGGCGCCGGCTCGACGATCACGCGCAACACACCACAGGACGAGCTGACGCTGTCGCGCAGCAAACAGGTGACGATCAGCGGCTGGAAGCGACCGGTAAAGAAAAAGTAAATTATTGCGATTGATTTATTGTTGTCATTCCCGCCTGCGCGGTAGTGATGGCACTTAAGGAGCTAATAAATGTGCGGAATCGTATGCGCGGTAGCGCAGCGCAATGTCGTGCCGATCATGCTGGAAGGGCTGAAACGCCTGGAATACCGCGGCTATGACTCGGCCGGGCTGGTGGTCGTGCATGAGGGCGCGCTGGTGCGTGTGCGCAGCGCCGGCAGGGTCGCCGAGCTCACCGAAAAAAGCGCCGCGACACACGGACTGGTCGGCATCGCCCACACACGCTGGGCGACGCACGGCGTGCCCAGCGAGCGTAACGCACATCCTCACATCAGCAAGGACCATATCGCGGTGGTGCATAACGGCATCATCGAAAACTACGAGGTGCTGCGCGCCCAGCTGTCGGCTGCGGGGTATGAGTTCACCTCGGACACCGATACCGAGGTGATCGCGCACCTGATCCACAGCCACTACGCGCGCGGCAATTCCCTGCTGGTTGCCACGCAGGCAGCCATCGCGGAGCTGGTGGGCGCCTACGCCATCGGCGTGATCGCGTCGGACAACCCCGACCAGCTGATCTGCGCGCGGCGCGGCAGCCCGTTGCTGCTGGGCGTAGGCAAGAAAGAATACTTTGCCGCCTCGGATGTGTCCGCGCTGCTGCATGTGACGCGCAAGGTGGTGTATCTCGAAGAGGGCGATGTCGCCGAGCTGGGGAAACGCGGTTGCCGGGTCTTCGACGCAACCGGCAAGCTGGCGAAGCGCGCGGTGGCGATCAGCGAGCTGAGTAACGAAAGCATGCTGCTTGGCGAATACAACCACTACATGCAGAAGGAGATCCACGAGCAGCCCCAGGCCCTGGCAAACACGCTGGAATCGGTGTGCAACAGCCAATCGCTGGTGCCGGGCATCTTCGGCGCGGAGGCGGGCAAGATCTTCAAGGCCACCGACAGCATTCTGATCCTGGCATGCGGCACCAGTTACCATGCCGGCCTCGTCGCGCGCTTCTGGCTGGAAGAGATTGCGAAGATCCCGTGCAGTGTCGAAATCGCCAGCGAATACCGCTATCGCGCCAGCGTTCCCAATCCCGATGCCCTGGTGGTGGTGATCTCGCAGTCGGGCGAAACCGCCGACACCATCGCCGCGCTGAACCATGCGAAGAGCCTCGGTCACAACCATACGCTGGCGATCTGCAACGTGCCGGAAAGCGCGCTGGTCAGGCTGTGCAAGCTGCGCATCCTGACGCGCGCCGGCCCGGAGATCGGCGTGGCCTCGACCAAGGCGTTCACCACGCAGCTCGCCGCGCTGTTTTTACTGACGCTGGTGCTATCCAAGCAGCGCGGCCATTTGTCCGCGCAGCAGGAGCAGCAATTCCTTCATGAGCTGCGCCATTTGCCCAGCGCGGTGCAGAAGGTGCTGGATCTGGAACCGAAGATCGCCAAGCTCTCGAAGAAATTCGCGAAGCGGCATCACGCCCTGTTCCTGGGGCGCGGCCTGCATTACCCGATCGCCCTGGAAGGCGCGCTCAAGCTCAAGGAGATCTCCTACATCCATGCCGAGGCCTACCCCGCCGGCGAACTGAAGCACGGCCCGCTGGCCCTGGTGGATAAATACATGCCCGTGGTCTCGGTCGCGCCGAACGACGCGCTGCTGGAGAAGCTCAAATCCAACCTGCATGAAGTGCGTGCCCGCGGCGGCGAGCTTTACGTGTTCGCCGATGCCGATACGCACATCCACGAGGAAGACGGCGTGCACATCATGCCGATGCCCGAGCATGCGGGCTACCTGAGCCCCATCCTGCACACGATCCCGCTGCAGTTGCTGGCCTATTACGTCGCTCTGCACAAGGGAACGGATGTTGACAAGCCGCGCAATCTTGCCAAGTCGGTCACGGTGGAGTGACCGGGTTGTCGCGCTGCTTTCGGCGAAGGCTCATGTGAGCGAAGCGAACGTTAAGGGCAATGCCCGGCCGGAGCCACAAGCCGCGCAATCTTGCCAAGTCGGTTACGGTGGAGTGACCGGGTTGGCGCGCTGCTTTCGGCGAAGGCTTACGTGAGCGAAGCGAACGTTAAGGGCAATGCCCGGCCGGAGCCACAAGCCGCGCAATCTTGCCAAGTCGGTTACGGTGGAGTGACCGGGTTTTATGACTTAATGCGGGACCGCATAGTAGAAGCTGTAGATCTCCCAAGCGAAGAGCGCTATCAGCATCAGACTGACCAGGGTCAGTAAGTTGTTGAAGCGTTTTTGCTGCTCGAGCATGTTGCGCAGCGTTTCGTCGCTGCTGTTGCCGGTGTCGTTGGTCAGGTAGCGATGCAGCAGGCGCGGCAGTTGCGGCATCAGGGTGGCGTAGTTGGGCGCTTCGACGCGCAGCGTCTTGACGAAACCGCGCCAGCCCACCTGTTCGGCCATCCAGCGTTCCAGCCACGGCTTGGCGGTCTTCCACAGATCCAGTTCGGGGTCGAGTTGCAGGCCCAGCCCTTCGACATTGAGTAGCGTCTTCTGCAGCAACACCAGCTGCGGCTGGACCTCGATACCGAAGCGTCGCGATGTCTGGAACAGGCGCAGCAGCACCCTGCCGAATGAAACTTCACGCAGCGGTTTGTCGAAGATCGGTTCGCACACCGCGCGGATCGCCGATTCCAGTTCGTCCACGCGGGTCTCTGCGGGTGCCCAGCCGCATTCGATGTGGACCTCGGCGACGCGCTTGTAGTCGCGGCGGAAGAAAGCGATGAAATTCTGCGCCAGGTAGTGTTTGTCGGTATCGGTCAGCGAGCCCATGATGCCGAAGTCCAGCGCGATATACTGGCCGTTCGCCGCGACCTGCACATTGCCGGGGTGCATGTCGGCATGGAAATAGCCGTCGCGGAACACCTGCGTATAGAAGATCTCCACACCGTGTTCGGCCAGCTTGGGGATGTCGATGTTTGCCGCACGCAGCCCGTCCACCTGGCTGACCGGAAAACCGTACATGCGCTCCATCACCATCACGTCCGGGGTGCAAAAATCCCAGTACATCTCGGGCACCAGCAGCAGGTTCGAATTGGCAAAGTTCCGCTTGAGCTGGCTGGCGTTGGAAGCCTCGCGGGTAAGGTCGAGTTCGTCGTACAGGTGTTTCTCGAACTCTCCCACCACCTCGCGCGGTTTGAGACGGCGTCCGTCCGACCAGAGTTTTTCCACCAGCTCCGCCGCGACCTTGAGCAGGGCGACGTCGTGTGCGATGACGTAACTGATGCCGGGCCGCAGGATCTTGACCGCCGCGTGGCGGCCGTCCGGCAGCACGGCAAAATGCACCTGCGCCACCGATGCGCTGGCTACCGGCGTTTCTTCGAAGCTCTTGAATACTTCGCTCAGCGGCCGGCCATAGGTCTTCTCGAGCACGGCGACCGCCTGGTCTGACGGGAAGGGCGGCACCTGGTCCTGCAGCTTTGCCAGTTCGTCGGCGATGTCGGCAGGCATCAGGTCGCGCCGGGTGGACAGCACCTGCCCGAATTTAACGAAGATCGGCCCGAGGTTCTCCAGCGCAAGGCGCAGCCGCAGGGCGCGAGGCCGCTTGTTGTTGCGCAGGAACAGCAGCATGTTCAGGGGGATGCGCATCCAGCGCACCCGCTCATGGAAGAGCAGGAATTCGTCGAGCCCGAAACGCAGCACGACAAAGACGATCTTGATCAGGCGGAAGATGCGCATGGCTAAAAGCTAAAGACAGTGGCTCTGGCTCTTTCGCAATGCCGCGACGCACAGACGCCTTGGCAAGGCGGGCGATTCATCGTCACTGCGGTTACCTTGGCAGACACGACGGCTCAGTGCAGTGTGATTTGCTGGATCCCGGCCAGCAGCCACACCGATTTGTCGTCGCGAAGGTCCTTTTGCACATGCCATATCTCGTCGAAGCTCTCGGGAGCACCGTCGTTTTCGGCCATTTTTCCGGTGAAGCGCACGCTGGCGATCGCCTGATCACCATCGTTCACCACTTCCAGCAGGTCGGCATGGATCGAGAGCACATCGGTCTTTTGCGGCGTGTCGTCGCGCTCCTGGAGCTGCATCGAGATTTCCGCAAACATCTCCGGCGTGTTGTACTCGCGGATGTCGTTCAGATCCTTGCGGTCATTCGCGGCCTGCAGGCGGATGAAGGTGGTCTTTGCGCTACGCAGGAAGCTTTCTACCGGAAAACCCTGCGGTAACCTGCTCGCCGCCGATGCAGCGCGGTCTGAGACATCCGCTTCTCTGCCGCCGCCCAAAGTGATTTCCCGGCCGGCCTGCGGCTGCGGCGGCACAGGTCCGTCTCCTGCATATTGAAACACGCCTTTCCGCTGCGGCTGGCTGCGGAGTTTTCCGATCAGGAACATCACCAGACCGGCAATCAGCAGCGCCAGCAGGATACCGCCCAATGCGCCGTCAAGGCCCATGCTGGACAGCAGGGCGAACAGGCCGGCGCCCATCGCCAAGCCTGCCAGCGGCCCGAGCCATTTGTTGCCTGCAGTTTGCTGCGCCGGAGTCGCGTTCTGTGCTGGCGCCGCGGCGGGCGCTTTTTGTGTCTGTTGCGGAGAGATCGCCCGCTGCTTTCCAATGCTGCCTCCGCCGCCAAAGCGCCTGGCTTCTGCCGTTGCGGCAAACAGACTCAGTGTGGTCAAGGCAATCGTCAAAAGCGTTAAAAACCTTTTCATGTATTCCTCTTTGGCCGGTTGAACAAAAACGGGTTTGAAGTATAGCACCGCAATCGTGCCGCACCGCTCAAAAACACACAACATTTCCGCACCTCGCACGTCAGAACGGGGAGGCACTTTCGAAGCTCAGGCGATTCCCGCGCAGCGGGTGTGAAAAACCCAGTTTGCTTGCGTGCAACAGCATCCGCCCCGCGAAGCCGCACTTCGATTTACCATACAAGGCATCGCCCAGGATCGGGTGACCGATCGCCGCAAGGTGCACCCGCAATTGGTGGGTACGCCCGGTCACCGGTTCGAGCTCGATGCTGCTGGTATCCGCCAGGGCATCGTACCCCAGCAGGCGATAGCATGTGGTGGCTTGTTTGCCGAGAACGAAGTCCACCTTCTGCCGCGGCCGGTTCGGCCAGTCCGAAAGCATCGGCAGCTCGATCTCGCCCCATGCGTTCCCCACCCGCCCCGTCACGACTGCAACATAACGTTTTTCCACACGGCGCTCGCGGAACATCCGCGACAGCAGCCGCTGCATCTCCGCGCCCCGCGCGAAAACCATCAGGCCGGATGTCGCCATGTCGAGACGGTGCACCACCAGTGCGTCGGGGAAATCCCGCTGGATGCGCGCCGAAAGACATTCCTGCTTGCCCTCTCCCCGTCCTGGTACCGAGAGCAGGCCCGGGGGCTTGTCCGCCACGAGCAGGGTTTCGTCGAAATGGATCAGGCCGGGAAAGCGGTCACTGCTTTTCGTCATCACTGTGTTGAAGGGGTTTGGAGGGTGCGGACCCGGTTTGTTTCTTCTTCTGCCGGTTCTTGCCCGGGTCAGCGAAGCGGAAGCGCCCGAACAGCACGCACCCCTTCATGCCGATGTCGCACGGCAGGTTATTCACACGCAGGCACTTGCCGTCGACTTCGTGCGGGCAGCCCCAGGCACTCATGTCCGCTCACCCTCAAGCACGGCAGGCGCGCCCTGCCTGTCACGCGAAGGGATCCGGTACAGCCAGATCGCGAGTGTCAGGCAGAAGAACGACAGGGCGAGCTGGAGCCAGCCGTCCTTGATGAAGAAGACGATCGAACTGCCGAAGGTCAGGACCATTACCGTGATCGCGAACATCTTGATCCGCCACGGGATGCTGCGGTAGGTACGCCACTCGACGATCAGCGGCCCGAAGGTATGGTGATTCATCAGCCAGTTGTAGAAGCGGCGCGACGAACGGGCAAAGCAGGCGGTTGCCACCAGCAGGAAGGGCGTCGTCGGCAACACCGGCACGAAGATGCCGATGATGCCGATCACCAGGAACAGGATGCCCAGGGCGCCAAAGGCAACCTGCACCCACACGAAGCGGTGCTTGCGCACCTCGTGGCTGTAATCGCGGCGTACGTGTTTCTTTGCCTGTTTCAATCCTTGCCTCTCAACATCCCAAAAAAGCGATCGACCTCCTCGCTTGGCATACGGCGTGAGGCCTCGAACTGCACATGCGCCTCGGGATCCTTTGTGTCGAGGCGGATCCACCACAGCGGACGGACACTGGTAGGCAGCATCGCATAACGCACGTCGCCGAGCAGGGCCGGATCTTCCGGATGCAGGGCCAGATAGCCATCCGAGAAGAAATCGAAGCGCTGGATGTCGCGGTATAACACGGAGGTAGCCGCAAGCACAGGCATGTCACGGGATAGATTGAATACCGGTGCGGTAGTTCCCGGATAAACCTGCCCTGCGCCCAAGCCGATCCGCACCGCGTCGACATGCCAGATGTCGCCGGAGCGGTAGATGGCGCGCCACAGCAGCAGGTTGCCCATCGTCGGCTTGACGGTAAGCTTCGCGGCATCATGCCCGCGTTGTGCGATAGTTGCGCGGATCATGCCTTCGGCGCGCTGGTGCTGAAGCCAGCCGATGGACAGATACACCGCCGCCAGCAGCAGGCCGATACGCGCCGGCAACGTATTGCGCGCACGCCAGCCGAGCAGGATCGCCGCACCCAGAATAAGCGTAAATAAAGGGTCGAAGATCGGGACGATGCTCCAGGCAACGCGTTCACCGGAGAATGGCCACAGCAGGTGCGTGCCGTAGCTGGTGCAGGAATCGAGGAAACCGCTGGTGGCACAGCCCAGCAAGGCATAAATATAGGTGCGCTTGAAGTCGAGCGTAACATGGAATCTTTTGAGTACTGGCCACAGCACCAGTGCGGCCAGTAGCGCCCCGACCGGAATGAAGATAAGCGAATGGGTGAACTGACGGTGATATTCGAGCGTAAGCAGCGGGTCGCTCGATGAACGGATCAGTGCGTCGGCATCGGCCACCAGTGCGGCAAAAAATCCCACTGCCGTTGCGGCGCGGGTTTCCTCTTTTCTGCTGGACGATTGCGCGAGCGTCCCGCCCAGCAGGCCGTGGGTCAGAATATCCATCCTGCGTCAGGCCTTCTTCACGAACTCCGATTTCAGCGACATCGCGCCGATGCCTTCGATCCTGCAATCGATGTCGTGGTCACCCCCCACCAGGCGGATGTTCTTCACCTTGGTACCAACCTTCACCACCGACGACGAGCCCTTGATCTTCAGGTCCTTGATCACCGTGACGGCGTCTCCGTCATTCAGCACATTACCGTAGGCATCCTTCACCACGCGCTGCTCTTCTGCGTTTACTGGCGCTGCTTCTTTACTCCACTCATGCGCACATTCCGGACAGACGTAATTGTCACCATCTTCGTAGGTATATTCGGAACTGCATTGGGGACATTGGGGGGAAATTCTCAAGGCGACTCCGCTGCTAAAATTGCTTGATAGTTAAAACTGCAGGTGAAACGAAAAGCAAAGAGCTACGCGGCCATCCGGTCTAGCGGACGGATATTTTTCAACACATCTGCTAGCGATTCCTTTGCATTCACAGTGTCGTATTTTGCCTGGAGTCGCAGCCACCAGCCGTCTGACAAGTTAAAAAAGCGGCACAGGCGCAGATCGGTGTCAGCCGTAATGCCACGCTTGCCGGAGACGATGTCTCCAATGCGCTGCGGCGGGACGCCAATCTCTTTGGCAAGGCGATATTTGGTCATTCCCAAAGGCTTCAGAAATTCTTCTTCCAGCATTTCGCCGGGGGATACAGGTGCAATTTTGCGCATAGTGTCGGTTCCTTTCAGTGGTAGTCCACAATCTCTACGTCCAGCGCTTCGCCATTCTTGAAGCGGAAGCACACGCGCCACTGGTCGTTGATACGCACACTCCATTGCCCGGCGCGGTCACCTTTCAATGCTTCCAGACGATTACCCGGGGGAGCTCGCATATCTTCAATAATTAGTGCCAGATCAAGTTGCTCCAGTTTGCGTAAGGCGGGACGCTCAATACTGACAAAACGCTTTATCCGCGTGCCGTTGAACAAAGCTTCCGTCTCGGCGCATTTGAACGACTTGATCATGGGCACATATTAACGGGCTTCGTTAATATGTCAAGCAAGGAGGGTGTGGTGCGCAGAAAATAACGCGCATTGCACAGGGGATTAAATTTAGAAACTACATTCGGTATTACAGTTTGTACCCCCGGTGCACCGCTACCACGCCGCCCGTCATATTGAAGTACTCGACTCGCTCCAGCCCGGCTTCTTCCATCATCTTCTTCAGTTCTTCCTGCCCCGGATGCATGCGGATGGATTCGGCGAGGTAGCGGTAACTGTCGGCATCGTTGGCGACGATCTCGCCGACCTTTGGCAGCACCTTGAACGAGTAGGCATCGTAGATCTTTTCCAGCGGTTTGGCGACCTTGGAGAATTCCAGCACGATCACCCGTCCTCCCGGCCTGATGACGCGGCACATCTCGCGCAGCGCGGCATCCTTGTGGGTGACGTTGCGCAGTCCGAAGGCGATACTGACGCAGTCGAAGTAGTTGTCGGGGAACGGCAGGTGTTCGGCATCACACTGGGCAGTAGGTGTCGTAAAACCTTCGTCGAGAAGGCGGTCGCGTCCGACGCGCAGCATGGCGTTGTTGATGTCGGTGAGCACCACCTGGCCGCTGCTGCCGACCGCCTTGAGGAACAGTCGCGACAAATCAGCCGAACCGCCCGCCACGTCCAGCACACGCTGGCCTTCGCGCACACCGGCGATGCCGACCGCGAAGCGCTTCCACAGCCGGTGCAGCCCGACCGACATCAGGTCGTTCATGATGTCGTATTTGCTCGCGACCGAGGTGAACACCCCCGCGACGCGCCGGGCTTTTTCTTCTTCTGCGACGGTCTCGAAGCCGAAATGTGTGGTTTTGCTCATGACAAGTTCCTCTGGTTCTGTGCCGGGAATCAGCGGCCCGGATTCACGCTGGGTTCAATGGCCGCAGCCTCCCGATTTGCTGCCGCATGAGGAAGCAGAAGCGCCTTCCCTGCAGAAGTCACGGCTTCCACCCGAGGCTTCAAGTTTGTCGAGATATTCCTTCCAGATCGCCTCCTGGTTCTCGCCAAGCTCGTACAGATACTCCCAGGTGTACAGGCCGCTGTCGTGGCCATCGTCGAATACCAGCTTGAGTGCGTAGGTGCCGACGGGTTCGACGCCGAGCAGCTTGACATTTCGCTTGCCGGTTTGCAGCGTCTCCTGCCCGGGTCCGTGACCACGCGCCTCGGCAGAAGGCGTCTGCACGCGCAGGTACTCGTAGGGCATCGTGAAACGAGCCCCGTCGTCGAATGCGATTTCCAGGGCGAGGGATTGCTGCAGCAGTTTGATTTCGGTTGGGTGTGCAATACTCATAGTCTTTCCTAAAGTGAACGGATTTTCTTCAAAAGCGAGGTCGTCGAGCGCTCGTGCAGGAACGGGATGCTGTGTACCGCACCGCCCCAGCCTTGCACTTCGCGCGCGCCGACGATGTCGGCGGGCTGCCAGTCACCGCCTTTGACCAGGATATCCGGGCGGCATTCAATGATCAGGTTCAGCGGCGTATCTTCCTCAAACAAGACGACCATGCTAACCGATTCCAGCGCGGCAAGCACCATCATGCGGTCCTGCTCGGGATTGATCGGCCGGTCGCCGCCCTTGCCTTGCCTTTTCACCGAGGCGTCGCTGTTGACGCCAACGATCAGCGAACCGCCCAGCGCGCGCGCCTGGGCAAGATACGTCACGTGGCCGCGGTGCAGCACGTCGAAGCATCCGTTGGTGAACACCAGCGGGCGAGGCAAGGCGGCGGCACGCCTGGCGATCTCTCCGGCTGCGCAGGCTTTGCGCTCGAATACGGGATTGGGATACATCGTCAGTCTGTGTACTCGAATAGTTTGACCACGCGCTTCACGCGGCTGGTGGTACTGGCGACATCGGCAGCCGCATCGGCTTCTGCGCGCTTGACGTTGCCCATCAGGAACACGACACCGTTCTCGGTGACCACCCTGATGTCGCCCGCATTGAAGCGGCTGTCGCGGACAAAACGCAATTTTACACTCGATGTGATCAGGCTGTCGTTGCTGCGCGAGACCAGAGAGCTGTTTTCGGCGATTGCCAGTTCATTGTTCAAATGCCGCACGCCTTCCACCCCGGAGACGATCTTCCCTATCTCGGTTCGGGTGGTTTCATCGGGCACTTCGCCGCTGAGCAGGATATTGCCGTTGAAACTGGCCACATTGACGTGCATGTAGACCTTGACCTGATCGTAGATGAGGTCGATCGCGCGAGTCTCAATCTTCAGGTCTTTCCAGTAGGGTTCGCTGACCGGGCGTTCCTGGAATTTTGCGGGCTCTTCCCCGTTTCCCTTCACGGCGGCGGGCGAGCAACCCTGCAGCGCAACCGATGCCAGCATCAAACAAAACGCCAGGGATAACTGTTTCATCACTCGCCCAGCAAATGGTAATCGATGAGGTCGCACAGGCAATGCAGTGTAAGCAGGTGGACTTCCTGGATGCGCGCGGTGCTTCGGGCATCCACGCAGATCAGCACATCGCCTTCCTTGGCCGCCCGCGCCATTTCCCCGCCGTCCCGCCCGGTCAGTATGACCACACGCATGCTGCGTTCATGCGCCGCATGGATGGCCGCAAGCACATTGGGAGAATTGCCGCTGGTTGAAATGGCCAGCAGGCTGTCCCCCGGCAGCCCCAGCGCGTGTACCTGCTTGGAGAAGATCTGGTTGTATTCGTAGTCATTGGCGATCGAGGTAAGCACCGAGCTGTCGGTGGTCAGCGCGATGCAGGCCATGCCCGGGCGTTCTTTTTCGAACCGGTTGATCAGCTCAGCCGCAAAGTGCTGGGCATCTGCCGCCGAGCCGCCGTTCCCGCAGCACAGGATCTTGCCGTCGTTGGCCACACAATCAAAAAAGGCCTGCGCACTTTCGGCGATCGGGCCTGCCAGCGACTCCTTGACCTTCATCTTGAGTTCGGCGCTGTCCTTGAAATGCTTGATGATGCGATTGTTGATATCCATAGTGTGTGTGGTTCGTCGACGAAGGGCGATATTAGCTTAAAAATCGTATCCCCAAACCACGTCTGGCGGGAGGTCACTGTTTAATTGCCTGTATTTTATTTTGTCTTGAAGCTGTACGCAAAGTTTGCCGGGCTAATTCAGGCTTCGAACGCATTTTTCAGCCACTGTGCGCTTTCGTCCGGGTTTCCGCCAAACAGGAGGGCGTCAAAACGGCAGGCTGGCATGTGCGCCATACCGGAAAGGTAGTGTTGCGAGGTGAGGATGATGCGCTGTTGCTTGTGGAGATCGATGCTGGACGCCGCATCGCCGAAGTCTGCATTGCGCCGCTGGCGCACCTCGACAAATACCAGCGTATCGCCATCCTGCATGATCAGGTCGATCTCCCCGAAGCGGCTGCGGTAATTCTGTTCGATCAGTTTCAACCCCTGTTCCTGCAGGTATTGCGCTGCCTTTTGCTCAGCCAGCGCACCCCTGTTTTTCATGGTGTAACGTTAACCTGCTGGTGGGGAAACATTTGAATGGCAGGCACGGTGCTCTTGCCGTCGATCTGCGAGCGCCCTTCCAGGAACACCGCCGGCATCGCCTCGCGCTGGAAAACATGGTCGCGAAGACTCAGGTCTCCGGTCACGCCGTCCAGCGGCAAGGCCGGTGCAGCCTTCCGGGATAACAGCAGGCTGGTCAGCCTGAAAGCGTCTATGCCCAGCGCATACAGGCGCTCCCGGTCTATCGTGAGCGGCGGGTTCGAGCGCGGGTAGGTCATCACCGCAGGATGGTCGGGTTGCAGCAGCCACGGCATGTCGATAAAGTGTATGCCGTTCAGGTCATAGTTGGTGAGCGTGTTCTCGTTGCCGGAAAAGATCAGCGAGGTCGCGTATATCGGCAGTTTGTTGGGGATATAGGGGCGGATGAGGCGGGCGGTTCTTACGTCTGCTGCCAGGAATACCGCAACATCCGGCATTTCCACGATGTCCGCGAACTCGCCGTAGACGTTGCTGAATTCGACTTCGCGCAATATCCCGCCCCCAGCGGCAAGCCATTCTTCCTCAAAGGCCGATTGCAGGCGCTTGGTCAGCTGGGCGCGGGTGGTGATGATTATGGCCTGGTGCAATCCCTGCTTCCTCGCAAGAGCCGCGGCCTGGCGCGCCTCCTGCTCGATCGCCATGCCGAAATAATAAAGTTGCTGCGCGGGCTTCTCATCCACGATGTTCAGTGTCAGGGTAGGTACGGGAATATAGGATTCTGCAGCCAGCATGCTGACCCCATTGCGCGTCAGCGGGCCGACCACGGCGCGCGCGCCACTGCTGACCGCCTTCCGGTAGATGGCCACCACACTGTTATTTTCGTCAAAATCACTGTAGGCATGCACCGGCAACTCCAGCCTGTCGTGCTTTGCCGCTGCCAGAAAGCCCTGCAGCACGGCATTGGCAGCCGACCCGTAATCTTTTGATTTCAAAGGTAACAGTACTGCAATATGCGGCACGGCATGCTCGTCGAGGATCAGCTCGGGCACGGGTTCTTCTTCAGGCTTCGGCACTTCTGCCGGCGCAGCCGGGACCAGCGGCTTCTCCTCGACAGGCGCATGCGGTACGGGGGTCGTACAAGCGTATAGAATGGTCAGGGTCGAGAGGAGAAGGAGAAGACGTTGCATAACGAGCATCCGCAAAAATTGGAACCCGTATTATATGTAGTTGCCACCCCGATTGGGAATTTGCGCGATATTACGCTGCGTGCGCTGGATGTTCTTTCTGCCGCGGATGTGGTCGCCGCCGAGGATACGCGCACCACCGCGCAACTGCTGACTCACTTCGGCATCGGCGCGAACCGGCTGATGGCCGTTCACAAGCACAATGAACGCGGTGCGTCAGAAAAGATCATCTCTGCGTTACAAGCCGGGAAGAGCGTGGCCTTCGTCAGTGACGCGGGGACACCCGCGGTAAGCGACCCCGGTGCATTGCTGGTGCAGGCGGTTCGCGAGGCCGGCCTGCGCGTAATCCCCATACCGGGCGCCAACGCGGCGGTCGCCGCGCTATCCGTGTCTGGCCTGCCGGACCCGCATTTCCTGTTTTACGGCTTCCTGCCGAACAAAGCCGCTGCACGCCGCACCGCCTTGCAGTCCCTGGCAGGCCATCCCTTCACGCTGGTTTTCTATGAGGCGCCGCACCGCATCGTCGGAAGTGTCGCCGACATGTGCACGATATTGGGGGGAGAAAGGCAGATCGTCCTTGCGCGGGAGGTCACCAAGCTGTTCGAGACGATCCATGCCTGCCGTTTGTCCGAAGCGGAAGCGTGGTTGCAAGCCGATCCCAACCGGCAGCGCGGTGAGTTCGTCCTGCTGGTATCCGGTTCGCCGCCGCAATCGGGATTAACGCCCGATACCCTAAATACACTATCATTGCTGCTGGAAGAATTACCGCTCAAACAGGCCGTGCAACTTGCCGCCAAGATCACTGGCGCCAGCCGCAACGAACTTTACCAGAGTGCACTGCACATGAAGAATCAGTGACTTAATGCCCAACTCGACCTCAAAACCGACGACTTCTATCGCACCCGATCTGCCGACGCTGATCCATTCGTTGCTGATCGACCCGGTCTGCTATGACCACGCGGTGAAAAACGTGCAGGTGATCGAGACCCATATCTCATGGGTGCTGCTCACCGGTCAGTATGCCTACAAGATCAAGAAACCGGTGGATCTCGGGTTCCTGGATTTCAGCACACTGGCTCTCCGGCAGCAGGCCTGTGCCGAGGAAGTGCGGTTGAACCGGCGGCTGGCACCCGAATATTATCTGGGTGTCGTCCCGATCACCGTCAGCCCCCATGCGCCGCGCGTCAACGGCTTGGGCGTCACGATCGAATATGCCGTGAAGATGCTCCAGTTCGCCCCGGATGCCACGCTGGACCTGCTTGCCGAGCGCGGCGAGCTGGGCGATGAACACATCGATGCACTTGCTGCGCGCCTCGCGCGCTTCCACCTTGACGAGTGCCAGATCGCACCCACCGACAGCCCGTGGGGCGATCCGGAGACTGTCGCCGAGCCGGTCGCGGATAATTTCCGGATCCTGGCCGAACAGGCTGGCAGCAAATTCAAGGCACAGCTGGAAGCGTTGCAGCGTTGGAGCGTTACCGAACATGAGCGTCTTACGCCGCTGATGCAGAAACGCAAACAGGAAGGAAAAGTACGCGAATGCCACGGCGACCTGCATCTGGGCAATCTTGCCTGGGCGGACGGCCAACTGGTCATCTTCGACTGCATCGAGTTCAGCCCCGCGCTTCGCTGGATCGATATCATTTCGGAAGTGGCCTTCTGTTTCATGGATCTGCTGCACCGCAAACGCGGCGACCTGGCCTTTCGCTTTCTCAATGCATGGCTGGAGGTCAGCGGGGATTATCAGGGCATGGCGCTGTTGCGCTATTACGCGGTGTATCGTGCGCTGGTGCGCGCCAAGGTCGCCGCGTTGCGCATGTCGCAAGGGCAGGGTGACGACCACGAAGTAAGCGAGTGCTTGCAACTGGCGGGCACATTGATAGAAAAGAGCTCACCACAGCTCTGGATAACCCACGGCCTGTCCGGAAGCGGCAAGACCACGCTTTCCCAGAAACTGCTGCAGGAACAGGGGATGGTGCGGCTGCGTTCCGATATCGAACGCAAGCGGCTGGCCGGCATGGCACCCTCAGAAACCAGCGGCAGCGGGATAGAGACCGGGCTGTATGCGCCGGAGGCCAGCCGCCGCACTTACGAGCACTTGGCTGGGCTGGCGGACAACCTGCTGGATGCGGGCTGGCCGGTGATCGTGGATGCCGCCTTCCTCAAACGCTGGCAGCGCGACCTGTTCCGCGATGTCGCCAAACAACGATTGTCGCGCTTCAGCATCCTGGATGCCCAGGCCGACCCCGCCGACCTGCGTGAACGCATCACCCGGCGCGCATCTCAGGGGCAGGATGCCTCCGAGGCTGACCTGCGCGTCCTGCAGCACCAGATTGACACGGTCGAGCCGCTCGGGGCCGACGAGGCCGGGGATCTGGCAGCCTGACGCAAGCTTCATCGCACGCTTCCAGCGCGGCTCACAAATCGTGGCTTGGTCTGCTGAAATGGTTCGTCAATAAATAAGGAGACGTTCATGGGACAAAACAAATTTCGCCTGGTGACACGCAGCGATTTTGACGGACTGGTCTGCGCCGTGTTGCTCAAGCAACTCGACATGATCGACGAAATCAAGTTCGTCCACCCCAAGGACATGCAGGACGGCAAGATCGAGATCAGCGAGCGGGATATCACCACCAACCTGCCTTATGTCGCTGGCGCCCATCTGGTGCTGGACCATCATGCCTCGGAGACCCTGCGCAATCCCGGTGAACAATCGAATTACATCATCCATCCCGGCGCCCCCTCGGCAGCGCGCGTGGTTTTCGATCATTTCGGCGGCCACAAGGTGTTCCCCCGCGAATGGGACGACATGATGGAAGCGGTGGACAGGGCCGATTCTGCGCAATTCACCCGGGAGGAGATCCTGCATCCCACCGGCTGGGTACTGCTCAGTTTCCTGATGGATTCGCGCACCGGCCTGGGAAGGTTCCACGACTTCCGCATTTCCAATTACGACCTGATGATGGCGCTGATCGACCATTGCCGGGAACGCAACATCGGGGAGATCATGCAGCTTCCCGATGTCAGGGAACGCGCCGATCTGTACTTCGCGCACGAGGAAAGATTCAAGGCGCAGCTGAAATCCTGTTCGAAGGTTCACAAAAACCTGGTGGTGCTCGATCTGCGCAATGAGCAGACCATCTACGCCGGCAACCGCTTCATGATCTATGCGCTGTTCCCCGAGACCAACATCTCCATCCACGTGCTGTGGGGCATGAAGCAGCTGAACACCGTGTTCGCCACCGGGAAATCCATCCTCAACCGCACTTCAAAGACCAACATCGGCGAATTGATGCTGCAATATGGCGGGGGCGGTCACGAGAATGCCGGGACATGCCAGGTGGACAATGAAAATGCGGAAGCCGTGCTGGGCGCGCTGATCGCAAAGATCAATGCTGACGGCTGAACATTGCTCAGGGCTGCGGTAGATCGCGTGCTTGCCGGTTTGTTGGCTCGGTGATTCGGCGAATAAACTTGATACGAAATAAATGGGGCTCCGGCCCCATGTCACATGGAGGTTGCATGAAAATAATTGTGAGTTGTATAGCAGTATTTGTTGGCGCGATGGCGGCAGCGCCCGGTGCGGCAGCGAGCTTTGACTGCGCGAAGGCAAGCAATATAGTAGAGCACCTCATCTGCGGTGATTCGGAGTTATCGAAGCTTGATGAACACATGGCGAATAATTACACCAATTTGCTCAAAACATACCCTGCCCCGGACGCGCTCAAACTTAGGCAGAAGCAATGGCTCAAACGTCGCACCACTTGTGAGCAAGAGGATAGCGACGTGTCCATTACAAAATGCCTGAAAGAAAGCTATACGCAACGTTTGCATGAAATCGAGGGGCTTGCTAAAGCAGATTTGCCCTGCCCTGAACTCCCTATTATTAAGAGCGAATCAGAAAAGGCGCAATGCCTGAAACGCTGGCTCGCACGGCATCCGCTGGAGCTTAACAGTGAACACATGTCCGTAAACGATCAGAAATTCTGCACAGAAATCTATCAGGCGTTGGCCTCTGCCAGTTCGGAAGTGCATTACATCGAACCTGTGTTGCGCACCGAAGATCCGCAGGATCCCGGACTGGCCAAATACCGCCAATGCCGGGATTTTGAACCCGCCGGTTTAGGCTATGACTATTATGGCATCGACAATGAGGCGCATGGCTTCCGGCTCTATCGGGCTGAACTGGATGGTAATCCCAATAATGGGCTGGAGGAATATCTTTACGAGGAGGAAAGCTGGGGGAGCATGAAGGATGGGCATACCCAGTATGTCCGGGTCGAATTTACTTCAGATGAGTGCAGTGTCGAAGATAGCCCGAATGTTGATCCACAAGAGCCGAGGCTCACATCAACTTCAAGTGGGGGCAGTGGATTGAATTCGCTCATTTCGTTTCGAGGACGTTATTACATTTACGATCTAAAGGGGTACATAGGCCTAGCTGTCCCTGGTTTTGATACTAAGCGTAGGAAATTTTCAGGCTATCAATGCAGCTGGCTGATATCTGACCAATTGCTGAATGGACAAACTAAAGGAAAGGAATAAATCATGATGAGATCGGGACGGAGCCTAATAGTGGTATAAGAAGCCAAGCTCAAATTTCCTTTGCAGCTACTGAAAATTGCTCAGAGTTGCTGTAGATCGCTTACCTGCCGGTTTGTTGGCTCAATAATTCAGCGGATAAACCTGAAGCGAAAAATAGGGGCTCAGTTTCCATGTCACATGGGGGGTAGCATGAAGACAGTAGAGGCGGGTAAAAGGTGCCAGGCTCGAATTTCCTTTGCAGCTCCATCATTGCTCAGCGCTACGGTAAATCGCGCGCTTGCCGGTTTGTCGGCTCCCCGGTTTTGAAGCACAGCGCCTTTGCAGCTTGCTTCATGATCGCTGCCAGCGCATAGATCGATACGAACGGATCGAGCAGATAATCCCACAGGTTGGCAGACTCGTACCAGCCGACCGACCAGGCAAATGCAGCGAACGAGATCGTGAACACGATCAGGTAAGATTTCCGGAACCATGCCGCCAGCACGACCAGCAGGAGCGCCGCCACGAACGGCCCGCTGCCGTACCCCAGGCGGTACGGGTCGAGCGCACCCAGCCCCAGCGCCATCGGATACAGCACGATCGCAGCGAGCGAAACCAGCACGAGCAACGCAACGCGGTGCCTGGAATCATTTGAAGCTGTCCCCAGCCACGGCCTCAGCAGGGCGCACCACAGCAGCACGACCGTGGTGATGCTCAGATCCCCGGTCGCACCGCGCACATAGGCGGCGAGCGGAAAACCGTTGAACGGTATCAGCACCATCACAAAAACGGCGCCTGTCAGCCAAGCCCGCTGATTATTCGCGAGCCGTTTCACCCAGGGCACCCACAGCAGGCAGGCAGCCAGCGCGCCGGCCACCCCCGCCAGCCCGGTGAGGTCAGTGAAGTTCGGCATCGGCAGCCTTTTTTTGTTGTTGATCCAGCCAGGCAGGTGTGAACCGGACATGCTTGATGTAGCTCCGGTTCCAGGTGTAGACGAGGTGGAATTCGCCGTTGCGTGCCTGGATCATGTAAGGGTAGGAGAACTCGAAGTCGCAGTTTTGTGCCGCACATTTGACGCGTCTGGCCGAATCCGCATAGGGCGTACCGTCGGCGATGGTCTTGTCTGTAATCAAAGCAGATCGTGCCGCAAGCGCCATGAAATTCTCCGGGTCCGATTTCTGCCCGCGCATGTCTTCCAGCGGGTACACGGTCTTCCAGTGGGCTCCGCCATCGTTCGAGATCACCAGCGACAGCGCATCGCGCCCCGCCTCGATGTCATTCAACGCTATCAGCATCTGCCCGCCCGGCAACACGACACCGGACAGCGCCGCATTGGGGTTCGCCAGGCGGCTCTTTTCAGGCGCACTCCAGTGTTGCCCCGCATCGCTGGTGGAAACGGCGACCACCCGCCCGGGGGGCGCGCCGGCATAGCGCATCAGCGCCGTCGCCTGCTGCGCATCCTTGATCAGCATCACCGGTTGCAGCGTGGTCTTGCCGGAGCTGAGCCGCTGTTTGTCGAGGACCTCGCCGTTTTTGCTCAATCGCAGCAGCTCGCCGAATTTGCCTAGGAACTCGTGGTAGACCGGCACGCCGAGGCTGCCGTCGCTGTAATAATAGGGTGTACCCTTGACCAGCGTGCTGATGTTGATGAATGGCGAGGTGATTAGCCTTTTTGCAGTGCTCCAGGTAGCACCGTCATCTCTGGAGGTAATGGCAGTGATCGAGCTGCCCGCCCAGCCGCCCAGTGATACGGTGACATAAAACAGCCAGAGTGTTCCGTCTGGCGCACGCGCGGCCACCGGGTTGCCGAGTTTTCTCACATAGCGCAGCAGGCCGCGCTGCGTGATCTCGCGGTTGACGGCACTGCTCTCTTTTTCCCACTGGTCCTTTACCGGGTCTAATACCGCGGTGCGGACCTCAACATCCCGCGCGCCCTCGCGGCTGCCCTCGAACCAGAACGCACGGACGCGGCCATCGCCCAGCTCGACCAGCGACGCGGCATGTTTATGGTTGTTATGCGTGGTGGAAACGAAATGCGTGCTGATCCCAGGCGCCTTGACGGCGGGTAGCGATATCGTCTCGGGCATCTGAAAGATTGCCGGTGAGGGATGGCGGGCGACCTTGCAATACGCCGCCGCAAATGCCGCCAGTACCAGAACGAGCATCATGGCATGGCGATAAGCCGGTTTGTTGAAGAGGTGGCCGGGCATCAGCGGCATACCTCGGCAGGTGACTGCGGCGGCACGGTCTTCCTGCCCGGTGGCGATTCCAGCAGCACCTCCCTGATGAAGAGGTTCTGGAACACCTTGCCTTCCAAGAGCATCTGTTTCAGCTCGGTCTCATGGATGCGGCCGCGAATATCGAGGCGCTGGCCGATGACCTTGCACGCGGCACAGCCGCCGTCCCGGCTTTCGTCGGCCAAGGGCAGCCTCAGCGTGAACAGCGGGTAGCGTCCGGCCAGTTCGGTGGCAGAGAGGTTCTGGCTTTCGTGGTAACCGTGGATCTCTGCGCCTGGCAGGACGAACCGGTGACCCTCGTCCTTGGCCCTGAAGTTGCACGGCACCCACACGTCCCTGCCGCTGGCGTATTGCTGCGCTGCCGCATCGAAGGTTCCCAGTGCGCCGTCGAACGGGCGTGCGAAAACGGCAAGGCACAGCATCGTCAGCAGGATGACCGCGTTGACGCCATGCTGGGTAAATCCCGGGATGGCAATTGAAAGAAGCAGCAGTATCCCGGTGGCAGCCACCGGGATCCAGATCGTATCCGGATACATCGGTGTTTCGGCCTGCAGGCGCAGCGCCAGATAGGCAATGGCGGAAACCAGAGCGCCGGCCAGCACCAGTGTGATGATGTACACCTTGCGGCCGATCTGCTGCCAGTTGAGCGCGCACAGCAATGCCACGGCAGGCATCGCCGCCAGCAGATAGCGCCCCGAACGCTGGTTGGGCAGGCAGAAGCTCAGGAACATCGCTGCAATCCAGATCAACAGCAGTTTTTCCGCTTCGCTCAACTGGCCGCGCCGCCGGTAAACTACATAAAACATCGCAAGCACCGGAAAGGTCAGCAGGCCCGGGTTGGTCAGGAAGGCCAGCGTGTAGTTCCAGATGCTGGATTCACCCAGCAGCATGTTTTCCAGGTAACTCGGGCCGTGCGGATCGAACTTGCCAACATTCTCGCCGACGATGAATTCCTTCCACACCGCCTGCGGATCGGGATCGAGCACGAACCACAGCGAGAACATCGCCACCGCGACCGTGACCGTAAGCGCAACTTTCAGCGCATCCTGCCGGAGAAAATCCGTCACGCGATACTGGCGCTGGTGCAGATACCATCCGGCCAGCCCCAGCGACACCGGCAGCCCCAGCGCAAACGACTTGTACAGAAACCCGATACCGAAGCAGACACCAAGCAACATCGGGATGAAATAGCGTGACTGGAACGCCTGCCGCCAGTACAGCAGCACGAAGAACGGCAGGAACAGCCAGAACACCTCGGGAGGATTGGTCAGGAACGGGCGACCGAAGCGGTACGTGGTAAAAAACGCAAGGAAGGTCAGTGCGGCGACAAACCCCGTCTCCATTCGAAGGGAGGGCGCATGTTCTTTCGACAGTTTCCACCCCAGCGCAAACAGCATCGCCGCAGTCAGCAGGGTGTAGATGACACTCGGGTAGCGCAGATGCCACAGCGTCCAGTTTTCTCCCCAGCGGGTGGAGGCGATCCCCTGCCAGAACAGCAGCGGCGGCTTGGTGTTGCGCATGTTGTACAGTTGCGATTGCAACGGCAGCAGCTTGCCGCTGACGGCGGTCACTCGGGTGATATGTTCGTAAACATATTCGTCGCTGTTCTTCGGGATGTGCTGGCTGTCGAGAGCGTAGAAATAGGTGAACACCGCCAGCAGGCAGAGCGGCAGGTACCAAGCCAGGCGTAAACCGGGCTCAGAAATTTTCATTTGCCGCCAGCTTCATTTTCATCATCCGGCTCGGGCTCCGGAATGATCGGCAGCGCGATCTCATCCACCGGCTTGTGGCTGCGGAACGTCCAGAAATTGTTCACCAGGAAATTGAACACGCTGGCCAGCAGGATGGCCAGCGCATTGGCGATCAGGTAATACAGGTAGATCACGAAAAGCTTGGTCAGGATCACCTGCACCGCGATGCCGACCCAGCACGCCAGTGCGTACTGGCCGAAATGCAGGATCAGATGTTTGTCGGGGTGATGGAAACGGTCACTCCATGTCCATCTGCGGTTCCAGAAGAAATTGTTTACGGTGGCGCAGAAGATCGCCATTCCCAGCGAGACGTTGAGCCGCATGTCCGGCGAACTGATTGCAACGAACAGGAATTCCTGGCTGACATACAGCACGCCCAGATTGACCACGACGCCGGAAGCGCCAACCGTGCCGAATTTGATGAAGCGCTTCCTGAAGAACCACTTCAGCAACGGGTGCTCGGCCAGTTTTGTCAGTAGCTTCATGCGGGTCTTCGGCCCTGCGTGCCCAGCATCTCGCGTGCCCTTGCCAACACATCGTCGACTGTAATCTGCTTGAGGCACTGGTTATCACCATCACACGGGGAATTGCGGTGGTTGTAGGCGGTGAGGCACGGCGAACACGGCAGCGGCAGGTGAAAGCAGTAGCCGTTGGAACCCAGCGGCTGATACAGTTTCGGTGTCTCCGGCCCGAAGAACGTGATCGTGGGCAGCGGTGTCAGTGCTGCGAATTGTCCGGGGCCGCCATCGTTGGTGATGAGTAATGAGGCTCGGTGGAACAAAGCCAGCAAGTGCCGCACCGATTTGGTGTAACCGGCAAGGTTGATGCAATGAGTGCTCTGGCAATGTTCGACGATGGATTGTGCCAGCGGTCTGTCTCCTTTCATGCCGGTGATCGCCACGGCATAGCCTTCTTCAATAAGAGTCCTGCACAGCTGTTGGTATTTCTCCAGCGGCCAGGCACGTATCGGCAGGATGCCACCGCTCGGATAGACCAGTATCAGTTCTTTGTCACGGACTGCGGGAAAATCCAGGTGAAGCTGTGCCGCGGCCTGCTCCAGTTCCTGCGGGACGAAAACGAGTTGCGGCGGGATGCAGGGATCAGCCTCGGGTACGAATTTGACCGGCGGCATCGACACGGATTCGATCGCCTCGACCATTGCAATGAACTGGTGCGACAGGTGACGGTATGGGTTGTACATCACCGGACGATTGATAAAAGAACCGCGGTACAGACCCTCCTGGGTGTGACGATGAAAACCCACACGTAGCGGCGCGCCCGAGAACCATGAAAAGATGCTGCTGATGCGCGCAAACAATTCGCAGTCGATCACCACATCGATGTCGAGTGCACGCAACGTGCGGATGGCCCTGAGGCTGTCGCTGACCAGCCCACCCAGCGAGCTGTCGTCCAGCGTCAGTACGTTTTCTTCCGGGATCACTCCGAGCAGGTCCAGCACTTCGCGGTTCTTGGCAAACTGCAGCACGTGGAGGGAGGCATCAGGGTATTTCTTTCTGATGCGTGCGAACATCGGATGTGCCAACACCAGACTGCCCATCTCGGAAAGCAGGATGACCAGGATCTTTTTTGGCGGCGTGTTGACAGGGGCTTTGCTGCGAAAAATATCCGCCAGGGAGAGCAGCGCACAGATCGGAATACCTGCAAAACGGTCGACTGCGCGCTGGAAATTCAGGTTCATGTGGATTCAGGAATCGGCTCTGAGGTTATAAACGGTGGCTGAATACGGCAAATCCACGGAGGCTGAATGCTTGTCCAATCGCCAGAAGTTATGTCTTCGGAAACCGAATGTCCGGTATCTCCTGCCTGGTCGTTCTGTTCGATACAGCCATGGCAAATTATCTAGGATTTCAACCAGCGAAGCAACCGACAGGCAATACCGCCACGCGTGGGGTTCACTGCAGCGAATGAAGTCGCCTCGACTGTGTATCTCCCATGCATGTACAATCTTCAGCTACAGAATCCTGCGTCATCTGCTATTCGATGCAGTTGTTCACTCGGGGGTAAGATGGATTTTATGCTTTGGCTGCAGTTTTGCATTTGTCTTGCCATCATAGGTTACGCGGGCTACTTCCTTTCCCGCTTCGGCGACATCATTGCCGAAAAAACCGGCCTGTCTGCTTCCTGGGTGGGGCTCATTCTGTTGTCCACCGCGACATCGCTGCCTGAATTAGCAACCGGAATTTCAGCTGTCGCTTTCGCGCATGCACCGGATATCGCCGTGGGAGACGTGCTGGGCAGCACGGTCTTTAATCTCGCCATCCTGGTGCTGCTTGATGCACTCTACAAACGCGAAACTTTATATAGCAGGGCAGCGCAGGGGCATATTCTATCTGCCGCACTGGGCACGATCCTGATCGCATTTGCGGGCTTCAGCATCCTGCTGGACCATGCCGGCATGAGCCCGGCATGGGGCCACATCGGTTTTTATACGCCTTTCATCGTGCTGGTTTATCTAGTGGCAATGCGCGCAGTCTACAGTTACGAACGCCGCACCCTGGCCGAATACACCGAGGTATCCGCTGAGCGTTATCCGGACATCACCCTCCGCACAGCCATCGAGGGCTACATCAAGTCGGCGGCAGCCGTAGTTCTGGCCGGATCATGGCTGCCTTTCGTGGCCAAGGACATTTCCGAGATGATGGGCTGGGAACAGAGTTTTGTCGGAACCCTTCTGGTCGCAGCAGTGACTTCCGCGCCGGAGGCTGCCGTCACTCTCTCGGCATTGCGCATCGGTGCGCTGGACATGGCCATCGCCAACCTGCTTGGCAGCAATCTTTTCGACATCATCATCCTGGCGATCGACGATCTGTTTTATACGGGAGGCCCGCTGCTTTCTGCCGTCGGTGCCAGCCATGCGCAGACTGCTTTGACCGCCGTGATGATGAGCGCCCTGGTGATCGTCGGCCTGATCTACCGCCCCCAGGGGCGGGCGATGCTGGGCCTGACTTGGGTAAGCCTGGGTTTATTCATGCTGTATGTGATCAACTCGTGGATACTTTTTGAACATGCAAACTAACGGGCTCAGCTGGCACACACTGAGCGTCGAAGAAGCGGAAAGACATCTCGAAACCAGCATGCAAGCCGGGCTGGATCTGATCGAGTCCGCAGAGCGGCTGAAGCGCTACGGCCCGAACGAGTTACAGGAGAAGCGTGCACGTTCGCCGTGGCGCATGCTGCTGGATCAGTTCAGCGACTTCATGATCATCGTGCTGATTGGCGCGGCGATCGTCTCAGGCATCGTCGGCGATGTGGAAGACACTGTCGCAATCATCGTCATCGTGATCTTGAACGCCGTGATCGGGTTTGTTCAGGAATACCGCGCAGAGCGTGCGATAGCGGCACTCAAGCGCATGGCTGCTCCGGCCGCACGCATCGTTCGCAACGGGCGTATCGAAACTGTCGATTCCAGTGAACTGGTACCGGGTGACGTGGTATTGCTTGAGGCGGGCAATGTGGTGCCCGCAGACCTTCGCCTTGTCGAGACGGCACGATTGAAGATCGATGAATCCGCGCTGACCGGAGAGTCGGTCTCTGTTGAAAAACAGACCGGCAGCATTTCTGAAACCGATGCGCCGCTCGGCGACAGGACCTGTCTGGCCTACAAGGGCACCATCGCCACCTATGGCCGCGGCCGCGGCTTGGTCGTGGCAACCGGCATGAGCAGCGAACTTGGCAAGATTGCCGCGCTGCTCGGCGGAGACAATGAAACAAAAACGCCGATGCAAAAGCGGCTGGCGCGCTTCGGGCAGCGTCTGGCCATCGCCGCGCTGGCGATCTGCGTGCTGGTATTCATCGTCGGCGTCGTACGCGGCGAGCCTTTGCTGTTGATGTTCATGACTGCGGTAAGCCTGGCGGTAGCCGCGATTCCGGAGGCATTACCCGCGGTGGTGACGATCTCGCTGGCGCTTGGCGCGCGCAAGATGGTCAAGCAGCACGCCCTGATCCGGCGATTACCTGCAGTCGAGACGCTGGGATCGGTCAGCTTCATCTGCTCCGACAAGACCGGTACGCTGACCCAGAACAAGATGCATGTCACCGTACTTTATGCCGATGACGTACAACACCAGCTTTGGCCTACCAGCGGCATGCCCTGGGAAATGCTGCTGCAAGCACTGGCACTGAACAACGATGCGCATATCGACCGCCACGGCAAGCCTCGCGGCGAACCGACAGAGACCGCACTTTTGCATGCAGCGCAACTTGCCGGATTTGACAAAAGCGAACTTGAAAAGATGGCACCGCGCCTTCTGGAGTTGCCTTTCGATTCCGAACGTAAACGCATGACCACGTTGCACACAGAGGTTGATGAGGTGATCGCTTACACCAAGGGATCACCAGAGGCGGTATTGCCGCTTTGTGTAAGCAAGCTGACTGGCAGCGGCGAATCTGCCATCGACCGGGACGCCTTGCTGCGGCAGGCCGATGCGATGGCCTCCGATGGGCTGCGCGTGCTTGCTTTTGCCTACCGCCGCTGGCCGGCTTTGCCCGATGGCATGCCGCATGTAACGGTCGAGCGCGAGCTGGTTTTTCTCGGCTTTGCCGGACTGATCGACCCGCCGCGCAGCGAGGTAAAGGAGGCCGTGGTGCAATGCCGTTCGGCCGGGATCACGCCAGTAATGATCACCGGCGACCATCCCGCGACTGCCCGGGCGATTGCTCAAGAACTCGGAATACTTTATGACGGTGACGGCCGGGTGATGACCGGCGCCGAACTTGCGCAGCTCGATCAGGAATCTTTCGAAGCAGAGGTCGAACATGTGCGGGTCTATGCACGCGTCGATCCAACCCAGAAGATCAAAATCGTCAAGGCGCTTCAGGACAGGAGCGAGGTTGTGGCCATGACCGGCGATGGCGTAAACGACGCCCCTGCGCTCAAAGCAGCCGATATCGGCGTCGCGATGGGCAAGGGCGGTACCGACGTTGCCCGCGAAGCAGCGCACATGGTGCTGCTTGACGATAACTTCGCGACCATCGTGCATGCGGTGAAACAGGGGCGCCGCATCTTCGACAACATCCGCAAGTTCATCAAGTACACGATGACCAGCAATGCCGGCGAGATCTGGACGATCTTTCTCGCGCCGTTTCTGGGTCTGCCGATCCCGCTATTGCCGATCCACATCCTCTGGATCAACCTGGTCACCGACGGCCTGCCCGGGCTGGCATTGACTGCGGAGCCGGCAGAGCGCGGCATCATGCGCCGCCCGCCGCGCCCGCTGCATGAGAGTATCTTCGCGCATGGCATGTGGCAGCACATGATCTGGGTCGGCCTGTTGATGGGTGGCGTGTGCCTGCTGACCCAGGCATGGGCCTTGCACAGCGGCACCTCTCACTGGCAGACGATGGTATTCACGGTGCTTACCCTTTCGCAGATGGGCCACGTGCTCGCGATCCGTTCCGAATCGGATTCGCTGTTCAGCGTCGGCATCTTTTCCAACCGCATGCTGCTGTCAGCCGTGCTGCTGACCTTTGCATTGCAGATGGCCACGATCTATGTGCCCGCGCTCAACCCGATCTTCAAGACTGAACCATTGAGCATGGACGAACTGGTGCTTTGCCTCCTGTTATCCAGTGTGGTGTTCTTTGCCGTTGAAGCAGAAAAATGGATGGTGCGCCATGGCATGCTGTACCGCAATTCGTCAGCCTGACCGTCAAAGGCGCGCAACTCCCGGGAATTTTGGCTGATTCAGTCCTTCAGCCAGTAAAGGGACAGCGGCGGGATGACTATTGCATCGTTTTCAGCGAGCACTGTGTCGCCAGAAATGATGTCTCTCATTTCGCTCTGTTGAAAGAACCCGTACGGCCTTAGTGCATTGATCCGCATCGATTGAGCCTCGGTATTGAAGTTGCCGGCGACAAGGACTTTGTTACGGCTATTCTGCGGATCGGTGCGTGAAAATACCAGCAGGTTGGGGTTGTCCAGGGTCAGCAGTTGACGGTTGTCGAAGTCGGCGAACACCGTTGTTTCCTTACGCAAGGCGATCAATTTTTTTAGCGCGCTGAATATCCGGTTTTCCACCGTTCCCGGCTGGTGGCGATTTTCAGCCTTGTTCCAGTCGAAACGTGAACGGTGCACCCAGCGGTTGTCATTACGCTTGGACGGCTCGGCGAGATATTCAAGGCTGTTGAGCATGCCGATGGCATCGCCGTAGTAGAGCAGCGGTATGCCGCCAAACGACAAAATCATGCCATGCAGGAGCAGGATCGTCTTGATCGCATCCGTAATGGCGTTCTCATCCTGATTCTCGATTGCCGCTTCGAGGCCGACCAGGGAGGCGAGAGAGCCGGAGATCCGGGTGTCACCCGTCTTGGGATTGTCTCCAAACGGCAGCCCCCTTGCAGGAGAATCCGGAAACTTCCCGGTAAAGTACTCCACCAGAAAACGACGGTGCTGGAACGGGTCATAGCCCGACAGCCGCGCGTCGTTATCGGCAAAACCCAGGCCGATGTCGTCGTGGCAGCGCACGTAATTCAGCCAGGTCGCCCGTTCCAGCTTGACCGGAAGGCTATTCACACCGCGGTTGAGCAAGAGCGCATTCTTTGTAGCGACCGCGTCCCAAAGCAGCGACATGAAGGTCGCGTTATAGGCGATCTCGCATTCCTTGGCGTTGATCGCATCCTCGCCAAAATATTTGGCGATCTCGCCCGGTGCGACGATCGCTTCTGCAATGAACAGCACGCCCGGCGCTGTCACCTGGCAGCAGTCCTTCATCAGTTGCAGCAACAGGTGTGCTTCGCGCTCATTCTGGCAGGTGCTGCCGATCTTTTTCCATAAAAAAGCCACCGCGTCCAGCCGCAGGATGTCCGCGCCCTTGTTTGCCCAGTGCAGGATGATGTCTATCATTTCGATCAGGACCGCCGGGTTGTGGTAGTTCAAATCCCACTGGTAGCTGTTGAATACCGTCATGACCCACTTGCCCATCTCTTCATCCCAGGTGAAATTGCCCGGCGAGGTGGCAGGGAAGATCTCCGGCATGGTCTCCTCGTAGATGTCCGGCATGGTGCGGTCATCGAAAATGTAGAAATAATCCTGGTATTTCCTGTCGCCCTGCCGCGCCTTCTGTGCCCATTCGTGTTCGTTCGAGGTGTGATTGACCACGACATCCAGAACCAGAAGGATGTCGCGCTTTTTTAGGGTGACGGCAAGGTCTTCGACGTCCTCAACTGTTCCGAAGCGCGGATCGATCCTGCGAAAATCGCGTACCGCATATCCGCCATCGCTGTTGTCCGGCGGACAATCCAGCATTGGCATGATGTGCAGCAGATTGACCCCCAGATCCTGAAGATAGGGCAGTTTGGCGCGCAGGCCTTTCAGGTCGCCGGCAAAACGATCGCAGTACAAGGCCATACCGACCCATTTCTGGCTCATGAACCAGTTGTAGTTCCTTTCGCGCGCGAGATCCGATTTCCTCAGGTGAATCGCGCGGTCAATGTAGCGAAACGCAAGGGTCTCCACCAGGCTGACCATCTGTTCCTTGAAGTCCGCACGGTCACCGTATAAAAGCCGGAAGAGGGAATGGATCGAATAAAAGTTGGCGCCCAAGCGGGTGTAGAAATGCCTGAGCCTGAAATTCCCGATCTCGGGCTTCAGCTCGAGCAGTATTTCATTCAACATCGAGTGTGAGACCTGTTCGTACATCGTCACCCTTTCGCAGGATTCATTTCAGACAGCCAATTTCCCATCTCAGGCCAGTAATGCGCCACGCCTTCGAGTATGCCGGCGCTGTAATTGCCATTCATGCCGAGATACCCTCCCTTGGCAATATAGAGCTCCTCCTTATTCGTTCTCGCAGCCTGGGCTTTTATTTCCTCGTTCGCATTGGCGACCAGCACCGAAGGAATATCGCTAAGCAAGACATCGAGGTCATTGCCGCTATCGCCTGCAAACAACGTATCCTCAAGCCTGAAACCTTTTTGCTGCATGAGAAAATGGAGAGCAAACAATTTATTGGCGCTGGCTGGCAGGACATCCAGCAGCCCCACTTTTTCTTTCTCATCGATGCTCCAGATCAGGTTTGCTTTTATTCCTGATTTTTTCAGTACCACGCCCATCGCTTCGGTCAGGGTTTGTGCGTCAATTTCCATGGGTGCGTAGTAGCTGAGCTTGTAGCGGTTCTGCTTTTCTTTTTCCTGCAATCGCAACATCTCGAACCCGCACAGCAAATTGCAAATTTCGCCATGTGTCATCCCCTGCCAGTCCGGTGCGATCTGTTCACTCCATGCGTCCCAATTTTGCCAACCATCGGGCGTGATCCTGTAGATCGTCGTCCCCACATCCGCGATAGCATAATCCGGCAGAGGAAGCCTGAATTCGGCAATTGCCTGCTCGATCAGGGCGCGGTGCCTGCCGGTTACATAGGTAAGGGTGATTTCCTCGCGGGCGGACAGGCTTTTGAATAATTCATGCGCCGACGGCGATTCGGGTTGCGGCCCATTCGGGATCAGCGTCCGGTCTAGATCGGTGCAAAGCAGGAGTGGCCTCACTTTGAAACTGCCCCGTTGTCATTTTCGAAGAACCGGTAATGTTCGATCGCTTCCATGATACCGGCAGCATGCGGCTTCCGAGAGAAGTATATTTTCTCCATGTTGGCCAGATCGGACAATTCCTCAAGGTGGCGGTTGTCCACTACGGTCCCCAGTGTGTTGCCTCGCAACATATCCGCATCTGCACCGGTCACTCCGGAAACCAGTGTATTTTCAAGTGTGAACCCCAACTGTTCGGCACACCAGCGCAGAGCCAATCCCTTGGATGCCCTGACGGGGACAACATCAAGGAATTGCCCAAAGGAGAAAATGGTATTCACGGCCTGCTCATTGCGCAGCAATGCCTGCCTGATCTCCTTGATATTGGCCACGGTATGGTCAACGTAATAGCTGATTTTGAACGCGCTCTGGTTGGCCTTGGGTTGCATCACCAGGCCGGGAAGTTCTGCGAGGGTATCGCGTACCGCCTGTGGGTTCCAGAGGTGGTTGATGTGGCGTTTCCAGATGGTTGAACTGGTAAGGTCTGGCGCATAGTGGATCTCTGTGCCCTGCTCGGTAATCAACACGTCAGGCTGCGGGATATTATTTTGTTTCAGCTTCGACAGCGTGTCGTCGAGCCGACGGCCGGTCGCAATGCCAAAGATGGTTGTCTTGTGGTGCTGCTGCATCAATTGCAGGAAGGCCGACAATGCCGCCTGATCGCCCAACAGGTTCAGGTCAAGACTGGTAAATATCGCCCGGCTTCGAAACAGACCCTTTCGGCGGATGAGCTTTGCCGGGGGAAGTTGTTCAGTCTTCTCGATCAGCGGATGAATGACGCTCAGGTATTTTTCCACATGAGCCTGCCAGGAATAATGACGGCGTACTCCCTTGATACCGTTCCTTGCGAAATGCCGCCAGCCAGCCTTGTCCGTGAGTGCCTTGAACAAAGTTTCTGCCATCGCTTTCTTGTCAAGCGGGTTGATCAGGTAGCCATTCTGACAATTTCTGATGATATCGATCGGGCCGCCGTCCTCAGTCGCAATAATCGGCAAACCGCATGCTGCGGCTTCGATCAGCGTCAGCCCGAAAGGCTCTGTCAGAGCAGGGTTGATGAATACTCCGTGCAAGGCCGCGGCCAGGCGGTAGAGCGTGGCTACATCCTCCGGCTTGTGATGTTTCGGGTATGCGACTTTTCCATACAGGTCGTACTTGTCGATCAGCAGCAGGATATCCTTGAGGACGGTGCTGGTAACCTCCTCCATGTCATTAATATCATCACGGTTTCCTGCCACGACCACCAGATTGGCCACTTCCTGCAACTCCGGTGACTCTGCGTACGCCTCGATCAGAGAGGTAATGTTCTTTCTCGGGTCGGGGCGCGACAGTGCCAGAATGACCGGTTTGTTTGGTATGTTCAGAAAGCGTTTGAGTTCGCTGGCAATGGCGCTGTTTTTCTCGCAACCCTGCGGCGGGAAAAACTTTTCCAGATCCGTGCCTGGTGGAATGATGCGCATGCAGGCAGGCTGGTAAAAGTCGTAAAGTCCGTATTGCTGCTCGATTTCCTGCTGCGTGCTTGTGATGACACGCTCAGCCACACCCAGCGTCGTTTCCTCCGCCTCGATACGCCGGGATATGTTGTAGACCGTTTCGATCTCGCTCCGTTTTATACCGCTGGCCAGAAGCCGCTTGCGTTTGCTGCGCCCAAGGGAGTGACCGGTATGCACCAGCGGAATCCCGAGTTGGTGTGCAAGCCTTGAACCCACATACCCGGCGTCCGCATAATGGCTATGGATGACATCCGGCATGCGTGCCTGGCTTTTCAGGTAGACAAGGGCATTGTCCGAAAAATTCTCCAGTGAGTCCCAAAGCATTTCCTTGCGCAGGTACTTCTGCTCGCCACACTCGATGCGCACGATGCTGGCCTTCCTGGAAAGCGGCTCCAGCGGTTCGGCATAATCCGGGCTGACCTGGCAATCGATGACACGCCTCGTCAGCAGAACGACTTTTTCGACTCCCGAGTGTTCGCTCAGGGCACGGGCGAGCTCCACCACATATTTGGTCTGCCCACCCGTATCCGCATCCCGCCCCAGCTCCAGATCATTGCCACGAATCAAGCCATGCACGCTGATCAGTACGATATACAAAGGTTTTTTGGGCAAGGGGAAGCGTTTTTTCACAAGTGCCACCCTTCGATAAAAGGATTGTAAAAATCTGCTTCTTCCGGCACTGCGCCGCGTATCCCGCAGATCGCAGCAGCAAATTCATTTGCGCGCTCAAGCGTCTCGTCTACCGGCCACTGTCGCAGCACTCCCAGAATGCTGACTGCGGCAAATCCATCACCTGCTCCTACAGTATCGACCAGCTTACCGATTTTGCTCTTCACCTTAACTTCAACTTTCCTGCCGTGACGATTGATTTGCCAAGCGCCTTCTTCACCGCTGGTTACCATAACCCGTTCCAGATCGAACCGGCTCATCAGCTGGCATGCCTGCCCTTCCTCATTTTCTCCTGACAGGTCGAATATCTTTGCCAGCTCATACAGTTCTTCGTTGTTCAACTTGACGATATCAGCGCTTTGCAGCGAATTCCAAAGTATCTTTTCGTCATACCAGGGGGTGCGCAGATTGATATCGAGAAATTTCGCCGCTGCTGAACCTTTCAGCAGCGCCTTCAGCGCTCGCCTTGAAACCTCATTCCTTTGTGCTAACGTGCCAAAATAGATCAGGACTGGATTAGCGGAAAGCGTTGCCTTGCGGGCGACTGACGGGTGAATGAAATCGTATGCCTGTAACGGAAGGATTTCGAAGCGGTGCCTATCTTTCTCCAGATGCACTTTTACCTGCCCTGTCGGGTAGCGATGGCTACACTGGATTCCTATAATTTCCATCCCGATTTTCTCCATGGCATCGATCACCCTGGAACGTAGCGCATCATTACCCAACTTGGAAATCAGGATTGGATTCTGTCCGAATGCTTTCAGGTGTCTCGCGACATTAAACGGCGCCCCTCCCAACACGGCACGATCCGGAAAGATGTCCACCAGAATTTCCCCGAAAACCACGATGTTTCCGGTATGGTTATTTGAAGGATGATGTGAATTTGGCGCCTGGCGATCGGAAAATAAACGTTGTGTCATCGTGTAGACCCGTTTCTTTTCGTGGTTGCTCCACCTAGATGTGAGTAGCCCTGCTTGTCGCTAAAGTTATTACAGACAAGACACTCGAAGGGGGTGGCTTCGACAACTTCGCATGGCTCCCAAAAGGCTACCTGCCCGATTTTACTGAGTGGAAATTGTACAGATAAACCGGGCTGTGGTCGTCAATACGAAACGGATTGTAAAAGCGTGTTGTCAGGCAACGCTTCCGCTTCACCCGGTTTCGTTAATCCGGTTTACCCATGAAATCAACCCGGCGGTTTTCCTTCCAGCATCTTTCTTCGTGGCAGCTCAATCTGGGGCGCTCTTCGCCAAAACTGACAGCTTTGAGCTGGCGCGTCGGAACACCCAGCAGCACCAGCGCCTTCCGGACTGAATTGGCTCGCTTGTCACCCAGTGAGAGGTTATATTCCCCGCTCCCCCGCTCATCCGCATTCCCTTCCAGGGTATCAATAACGTTTTCATGAGCCTTCATGAATTCGGCATGTTGTATAAGGATATCGCGGTATTCCTGCTTGATGGTGTAATCGTCAAAATCAAAATAAACGCTTTGTTTTTCCATTTCCAGCAGTTTTGCCGCTAATTCGTTAGAACTGACCTCGGTCACCGATAATGCTTCTGTAGCTGTCGCGCCCTCCTGTTTTGCGCCCACAGATTCATTCGAAAGCGCCTTTGTATCTGTTTCCCCGGAAGTGGATGCGCACGCTGAAACTAACAGGGAAGCAAGCACCAATATTGCCAGAGTTGATTTCATCAAATTTCTCCCTACTGATTAAATAAAAAACAATTTATACCAAATAATATTGGTATCAATATAAATGATGTAATATGCTTAAGCAAGTTTTATAGTAGATTTTGCATTTTATAAAACTTAGGGGTCACCAACTTGAGCAATCAAATCAAAACAGCTCTCTCTCTGCAGGTTCTGAAACGGTTCCGCATCATTTACGGCTCTGTACGCCAGCATTTTCATGAGATCGAGCGCACTTGCGGGGTCACCGGATCGCAGCTCTGGATCATGCAGGAGACGGCAAACACTCCCGGCATCGGCGTTTCCGAGCTTGCAAACAGGCTCTCCATTCATCAGTCAACGTGCAGCCAGCTGGTTGAAAAACTTGTCCATCGCAAACTGATCATCAAGGAGCGCAGCACCGAGGATCAGCGTCGTGTCGGGCTGCGCCTCACTGAGGAAGCGGCCGGTTTGATCAGGAACGCGCCAGGCCCTGCCGAAGGCGTGCTTACCAAAGCACTGAACACCCTGCCGACTGAGACGGTGAAATCGCTCGATGCCTTGCTGGAAAGGGTTATCGAGCAATTGCAGACCAGAGACGACGACTCGGCGAAAAAACCTCTGTCAGATTTGTGAACCCTTTCATGATTTTTTCCGCCAGCCTTTTATAGTCGAACAACCTGCTTTGAACCCCTATTGCCCGGTTTTTTCCAGGCGAAAAGCAGGCGCCTTGCCTTGCTTGTCCTGCCCTGCATAAACGGTGATGTGCGGATAGGGAATCTCAATGCCGTGCGCATCGAACGCATCCTTCAGGCGCCGTAAAAACTCTCGCCGCACGCCCCATTGCTCCAGAACAACCGTTTTGAAACGGCAGCGTATGACAACCGATGAATCGGCCAGATCCTGCACCCCCGCAATCTCAAGGTCATCGATTATCTTCGGCCCGAAATCTTCCGATGCACGGATCTCGTTAGCAACACTCCGCATGACCTTGTAGACTTCATCTATGCTTTCACGGTACGCAACGCCCACATCAATCACCGCGTAGGCGTGGTCGCGGGTTTTGTTGGTAACGGTGGTAATCAGCCCGTTGGGGATATAGTGGACACTTCCCTCATAGTCTCGCAAGCTGACATAACGCAGCGTAATGTTTTCCACAACGCCGCTTTTTTCGCAAATCTCAACGACATCCCCGTGATGAATCTGGTTTTCAAGCAGGATGAAGAAACCGTTGAAATAATCCTTGATCAGGTTCTGTGCGCCGAACCCGACTGCGATTCCCACTACCCCTGCTGCACCAAGAATCGGCGCGATCGATATTCCAATTTCGCTCAGCACCAGCATTCCTGCCACCAGCATAATCGCCACAAAAGAGACGTGGCGAAACACTCGTGTCAGAGTTTCTATGCGCCGGTTTTCTTCAGCAGTGCCTGCGCGGGCAATCATGTAGTTACGGAGCAGGCGGATCAGTTTGCGGCTTAACGCCAGAAGCAACCAGGCCGCCAACAGGATGGCGATGATATGCAATGCCTCTTTAGAAATATTCTGGTAGTCAAAGCTCAAAGTGTTGTTCATGTCACCCCACGTTTGCCGGCCAGCTTCTGAGTCTATCGCAAGGTTACCCGCTCCCCGCGATAATTTTCAAGCTTGTAAGGTACAATCAGCTATTACAAAATTGAAAATGGCTGAATGTCCACGACGATTCTGATTATAGGCTTGCTGGTATTTTTTGCGCACTTTCTGTCCCTGCAATTTATCAAGACCAGCATTCCGGATGTTCTGGTGCTGATGCTGATCGGTATCGTGGTCGGTCCCGTTCTCGGGATTGCAGTCCCTCAGGATTTCGGCAAGATAGGCTCGCTGATCGCCACCATTGCCCTGGTAGTCATTCTTTTTGAAGGGGGCACCTCGCTGAACCTGCGCGTGCTGGGAACGACGCTGGGTACAACAGGTATTTTAACCTTCAGCTGTTTTGCACTTACGGCAATCATCGTGACGATGATCGGCATGTTTGCGCTAAACCTGGAAATGCTGCCTGCCATGATGCTGGGTTTCACCCTCAGTGGCACGACTTCCGCTGTAGTCATTCCGATGGCAAAAGCATTAAATTTGCCAGATAAACCTGCCACCGTTCTCATTCTGGAATCAGCCCTGACTGACGTACTCTGCATCGTCGCCGTATTTGCTTTGCTGCAAATTCACTTGCAAGGCGGTGTCATGCCTGGAAGGCTGGTCGGCAGCGTGCTTGCTTCGCTGGTCTTTGCTGCGGCGATCGGTGCGATCGGCGGGATTGGCTGGCTGCTGGTGTTGGGAAAAATCCGTGATTTTCCAAACACCATCTCTTCGACACTGGCATATGTATTCATCGTCTATGGCATCACCGAGATTTTTGGCTTTTCCGGGGCTATCGCTGCGCTGGCATTAGGGGTAACACTGACGAATTTTGAAAAATTCGGACTGCATCATATTCCCAGCATAGACGAGAATATTGTGCCGCTCAACGAAATTGACCTGACGTTTTACCGTGAAGCTGTTTTTCTGCTGAAGACATACTTTTTTGTTTACCTTGGTATATCCATCCATTTCGGAAAGTTGCAGCTTGCCTTCGCCGCGATTTCTATGGTATTGATGGTGTACGCCATGCGCCTGGTAATTACCCGCCTGGTTTTGCGCAATGCCAGCTTCAGTCTGCGCGATGCCGCTGTCACTTCGATGATGGCGCCCAAAGGGCTGGCAGCCGCAGTTCTGGCTTCATTGCCAATGGAATATGGGGTAGCAGGAGGCGAGATAATCCGCGACGTTACCTTTATGGTCGTATTGTCCAGCATTTCGCTGACTGCGCTGCTGGTCATGGCGTATCCTGCCACCACAACGCAAAAGCTTTATGCAGGCGCTCTGGGCAAAACGCGAAATGATGAGACGAGCCAATAACACCTTACAAACCCGCACATGAACAGCCTGCTCGACACTTTGACCGGACACCCTTTTTTTATAAAAGGTCTAACCGCGATCTTTGTCACGCTGCTTATCCTGTTGATGGTACGCTTTGCCCAATCTGTCACCACGGGCAAGATTGAAAACAAGGATCTGCGCTACAAGACACGCAAGGCTCTCAGCCTTACAGGTTACTTATTAACGTTGATCGCTGCCGTAACCATTTTCAGTGACCAGATATCCAACCTTGCCGTGATCATCGGCGCACTCAGCGTCGGTATAGGCTTTGCACTTCGTGAACTGATCCAGTGCCTGATCGGTTCTGCTGTCGTTTCCTTCGGGGGGCTATACAAACCGGGCGATCGCATACAGATGGGCGGCATCATGGGCGACGTGATCGATATCGGTCTGTTGACAACTACGGTCATGGAGTGCGGTGCATGGGTAAATTCAGATTTGTACAATGGACGCGTGGTTTACCTTTCGAACAGCCTGGTGCTCAGGGAAAACGCCTTCAATTACACTTCTGACCTGCCTTTTTTGTGGGATGAGCTGGTTATCCCAATCAGATCCGATTCGGACCATCGCCTGGCGCGCAGCATCATTGAATCTGTCGGCCGCAACGTCCAGTCTGAGATCATGTGGTCCGCACAAAATGCGTGGTCGAATTTTGTGCGCCACCATCGGGCGGAGGAAACACAGCTCGAATCGGTGGTCACAATGAGCTTTGACGCGAACTGGATCGAATTCACTTTGCGCTATATCGTTGATTACCGAGTCAGAAGGCGCACCCAGGACAAGCTTTTTTCAGCCATTCTGGAAGGATTTGAAAAGACCGAGGGCAAAGTCCGGGTCGCATCCCCCAATCTTCAACTTAAAGAGGTTCCCGAGCTGTCACTGCAGCACAAAAATGAATCCTAGCCTGCGCAAGGAGTTCTAAATGGAACTGCATCATTTTTTTCTGCTTCTCGCCGTCATTCTGATTGCAGCGCGGCTGTTGTCTGAAACAGTCGCGCGCTTCGGAATTCCAGCAGTGATCGGTGAATTGCTGGCGGGCTTGATCATCGGCCCGTCGCTGCTTGGTTGGGTATCACCTGATACCACGATGAAGCTGCTGGCCGAAATTGGCATTATCTTGCTGCTGTTCGAGGTCGGGATGGACACCGATCTGAGCCGTCTGGCGCGCTCCGGCAGCAAGCCGATCAATGTCGCTTTGCTTGGCTTCATACTGCCTTTTGCGCTTGGTTATGGCGCCAGTGCCTGGTTATTCGGTTTGCCTGAGATGACTTCCATGTTTATCGGCGGCACACTGACTGCAACCAGCATCGGCATTACTGTTCGCGTGCTTGATGATCTGGGTAAACGGCAAAGCGACGAAGCCCAAATCGTTATTGGTGCAGCGGTGCTTGACGACATACTTGGCGTGATAGCACTTGCTTTCATGTATCAGTTTGCTGTCGAGCAGCAGGTCTCTTTTCATGCTTTGGGCGAGGTTGGGCTTTACATCCTGCTGTTCATGCTGCTTACCCCGCTGGTTGCAAAACTGGCTTCCATCGTCATTGACCGCCTCGATCAGAACGCCGCCACACCCGGCTTGTTGCTGACCATGGCACTGTCGCTGATCCTGCTGTTCTCATGGCTGGCGCATGCGGTAGGAGCCCCTGAAATCATGGGGGGGTTTGCCGCCGGACTGGCGTTCAGCCAGCACTTCGGGTTCAGGCTGTGGATGGGAAAAGCTGCTGCGCTTGAATTCAAACCAAGCCCCAAGCTGGCGCATCGTCTTGAAGAACAGGTACGGCCGCTGATCCACACCTTTACCCCGATGTTCTTTGTGATGGTCGGTGTATCGCTCAACCTCAAGTCTATCAACTGGGAATCGGCGTTCATCTGGGAGCTGGCCGGAACTTTGCTGATTGTGGCTTTTATTGGAAAGTTTGCTTCAGGCTTCCTGATTCGCGAATCACGGCGCAACCAGATCGCCATCGGACTTTCGATGGTTCCGCGTGGCGAGGTGGGCCTGATCTTTGCGCAACTCGGCTTCAGTCAGAATATTCTGAATAGCGAACTGTACGCCGCGCTGCTGATAGTCATCGCGCTTACCACCATTTCACCGCCTTTCCTGCTCAAGTGGTTCTATGGCAGAAAACAGGGTTCATGAACCATGCGCATCATTTATTATCCGAATCCACAGCATTTTTCAGCATCTCGAATATTCCCGGGATAGCCGATGTCACCCGGTTCCAGTTTGGAATGAGCGGTGTGGCCAGTGGGTTTTCCATGAATACCTGCGTTGCCATTGAGAGCGCCTTGGTGAACGCTTCCACCGACATCGCTTCGTCATGCCGGTCAAATTTGAGCCCGTTTATTGCCGCAACCGCTTCGTATTTTTTGATGGTGTCTTCCGCCTGACGCAAATAGGACACGAGCAGGGATTTGAACAGGCCTTCCGAAAACACCACCCCTTCCGAAGCCAGCGTCCTGAATATGGATTTGCAGATATCCACCGTCATCTTCATCAAACCCTTACTGGCATCATCTGCAGAAAGCGCCTGGTGCTTGTGATCGTAATTTGCGGCGATATCCACCTGGCAAACGCGACGCGGCGAATAGTTCCGGTGCACCTCCGCCAACGAACCCACTTCGAGGCCCCAGTCCCAGGGGATCCGGTTGACACGCGCCAGATCGGTAATCATGCAGAATTCACCGGAAAGGGGATACCTGAAACTGTCGAGGAATTCGAGGAATTCATGCGGGCCGACCAGCTGTTGCAGCGCCCTGACCAAGGGCGTTACCAGAAGCCTAGTCACACGGCCATTGATCTTGTTCGATATCCTGCTGTAGTACCCTTTGCAGAACACATAGTTCAGGTTGGAATTGACTACCGGGTAGCACAATCTTGCTAGCAATTCGCGGCTGTAGGTCAGGATGTCGCAATCATGCAGCGCAATGACGTCCGATCTTTCCCGTGCCAGCACGTACCCGTATGCAAGCCATGCCGAGCGCCCTTTGCCGCGCTCCCCCACATTGAATCCGTTGCGTGAGAATGTCTCGTATATTTCGCTTATTCTTTTTCCGTCATTGTGGATGACCTTTACTTCGGTGGATATGGGCGACATGAATTCTCGCACTTTCTGAAAATCCTTTTCCGTTGCCTTGTCCAATACCAGCACGATTTCATTCAGGTACTTCACCTTGGCGAGTTCCTGAATGATTCCTTTCATGGCCGGGCCCTCGAATTCGGAATACAGCGCGGGAAGCACCAAGGCTACCGGCCTGGTTTTGGAATATCCAACCAGCTCTGATTCCAGCCTTTCAAGCGAGGGTGTACCGAGCTGATGAAGCGTCGTGATGATGCCGGATTGGTAAAAATCGGACATGATGAATCCTCCGGTTAGAGATGTTCGATGTCATCCTTTTTTTCTGCAGGCTGCTTTTCGGCCATCTCCTTCTCTATCATCCGCCTTGCCGCATCAATCCCACCTACCCCGAAGGCAATCGCCAGAGCTGCCACTATGCCGCTGAATATAATTGAAAACGCAGCCAGAACGATGCTGGGCGCAATCTTGAGCTGCTCCATGACCATGGCAATGATCAGGACCAGCAAAAGGATACGTATAGCATCGGCAAGAATCTTCGCATAGTGATAACCGCTGTTAACCGCAGCGATCAATATTCCCTGGCTGATGAAGCCGGCAAGCACATATCCGATAAGCAGAATCAGTGCCGCTGAAATTGCACGCGGCACATAGCCGAAGAAATCTTCGACCAGATTATCGATCCCTGCAATCTTGAGAGCGCTCAGGCCAATCATCAAAGTCACGATTATCAGCATCCAGAACACGATGCTGCCGATGATGGCCGTAGGCTTGGCCCAGAAGTCCCCTTTCCGCATCAAGGAGGTAAAACCCATCCGGTCAGACCAGCTGTCGAAGTTTATCGCTGTCAGAGACTTTACCAGCACGAATTTGATGAACCTTGCCAGAAGAATACCCAGGATCAAGATAACCAGCATGGCCAACAGGTTGGGTACGAAAACCTTGAACTTTAAAAATACTTCCTGCAAAGGCTCAAGTATCAGGTTAAGAAAATCATTCATGATTCTTCTCCTTATAGATTATTTCCAACTGGTTACGAGGTAATCCTTGTTGTTTTCAAACTCAACACAAAGTTTTTCTATTTCCCCCTCTGCCTCGTAACCTTCCATATCCCTGGCGGTCAGTATAAACGAAGCCGTTTTGCCGATATAAAGGGGAGTCAACGACTTTATCAGGTGCTCCGCCGGCAATTTCTTCCGGTGAAAGGCGATAGCGTAATCATAGATAATCCGTGTCCACAGGCCGATGGGGAAATTGAATTCGCTGTCACTCAGGGTGCCCAGCCTTTCTACTTCCTTCAGGTCGCCCGCGCCAAGTATATCGACCCAGATGTCACGCAGATTTTTTATGCCTTCGCGGAACAGATTCAGCATCCTTGCCGTATTTACGTTCACATGCTCCAGCCCGACTGTATATTCGAAACCAAAGGTCGTGACCGGTGCAGAGCTGCGGACAGGCATCCATATAGCTTCATAGTTCTCCATCAGCGCAAAGGTGGCACTGACCACCTGGTAGAGCATACTGCTCAGGTCGGATCCAGGATCCTTGGCATCGTGAATCTTGGCACCGAGAAACGACTGGGCGATTTTGAAATCATTCGCCATCGCCGTGGTGGTCATCCATATGTCGATCCCGAATCGCGCAACATCGGACTGCCACACATCCTTGGTCAGGTAAAACTGGGCCAGCCTCCCGGAGAAGCCGAAATCGCCTCCTATGGGTTGCCGTACGCGCTTGCCATAAAGCGTGCGGGTCATCGGATAGATAATGCTGTTGGTAATGGTTCCGTCGAATTTGTGCCGGTGATAAAGCGGCGCCACATAGTCAAAACCGCCCTCAAGCACCGGTTTTACCAGTAACTCGATCCATTCTGGAGTAATGCTTCTGAGGTCGGAATCTACCACCACGCATGCCTTGGTCTCCAGCGTCTGGGCGATTTCGAAAATTGCGCGGAAGGCACTTCCTTTTCCCGGGATCCCCTTATAGGGAAAAGCAATCTTGGAAATGGGCTCGACTCGATGATGTAAAAGAATGGATTCAAAATCCTCAACCGAGGTATTCTGCACGACCTGTGTCGTACCATCGCTCGACCCCCCGTCGGAATTGACCAGCACGGCCTTGCGTGTCGGAAAGTACTTTGCAAGGCCAACTTGCACAGCCCTTACTACATGCCCGATGGTCTTGGCATTATTGAAACTCGGTATGCCGACGATGATATCCGCAGAGCCGATCTTCTCGATCTGCTCATGCACCTCTGATCTCAGTGTGATTTCGCTCATGGTTTGGATGAGCTCTCTGCTTTCTCATCGCCTCTTCCAGACGTGAGCATGGGTATGTGCCCCTTGTCCAGCAATATGATCTGCACGTCCATGACATTTGTCCCTGTCGGCCCGGTTATAAAATGATTGCGCCCCCCAGACAATGCATCCAATTCCTGAAAAAATCCATAGGAATCATTTTTTTCGAGATAGGCGAGAGGCTCTAATCCAAGCTGTCGCGCCAGCGCGGCAGTATGCCCGTCGGCAAAGGCGCCCGCTGCATCAGTCGGCCCATCATTACCGTCTGTTCCCGCTGAAAGCAGGAAAACTCCTTCACTCCCGGCAATCTCAAGAGAAAATGCAAGAGCGAGCTCCTGGTTTCTGCCCCCCCGGCCGCCTCCGGCGACCGTGACAGTTGTTTCCCCCCCGGATAACAGGCAGCTCCATTCCCCTTCACTCAATTTTTTATATGTCTGCAGCGTTTTTTGCGCTAAATAACCCGCAGCTGCGCGTGCTTCACCCTGAAGTTCAGCAGTGACTATTTCTGAAGGAACACCGAGAGTTTGTGATTTGTTCATGCCCGCTGCCAGCGCATGCCTGATCCCGCCAACAATCACGTTCCGTGTCTTTAGCAGGTGGTGATCATTTTCCTTTGCCGATTCCGGCTCCTGCCCGGCAACACCACTTTGCAGATAATCGATAACTGCTTTGGGCGCTTTATTATTCAGCCCGTATTTCTCGATGACGGCCCAAGCATCGGCAAAGCTTGTGCTATCCGGTGCGGTTGGCCCGGAGGCAATGACATCAAGGCGGTCGCCAATCACATCAGAAAGGATCAGGGTCAGTATCTCAGCCGGGTATGCAGCCTGCGCAAGCCTGCCACCCTTGACGGCAGACAAGTGCTTGCGTACCGCATTGATCTCACCGATGGAAGCTCCCGATTTCAGGAGTAATGCTGTTACTTCCTGTTTATCCTGCAGAACCACGTCTTCCACGGGCGCAACCATCAGCGCCGAGGCCCCGCCAGATAGCAGGCAGATAACCAGCGCTTTTTCATCAGCAGCATGCAACATTTCCAGCAACTGTTGCGTCCCGTTGACTCCTGCTTTGTTTGGCACCGGGTGAGAAGCTTCAACTTGCCCGATTATTTCAAGATCGGCAGTATGTCCCTCTTTAACAATGATCAGGCCGGCTGAAATCTTTTTGCCCAGCAATTTCTCGATAGCCATGGCCATTCGTGCAGTTGCCTTGCCTGCACCGACCACAATGATGCGGTTGAAATTCGCAAGCTTGTACTCTGTATTTTCAACATGCAGACAGTTGTTTTTCAGTGTCACTGAATCTAGCACAGCCCTGTAAGGATCAACGGCTGCAATGGCTGCGCAAAAAATGCTGTGCAAAATATCTATCGCATGGACCCGCGGTGTATTCACACCGGATAGCATCTCTAACACGGCTTCATTCCAGCCCTGCGGGCCAGGCAATCCCGGTTTCAGCAAGCCGGGAATATCGATGCGCGACTCATAACTTCCATCCGTGTGGCAAACCAGCACAGGGCGGTCAACCATTTGAAGCAGCGGCTGATCGTTCAGACTGTCTCCCAGCCCAATGCTGAAGACATTACCAAATTGTTTTTCGTAAAAGCGCTTCAGTATTTTCACCGCAAGGCCCTTATCATGTTTGCCCATGATGTGGAATATCCTTCCCTGAGTCCAGCCAAGCCCTTCCTTGTTGATCGCCTGCAAGAAATGCTCATCGGCCGCGCCCTCGAAAATGAACGGCTCATCAAAATCACGCTGTCTGGCCAATTCCGCTTCATTTGCTGTGAGGCCAGTCAGCCCGGCAATTTCACTGACAGTCATGTCGGCAAAACCGCGCACCTTTACCCCGAGCCTGCCACGAAGCTGGATAAATATTTTTCTGACTTCCGCATAGGGCATACCCAGAAGAATGCACCGATATCCGTCCGATTCACCTGCCTCGAAAGGGAAAGTGAAATATCCGTACGGGATGAATATCCCGCCGCCGTTCTCTGTGATGAAAGGGTGGGTATTGCCCAAAAGACGACGATATTCTTCGATCTCGGCGCGTGTCTTGCTGGAACAGAGGATAAGTGGTACATCCAGCGCCTGAATCTTTTTCAGCGCTGGCGCAGCAGCCGCGAAGGAATAATCCACGGAATCAAGCAAAGTTCCGTCAAGGTCGCTGATGATGATCGTCTTGGGCATACTGCCGTTCCTTTCATCGTTGGCTACCCTCCTTTACCGGGCGGCGGGCATATCCAGCCAGCTTTTGTATCCCTTCCTTCGCGAATACAAAAGAAAAACACGGGGAATATGAACGAGCATCGTTCACATGAGAAGCTATCGTAATACGAAGCCGGAAGCAAATGCCAATGACAGGGCCATAGAAGCAATAATATTTTATGGAGGGTTTTCTATACTTAAGACACAGACTATCGCTCGCTGGCTAACTGGCAAGCACATTTTGATGTTGCCCTTTGCTTCTTTGCATGGCCTGTATTAGCAGGTATCCTTGACTATATTTCCGCAGTTGTACAAAAATCGACCGCGTTACACGCGGTGTTTCATGTATAAAGCGCCAACTGTGCAATAATGATGTATAAAAACACAGAGGCTAGGCCTGTATAGCAATCAAATAATAATTTTTCTG
>Ga0224495_10000229_pt1 | contig 45696 bp, 47 predicted proteins | sample SF_Jul11_sed_USG_FD_168128 | JGI IMG/M metagenome (GOLD analysis project Ga0224495, IMG submission 168128) | Sediment microbial communities from San Francisco Bay, California, United States - SF_Jul11_sed_USGS_4_1 | ecosystem: Environmental > Aquatic > Marine > Sediment | place: USA: California...
CGGGCGGGCGCTACAGCCAACCCATCATAACCGCCCGGATTCAGTCCGGATTGACCGCCCGGCTTGCCCTGGAATCAATGCCCGGCTTCCGTCGGAATCACTGCCCGGGTTCGCCTGGAATACGCAGGCCTGTTCCGCCACGCCGCAACCCCCTCCATCACCGAGTCGGTGACCGTGGAGATGAGCTCGGCGGAGACCTCCACCCCGTACATGTCCAAAAGATGGCCTTGTATGTCCCGTTGCATCATCCCCCGGCCGCACATGGAAATAACCTTTTCGCCGAATCCTTCGAACCTGGTCTGCCCTTCTTGATGATTTGCGGTTCGAAACTGCCCATGCGGTTGCGGGGAACTTCAACCTCCACCTCGCCTGATTCCGTCTTGACCCTTTTGGAGCTTTTACCGTTTCTGCTGTTGCCGCTGTTTCTGCCTTGGAAGGAATATTTCTCGTATCCTAGATGATGGGTAAGCTCTCCGGCCAGAGCCCTCTCCATGATGGCTTGCTTAAGCTCGTTAAGAATGCAGTTCTTTCCGAGAATATCTTCGGGATTCTTGTAGACCTTTAAAAGCTCGTCAAGAAGCTCTGCCCTGATCGCCATGATTCTCTTCCACCTTGTATGTCAACGGATTACAAATCACGGCCGTTTACACAAAAGATTTGACATACCTGAAAGGCCGTCTGTAAACGCAATTCGTGATTAGGGCACCAAATTAGCTTATCAATTCACACCTGCTCGGAACAAATATTTTATTATTCCCTACCCCAAGTACAGGCCATCCCGCCGATATATGCAATTTTTCGCTTCTATCAGTAATAATTTATTATCCTAAGCCGTTTTGTCTTAAGAATAATGCGTCCATCTGCAACAGTTCCCCGGAACGTGGGTTGGCCAACCAGCCAACTGGTCGCACAAATGAGAAACCAGCGTCTGATAGCATGCGGAATATTTCGCTAAACGTAGCCTCACCCACATATAATGGTAGGAATGATGTCTCGACCAAGACATAATCAACTTTTTTTAGAAATCTTGCCGCGCCCTGAATAACTTGGCGCTCATAACCCTGCACATCAAGCTTCAATAGCACTGGGCTTATTAATTCCTTATTATAAAATATATCATCCAATGTACTTACTTCTACAGCTACACTCCCGATTTCTTTTGCAGAAGGAAAAGCTGCCAGATGCGCTTGCCCCAAAGGCAATATGGAACTTGAGAAACTATTCTGGTTAATTATTAAATTTGCGCTTCCAGTTTTTTCACCCAAGGCAGTTTGATAAACTATTACCCCTGACAATGACGAGACACATTTTCTTAATACATCTGCGGCACCAGGCCCTGGTTCGAATGAGTGTATTACTGCGGCGGGATACCCTTTTGCTGCAGCCACAGCGAATTGGCCCATATTGGCCCCTACGTCGATAATAGTTAACGGCTCCAAGCCCACTCGTTTAAGATCGCGAATCATCTCGTAAGAAGTTATGGAAAATTTCGGCCAAGTAAAAATGGCCTTTAAAGCGTGGGGGTCTAGGGCAAGACGCATTAGTTTAGTGATATTCACAATATTATTCCCAGGGGTAGTTATTGATTACTTCAATCATAAATTCCTGAGCCTGCCATTCCGCTGGCTTCCTTCAACACACTTATCAGCTGCGCATATTGCTTCTTCGGGTTATACTTCATCTCATATTCTTCTCGCGCGTTTTTTCCCATTTCTATTGCTTTTTTTTCATCAAGAAGCGTGCGAAGTGAAGCTATGAATTCATTTTCATCCATAATGTCGCATACGATACCATTTTTACCATGTGCAACAATATGATTTAATGAACCGCTGTCGTTAGCCAAGACAGCTCTCCCACATTTAAAGGCCTCTGTTACGACCATGCCAAAACCCTCATTGCCTAAAGAAGGGACAACAACATATTTTGAAGACTGCATGTACTCTAGCACCTTATCATTGCCCACCATGCCCGTAAAATGAATATTGCCCGCCCCCTCCGCAAGGTCTTTGAGTATGCTTTCCTGAGGACCACACCCGACAATCAAAAGCTTTTCATGTGCGCGTAACTTGAGCCAGGCTTTAATCAGAATATGCACCCCCTTTTGCTCTGTCAGCTGGCCAACGAAACAAGCGCCTTGCATGCCCTGATAATATGGCGATATATTCGCTTTATCTTGAATAAATGGTGGCAATACCTTTATCTTGTTGCTTTCTACCAAACCGCTTCTGGCGTATATGTCACTCATTTTCTTTGTCAATACAATAACGGCAGCCACACTTTCGTTGAAATAATTATCCTTTTGGGCTGTAATTACATAGCGATAAAGCATGTATGATGCGCTATATGATTTCTTGTAACACCTATGGTAAACACCATACAATGGCGCCGTTCCTACGCACTTTTCGCACGAACTCGCTCCCATACGCAAGGAACCATCCAGGCATATCAGTCTATAGTTATGCAAACGCGCGACAACAGGCACACCCATATCCTTTGCGGCGGCTAAAATGGATGGCGTAATACAAAACCATGTATTATGCACGTACAGCACGTCGGGCTTATCCCGCTTTATGATTTTCAGAACATCATTATACGTATCGCGAGACCATGAAGAACAATAATACAACTTAATTTTACTGAATGTACTTTTACCGCATATTTCGTTATTGTTCCTGTAGTAAACAATAACTTCATTCCCGTTTCGCCGCAGTATCTCCACTTCACTCTCGTAACAAATATCCTCACCGCCATACGCCGACATATAGCCGTTATGGGCCACCAATATTTTCATTGCAACACCATATTCACTACAACACTCTTGTGGCTACTAGATAGATGCTATTTACGACTCTCGTCTTCTTGTCTTCCGCTTTTATTCTCCAGCGCAGTGTGCTAAAAATGTAGCTTCCCATTTCTAATTCATATCCGAGCGATTAAAATAACGAAACCTCTGAAAATCCCACGTTCAGCCGCATAATTCCTTCCCTTCCACTATTTCAGGTCGATCAACCTGCGCGTTCGGCCTCAATTTACCACCATAATCACCCATCCGAGCCGTTTTGCCGCCCATCCGGCCCGGTATCCGAGCCCGGACACAACTCTCTCATCATCAGGCCCGCGCCAGGGTCCCGGCCCGCTTGAGGTTGCATGCCATCCCGCAAACCAGCACCCACAGCCGGTTGCGCTCCATACCTCGATACCTCATCCGATCCATCGAACACCAACGCTTCAAATCCGCATACTTCGCCTCGACTTGGCTTTGAACTTTCGAGCAACGCTGGTTCGCCTCCTCCTGCCATGCAAGCAGCCTGCTTCAGCGCGCCGCCTTGTATAACACCCGGTTCCTGATCCCACGTTCCAGCAGGTATTAATCGTGCTCCTAGGCAGCATAACCCTTGTCAGCGCACACCCGACCTGCGTCATCCGGAATCAACTCCCCGAATCGTCTATGGTCGTTTTCGGTGATCGGAACCAACTCCATCCGCTGGATTAATCCCTGCTTGTCGTCAGTGGATATATAAACCTTTTGGCCGCTCTTCAACTGTTCGCCGCGCTTGACATAATCCGCGTCCGGGTCCACAGGCTCGCCGTTTCCGCGCTTCGACTCCGGCCTGCACCCGCCCTCCACCATCGTCGAATCTGTGAACACTCCCTTTTTCACGCGCAAGTTCCTGGCGATCATTGCCTTGTCCACCTCCGCCCAAACGCGGTCCAGCACGCCCTTTTCGCGGAGGCGGTTGCGATACTTGACCAGCGTGGTGTGGTCCAGGTGATAGTTTCTGATTTCCGGCTCGATGAACCGCTCGAAACTGCGTCGGTTGTGGATTTCCAACGCCACCTCCACGTCTGACGGGTCATACCACGACTCCAGCAGCAGGGCCTTGAAGAGCATGATGGGCGGAATCGGTGGACGGCCTCCGCCTTTGCACGCTTTCAGGAGAAGCTTTTCGATTTTGCGGAAGTCGATGACAGTGGCGATGTAATCGAGCGTGGTGATTTTCTTGCGACGGACCTGGTCGTCTATCATTCCGAAAGTAGGCTGCATGTTTTATCCCCTCTATGCACGTTGATTTTCTTTATAGATACATGTCAGCGCAATACGGCGCCAGGAAAAGGAAGTTTTTCAAAGGTTTCATAATCATTTCCGATATTACACTGCCCAGCCCATATACATTATTTATCCGCAATCCAGAAAGTCAAATCACGCCCTAGCATTTCCGATAGCAACAACACATCATCGCAAAACACGCGACGCAAGGCAAGTCGAGTCTGTTCCGTAATCCTTTGCCTGCCCGACGCAAAACCGCCATTTAGCCCCCTGATAGCGTCAGCCAAGCCAGTGGGCTTATGATAATTGAAATGATATCTTATATTTTTCACCAGGATTCTATGGAAAATATTCAGCGCCTGGCTGATCAGGATACTCTTGGTGCTAACACTCGCATTTACTTTTTCAAAATCCCGTCTTCCATCGTCACCTACACCAAGAAAATTACATACATCCCTATAGACGATTCCATTGTCTGATACGAAGTCATCATAAATAATTACTTTTACTTGCGTGCGGTCTATTTGCTGAAATAATCTTTTGATATGTCCACCATGCATCGCCCACGAAGTGTAAAGTAGCAATCTATGATCTGGTATAAGTTTTGAGGGCTTTAAGATTACACTCTTTCTTTCGTTTTCCATATTAAGGGCTTGGTCAATATTGCACACCTCCTCCACTCCGCTCGCCACATGATGTGCATGTAAAGATTGTACAAGTTCAATTGGATTGCGTAACATTACAATATACTTTGCGTCTGGCTGAAATTCCGATATTCTGCGCACAGCCACCTCAGAATACAGGTATATAGTAGAACCTTCTCCAACTGCTCTGTGCTTTCTCGGGTCAGCCTTATCAAAAAGAGCCAGATAGTCTTCTTCCTTTTCGATAAGCCGCAAGTTCAAGTCATGCGCGAAATATCCCGGCTCTTTTGGGTTGCAAAAATAAATATTTGGATGCTCCTGTAAATATTTGCAGAGCGCAGTTGTCCCACTCCGTGGCGCGCCAATTAAAAAAAAGTTTGGTTTCAACATATGCGCATTATTGCCTTTTTCATAGAAGTGCAATGAATTGCAATTTCAGCGCCGACGACACAGGCCATCCAGCGTAATACAACAGCAACTCTCAATAATCGGTAGAACACCCTACGCCATATTTGGCACTGAGGGACCTTTCCTTATCCTTTCATAAGTTTCAGAAGGATTTCGAATTTTACTAAATACCCATGCCAAATATTCACAATAAGGATAAAGTAAATCAGGTTTTTTACCCGTAGCCTTCTCATATAACCTACGCTTAAAATCAGAAAGCTGGCCGGGGTAGTTATCACCCCCCGTAATGGTTTCCTTGTAAATTCGACGTCGGCTAATGAACTCCGGGACCACAGCAAACCGCGCGCCAGCAAGAGCCATGTCCAAATACAATTCAGCATCCCATGCAACACGGTTATCTCTATTAAAGCCGCCAACGCCAGCAAATGCCGCTTTTCTGAAAAAGGTCGAGGGCTGGACTAATCTGGAGGCCCCATATGCCGCCATCCAAATTGAAAAGCAATGAGAATAAATCCTCCTCTCAAATTTGCCCTTTTCGTCAATTATCCAAGAATGGCCGGAGATCACGTCCAATTCCGGCTTCGTGTGAAAGTATTGCGCCATTGTCGAAATTGCTCCTGGCTCTAATACGTCATCTGAATTTAGAAAGCCGTAAATAACGCCGGCGGCATTGGCGAAACCGTGGTTCAATCCGTCGGCGGGGCCATCGTCAGGTTCATAAATTACCTTGGTGATCCGGTCACGGTATTTTTCTATGATTTTGCGGCTGCCATCCGTTGATCCGGGATCTACAACTATATATTCCATGTCCGGATGGCTCTGTGTTATAACGGACAGTATCGCTTCTTCCAGATATTTGGCTTGATTAAATGATATCGTAACAACTGATATTTTCATGGAAGTTGCCTGCCATACTTAGCGTTGGTCTGACTTGAAAGATATCTAAGCGTCAACAGTAAAAGCACAATTTGGTAGGCGGCTAATATTCTTTGGTTTGCGCCCAATGCCGAAAATAGAATATTCCATAAAAGAAATAGTGCATTGAATATGAGCCAAGGCGCTGGCCCCACCGAAGACATATAAACGCTTACAACCGTCCTGTATATTAACCACAACATCCAAATCCATAGAAAAATCCCAAGAATGCCAGCCTGCACCCAAGCGCCAAGGAAGTAAGAATGAATTGTTGCATAATCGTCTAGATGTCGCGACAGATCGTAACCTTCCGCGTTCAAGTAATCATACGCCTCGTTAAGATAGATATCGTCTTTTATCCAAGAGCCCTGCCCGAAAACCGGATGATCGGCAATTGCGAAAAAGGACGCAATAAGCCACGAACGCCCCCCTATTATGGTACCATATTTCCCTGAACTTTGTTGCTCATATTTTATTTTCTCACGCTCACCCATATATCCGGCAGAGGCGACATAGCCATAAAATTCCCTTGCAATAACACCAGATAATACAACAACAGATATCAACAGCAATATTCCTTTCGTTTTTTGCATATTGTATCTTCTTATTCGCACCTTATAAGTATAGGCCAATACAAAAGCTGCGGTCAGCCCACAGATTAATCCCAATGATCGAAAACCCATAATGATGTTTAATGCTCCTGCCGATGCAATCATCAAAGCTTTCAATCCGTTATTGTGCAACAATGACAAATTGCACGAAAGAACAATAAATGCGGTGACGCAATAGCCCAAACCGAATTTCCATGGCATATTTTCGGCATAAATTGAAGGATCATAATAATAACTTATTGCGCAGCCAAGCGCGTAACCTAGCCCAAAGCCGGTCCATCGCCTTCTATTATCTCCCATTAATATATATATCCCCACAATGTTCGTGATGATCACTAATATTTTAGCCCAACCTCTTATATAATTTTCATATGCCGTAACGTTAACTAAATCGGAGATAATCTGCCCTGCTAACCATAACCCGCACAGCATTAAACATTTCCGTAAGTTTCTGTCACGCATTGCCCAGGCACCCGATAATAGAGCGTGCGCAAGCAGTAGCCCTATAACCATTTCGGTAATATATATAGAGCCTACATACGTAAGCTTTATAAACACCAGGGTTGGCGCAACAAAAGCTGTGATGGAGTAAAGCCCGCCAGGCACCGGAGGCCTCGCAGTTGCAACACCTGGTCTGGTATTCTCCTTTGCGATATTACGCCCTGCGTTAAATTGCTGGCTCACAGAGTGCGCTCCCCTTTAGCATTTTGAACCACATCCACCCGCGTCTCTATTTAAACGTCGCGCGTAAATTATTTCTACTCTCATGCCTGTGCTGTGCTTTGCATAACAGGGTAGGGCGGAAGTAAGAAAGGCGGCCGTACTTAGCCCTGCGCCAGCCCAGGTGCTCTGCGGAAATAACATCATGGGAACCTCTAAAAATACCATTTTCGCTCGTGCGGCCAATGCGCAACGTCTTTAACGCCGTTTCCTACTGGTTGGCGGCACGTCATGCCGCCCGCTCGGTGGCCTGCTTGGCCAATCCCACCCTTCTCAAGCCAGCTACTATGAGCATGCCACGCGGTTTGCCACAGGCTCCGCATTCTCCATCAGCCAGATCAGCCGTTTCATGTTATAAGCAAAGTTCAGCAATCAGATTTTCAGCAGCACCAGGGCGTATCCTATAGTCCTGATGATTTTGCCGAATAGGCCTTGTTGCGCGAACGCATGCTCCACCCGCGCCCGCACTCGGGACCGTCGCCGGTTCGCTCTCTTGTTTGTCTCGGTCAACTCACAGCCTCGGACGCTCTTGCGGTGAACGCGGCTTGTATACTCCAACTGCGCCATCTCATCGGCCCGGTCGTCGCTCCAGTATGCCGAATCCGCCCATACGTCCATGCAACTATTCTTATCGTCCAGCAATTCGACAAAAATCTGGCTGTCGTGGACGGAGGAGTTGGTCACGTCCCATGCGCGGATCAGTTTCCGTTCCCGGTCCACGCTGACGTGATTCTTGTAGCCCTAATAATTCTTGTCATGCTTTTTCGTCCAGCGCGCATCGACATCTTTTGGCACCGCTTCGGCTCGCTCCAATCCTTGGGGGCGGAGCCACTTTTTATCAGGTCGTTTTCATCCCGGCGGTTGCGCTGGCGCACGGCCTCCACTATAGACGCGTCGATGTTCAACCCTTTGCGCGGAACGTAATCTGCCGCTTCGATCTGCTTGTCTAGAGCGTCGAACAGCTCGAACAGCTTGTCGATGAGGTCATGGCGTTTGAGCTCCTCGCAGAAAAGCCATATGGTTTTCGCGTCGGGGACGCGGCCCTCCGGCGTCAGGCCCATGAAGCGTTGGAAGCTGTATCGGTCGCGGATTTGGAACTCGTCCTGGTCGTCGGATAGGTTATAAATACTTTGTGGCAGGAGCGCCTTGAACATCAGCAGGGCTTCGAAGGGAGAGCGGCCGGCCTGGCTTTTGCTGTCCTTACGCCGGATATTCGCCAGGACGGGACGGAAACGGCTCCAGCCCACCACAACGTCGATCTTAGGGAGCGGGTCGCCGAGGGAGACGAGTTTAGCGTATCGGTCTAAAAGGTCAATAAAACCGGGTTGATTCATCCAAATCACCTATCTGTTATGACTATTGTAGGAATTATATCAATTCCATGCCAGGAAGGGGGATTTTTTAGAGGTCCCCTCATGTCAAATACAAAATAGCTTAGGACCAGACCGGCAATGCACGCAATGCACAGGCTTCTGCTTTCCGCTGGAAATAACTCGGCCATGGCCACTCTATTACTGCGGTGATATGGTACAATAACTATAAGTCCCCCAATAATCAACGCCAATACATAGCCCATAGCCACACCGGTGCCTGCATAAAGGCGACCAAACAAAGTACCAAGCAGTACGTTCAAGACACCGATTATAATGTGTGACCAGGTGTTCCATCGCAAGTGGCCTGTGCCGAGATTCATGAAGTACGCCGGACCGGAAAGTGTGTTGACGGCCCAGCCAGCGGTAAGCAACCATACGAAACGCACGAAGATCTCTTCGGAATGCCCAATCCAGATAACGCTCACAAGGGGCGCTGACGCCGCTAGTCCGGCGTACATGGGAAGGGCAAAGTAAAATAGTACCCTATATGTATCGATATAAGCCTTATACAATTGCTCTGGCGTGTTTTCCTTTATTCCTGCGATCTGCGGTACTATTGTCTGATTCGCGGATATTAATAGTGACCGAAACTGCATCACCATTCTACTGGCCATTTCGTAATAGCCCGTTGTGGCTAATCCGCCGTACTCAGCAACTAAGGCCTTTGTGATCGGATCAAACAATAGCCCGGCAAAGGCGGTCACCTGCACATTAAATCCATACACAAACATTTCTCGGAATACTTGATAACTCCATTTAAATGACAACAACCGAAGCGGGGAAAGCTCGCGCTGTAGCAACACCCATGCAGCCACAAAGCTAAAAGCGCTTTGGCAGATTTGCGCAATCGCTAGGCCAACTAAACCATAGCTAGAAATCAATACCCATGCCAGCGATAAGAAAAGGAGGGACGACACCATAGACACCATCGCCCGTAAATCAATTCGCTTGCATCCGTCCAATCCGGAAAGGAGAATGCCGCTTAGCACCGCTGTCCAAACGGATAATACCGCAAATGGAAGCAACTCCTGAGCATGTAAGATGCTAGAGACGGGGATGATCGCGCCCAACAACCATTGAATGAGGGGATAGGCAACTGCCAACACACCAACCAACACGCCGCCTACAGTGATCATCGATGTCTGGACCACCTCCGCGGCTTTTTCAGCATCGCCTCTTGCCATATATTTGGCGGTAAACTTGATCACGCTGCCAGAGAATCCCAATTCACTTATACGCAAAGTGGACGAGGCCGCCAGCACGATGGAGTAAACCCCCAACTGCTCTGGCCCGGTAGTACGCATAAGATGCCTGTAGACCAGAAATAAGATCAAGCTGGAGACAAACACTTGTCCCACAGCCATTACGGCGTTGGTCGTTTTACGGGTGCTATTCATTTAAACAATATGAGCGCAACATTGCCAGCGTTGGCCGCGGTGCCAGTGTGCCAATCATTCTCATATCTGTTCGTCGATGAAAAATATGTCTTGCTCTGTTTGGCCACTCCAAATCACCTTATAATTAGCGGATGCCAACAGTTCCGCCATCCGGTGGTATTCGGTCATCCGCCAACTATGCTCTATCGTACCACAACTAAACCGCCGGTTGACCTTTATCATTTGTTCTACAATATCAAGCTCCCCTCCCTCCACATCGATGGATACATAATCAATTCGCGATGGAGACGCGCACACTTCCATAATACTCTGCAATGATAAACATTCCACTGTTATGCAGGCGGCGTCTTTGGTTTTATCTCTATGTGTCTGGTCAAGACTCTCTTTCAATCCTCCGAAAAGGCCAGCGTCAATAAATTCAGCGCTCCCTTCTTTGCTTGAAACTGCCTTGTTTACGACAACAGAATTTTTTCTTCTTGCCAAGGATTTTGCATTTTTTGGATTTGCCTCAACCAGCACTCCCTTCCATCCAAAGTGCTCCTCCAGATAAACAGTATTGGAAAGGGTAAATCCATCGTTTGCTCCAATCTCAATGAAATAACCGGACCTAAACCTGCACATCATCAAGGCGAAAATATCCTGGTTAAGCTGAGTTTCATATTCTGAATATGGCAGGTTGAATATTTCACGCACAACGGAGCTTGGCGTTCGCGCCAGCAGGTTGGGCAACAAATGATTATCAATACAATATCTTATTATCGGCCGTTTTAGTATTTTAGTATTCACGATCTGCGTTTTAACTGCGCTTCTCAATTGTCTAACAATGCTCATAACTATAAATTATCCTTAATTTGTCTATTACTACGATCGCTAAATAGTAGGCTTATTCACGCTTTATTCACGGTGCCATGGAATACCTCACCGACAAGGCCGCGGAAGCAGTATCTCACGATCTCCGGTCTCGTGTATGTCGAAAGCATATAACCCTGGATATTCTCAATCATGCCACCCTGGCTGACTGCCCGGCGCCGCCCCACGTGACTCTGCTTCACGTCATGATTCATAACCTCGTCTCGTTTGATATCTTGACTATATGCGGGAAATGGATCATCCGGATTCTGTACTCCCGATTGGCCAGCCAACGCTCGACTTTCAGAGTCTTGTGCGCCGGGTGTCCGTCCACTGTCCGATATATCTTTCACTCCAACCCACGCAAAAAACGGCTTATAAACGCTATGGCCCTCAAAGTCCCGCGCCCAGTACGGCTGGAGATCATGTTCGCCCGCCAACGCTGACCCTTCCTTGAATCACAGTGGTTTGCCCCTTGCGCCCGCCTGATGATCGCTTCGCAATCTCATCTCGTCGTCCAATGAATATCCGCGCCGCCTGCCACCCGGCCAGCCGGGAGGGAGGCTTGAGTCGGCCCTTGGACTTGGCCGTGAGCGTCTTTAGGCCGCCCCGGCGATAGTGGCTCGGCCACGCGCCTATAACTTGGCGTGAGCCGCAGAACACCCGTGCCGCCTCGGCCTGTGTCATCCCCGCTGCAACGGCTTTAACCACGCCCACACGCAAGATCTCCAGGGAGTTGGATGAAATGTTCGCATGGCAGAAGAGTATCGCATATATCATAATGTGTCACATGTTTATTGCTCGGATTCGTAAGGCGCCAAGATGACCGGAATAAACAGGAAAGGCAATCGTGCACAGATAGCTTGGCATATAGTCTGCAAGGCAATTCACCGGGCAAATGAGAATGTTTACCTCGCATGTTATCTTACTCTTATTATACATATTATCTCCTTGCGTTCTAGCCTACCGCGCAGGCGCGAGACGGGCTCGAATAGGTTTAGCGGGCGAGCCAAAACACAACATTTCCATTGGCATATTAGACCATACACTGCTTCTTGCCCCAATTACAGCCCCTCTGCCTATTGTCACGCCAGGGCCGATGAGTACTTCTGCAGCGACCCACACCTCGTCTTCAATTACTATCTTGGCTGTGTAAGTGAGAAACGAAGGGTCGCGATAATCATGGCCTGCAGTGCAAAGAAAACAACGCTGAGATATTACAGTATTATTCCCAATTACTATTTCATCCAGAGAGTACAAATCAACATCATCGCCAATCCATACATTGTTACCTATGTTCACTCTCCAGGGATAAAATATTTTCACAGATGGCCGGATTACTACGTTCAGCCCAACTGTAGCCCCGAACAACCGAAGCAAGAAACAACGCCATTGATGCATATTTCTGGTCGATAATGCAAAAATGGTCGGGCGAACAAGCCGCCACAGAAAACCAGTCAACCTTGACCTGCCTGAACTTCCAGGTCTCTGCTTAAACTTGCTTAAATCTTGGATCACGTTATTTCCCACATATTGTTTGCCATCTTCATTTCATTTCTCCGAGCGTTAAATAGCAGGCATGGCACGCATTATTAACGGTTCCGTGGCTTCTCGCACCGCCGAGGCGCGGAAGTAGTTTCTCACGATCTCCGGTCTCATTTTTGTCGCCCGTAGATTAGCCCGCCGCTGCTGTCAGATAAAGAACCGTAAGCCCCAGTGAGTAACCTAATGGCATAGCCAATCCGAAGAAATTTATATTGCGAAACAGGCCAAAATCCTGCCATATAGAATAGGAATACAATATATAGAGCGTCGCTGGGCCGCTAACCAGCGTTATGGCCATGGCGGTCCACAAGTCGCCGCCTATTTGATAATAGTAATAGTATCCGGCCAGACCGTGAAACACCAGGATCAGGGCAGCCTGATAAATGAATATCCTTTTCACGACCCCCTTAATGTTTTGAGATTTTGCAGCGTCTTTTGATAACTCAAATGTCAACGCTTGTGGGACACCAATTCCAACCAGCAGTGAAAGCAATTCTGGAGTCAAGACCATCTGCACCAGATGCCCTCTTCCCTCCGCGCCCAGAATCCTGGCCAAAAGCACACCGCTGATAAGGATTACAGATTGCAACACAAGTCCGCTGAAAACCAATTCCGCTGTGTCCCGTCTGGCGCTATTAGCGGTCAGCTGGCTGATAATGCCCATTTATTTTCTACAGATTATCAAATAATGAGTCGCCATGTTTCTGAAATCATTCTTCCTGATATAATCCTCATAACGCACATACAGCTCCAGCATAATATTTGAAAACATGAAATAGCTGGCGCCGCGATAACGTGGCGTAATTTCCACTTTATCCCATTGAGAGGTGATATCTAGCAATTTCGAGTAATAGCACGCGTCATAATAAGCTGGAAATACTTTTTCTAGGTCTCGATGCAATAGCCGTTTTAAAAACCATCTCCCGACATTCACGGGTAATATCATGTTGACTATACCATGAGCCGAGAATTTACCAGAAAATTGAGTCACAAATACTCCACCGGGTTTTAAATATAGCCTGATGTTACTTATCGTGGCGGCAAGATCGCTGACATGCTCCAACACACACCAGGAGACGGCAAGGTCATATTTTCCAATTAATAAATCATTTGTTATTGCAACATCGCCCACAATTATTTCATCATATGAGCCGTCTGGGGCCTTTTCCAACTCCTGGAGTGACAGATCAAACCCAGCGTAATGCCCTCCTGGCGGCAACATATTTCGTGGCAACGATGGTGATCGCCCGGAGCCTATGTCGAGAATCCTGCAGTTGGGACCGGCTGCTCGCAACGCTTGTTCCTGAAAAGCAGCCTGCCACGGTTCTGAATATCGTTCCGGCAACTTCACTTCACTTGACAACACAAACACCTCATACAATTTACGTATTTAATTACACTACTATTTTTAATACGCCTCTTTTGACCAAAGAACAAAAACGGTTCTAATCAATATCTTCACATCCAGCGCCAAGGACCAACTATTGATATACTCCAAATCCAGTTCAACACGCCTTTTCATCTTTTCCAATGTCTCCGTCCTTCCCCGGTATCCGTTCACCTGAGCCAGACCTGTTATTCCAGGCTTAATCCGGTGCCTGGCCATGTAAGCATCGATCCTTTTAGAATAATAATCATTATGCTCTGTGGCGTGCGGGCGCGGCCCGACCAGGGACATCTCCCCCCTTATCACGTTAAACAGCTGGGGTAGTTCATCAATGCTCGACTTTCGCAGAATCCTTCCAAGCCAGGTCACTCTTTTGTCATCCGCCGTGGCTTGTGTAACCTCGCCTTCCCGCTCATCGTGCACAACCATGCTACGAAACTTATAGACATTAAATACTTTACCGTTCCATCCATGCCTGCGTTGCTTAAACAAGACTGAGCCCGGCATCATTATTTTGATGGCAAGAGCGGTTAGGAGCATCACTGGACAAAGAATAACCAAAGCGGCCAAAGCCATTATCACATCAAACATTTTTTTGATAGCTCCCTGCAAACCGTTTAATGGCAATTCCGAAAGAGCGAACACCGGCATTCCGCCCAACTCCTTGACATTTGGATTTATCAATGTCATCCCCAGCAAATCTGGAACCCATTTGATATTTACATTGGAAGCAAGCAGATCAAAATATAGCCTTTCAATTTGAGACAGGGAAGTGAGCGGAAGAGCTATATATACACTACTAACCCCCAGATTCTCTATACAATGCTTCAGCGAATCAAGCCCGCCGACCAAGGGAACGGCATCGTTATTCCAATCGGCGCACCGATACTCGTCATCGTCAACCACCGCAACAATTTCTGAATTTATCCATTTATTACCGTTAATTTTTTCGGAAAGCCGCTTGCCCAACTCCCCAGCACCAACCAAGATCGCGCGTTCCTTAAACGAAAACATTTCATGAAAACCGGAAAGGAATTTGCTGACAGCATAATGCGCCGTAAACTGCAAGATAAAACTGCTGACAATCCATAGTAATATCACCTCCCGCGAATATATCGCGGAAGTCTTCGTGACAAAAGCAATGGCGATAAGGAAGACTACAACTGCCATCCATGCCTTGAATAGCTTGACGAAGAAGGCCGCGGCGTCGTTGCTATCATGGTAAATCCTGAAATTGCTATAGCATAAGAGAAGAATGGGAAACATTACCGCCGCCATAATCCGGTATGGAAATGAAAAATCGATTTGGCTCCGAACCGTTAAAGCATATAGCATCATCACAGACAGCAAGCCGTCGAAGATGATTTGCAGCCAGAACAAGCCGTTCATCTGATGAGATTGCATGCCGCTGATCATCTGACGAGAGCCATTCCCGTCGAGCCTGGATTGCTCGAGCACTATAGAGGTATGTCTGGCGCCTAAACGCGCCTCTGTATCAAGAGACCGCATGAGTATATATCTCCAGCCTTAATATCCGGTCCACCAACAGGCTCGTATAATTGTGAGTAACGATGACGCTGACTATGAGTTTGGAATAGCATTCCTCAAGCCATCTCAGTTATACAAGAATCCCAACCAAAAAACATCCCGGCTATTTTATGAGATACCTAACCCTCTTGTAAAAGTACTATAGCATTTTCCTGATAAACTATCAACAATTCTTATACCAATTCATTGCATATAAAACAATATAATGGAAAACGCTTATTGGCTTTTAAACTGCCGGCGTTTGTAACCGTATATGCCACATGAACGATCCAGCGAGAGCCATGTCATCACCGCTTTCCAATATCCGGAGATTTGTCCCAGTGTCTTAATAGCAGAATGAACGCTTTGGCTGCGTAAAGGTATCGTGGGATATAGCGGCGAGGCTCATAAAGGCACCGCCACAACCAACCCAAATACAACCGATCCACGATATTTGGAATATTCGCCTGGGCGCCCGTGGAGAAGGCGATGGCCGCCCCAGTGCATATGATGGCAGGCTGAAATGACAATCGGCGTTTGAGGTATAGTCCCAACTTTTCCTGCACGCCGCCACCTATATTGACCAATACAACACTAGGCCGGATCTTTTCCAATATCGCAACCAAATCCTCATCAACGGTGACGCCTTTGCCATAAAATGGTGCTATATATACGCTTGACTCATCTACCGCAATGCCGCACTCCTTCATAAACTCAATATTCAGGTTAGATTCGCGCTCACTGGGGTCGATCATGAACAGCGCGCCGGGGCTCTTTAGCTCCTTCCGGCCAACCAAAGCCCGGAACAATTTGACTCCAGATAGCTTTTGCAGTCTACGGCCGCCGAACAGATTCCATACCAAGGTCATCAAGCCGGAATCGGCCACGGCCACGTCGCTGCTGACAAGCGCTTCGACATACTCGGCGTCGGAATCCATCAGCGCCAGACCCGGCCCAGATGGGGCCACCAACAGGCCGCCCTTCAGGATCTTGCCGATAGCGCCTTCCACGTCTCCATTATAAAATCTCACTCCCAGAATGAGCACCTCATCATCTGGCACACTGGGCGCTTGAACAGATTCCGATTCCACCATCGATTCCATAGAGCGAGTGATCCTTTATATATCCAGGCCACCCTTTATCGCGTCAAGGTTTTGTTCATGATCTCCTGCGGATCCAAGCCGTGGAGCCGTAAATCGCTGACCACCATCATTCTCACCAGACCCTTGAATCCAACCTTGGGCGCCCATCCCAGGTTCTTTCGCGCCAACGATGCGTCGCCCAGAAGGGTCTCCACCTCCGTGGGGCGAAAATATCGAGGATCTACTTTGATCAACGCTTTCCCCGTAACCGCGTCAACGCCTTGTTCGCTCTCCCCGGAGCATTTCCATTCCAGGTTCAATCCGCACAATGAAAAAGCTTCCTCTGCGAATTCACGAACCGTATGTTGTTCGCCGGTGGCCAGCACATAATCTAGTGGCCTACCCCCCTGCAACATCAGCCACATCCCTTCCACATAATCCTTTGCGTGCCCCCAGTCCCGCTTAGCGTCCAGGTTACCCAGATAAAGACAGTCCTGCTTGCCAGACAATATCCTGGCCAGGGAGAGGGTTATCTTCCGCGACACAAAGTTCTCACCTCGCCGCTCCGATTCATGATTGAACAATATACCTGACACGGCAAAGAGATTATAAGCCTCACGATAGTTCACGGTGATCCAATGGGCATAAAGCTTTGCAGCCCCATAGGGGCTTCTGGGGTAAAACGGGGTCGACTCTGTCTGGGGTATGGTCTGCACTCGGCCAAACATCTCCGATGTGGAAGCCTGATAGAATCTAGTCTTGCCCGCCAGCCCCAGTGACTTTATAGCCTCCAATATGCGCAACGCGCCGATTCCATCCGCCTGCCCCGTGTATTCCGGCGTCTCGAAGCTCACGGCTACGTGGCTCTGGGCCGCTAGGTTGTACACCTCGTCAGGCTTGATTTCGGCCATCAGGCGGTTGATGTTCAGCGCATCGGTCATGTCGCCGTAATGCAGGTTTATCCTCCTAGTGGGCATATGCGGATCGTCGCTCAAGTGGGCGATCCTCTGCCAGTTGAAGCTCGAGGAGCGCCGCACCATGCCATGCACCTGGTAACCCTTGTCAAGCAACAACTCAGCCAAAAAGGAGCCGTCCTGTCCGCTGATCCCTGTTATGAACGCTTTTTTCATTTGCTGTCCCCGAAACGTTTCAGATAATCCACGTAGGCGCTCTTTACGCCTTCTTTCAAACCTATCCTCGCCTTCCAGCCCAGCCGGTCAAGAATCGAAGTATCCAGAAGTTTCCTTGGCGTTCCATCCGGCTTTGAAGAGTCGAAAATTATCTTTCCCTCGAAACCCACCACTTCCGTAACCACCTCCACAAGCTCACGGATAGAGCGTTCCTGCCCTGAGCCCACGTTGACCAGATAATCTATCTCATCATGGTTCATCATGAACAGTAGAGCCTCCGCCAGGTCGTCCACGTGCAAAAACTCCCGCTTTGGGGCGCCAGTCCCCCAAACCACCATACTTTCTGCCTTGCCAACCTTGGCCTCATGGGCTTTACGGATGAGCGCCGGCAAAACGTGGGAATTGTTCAGGTCATAATTGTCGTTAGGCCCATAAAGATTAGTGGGCATTGCGCTGACCCACCGCAATCCGTACTGCGCGTTATAGGCCTCCACCATCTTCAATCCTGCGATCTTGGCCACGGCGTATGGTTCGTTGGTCTTCTCCAGCGGGCCTGTGAGCAGGTGCTCCTCCTTCATCGGCTGCGGGCACATCCTGGGGTAAATGCAAGAGCTGCCTAAAAAAACCAGCCGGCGGACTCCAGTCCGCCAGGCTTCATGGATTATATTGGTTTGGATGGCCAGATTGTCCCTTATGAACTCAGCGCGATAGGTGTTGTTCGCCAGTATTCCGCCCACCTTTGCGGCGGCCAGAAACAGATAGCCAGGCCGCGATTCGTCGAAAAAGCGGCTAACCGCCCCCTGATCGCGCAAATCCAGCTCGGCTCGGGACCTGGTAACTATGTCAGTAAACCCCTCCCGCCGCAGGAGCCTGACCAGCGCCGACCCTACCAGCCCATTGTGCCCACAAACAAATATTCGCCCATCCAATTCCAACTTGAGTATCTCCCTATTCACGTTTTCTGCGGCAGCGGCAAGAAGAGTTTGTCCCCTAGTCCCCGTGAGGGGCGCCAAGTGGAAAACTATGGCGTCCTATAAATCCCCAGACTCTAGCCTATCTCCAGAAATCTTGACTCAACGTGTCACTCTCTACGGTTACTATCGGAAGCTTGAGATCCGGGGCTGTTCATGCGTTGCCCCAAATGTTCCACCATGTGCGCTTTACCTTTTGCAGAGGCTCCGGAATTACAACAGGCTCGCCAGAGATTATGCTCCTGGGCCTTACATCAAACATCTCATCCACCTCCTGGTGCGTCATAATATCGGATACCATTTCCCTTGCCCGGGTCATCCGCCCAGGAGGCCGTTTGTTGATTCTATGCATATCAGAAGCCACAACATGGCCCAAACGCTGCTCGATCAGCGCCTGAGCGCACTTTTGCGTTTCCCGTCCAAATTCACCAACAATACTAGCGGCGGTAACCTGCATCAGCGTATCCCAACTTGCTATTTTTCTGGCAATCCCCAGATTCCTCTGAACCGCCAGATTCCGCTCGATATGGGAGATAATCAACAAATAGCCCGCTGACTGAAGTTCAAATATGACATCATGAATGTTGGAAGGCACCACGTCACTGGGCAATTCAATCATTGCGTATTTTCCGTTGAAAGCAACGCAAGCAAGATCCCCAGACTCGAGCCTGGGCAACGTTTCCGGAGTGAGGCTTATATCACCGCCTGGAAGAATCTCCATGGAAATGCCCTCGCTGGCCAAAGCGTCCGCAAGCCGCTCCACTCCTTCAGCCACCTGCGATACTTTCACATTATACATTCCGTCATTCATATGCGGAGTGGCCACAATCGTCCGGACACCGTCATCATAGGCCATCCGGCACATTTTTATGGACTCTTCCAAATGCTCCGGCCCATCGTCCAGGCCTGGCAGGATATGGGTATGTATGTCTATCATTGCCGCAATCCCAGCTTCTCTAGAACGTTTTCAGCCCAACCAGCGGGCTTCTCTTCCGCCAGATCACCATAATAGGACCCACCATAGTAATAGTAGTAGTAATTGCTGTCATAGTAGCCGCGTCTTATCATATCAGCGTGGTTCAACACAATGCCTATTTTCCCGCATCCCTGCTTGAGCAATTGGCTGGAGGATCCCAGCATTTTGCGCTCGGTCTTCAGGTTGCGCGCAACGAAAACCACGGCGTCCACATGCTTGGCGAGAACAGCCGCGTCTGTCACCCTTCCCACAGGAGGGGTATCGATAACAATAACGTCGTAATTCACTTTCAGTTTCTCCAGCAGAGCGGGCATTGCGGCGCCTGCCAACATTTCCGCCGGATTGGGCGGGGTGGGTCCGCTGCTGATTAATGACAGCTGTGGAAACTTCGGAGCTGCATTGGTCACAATCGCCTGTTTGAGCTTTTGCGACCCGGAAATCTCTGTGGCTACCAGCAGCTGACTCAGGCCCATCTGAGCTGATATCTTAAATACTTTGGCCAGCCTGGGCTTGCGCATGTCCGCGTCTATCAAGATGGTTCTCTTGCCAGCCTTGGCATAGCTCAGGGCGATGTGGATGCTCACCGTGGTTTTTCCCTCGCTTGGCGATGGGCTGGTAATCAGTATCACCTTCTTCTCCTCCGGGCAGAAGAAATCCAAGGAGGTGCGAACTGAACGAAAAGCCTCGCTGATGCTTGACCGGCTATTGTTCCAATGCGACAGATCCTCTGCCTTTACATGATGCCCAGCGCCATTTCCATTTGTGCCCTCCACTTCCAGAGGCGGCACAAATCCCAGCACCGGGAAACCTGTTATATTCTCCGCCTCCTCCTTTGTCTTTATTGTCGTGTCGAAGTACTCCACAAAAAAGCTGAGCATGGCACCTAACGCCAACCCACCGAGCATGCCAAGCAGAAGGATCTTCAAGCGCTTAGGCCTGGATTTCTCCAGGGGGATCGTCGGCGGCTCCACGATAAATATGTTGCTGTTCTTGGGACCTGCGGTAAGGGAGATCTCAATCTCCTTAATCCTTTTATCCACCACGCGAAACGTTTCTTTCAGCGTCTCGTGGGTCTCCTTGAGCTTTTGGTACCTAACTCCCAGTTGGTTGAGCTTGTGGACTTTCTTCTCCTGCTCCGACAGGGCCGCTTTCAGATCCTGCAATCTCTTGTCGGCCCGTTGATATTTCTGTTCGGCGGATTCGAAAATAATCCTTAATTCCGAATTCATCTTGCTATTGAGTGATGAAAGACGCGATCGCAGCGACATGACTTCCGGGTGTGACACCCCATATTGCCCTTCCAGCCCGCTTAGCTCTTGCTGAGTCTTGGTTTGTTGCACCTTAAGATCCCGGATTGTGGCGCTCTCCACCGCCTCTGGGACACTGTCCAAAGATATGTTTTCCCGCTTAATGTTTTTTAGGCTTTCCAGCACAGAGCTGAACTGGATCCGCTCGTTTTCTGTCCGCACCAACTCCGCGCTGATCTGCTTCAATCGCTCCACGACGATGTTCTGAGTCTCCTCCAGCGACACCATGTTGTTTTCCACCATGAAATCCTGAAGCGCCGCCGCCGCCACGTCCACTCTGGGGGAGAGATCCTTGGCCTTCAGCCGCAACGTCTCCAGGCCCTCGAAAGTCATTCCCAACGCCCGCTGGTTGTTGGCGGATATAAATTCATCCAACTGGTATTTCAGGGTTTCCCGAGCGGTGGTGGGATCCTTCCATTCGAATGAAACATTCGCCAACCTGGTGTTGCGCATTTCCGAAACGGAAAAATATTTTTCGAATTTCGCCAATGGATCTTTCGAATCCTTGAATTCGGACATGAGTCCATAGTCGAAATGGTCAAAAGTCTTCTGTAACGCGTCCCGGTTTAGAATGAGCGCCAGTTGGGTTGAAAAATATTCCCGCATCGATATTGCGCCGCCAACTCCGCCGGCTGTGGGATCATACACATCCTTAATGTCGCCAAGATTCATCTTGTTTGGCTCGATCAAGACCATCGCCGCAGAGGTATAGAACGGCTCGGCAATTACTGCGTACACGGCAGCCGAAAGGAATACTGCAAGAAAAGCCGACAACAGTATCCGCCGCCGGGCGATTAAAACGCCGATAATATCCTTTAAATGCAATTCCTGTATATCAGGTGCCATTCTCTCATTACTTCCGTTATAACCTGGCCCTGTGTCTTCCGCCATTAACTCTACCTATTCAAAGAATAACTGAAAGTAAATATCCGTCCGATAGCGTCGAACAAACCAGACATGGCGTACCGCAAACCGGAAACTGGAACGTTGACGATATCGTTCGGCTCAAGAAATATATTTGGATCTTTCCCCGCCGAAACACGGCCCAGATCCACCGGGATAATCGTCTCCACTCCGTCCACAACACGCTTAATCGTGATCTGCTCCGACGCGCTTTGCGCGAAGTCAAGCCCGCCCGCCTGGGCGATCGCCTCGAAAACCGTAGTGGGCGCCTTCAGCTTGAACACTCCCGCCCGTTTGACATACCCCACCACGGAATAATTTTGCGCCTCTGGAACCTTCACCACGTCCCCATCCTGAAGAACTATGTTCAGCCGCTGGTCCCCGTTCTCGAACAGATCGTATAGATCGATTACCAGCACTTTACGCTCTACCATCTCCTCCATGCCGGATTGGCTGACAGAGGAATATGACTCAGGTTTTTTAAGCAGAACATACGCTATGTAACCGCCGGTGGAGTTCACTCCTCCGCTGAGGGAGAGGACATCCACAAGGGTGGTGACATTGTGCCGAAGCGCATACACGCCAGGGTCCACCACTGATCCCAAAACCGCCACTTTCTTGGATCGGTATTCGGACACCGAGACCGCCACCCTAGGCTGCTGTATATAGCCCGAACGGACCAGCCAGTCCTCGACAATCTTCTTTATCTCCTCGGTGGAGTACCCCGCGGCCCTTATCGTCCCCATCACCGGCAGAGATATCACGCCGCTCTCTGCCACTCGGTACACCATGGCGGTGGTGTCTTTGCTCAGCTCCCACCCAACCACGGAGATTTCCAGAACATCACCCGGCCCCAGCTTGTAGTCCTCATCGCGCAGCTTGAGCAGGCGGGATCTGCCATAGATCAACCGGCGGTCCACGTCCGCCGTGGCGGAGACCCGGACTATCGACTTTTGATCCTGCCCCCCCCTTTCCCTGGACGCAGCCTTCTCGGCCCGAACCGATGGTGAAGTCAGCGTCTCAGAGTCCTTCCGGTCCATACTGCTGCAAGCTGACGCAAGAGCGAGAACAAGAATTATCGGGATAGCCGGCAAAATCTTGCGGCCGGCGGCCAGCAAAGCGCTCACATTTAAGAAGAACACCGTATAGAAATCAACATCCCTGCGAATGGTGATGTTTTTACTTTCAGATTGGTTGTACATCTCAATCATTCATTACTATCCATGACATATTTTCATCACAACTGCAATCGGAATGACCACATACTAGCGCTGGAGGGCCAAACGGATATTGCGCTCTTCGATTCGCTCCGACCGTCAATGCCTTTACATCGCAAAAACTATCTGCGCAACAAGCAATACCATTATGAGAACGTGATCCTCCTGGCAGGTTTATCAATCCTACTACTTAAGAGCCTTTATTTTGTTTGGTTACTACTACTGCCCCACCAACTAATGCAGTGGCGGTAAACGCAACAACCGGTATCGATAGCCCAGTAGGAAGAACTCCTGCAAGAGCAACACTGGTTGCGGATGCCGCGGCGCCAGAAACACTGAGTGAGCCGGCGGTGGCTGCTGCGGAGCTGGAAGCGGTGGTTATAACAGAACTGATGCCACCTGACACCATGTTTATATAACTGCTCGGGGGCAAGCTAATGGTGAACACGCCGTTTGCATTAGTGGTGGCGTTCCCTATTAAGTTACCATGCATGTCAAAAAACTCCACCAGTTGGTTCGCTAGCGGGCGACCATTGGCGTCATTTATGGTTCCAGTGACATTATTAGGGTCGAACAGGTATTGATTGAGATTTGAAGAATTTACCCCCCCACCTAGAGCGGGGGGCATGCCGCCCGCCGTCTGCGCCAATGCGCCCAAAACGGCAAAGGAAATGGAGCATACATAAGCGACAAGAACCGCGGCCACAGTGGTCATCTTCGAGAGTTTCATTTCGTCATCCTCCAAATATACTATTTTACTATTATCAGTGTTGATTTCTTCTTTTCACGTTCAAACATAGCAGCCTCAATCAGGGCCTGGGCCTTTAGCAGATCCGCGCTTTCAATATCGGCCACTCCCTCGCCAACAGCCACCACTCCTTCCTCCAGCTTGCTCTTGATACGGTCCTCCATATCCACGCCGGAGGTGACCCGGCCCGATGTCACCTTTTTCCTCATGCTCCCGGAATCACCCAGTTTACCGCTCACCCGATCCTGCGCGCCCAACTTCAAGGAGGCGCTGGACTTGGCCTGCGCAGCATAACCTCCCGGCGCCCATGGGGCAAAGCACAGCGATAACACTACCGCAAGCATGATTCTCATCAGAAACGCCCTTTTCATCTCGCGCCCTACTCGCCCACCATGACTACTTTTGACATCATAACACCATCAGCAATATAAAATGTGCCTGCCGAAAATCAAACCAGTGATGATCCCCCATACCAACTTATACATTAGTTTACATGATATAATTAATCCAACTCTCCCGCAACCGATATCTGTATTGACTGCATCGCCTGGACCCAGCCTAACAGCACGCAAAAGGCCCCCGCTGTCACAATACGTAGCATCACCTTTCCTTGACGCTTTGTTTTATAGCAAAACGACTCCATCCACTTTGTATATTTATTTTTATTTATTGAACTTCGGTACTGACAATTATGCTGAGCAAATACCTTCAGCGTCTATTTTCGCTCAAACGCTTCATTCATTGATAGAGGTCTTGAAACCCGGCGCAAATCACCGTGCTTGGTCGATTCTCAGGTCCAGATAGCCAAGCCCCAACTCTGTTTGCAGAACCTTTCCATACCAATCTGGAGGGTTGGGCGTATTGCACACTATTCGAATAAAATATCTCTCCGAATCCGTTGATATATCCATGACGTTTTCCACCACCACCTCGCCCAGGCCAAGGGGTCTTTTCCGCCCGCCACCCCCTCCCAGGCTGATCACCTTCTGGGCCAGCGTCTTTTCATTCACCCCCATTTTTCTGATAATTATTTTATACTCTCTTCCCTGCTCCCGTTCCAGCCGCCAATGCAGGTATAGCTTTTGATGTGTTACATCATTCTCTGCCTGCCGTAGCGTATACCCTAACAACTTCACCGCTCCGCCAAAGGAAATCGGAAGCTCCACCGCTGGCGCCATCTCCTTCAGCCGGGCGCACCAGGCCATTTCTCCGGTGATGGCGCATAGCCTGTCGATGGAGTCATAATGATATCCAGCTATCGCGGTGGCCTTTTCATATTTCAAGACCGCCTCGCCAGGCCTGTCCATCCTTTCCAGCGCCTCCCCCCATGCATGCCACAGAAGATGTCGGTTATCCCACTGGCCTTGATCTGCGCGATAGATCAGGGACGAGCCGCTCAACAGAGTTTCCGCTTCGGAGTAATTTCCTTGCCTTATCAACAGCCGAGCCTTTAACAGGCCCTGTGTCAGCTCCTCCCCCTCGGTAATGGACTTATACGTATCCATCATCGATTTGGCCTCAGTCATTTGGTCCTGGGTCATTTCCGATTCTCCCAGAATCAGCCGGGCCAGAAAATTGATCTGGCTCACCCTGGGCGCGTCCAGGAAGGCGTTCATCTTCGCCATTTTCGCCGCCAACAGCGACACGGCGGGATCGTCCCATATCTGCGCCAAATATCTTTCGAGCCGCTCCTGGGCGCCCGCACGGTCTCCCGCTTTTGCCAGCTCAGCAAGCTCATTCAACAGCTTTTTATTAACCAGGTTCAAACAAGGCCTGATCCGCCTTATGGCCTCTATAAGAGTAAAATCTGGTGACATTTCCACCTTCGCCAAAAGCGCGGCCTTGTTCCGCAGCAGGTACATTTCCATCCAGGCCTCGTATGGAGATTTTTTCCCTCCCGCCATGGTCCCCTCATTTCCAATCTGGCGCCTGATTATCCCATCCAGATTAATTAAAGCTTTCTTCGCCTGCTCCCATTCCTTCTCCTTCAAGAGCTTTTCATAAAGGTACTTATAATCAGCGAATGTCTCCGGCGTGACGGCAAAATAGATATTTTTTCGCCTGTACGCATTGAAAAGCATGTCATAAACATGATCCTTAAAATATGGAGACATACGCAACACTTTATGAAGATCAGTCAGAGTATCCAGCTCACCGCTGATTTTACCCATATTGTTTGTTTTGGCTCCAAGCCTGATAATGGCGGCTGTAAGAAGAATATCCGAGGAGTTGGGCGCCAAAATTCTGGAGTTGATCAGGCTTTGCTCCGCTAATGGCAAGTCCGCTCCATGAGAGTAAAGGATATCCGCCATCAGAATATGCAGCCTGGCCAGCGTTGGCGCCCTTTCCATGGACAATGAGGCGTTCTGGCTTGCATCCCTCAAATACTGGTCGTGCTGACTTTTCCGGTCCCCTTCCAGCGCCACCACAAATTTTGAGGCAAAGTTCCTCACCGCCTCCGCGGCCCCCTCCTTCTCTCCAAACAGGCGCCTGCCCGTCTCCAGCGTGGCTTCTGTTTTCAACCTTGCAGCCTTGTATACCGCCACCAATGCACGGGACTGGGGAACCCGGTAATCTCCATCCAGCCACAAGGATGGAGGATATTGTATATCGTTGGATTTTCCATCCAGTTCATCCATCTTTGCTTTCTCGGCGACATTTCCGTAGCGGTCAAGAAATAACGACTCCCCTTTTTCGATAAAAAAATATCGGAAAGGACCGCCCGCTGCCCCTGTCCGGGCCAGGTAGCGGTTGAAACTAATATCGTCCGATATGCCCATCATGGTACGTGCGCCCACAGCCAATATTCCAACCATGCAAAAAGTCAGGAATATCCGCCCCCGGCCGGGTTCAAGCCGCCATGACCACATGGAAACATAGGCGTTTGCACCAACGCCGCCTCCCCCGCTGATGGAGAGCTTGTACGCAGTGGCCAATGACAGCGCCATGACCATGGCGTTGGCCGTGAGCAGGGAGACGTTGAAATCGGAGAAACTGAAGAGCGCCATCGCAAACACTGCCACCAGAAGACCGCTTGCGACCATTACCCTGCTGTTGCTCTCATGCCGCCAAGTGGCCTGAATGGAGCATGTGAACAATAGCGCCAGCGCCATTATGAAAACCGATCCGCCTATGATCCCGGTTTCGCAAAAAAGCTGAAGCCAATCGTTATGCAGATAGGTAATCATCAGGTCTTTCAGATCCGGCGTTTGATATAATTCATAAACATATCGAAATGTGTTTATACCGCTCCCTAAAAGCGGGAAGTCCGCGAGATACTCGAGGCCGCTATTATTTAGGCTGACCCTGCCCACCAGCGAAAAATCCTCCCCTCCTGACGCCAGGATGAACCTCTCCAGCAGCTTTCCGCCGGTATAATGATGAGCCAACGCCATCACGGACGCGCAAACCCCAATCACCGGGCCTGCCATCCATGAATAACCTCTGACTATCATTACCACCGCCATCACCAGCCCGCCGATGACGATTGTGGTCATTCCACCGCGGGAAAGAGATTGATGCGCCACCCAAACCATCATCGCAATAAGGACAAAGATGGACAGGACGATGATCAATCTGGGCCGTGTCTTCGCCTTTTGAGCGCGGCTCTTGGCCATGTGTCTGCGAGAGCCGGCTTGCATGGCGTCAATTCCCCACGCGGCGCAGGCCAAACCTGTGGCTATCGGAATCGCCATGGTCATCAATCCGGCGTAATGGTTGGCGTTTATATAGGTGCCGGATATCCGCAGAGAGGAGAAGCTCCATATATTCAGCTTCGGGTTGACATTCTGCCACAGGCCCAATATCGCTTCGGCCCCTGCCGCGGCCAATATGCCCAAAATTACGGTGGCGGCCATCCCAGCCGAGTCCTTTGCATGCACCACAACAAACATCAGCAGCGCCAACGAAAGACATATGGTGATCCCCTCCAAGGTGGCGTAGCTGTTCACCGACAGGGGTAACCACATCCCGGCCTGGTACCCTGGATAGATTTGAGGATAAATCTCGTATAGTTTTGGTGAAAGAACCTCCAACCACCCCGGCGGCAATGGGACCAACGAGAAGATAGCAAGCCCCAGGAAGAGAAGAATGAGGATCCAGAAAGCTGGATTGATGATTTCTACTGCGCCCTCCGCGGCAGACCGCCAAGCCCAAATACCGAACAGGACCAGAGCGCCCAGCAGGATGATCCCCTGGCTCCATGGCGAGGCGGACCCATTCGGAATGGGGGCCAGAAAAATGAGCAGAAAGATGATCCCCTGGCTAAACCGATCCTGAATATCTCTCACTTCAAGCCATTATGCGCCATGATTATTCCCGCCTCTTTCCCGGTTGGGGCCTTCATCCTTGCCGTGACATGTCATGTTAATCCAGCCCAAATCCGCAGTCAAACGCTCCCTCCGCAAGATTACACCGGCGGATTCACCAGGCTCGGCACCCAAGTTCCTTGCATGATATCAACCTGATGTTACGTCTGGCTCGGTCATAGCCATATTTCTTGTTAGGCCCATTAACTTTTCCCAGATTACCGGATTCTTCCCCTGAACATCCTGATGAAATTTCCATACGCACTGGCTTTGAACACCTTTCGAGCCATAGCCAGCGTGGCGGCAGGGCTTTCTTTCATTTTCCTCAGTTCACAAAACGATGTATCCGCCAAAAACAGCATTGCCTTCACCGCCGGATAATCGAGCTGGAGCTTGAACAACGCCCAGTTCATTCTGGCGTAATATCCATCGTTGGCAAGATTCTCTGCGCCCACCCGAAACAGCTTCGCCAAAAACTTGCCGCATATATCCAGGTAACGGCTCTTTGAGCTGACGAACAATCTTGATAATTCATCCAGGGTTTCTTTGTCTCCATAGCGGTCAAGAAGCAGGGACAAATCGTACATTTGATAAAGGAATCCGTCTTCAAAGGGGCTGTGCTTGCTCAAGCCGTGAATAATGTTATGGCAAATCCTGTCCATGGCCGTTGGGATGCGGACTCTTATTCCTTCCACTTCAATAAATTCACTCCGCGCAACCACCTCAGCCGGACTGAGCATATCGTCACCACGCAAGGCATGAAGCCTGAAGTGAGGCTCCACCACCGTTACCCTGTCTTTTTTGTACATTACTGGCCAGTGGTACATATAGGGCGGATGCACCGAGCCATCAACTTCTATATAGCCGCATCTCTTTATCGCCTCCACTGTGTTTTCCATCTGGCCCGGAGGAATCAAAATGTCGATATCCCCGATCAGCCTCTGGCCGTTGTCTTCATACAGGCCAGCCAGAAGGTTTGCGCTTCCTTTCAAAAAGAGCGGAAAGAGCCCCTCCTTGCCCAAGGCCGCCGCCAGCTCCAATGCCTGAGCCCTAATCTCGTTACTCCGCTGGCGGTTTAGCGTCAGAACCGCCTCCAGGTATTCCTGAACATCCAGAGGCGCCAGATGGGCCAGATTTTTTTCCGCCAGCCCAAAAGCCAACGACGGGGTGAGAAGATATTTGCTGGATGTGGAGATCAACTCCGGCCAATGATCCCGGTGCGCCTTCAGATCGGCGGCCAGTTCGTCCAGATCCACCGCCGATGAAGGGCTTGCCCCCCTGCAAACAATCTCGATCCGCCGAAGCTGGCTCAGTGCGGCCATGAATACTCTTGTCCTGGCGCCGCTTCAGGGCGCGTATTTATCGCCATTTTCGCTCGGAAGCCTTGGCCACTTTGGCGGCCGGTTGATTGCAGCGATATATTTTTATCAATCATTCTTATTCTTTGATTTTACCATGGCGGATTTTTTTCCTTTTGCCAAACAGCCACTGAAGCTGCCACCAAGCTAGGTTTTGCTGAGAAGCATTAGGTTGGCCTCAAGTTCCAAGTTTTATTCCGTTATTTCAATTTTCAACAATCTTTGTTGACGGCCATGGTTGACGCTCCTATATTGATTAGTAATTGATTTGTGTTGATCTAATTGCTTTTATCGGTAATGTGGGAATGGGGCTTTCCAAACATCTAAAACGGGCCTTGTGGATTATAGCCCTCGCCCTGATGGTGGCCACCTTCGGCCGGATAGCCATGACTCCGGAGTCTTTCGGCCAGTATGGCGATTTTCGGGCCGATCACCTGAGCGAGGAGCGGGCCCGCCAGCCGTTGCACGTGGGCACGGATGTGTGCGGTGGATGCCACGAAGAGAGGCTGGTGGAGAAGAACAGCGGTGGCCATGCCCCCGTCCCGTGCGAGAACTGCCATTACCAGCCGGAAGCCGGCTCCGAGACCCGGGCCAGCGCCCATCCGGCGGTCTCCAATCCTCCGGACCGCACCCAGCGGGCATGCCGCATCTGCCACCAATTCATGGATGCGCGACCGAAGGCTTTCCCCCAGGTGGCCGATTTTAACGAACATATCATGACCAACCGGCTGAAGATCAAGAATAAGGACTTGGGCGAAGTGGACGAGACCACCCCGTGCATTCATTGCCATAATCCGCACGGCCCAAAAATCATAGTGGCGAAAAATGGATAACCGGAAAAAGACCAGGAGGATGTTTATAAAAACCGCCGGGCGGGCCCTGGCCGGGATGCTCATCGGCGTGGCCATCGCCAAGCCTTCGCTGGCGCAGCGGATCCATGAGATCGAAAAGGGGCAGGACCTGCCGGACTGGATGGACCATTACTGGGTCTACCTTATCGACACCACCAAATGCATCGGGTGCGGCGCCTGCGTGCGGGCGGACAAGCGGGAGAACAAGGTGCCACCCAGGTTCTTCCGCACCTGGGTGGAGCGATACCAGATCACCGAGGACAAACATGTGCATGTCGACTCCCCCAACGGGGGCCTGGACGGATTTTTGGACGAGGATATCATCGCCTATTACAAAATTCCCCACCCGGACGCCCATGGCATGATCCAGGACCCGCCTTCTCACAAGATCAAGGGGAGGGTGACAAAGGCTTTCTTCGTGCCGAAGATGTGCAACCACTGCCGGAACACCCCCTGCACCCAGGTCTGCCCGGTGAACGCCTCATACCAGTCCCCCGATGGCGTGGTGCTGGTGGACAAGAAACGGTGCATCGGATGCGCCTATTGCGTGCAGGCCTGCCCTTACGGCTCCAGATATATTCATCCGGAAACCCACACCGCGGACAAATGCACCTGGTGCTACCACCGGATCACCAAGGGGCTTCTGCCCGCCTGCGTCACGGTGTGCCCCACCGGCGCCCGCAAGTTTGGAGACCTGAAAGAGGCCACCTCGGAGATAAAGGAGCTTCTAGCCACCATGCGGCTGAACGTTCTCAAGCCGGAGCTGAACACGGAGCCTTTCTGTTTCTATATCGGGCTGGAGCAATCGGTGAGGTGATGGAGGGGATATGATTTACTCTGAATACCTGTTTCCCAACGACATGAACATATACTGGTCCCTGATGATCGTCACATATCCATTCATCACCGGCCTGATCGCCGGGGCGTTCATCGCCTCGGCCCTGTTCCATGTGTTCCATGTGAAGGAGCTGGAGCCTATCAGCCGGTTCGCCCTGGTGGTGGCGCTCTCCTTCATGCTCTGCGCCACCTTCCCGCTGCTCTTCCACCTGGGCCATCCGGAGCGGGCGTTGAACGTGGTGATCACTCCCCATTGGCATTCGGCCATGGCCGGGTTCGGCTTCATCTACACGCTATACCTGACCGTGCTGCTGTTGGAGACCTGGCTCTCCTATTGGGACGAGATTGTGCAATACAGCCAGTCCAGCTCCAGCCCCGTTCGCCGTTTTTTCTGGAAGCTGGCCACCCTGGGCGTGGCTGAAACGTCGGATGATATCCGAGCCTCCAACACCCGGGCCATATATGTCCTTGGCCTGATCGGCATTCCCATGGCCTGCACGCTGCACGGTTATGTGGGGTTCATCTTCGGGTCGCTCAAGTCCAATCCCTGGTGGTCCACGCCCCTTATGCCGCAGGTGTTCCTGCTGTCGGCCATGGTGTCGGGCTTGGCGCTGCTGATCCTGCTCTATATGGCGCTCAGCGCCAGGGGGATTCTTACATGGTCTTACAGTTGCCTGCGGTCGCTCTGTTTTTACCTATGGCTGGCTATGCTTTTCTACATCATCTCCGAGGGGTTGGAGCTTCTGTTCTTCTTTTATGAATCCTCCGACGCGTGGTTCGTCATCTCCACCCTGCTATACACGCGGCTATGGATATCGTTCGTGCTGGTGCAGGTGGGCATCGGGGTGGTGATCCCATTCATCCTGCTCTCCATCATGCTATTTATGAAGGAAAGAAGTAACGCGTATATCATCATGTCCGCAGTCGCAGCTTCCACCGCCCTGTTCGAGGTGTGGATGATGCGTTGGAACATCGTGGTGGGTGGGCAGCAGTTCTCCAAAAGCTATGTGGGATTCCGGGGATACAATCCGACATGGCTGGAACAGGAAGGGATATTGACCACGATTGGGCTGACTCTTCTCCCCTTTGTAATCCTGTACATCTTGTATAATCTCATCCCTTTCCGCGCCCCCGGGGAGGTAAAATCCACCGCCGCACGGAAAGATACGGCATAAGACCGGCCATCTGAAAAAGCTTACGAAAAACCTGACATCATATTTTATAAAAGGAGTTGGTCATGAGAGCGTTGCTAACCATTGTATCCATTCTGTGCCTGGCCATGGGGGCCTCCTGGGCCCAGGCCGACCCTGCCGCCGGCGAGGCTTTCTTCAACGGCGGCGGAAAATGCAAAAATTGCCACAATACCAGCGACAAGAAAAAAGTTGGCCCTGGCCTGTCCCAGATAACTCAGCGGGCGGGGGAGGATTGGATCAAAGCTTTCCTAAATGACACCAACGGAGTGTGGGCCGCCGACGAGGGCTATACCAAAACCCTGAAGGCCGCCATGAACAAAACCGGAAAGCCGAAACCGGCCCACAAGACCCGCCAACTCACTGAGACGGAGATCAACGACCTGCTGGACTTTCTTAAAACCCTGCAATAGGGTGGCAGAAAAGAGCGCCGATATTGGCGGGCGCCTGGGCTATTCCAGGTCCCGCCACCATGGCGCCTGGGGGAGCGATTCGGGATTTTCTATGGTCTGCCCGGCCACCGGCAGGGAGAACTGGATTCCCAGCCGGAGCGCCTCTTTGTAGAATCTTTCCGCGGGCTCCTTCCATGGGTGAAACGCCATCCGGTATGTGCCCCAATGCATCGGCACGAAGACCTTTCCCCTCAAGTCAATATGCGCCTGCGCCGCCTCTTCCGGCGTCAAGTGAGCCAACGGCCAAACGTCGGCGTATGCGCCGATATGCATCAGGGTAAAATCGAACGGGCCATATTTCCGGCCGATCTGCTTGTAGCAGCCGAACATCCCCGAGTCCCCGCTGAAATATACCCGGCTCCCTTCTCCGGCGATCACCCATGAGCCCCAGAGGGCCTTGTTCCGGTCGAAGATCCCCCGGGCGGAAAAATGCTGCGCCGGGGTGAGCGCGAAAGTGACCTTCTCATCCAGCCGATACTCCCCCCACCAGTCCAGTTGCTCCACCTTCTCCCGGCTTATCCCCCACTGGACCAGAGTCTCCCCCACTTTCAGCGGGGTCAGGAACTTTTTCACCTTACCCTCAAGCTTCATGATGGTCTCGTAATCCAGGTGGTCGTAATGGTTGTGGGAGATCAGCAGAACGTCTATCGGCGGGGTCTCATCCGCCGGCAGGGGCGGCGGGTGGAACCGTTTCGGCCCGGCCCAGCTTATCGGCGATGCGCGATCAGAGAAGCTCGGGTCGGTCAATATCCGGTATCCCTCCATCTCAATCAGCATGGCCGAATGCCCAAGCCATGTGATCTTAGTCTTCCGGCTGGGCGGCTGGGCGAATTCGGCCCCGGTTCGTTTGATTATTGGTAGCTCTGATTTTGGCTCCTGTCCGGTCCTGTCCTCCAGAAAGAAACGGCTGAAGATGCCGGCGTGGCCGCTCTTTGGCGTGATATCCACGCCGCCTATGTTGTGGTATACGCCATCGCGGAACACGCTGGCGCCGCAATCGGGCCTGGCCCGCTCCGCATCCACAGATTCATCCGCCATGGCCAGCCCTCCTAGCGATAGGACGAGCGCCGATCCAGCCAAACCTTGCGCCCATATTGAGTTCATCGCCCCATTATATGGGATCACACACTGGATTTTCCCCAATCCCGGCGCTCTTTACAAAACTTTACATGGGGGAAATTTTCCGGAAACACCGTTTTCCTATCCTTATAACCAGAGGCCCGGCGCCCTAGCCGGGCAGAAACGTTGAAAGGAGATCGGACAATGAGCGAAAGATGCGAAAGAAGGAAATTTGGATTCTGGGGGTTCACGGCCCTTGTGGCCGTGGTCGCTGCGGCGATTTACGCCGGATCGGCCATCGGCAAACCTGGCCTTCATGGCTGGGGCCATGGGCCATGGGGCCATCATCAGGCCATGACGGAGGATGACCTGAAAGATTTCTCCGAGTTCGTGGTGAAGCGCTTCTCCAGGCGCGTGGACGCCACCGATGACCAGCGCGCCGCAATAAAAAAGGCGGTGGACGCCAACATCCCGAAGATCTTAGAGCTCCGGGATAAAAAGACCGCCCTGCACGAGCGGCTGATCGCCGCCCTGGAGGAGGAGAAAGTGGACAAGGCCAAGCTGGAGGCCGCCCGGGAGGATGGGCTGGAGCTTGCCCGGGAAACCACGGGCCTTTTGGTTGATACGGCCGCCGATGTGGCCAACATCCTGACGCCCCAACAGCGCAAGGAACTGGTGGGGGAGATTAGGCAAAGACACGGCGGTTGAGGAGGCCGTTGTTTCCATGGAGCCGGGCGGGGTTCACCCCCCATCCCGCCTGGCTCCACCCCAACAATAATCAGGAAAGGGCAAGGAGGATAACAGATGACCAAAAGGACAATGGCGGCCATTGCGGCATTGCCGATTTTCCCCATCATCGCAGCGGCATGGGCGGCCAGCGCTGGCGCGGACCTTCCGGCGGGCAGAAGCTGTGTGGGATATAAAACCACAAAACAGATGTTCCTGGTGGCCACGGTGGATGTGAAAGCCGTCAACTGCTCGCTGACAATAAACCGTGATGGCGCCGGGAACGTGATTGTCACTATCCCGGTGGACAAGTTCGACTCCGGCAGTAAGAAGAGGGACGAGCATGTGGCCGAACTGTTGGGCGGGCATGCAAAGACCCCGCTGCTTTTCGAGTTTATGGAGCCGACCGCCTCTGATCTGGCAGCATCGTCATTTGAGGCTGATGGGGCTCTGACCATCAATGGCAAGCCCTCTCCCATACATGTAGTGTTTGTCCGCGAGCAGGATGGCTCCCACGCCTTCCAGATGGAGACGAAGTTGAGCGCGTTGGGTGTGACTGTGCCCAAGGTGGCTCTGGGGCTGGTGGCCACCCCATCGGACGAGATCACTCTATACGGACGGGCGGGCGCCTCCGACGACATAAGGTGACGGGAATGGCGATATACCTGGGGCTGACCATGGAGGAGACCATGAAGGAGCTATCGACCAGCGGGGGCAAGACGCTTTACAATGAGCGGATGAAGAAACTGCTGCTGGTGGAGGACGACGAAAAACTGGGATCGATGCTGGAGGAGTATCTTTCCGGCCACGGATTCGGCGCCACCCGGGCCAAAACCCTGGCCGAGGCGGGACGCCTGGCCTCCAAGCCCGGCTGGGACATCGTCGTGCTGGACCTGATGCTGCCGGACGGGGATGGGACCGATTTTCTGCGCCAGTTGCGCTCCAGCTCCGCCGTGCCCGTCATCATCCTTACCGCCCGTGGCGACGAGATGGACAAGATAGTTGGGCTGGAGATCGGCGCGGACGACTACCTGGCCAAGCCCTTCGACCCCAGAGAGCTGGTGGCCAGGCTGCGGGCGGTGCTGCGGCGAAGCTCGCCGGAAGAGCGGCCGGTTAAAGGGCGCGTGCGCTTCGGGGCGGTGGAGATGGACATGGGTGCCATGAGGGTCTTCAAGGATGGCGTTGAGGCGCAGCTTACCGCCCGCCAGTTCGCCATTCTGCGCGCCCTGGTGGCGCGGGCCGGGAAGGTGATCAGCAGGGAAGCCCTGATGGAAGCTTCTGCGGGGATGGAACTGGAAGCCTTCGACCGGAGCGTGGACGTGCACATTTCCCGCATCCGGGCGGCCATAGAGGAGGACCCGAAAAAACCTGCCCTGATAAAGACTGTGCGCGGCGAAGGATATATCTTCACCGGCCTGGGTGAACGCCCATGACCAGAAGGATGCATTTTAGGATATGGATCTCCTTCATGGTGGTCCTTGTCATTTCCGTCATCGTAAGCGGCATGGTGGTCAACCTGGTGTTCAGCAAGCCTTCTTTCGCCGAGAACGCGCATGTGGTGGCGGATTATTTCGTGGCTGACCTGGCCAAGATGGAGCCGCCCGCCCGCCAGGAGCGGCTGGACGCCTTCGCCAAGGCGTTTGGCTTGGATATGGGATTATATGATTCGCAAAGGGCGCTCATAGCCGGGGCCGGAACCCCGCCGCCGCTGCCCAGGGACCTGGCTGACCACAAGCCTTTTTCCCATGACGGCCATACCGCGCTGTTCAATACAACAACCGGGTACCATGTGACTATCAACCACAGGCCGCAATTCAGCCATGCCAGCCGGATTGTGTTCTGGCTCTCCTCATTCGTTGGGCTTTTGTTCCTGGGGTCATACTTCATCTCCCGCAGGCTCACCCGCAGGCTGGAGCGCCTGCAGCGGGCAGTGGCGGGGTGGGACTTCGCCCAGCCGGTGGACCCCGTGCCCATAGAGGGCAAGGATGAGGTGGCGCGGCTGGCGGAAAGCTTCAACTCCGCGGCCCGGCGCATCACGGCCCTTCTAGGCCAGCAGCGAAACCTCCTGGCCAGCGCCTCCCACGAGCTGCGCACACCCCTGGCCCGCATCCGCCTGGCCAGCCAGATGATGGCCGAAAGCCAGGCGCCGCAGAAACGGGAGGAGACTCTGGCCGCCATCCACGACGACATTAACGAGCTTGACGGCCTGGTGAATGACATCCTGCTGGCGGCCCGTCTGGACGCAAACCCGCTGGAGCATGGGGAACTGGAGCTGGTGGACCTGGGCCAGCTTGCCGCCGAGGCGGCAGGCGCTTTCGGCTACCCGGCCGAGGGCTCGGCCCAGATTCGGGGCCACCGCAAGATGCTGCGGCGGCTGATCGGCAACCTGGTGGAGAACGCCGCCAAACACGCCCCCGGCGCGCCGGTGAGGGTGGAGGTGAGCCAACGGGAGGGCAGCGTGTTCATCCGGGTCAGCGACGGCGGCCCGGGCCTGTCCGCCGAGGAGAGGGAAAGAGTCTTCGATCCATTCTTCCGGGGTGGGGCATCCTCCGGCGCCGAAGGGTATGGCCTGGGATTGTCCATAGTGAAAAAGATCGCCCAACGCCATGGCGGCGACGCCCGTTGCCTGCAGCGGGAGGGAGGCGGCCTGCTGTTCGAGGTGGAACTCCCAGCGGCCTGAAGGCCCTTATGAAGGGTTAATCGTTCTCCGCGCCGGAGGCGTAGAGATGCTCGATCTTCTGCCGCAGCGCCCTGAAGGCCACCATGGCGTCCATGAACGCGTCGAAATCCGGCATGGAAATGTCGTGCAGGATTTTGTGGAACTCCGTCTCTCCGGCGCCGTTCCATATATCCCACGCCACCCGCACCAGGATCTCCTCCGGGTCATATAGATCCATGCTCTCCGGAGTTGAGGCCAGGTTCATGGTGGTCCCATCTTTTGCCAGCAGCCGCGCCAGCACCGTGGGATGGTTGCGCAGAAGCGTTTTTATCGCCGCCACCCGCAACTGGATGTTGATCGATTGAAGTTCGCTCACGGCTTAAAATCCGCAGGCGCCCGAGGCGCATCCTGGAATGTTCGGATTGGCGCAAGGGGAGCCGGACTGCTCGCACATCGGCACAGGCGAGGTGGAGGAGAGGGCCGATACGGCGAAGGTGGACATCTCCCGGCTGACCTTTTTCCCCTGGCATTTGGGGCATTCTACGTCATGAAAGCCGCTGGCGCTCAGCCGCATCACCTCGAAGCTGGCGCCGCAATCGGCGCAATGGAATTCATATATCGGCATCTCTGATATCCTGTTTTACTTCCAATAACATCTTTTGATTATAACCCAGGGGCCCGCGGCCCGGCGCCGTTTTTTGGCCGCCGCCGGGGTGTGCGGATGGGGCTTTACAGAGCCTTGCCCGCCTCCTGGATCCGCTCCAGTCCTTTTTTCACATCGGCGGTGGAAAGGGCATAAGAGATGCGTATGTTCTCCGGATGGCCAAAAGGCCCGCCGGGCACCACGGCCACCTTGGCCTTTTCCAGCAGATAGCTGGCCACGTCGGCGCTATCGTTAATCTTGCCCCCTTCCCACTGCTTGCCGAACCAGCCGGAGACGTTGGGGAAGACATAAAACGCCCCTTCCGGCTTCACGCAGGAGACGCCAGGGGTCTTTGCGAATCCATCCAGCAATATGTCTCTTCGCTCCTTGAAAGCCGCCACCCATTTGGCCAGATGCTCCGTCCCCTTACGCAACGCCGTCAGGGCGCCATACTGGGCGAAGGTCACCGGGTTGGAGGTGGACTGATCCTGCAGCATGCTCATGGCCTTGATCACCTTCTCGTCCCCCATGGCCCAGCCCATGCGCCAGCCGGTCATGGAAAAGTTCTTGGACAATCCCCCCACCAGCAGGATATTCTGCCGGGCCTCCGGCGCCAGCGCGGGCAGGGAACGCAGCTTCCCCTGGCCGTAATATATCTCCTTGTACACCTCATCCCAGATGACGAATATGCCATGCTTCACGGCGACCCTGGCGATATCCTTCAGAAGCTGATCCCCAAACGCCATCCCGGAGGGGTTGGAGGGGGAGTTAATAACCACCGCCTTGGTTTTGGGGGTGATCAGCCGCTCCAGGTCATCGGCGGAGAAGGCGAATTCGTTTTTCTCGGCGGTGTTCAGAAACACCGGAACGCCGCCGGCCAGCAACACCTGGTCCGGGTATGACACCCAGTATGGCGTGGGAATGATCACCTCGTCGCCGTCATCGATGATGGCCTGGAATATGTTGTACAGAGCGTGCTTGCCGCCGTTGGAGATTATCGTCTCGGTCCTTTTGTAATCGATTCCCTCGGTCCTGCGGTAGAACTCGGCCAGGGCGTCCCGCAGCTCCGGCATCCCGGCGCCTTCGGTGTATTTGGTCTTGCCAGCGCGCAGGGCGTCTATGGCCGCCTCTTTCACAAAATCCGGCGTGTCGAAATCCGGCTCCCCGGCGCCGAACCCGACCACGTCCACGCCCTGGGCCTTTAGAGCCTTGGCCTTGGCGGTGATCGCCATGGTGGCCGAAGGTTTAATCCTGCCGATCCTGCCGGAAAGCCTGATTTCCATGATCTTCATTTACTCCTGGGTTTATTTTGTTTGGGGGGCGCAAGCTTGGCCATCAGCGCCTTTGCCACCTTGGCGGGCGCCATGGAGCTTATATCCCCTCCATAAGAGGCTATCTCCTTTATCAAGGAGGATGATACGAATGAATACTCCTCGCTGGGCATCATGAACACCGTCTCCAGATTTCCGGACATCCGCCGGTTGATCAGCGACATCTGCAGCTCGTAATCGAAATCGGACAAGGCCCGCAACCCTTTAAGGATCACGTTTGCCTTTTCCCGGCGCGCAAAGTCCACCAGCAGGGAACTGAAAGGAACCACCTTCACGTTTTTCAGGCTCTTCACCGCGTCCTTTATGAAGGCCACCCGCTGGTCTATGGTGAAGATGGCCGCCTTGCGGGGGTTGTCCCCCACGCCCACCACCAGCTCCTCGAAGATGCCGGCGCCGCGCTTTATCAGGTCTATATGGCCCAGGGTGACCGGATCGAAAGATCCCGGATACACCGCTTTTATCCTTGGCACGTTGGAACACCTCAAAATTGGATTTAATGAACAATTAAATAGGTTACTGTAACCGGCGGGCGTTTGACAAGGGGTGGTTGGGCAGGCCGCCGATGGAGCGTGGCATCGGCCAACAAGGGCAGGTTTTAGCGATGGATAATGACTCGCTTGCCCCTTCAAGCCCAGCCGGCCAGCCTGCGGATTACACCTTGCTCCAGTTGGTGGAGGCTCGAACTTTATTTGGCGCTTCTTTGTCCAGAAGATAGGTCTCCGAATATCCGCAATCAAGGCACAGGTAATGCGCCGGACAGTATAGGGACAAGCCAAACCATCCAGAGCCAATCACCCGGAAACATACTGCGCCGTCGGATATGGTTCCGGTCTGGTTAAGGTCGTCATGCCGGGATTTGTATACCTCCGTCCCTTGGCATTTGGGACATTTGCCGTTTTTCATTTTGCCGCTCCTAATAGTCAAAATGCCGCAGGGCGATTGTTAATCCCCGTTCAACCTGCCGCGGAAAACAGAACACCCCGCGCCATCGATCCATAAGGAGCATTTTATGCCAGCGTGCAGGATATTTGCTATTATCAAACAATGAAAGAGATCGAAAAATTTATCCTCCCGTTGACAGCGGAGCAGTTCGCCTCCGCCTTGGCCAAAGGGCAGGGAAGGGCCTTCCTCCATCTCCGCGATTTCATGCGTCAGGAAGATATTCCGGCGTTGCTGGACGCCTGCCTGAACAATAAAGTCTATGATCAGCAGAGTGAAGCATGCCGGGCCAACTGGCTATGGGCGCTGATGGGCCAGGCGGGCGTTCGGGACAGGTTCCGGGATCCTATCCTAAAGGCGCTTTTGGAAGATGGCTCGTTCGACGACATATTGCAGCTTGTGAGGCTGGCCGAGCTTTTCGCCATGGAGGGAGATGACTTGGCCAGAGATGCGATATACGCCAGACAGGAGAGCCATCCAGACGCGGGCGATTGGCAGGCGGATATCTCCATCCTGCGGCTGGACAGGCTGGCTGGGCTGCGCCGCATCCTGGCGGTGCGGGGCCGCGCCGTAAAGGACAATCCGGACTGTTGGGTCGATGAAGGAGTCATAGAGTTAGCTGCTGACCTGTTGGGCGCCGATGAAGTTCATGGAGCGGTGGCCCGATGGAAGGAAGAAGATCCGGATGTGCGCATATATATGGAAAGCGTGACTAAATGGTGGGAGCAGGATGGGGACGCGCATGTGTATAGGGAAGGCGGAGCAATGAACAACATACTACTTAAAGAGCCTAACCCAAAGCGAAAGGAATATCCCTGCGAAGAGTTGCTCAAAGAGATTTATGAATCGGAGCCGACAAAAAAGAGAGGCTGGTTTATGTCTAGGGGCGCCGAATGCGCGGGGAAACATGACCTGTCCCATATATGGCAACTTATCTTGACCGAGAAAGATAAACATATCCTTGCCAGGATGCTTTGGGTATTTGCCAAAGTCAAGGCGCAGGAGCTCAACAGCCGAGTTCTTGAACTGGCGGAATCTGAAGACGAGGAGCTTTGCCACGCGGCGCTCCTGGTTATAAGACATTTCCAGGATGCAAAAGTCCGGGAGTTGGCGCTGAGAGGATTGGAGCGCGGCCCGAAAATGAACATGTCATATTACATCGATCTGCTTATTCTCAATTATGAGCCTGGTGACGCCCGGTTGATATGGAGGGCGGTGGGCAGATTGGAGGATGGGGAAGATATTCACTACGCAGGCGTTTCTTTAGGTAAGCTGGCAGGCTATGTGGGCGATTGCCAGTTGACCGAACTTATGGTCTGGATATATGAACGCACCTCATGCTCCATTTGCCGGGAAACGGCGCTGACAATCCTGATCGATTTCCAGAAAGCCCCAGACTGGGTCCTGGATGAATGTGAATATGACGCATCCGACAGCGTCAGGGGAATTGCAGGAGAGGCCCCTTGGCCCGGACCCAATCCGGCCAACTAAAACACGCTTCCCGGCGGATTGAAATATTCCCTTCCCTCGATGTTCCCCTCCAGCTTCTCCACCAGGGTCTCAAAGTCCTGGGGGTTGTTCACAAAATCGATGTTATTCGTGTTGATGATCAACAGCGGCCCCGCGCAGTGGCGGAAGAAGAACTCGTTGAACATCCGGTTCACCCGCTCCACATATTCCTCCGTCATCCGTTTTTCGGCCTTGCGGGAGCGGCGGTGCACCCGGCGCATCAGGGTGGCGGTGTCCGCCTGGAGGAACACGGTCAGGTCCGGCGCTGGGATGTTTTTGACAAGGTGGTTGTACACCTCCAGATAGAGGCGGAACTCGTCGTCGTCCAGATTAAGCTGCGCAAAGAGCAGGTCCCGCTCCATTATGTAGTCTACGATCACCGTGGAGTTGAACAGGTCGGTCTGCCCCAGGCGGGCAAGCTGTTTATAGCGGCTGACCAGGAAGAACATCTGCGCCTGGAAGGCATGGGCCTGGGGATCGTTGTAAAAGCTTTCCAGGAACGGGTTCTCCCCAGCCTGCTCCATCACCGGGGCCACGCCAAAGCGCTCCCCCAGCTTGCGCGCCAGGCTGGATTTGCCAACCCCGATAGGCCCCTCGATGGCGATATAGCGGCTCATGGCTCTATCAACTGGACCACCTGGCCATCCTCGGGCAGGGCCTCCAGAAGCTCGGCCACCGGGCGGCCAAGCCCCGGGTGGATCAGGCCGGGATCGATGTCCAGCAGGGGCGCCAGCGCGAACCGGCGCTGTGCGGCCCTGGGATGGGGTATGGTCAGCTCATCGGTGGTCATTACCAGGTCGCCATAAAAGATGATATCTATATCAATTTCCCTGGGGCCCCACCGCTCACCGGGGGTTCTGCCCAGGCCCGCTTCGATCTTTTTCAGCCGTTTCAGCGCTTCCAGGGGCTCCAGCTCCAGCCATAGAGCCAGGGCGGTGTTCACAAACCAGGGCTGGTCCAGCCTGCCCTGAGGCTCGGTGCGATATAATCTGCCCCTGCCTATTTCCCGGGCGCCCTCCAGGGTCAGGACCTCGTTAATGGCCTTCATGACCATCCTGGACGCGTCTACCGCATTGGATCCTATGGATAGATAAAGAGCCCTGGCCATGAGAGCATTATACCTTTCAATTAACGGTTTTTGATGATATGCCAAACTGGGTCAAAAAGGGCCATAAATTTCCATAACGGCCTTCTAATTAGCCCGCCCGCCGCCGTTGAGGGCTTCATTCGGACCGGTTTTTTTCATGGCATTATGGCTTGACTTCACCGCGGAAAGACATTTAAAATTCATCCCTTCGGGGGGAATACTTTAAAAAGACAAAAAAAATGGAAGGGGAAATTAATGAGTTTTGAAACCATCGAAAAGGGGCAATGGATTTTTGTCGAAAGAAGCCTGCCAGGCTATTTTATCTACAGGCTCCTGGAAGGGAAAGTGTCCATATTCCGCCATGGCACTAAAATCCACGAAACCGAGGTAAAAAAAGGGGATAAACCCGCGCTGATCGGCATGATCTCCACTTTGCGCCCGGATGGGTTGCACATCGCCTCTGTCTATTCGGAAACAGAGCTGAAGGTTCAGAAGATATATTCCGACCAGATTAAAGGCATGCTGAACAACGAACTGCCCGAAAGCACGAAACAAGATATTCATGCGATGATCGAAACCATCGTGTTGCGCAACGAAATCGAAGTGCTGGAGAATAAATTGAAGGCCATCAAGCCGGTGAGCTTCAAGATTCCGGCCAACACTACCACTGAGATGTCCCAGGTTCTCGATGGGATCAACAATCTGTATATGAATCCCGATCAGCAGTAACTGGCAAAGCTGGAGCCGGCCGCGCAAACGGGCCGGCTCTTTTTTTTTGGATTCCCTAAGCTGGCATAAAGGAAAATTATCCCCATACGCCCAGCCTTGGAGTTATAATTCCGTATGCAATCTGAAGTTCAATCACCAGAGGAAAAGGCCACTTCCCCGGCCGTGAAGTGGATGCCGTTTGTGACGCTATGCGCCCTGCTTTTGACCAGCGGCGTCTTCTGGAAAATAGAAAAAAGCCGGATGGAGCCGCTGAAGCCCTCCTCCGAGGCCCCTTCGCCCCATGGCGCCGAAGGCCAGGCCCCAATGCAGGGGAAGATGGCGCCAGACTTTGACCTGCCCGCCCTGGGCGGCGGCTCCGTGAAGCTGGCCGATTATAAGGGCAAAATGATCTTCCTGAACATCTGGGCCACCTGGTGCGCCCCTTGCCGTGAAGAGATGCCGTCGATGCAGAGGCTGGCCGACAAGCTGGCCGGGGGGAACTTCGCCATGATCACCATAAGCATCGACAAAAACGCCGAGGATGTGGAAAAGTTCGTCAAAGAGCTTGGGCTCACCTTCCCGGTGGCGCTGGACCCGGACCAGGTGGTGGCCCCTCAATACAAAATCACCGGCGTGCCGGAGACCTATATCATCTCCCCAGGTGGGATGATCACCCATCACCTGATTGGCCCCGGCAACTGGGACGACCCTGCCATAGTGGCGGCTTTTTCCGGCCAGGTGTTCGGCGAGGGGAAAGCGGCAAAATAACCTCCGGCCTCCAGAGGCCAGGCGGCCCTACTGCTGGATGATCTCCAGCTTCCCGCCACATTCCTGATATAGCTGGGCGAAGTTCGGGAAAGTGATATCCACCGCCTCTGCCGACCCAATGGTCACCGGGCCGTCGGCGGCGGAAGCTGCGATGGCCAGGCTCATCACCACCCGATGGTCCCCATGGCTGTCCACCTGGGCGGCTTTTATTTTCCCGCCGCGGATCACCAGCCCATCCGGCCTCTCCTGGATATCCACCCCCATGCGGCCAAGCTCCTGGGCCATGACGGCGATCCGGTCTGTCTCCTTTATCCTAGCCTGGGGGACATTGGTGATCTGGGTGATCCCGTCGGCCAAGGCAGCCAGGGCAGCAATGGCCGGCAGCGCGTCCGGCGTGGCGTTCAGGTCCAAGGTGGCCCCATGCAGCTGGTCGCCGGAAACCGTGACAAAGTCCATCCCCTTGACCACCTTGGCGCCCATGGCCTCCAGATAATCGAACACCGCCTTGTCGCCCTGGGTGTCGCCAAAATCCAGCCCCCGGATGGTGACCGATGACCCTGGAATGGCGCCCATGGCTGCGAAGAAGGTGGCCGATGAGAAATCCCCAGGCACAAGCCTGGTGAATGGGCAATACTCCTGCCTGCCGATTATTTCGAAGCTGGAAAAATCCTGCCGTACATACCGGACGCCCATTTCATCCAGCCATTTGAGGGTCATCTCGGCGTAAGGCTTTTCATTGAGAAAGGGAACGTTGATCCGGCTGTCCCTGGGGGCCAGGGGCAGGTGGATCAGCAGGCTGGAGAGGTATTGGGAGGTGGATCCGTCCAGCTGAGTCTCCCCGCCATCTATCGGCCCCTCCACCCTGGCGGGCAGCTTACCGCCGGTGGAGCTGATCCTGGCGCCAAGATTGCCCAGAGCCTCCAGAAGCGGCGCCACGGGGCGCGAACGGGTCTGCGTGTCCCCGGTTATATATACCGGCGCCATCCCCAGGGCCGCCATGGAAAGGATGAAATTCGCGGTGGTGCCGGAATTGCCCACATCCACGGGTATCGTGGGGGCGCAGATCCTGCCGGCGGTTCCGTCGATTATCCACTTGCCGGGGCCATGTTCCACGTCCGCCCCCAGCGACGCCACCGCGCACAGGGCCGAACGCCCATCGGCAGAATCCAGGGGATTGAGGATGACGCTTCGCCCGCTGGCCAACGCCGCGAAAAACACCGCCCGGATGGTGTGGGACTTGGACGCCGGCGTGGTGACGGCGCCCTGGAAACTCGAGGGATTGATGATGAATTTCATTCCGCCCTTTCCCCGGGCGCCCGGCGCTCAGCTTTCAAGATTCCATTCCTTCATTCGCTCCATCATGGAGTAGTTCGTCAAGTCATAGTGGATCGGAGTGACCGTGGCCCAGTTCTCCGAAAGCCAGTATATGTCCGCCTCGCTGTCAGCGGGGCTCATCTCCATCCGGCCCCCCTGCCAATAGTAATCGTGCTGGCGCGGGTCCACCCTCCGCTCGA
>Ga0224495_10000230_pt1 | contig 45679 bp, 40 predicted proteins | sample SF_Jul11_sed_USG_FD_168128 | JGI IMG/M metagenome (GOLD analysis project Ga0224495, IMG submission 168128) | Sediment microbial communities from San Francisco Bay, California, United States - SF_Jul11_sed_USGS_4_1 | ecosystem: Environmental > Aquatic > Marine > Sediment | place: USA: California...
TCAATACGCTCTTCAAGTATTAAATTTCCTTCAGAAACCTTGCGTATAATTTCCGAAATTTCAACCGGATCTCCCCCCAAAATCTGAAGAATATTTCGAACAATGGCAATGGAAAGTATTATCGATAATAATAATATAATGAAGGTGATAACCATTGTAACAGCAAAATTCGTATCTGCAATCTTCTCTTTATTGTTTCCAAGTTCGGTTAACTTATTTTGCAATTGACTTTCCACCTCTTTAAGAAGATTGATTTTTGCTGTCATCTCTGCGAACCAATATTCAGGATCTATATTAAATTTACCCGTTAAATAATTTTGAGAAGCAATATCTTCCATATTATTAACATTGCGAATATGATCTGACCTCATTTTCTCCTGGTAAAAATCAAGATTTTCTTTGTCAGCAAGCGCAGTAAATATTTTTATATAACTGTTTAACTCTGTTTTTACCGAAATAAACTTTTGGTACATACCGGGTGCGAATTTATTGAGTGCAAAGGTACTGTTTAAAACTGCCCGCTCGATACCAGCCCGTTCTTTGGCAAACAAAAAATAGACATATGAAGAAGCATTGGAGGTTATAGTACTGTCATTACTGATGGTAGAGATCTGCTCCACCGAGTTTAAGAGATGGGCATTTAAATTGGAATAAAAAGCAATCGCATCATTTGTTCCCAACTGCAAACCATCAATTTTTAGACGGATATTTTCAATTTCAGAAAGATTCTTTTTTACTTCACTCAATTCAAGGGTAATAACAGAATTCATCTGGTTGATGCCGGTCTCTTTTAACAATACCTCAAATTTTTCTCTTTGAAGATCTGTTGTTTTTCTCTGCTCTTTCAGCTCTTTTTTGAAATTGATTCCCTGACTTCCGATAAATCCAGCGGTCAAACCTCTCTCTTTCTGTGTTTCGTGAATAAAGTTTCCCGCATATACCGAATAACGAAGAAACTCCTGCAACTTGTTCATATTCAGAATGGTTTGATAGCTTGTATTGAGCTGAACAGATGCAAAATAGATCAGCCCGATTAGAGGAATCAGAATTAAAATAAATATTTTTGTTTTAAAACTTATTTTTTGAATCATAGCCAGATAACCTCATTTTCAAATAAAAATTACCTCAACTTTATTATCGCATTTTATATATAAAATATACTTATACAAACCTTTTTCATCAATTAAAATTACGAATCACAGTTTAAGGAATTATATATTTTGTTCATTAGACGTTACTTGTCAATTATAAAGATATTGCAAATCATGCAATAAATATTTACCAGCTGGATTTAAGTAAATTTTCAAATGACTTAAATGTGGTTAAAAGAATATATATAAGTTGTTTTTTTTATGTTTCCATATATTTAAATAAGAACCATACTTTAACCAAATGTTTTTGTAATTGATCAAAAAACAGGCTTAAAAATATTGTAAACAGAAATGAAAACAAGATATGGTGCAATATTTTATATTACACCATATCAATTTAAAATGGTAGAATTTTATATCAGAAATTTTGTTTAAATTTTAATAACACTGATACTGAAGACCGGCATCAACCCCATCCATGGTTTTAAGTATGGTAGGTGCTCTGAGTTGTGCGATTGATCCATCATTGCTGGGCGATCCTGAAATATCACCCGTCACATACCCGCTGCCAGTGTAGAGACGGTTTTGTTCAAACGCCAACTTGTCATAAAAAGTTGTCCCCGTAAATGACGTACCATAAAATTGCAATTCACAAGCAGGCGATAATGTATAAAACTGACCTGCGACAAAAGAACAATTCGACATAATTCCATTCAATGAAGCAACTATTTGTGGATCCTGATATAATATTTCAATAGAGGTGGTTGTCAAATCAATTTCAGTTGCATTAACCAGCCCTGTTGATGCAACGGTTACAGTGTTATTAATACCTGTTATAACACTGTCAAAGTTAGTCGTACCACTGGTGCCTTTCGCATAATTAAAAGTTCCCCTGATCTTTGCGTCTGCGAGTCCGGAACAGACTGTATTTGCCATATAGATTTCTGAAAAGGCAATATTAGTAGTTCCATCAAAACTCATCGTTGTCCTTGAAGAGGAACCATTCGCTGTATCAGCAGTACAGCCATCACTCCAGGTGCCTATTTCGTTCGAGCCCGCATTGCAAGTTCCAGCTGCCGGGTCTTGCGGATTACAATTAGAAACCAGAATCACAATACTGAAAATAGTGAAAAAAACACTTTTTAACTTCATTTTAGCCTCACTTTTTTATAACAAATAATTTTAGAATAAACTTGAAAAGATAAAATATCTGTTCAAGTTTTTAATAAAACTATCTATTATTTCATTTTGAAAACAATATGTGTATTCAAATTCCATTGTCAAACATTTTTAGCTTATATTTTGGCGTTAAAGTAACCATGCGTTTCGAAACGTAGAGTTTACCAGGCGTTAGAAGGCGGCCTTATTTTTGCTTACAAATTCATATCAATTTTTATTTCAATCTTTCAATTTAAAGTAAAATTCAAAGGCATTTCCATTGCAATAGGAGTGCGATTGCCTTTAATAATCGCCGGTGTAAAGCGCGCACTCGAAAGAATCTCTTTGGCTGCATTTGCAAATTCGCCCTTGAGTTGTTTGTCAATTTCAGCAGACTCTTGTTTGCTCAGACGTACACCAAGAACTGTCACCTTTAATACTTTTCCATCACGGCTGATCACTACCGAAACATAGGCCACAGCCTCAATCTCACGCTGGCGTGCAGCCTCGGGGTAAATTTTTCTCAGACCGCCAATGGGTCTCGGAGCAATAGCATCAGGGTTAAAGGCAAGATCTTCAGCGCTGTCAATTTCAGAGTCTGACTCGCTGTCATTTGATGAATCACTCGTATCTTCGACAACCTCTTCGGTGGGCGCCTGAACAATCTCTTTTTTTTCAAGATCGACTATCGATACTTTTTTTACCGCCCTTTTTTTCTTTTGCCCAAAACCGGTAAAATCAGAGCTCATGTCAAAATCAATATTTTCATAAGGGGGCTCATAGGTGGCGATAAAATAAATTGCCACCACCGAAAGATGCAGAATCAGTGACCAGGTATTGGCCTGCCACTGAAGATTGGCCCAGAACCTTTGGGCTATATTTTTTACCGGGTTCATATAATAAATACCTGGTAGACTACTTTCTCTTGACATTGGAACCAGCCTGCAGACTCACATTCTGAAAACCGTTGACCTTTAAAATATCCATCATTGTTACAAACAGATCTAGTGAAACTTTTTTATCGGCACGAATAATCATCTGGGTCTGCGGTGAGAAATTTTTTACCTCAGCTTCAAACTCATCAACCGTGACCTCTTTTTTCTGAAAATGAATAACTTCATTTGCATCAATCTCAATAAACTCCTGGGTAGAGTCTTTAATTTTCTGGGCACTTTGCGCCTGGGGAAGCTCCAGGGGAATTTTACCCGTTGCAATAAATGTGGAAGTAACCAAGACGATAGTTAATAGTACCAGCATGATATCAATCAGCGGTACCACATTCATGACGCTGACCTCTTTATCTTCCACTTTCAACCTCCCAGCGGGTGATGATCACTTTTACTCTTCTGATTAAAAAGTTATACGAAAACAAAGAAGGAATCGCTACAATTAAACCGCCCGCTGTCACCTTCATGGTCAAAGCAAGAGCGATCATAATCTGCCCCGAATCCATCATACCTGCAGCGCCAATCGTATAAAATGTCAGAATGATTCCAAGCACAGTTCCCAGAAGTCCAATATAAGGAGCATTAGAGCCAATCGCTGCCAGAATATAGAGCTTGTTGGTAAGGTCGAGTTCAAGCAGACGCCTGTCGCTGTAACTTTTCAGATCAAGCTTTTTAAAAAAAAGTATGCGCTCAATTAAAATACTGACCGCACCCAGACTCATTAAAACCAGTAGCCCTATTACACCATAGTCAATTATATTACTCAGTAAATCCATTTTATTCCTCTTAATAATTTTAAATTCTTTTTATGACGCTTCATTTTGCCATTTTTCGTTTTTTTTCTGCCTCTTGTTGTCTATCACAATTCCATAAATTCAGATAGACGTTTAACGATAACCTTTTTATGATAGGGGATAGGGGGCTTTGATTTTTCATCTTCATATAATAATTCCAGCCCCCTGACTCCGCCACTTTTTATTTTTAAAAAGGCGGCTCCGTCACCCCCTTAAAATTTTACCTCTACGCCAAAATTGGGCATTACAGCAGCGCCCGGTGTTCCCAAAGCAGGATTTACCCCTGCGCTATATGGCTTGTTGTATTTCCATGACTCTGTGCTTTTGCTTTTGTAGTTGTAAACATTGATCAGCTCAATATACCACTCTATGGATCCCCAGGTATATCTGCTGGTTCTGCTGTATCTTAGATCAAGTCGGTGATCTGCAGGCAGAAATTTGGAATAACGTTTTCCATGGACGGGTGAATATCTGTCATAAACAATGCCATTTACCGTAACCTGCATTACCGGTGAGTTTCCAATTATTGGTGTCACAGGTACTGCGCTCAGATACTGAAATTTTGCCCCCAGATTGTTTTTGCCAAATCTGAAACCAGAGACAACTTTTACTGCATGTCTTCTGTCGAATTCGCCGTTGATCCATTCGGTTCCATACGGATCAATTGATGCAGGAAGATTTGTTTTATGAAAATTTCTGCCATATGCGTAGGTTATCCATCCATAAAGCTCTTTTTCCAGACCCAGCTGCTCTTTTTTAACCGTTATTTCCGCACCATAGCTTTTTCTCTCTCCACGGGTTGAAGCAGGAACCGAAACACCATTAACAACTACTTGCCCAAGTTCTACAAGATTATCAAATGTATTGTAATAACCTTCCATTTTTACACTATAATTTTCCAGAAAACGCTGCTCTATCGCTGCAGTTCTCTGCAGAGCTCGCTCAGGTATCAGATCACTTTCTGATACTTCAGGCCCCTGTGAAAAATAGGTAAAATTGGTCTGCATAAAAGCCGAATTCTGACCAACTGCAACAGCAATGGTTGTATCTGTCGGCATCTGGTAAGATAATCTGGCCCTTGGATCAAGTGCAGAAAGCTCATGACCGGTCAGATAACTGTACCTGAGACCAGGTGTAAAATCCAGACCGTTCCAGGTAAAACTGTTTTCTCCAAAGGCAGATACAACACTGTTATCAGTCTTCATATCAATGTTATAAACAATAAAAGCATTTGGATCAGCCGGATCAGGCGTACCTCCAAGAGAGTTTTGTTGACCATTGGGCACAACACCTTTTCCTGAAGCTGTAAAATCATAATAGTCTATTGATGCTCCGGCTTTCAATGTCAAAAAACCTGGCAAATAGGCCCAACGTATATCATCTTTTACAGAAAAAATATCCGGGTTAGAGTTTATGTTTATTCCCTTGGCCCATGTAGCTGATGATGAGTTAGAAAAATCAAATTTTGTAACATATCCAATGAACTGCGATGATGCTGTTATTCTATTTGAAAATTTTTCTGAGGGCAGATATTCAGATCTGATAATCTGGGAATGCATATAAGAATTCAGACTGATTGACGAGCCTGCCATTAAGGGGTCTGCCCCATCTTTAATTTGCTGATCAAGCGATTTTCCTTTATCTGCAACACTTAAATCCAGCATATCGCTCATACCCAGAATCATCAAAGAGAGCTTGTGATGCGCCGTTAAAAAATACCCTGCTTTAAATTGATAATCATAGTAGTTTATACCAATGGTCTGGGTATCACCTGTTGCCGCCTTTATCATAGCAGGTGCAATTAAAGAAAGATATCCATAGCGGCCACCCACTGCAACATAACCTTTATTTTCACCCTTGCTGTTTTTTATGGGAGAAGCAAGAAAAAGATTACTTGAGAGAATACCCATATCAAAACTTCCGTGAAACTCATCCACAGAATCAATAGTTGATATCTCAATAGCACCATTTAAAGGATCATAAAATCTTGCAGGCATATTAGATGAATAAACATCAATTTCTGTCATAAATTCATTATGAATCACACTATGAAGACCCATAAAGTGCTGCGGTATAGGCAAAACAACTCCATCAACATAAAAATAGTTGTACATAAGAGGCATTCCGCGAATTACAAGAGGACCAAGCAGCCCCATTCGTTCGATACCCGCAAGTGCTCCTAAAGCCCCTACAGAGTCGCCCATTGTAGCCGGAACGCTTTTCATCTCATCTTTTGTAATGTTATACCTGGCCACTTTCTGCTTCTCTTTATCCGCACTGATGGTCATTCCCGCCCCTTTTGCTTTAGGCAGATCAAGTTCAATATTTTTTACAATATTTTCGTTTACTTCCAGAGTTTCACGATATGTTCCCAGTCCAGGTGATGTTACAAGGATTGTCCAGGTTCCCTGCTGTAATTCAATAGAATATTTTCCATTGCTGTCTATGCGAAATTTTTCACGGGTCTCCACCACACCTAAAGAGCCGAACTCAACCGGCTTTCCGGTAGTTTTATCTATAATGGTTCCCTCAACTTTAAATTTTTTTTCTGTTCCCTGTGCATTCACAATGTTTACAATAGCAAGGTTCAGAATCACTATTTTCAACAAATCTTTCATTTTTTGTTTCATAATCGTTTCTCCAATTACATATTAAACAGCAAGTCATACTTAATATGTTACTTTTTTTTTCATTTTTTATGTTTGTATTTTCCTTGACACCTTGTTCCCATATCTCCTTTCCTTACTAAAGGTAAAATATTGACCATCAACTACAAACTGACTGACGGTACAATACTGACCGTCGGTCAGTTTGTCAAAGATTTTTTGACATTTTTATAATTTTGAACAGTTATGAGTATAAAAGATAGAAAAGAAAGAGAAAAGCAACAAAAGCACGATCATATATTGAATGTTGCAGAAACCATTTTTTTTGAAAAAGGGTATGAAAATGCAACAATGGAGGAAATTGCTGAAAAGGCTGAGTACAGCAAAGGTACCCTGTATCTCTATTTTAAAAATAAAGAAGAGCTTTATATTTTTATTGCAGGAAGAGCGGCAGAGCTACTCTACTCCATTCTTGAGAATTATATGAACAATGCCCAAACGGGAGAACTCAAATTAAATGCAATCAAAAGGGCTTACCTTACTATGTATAGCGATCATCACGATTATTGTAAAATTCTTTTTCAAATGTCACGATATGCCCCCATATTGCAAAGCATAAAAGAAAATAGCTCCATACAGGCAGCATTGGCACAAAAACAGCAAAAGCTTCAAGCCTTGATTGTAGGAGCTATTGAACTTGCTTCAAGAGAAGGTTTCATGCCCGATCAGGGACCTCAAAGCCAAGAAGAAAAAATGATTACCTTCTTTGCAGGTGGTACCATTCTCGAAGGAATCATGAAGCATGTTCTCGACATTGAAGATTTACTGAAACAACAATATAAGGTAAATCCTCTGATTTTGATTGAAGCAGCTTTTCAGTTATTGAGATTTTAAGTTTTAACATTCAGGCCTGTTGCGATAACCAAATTTAAAGAAGAAATGATCTTTCGGCCCTTAAATTAAAGCACTTGTCAACCATGCGGGCAGCCTGGCCAATCATCTGCTATTATTTTTTATCTCATTTTTATATGCAGATTTTTCTCTCAAGTTTATTAGCTTTATAAAAGCTGACTTAAATATCTCTGAATCTATTCTGGTCAAAAAATGAACTGCACCTGATTTCTGCATCATTCTTCGTCTAATTTATCAAATATCTCTTGTCACAGAGAAAGATATTTGCATATATTAAAATTATATATTAATGAAAAAAAATATTTTCAGACAAAAATATCCTGTTCACAAAAAAAACAAGTTTTCCCTGTACATTGATGGAAAAAATTATTTTCCTGAAATTTTAGAGGCAATTAAAAAAGCAAAATGGTACATAGCTATCGAGATGTACCTTGTTGAACCGGGTGAAATGTTTAATGAACTAATCGCTGCACTCTTGAAAAAAGCTGATGAAAAAATATACATTTTTCTGGTGTTCGACTATTATGGTTCAAGACAAGTTTATAAAACAGTAGAGGAGAATTTCAAACATCCTTTTATTTTCTATAAATTTTACAATAAAATAAGCATCGGCAAACTAAAAAACAATATTTTTAGAAATCATAGAAAAATTTTCCTCATAGACAGCGACATTGCCTACACAGGCGGTACCGGAATTACCGATAACTTTTTCTCTTCCACCAGTTCACAGAATTTATGGCATGAGGTAATGATTCAAATTGAAGGCGAATGTATTGAAGACTGGGTAGATCTCTACTTTTCGCATTTTAAATCCCGCTCCATCAGAAAAACACAAAAAAAAACAATTATCAAATCTATTCTTGATTCTCCTTTATCTATAAAATCAACAGCTCAATTATCACAAACGGGCCGAGTCAGTTATTCCCGCAGATTTTATTATAAGGACATTTTGCGTTCTACTTTAAAACAGATTAAATTTTCCCAGAGAAAAATTTACATTGTTACCGCCTATTTTCTTCCCACATGGCAATTCAGGCGTGCCTTGATAAAAGCAGCCCGAAGAGGAGTCGCAGTTACCCTGCTTTTACCAGGAGCTACAACCGATCACCCATCGGTTAGACAAATGGGAAGGCGCTATTACCAGTCACTTCTTGCCAGTGGCATTCACATTTTCGAATATCAACCAACATTTAACCATTCTAAAATTTTTGTCTGTGATGACTGGGTTTCGATCGGCTCATGTAACCTTGATCGCTGGAGTCTGCAGAGAAACCTTGAAGCCAATCAGGAAGTTTTTGATGAAAAATTTTCAAAAAATGTTACCAGATTGATCACTTCAGATCTAAAAAAAAGCCGACAGATTAATCTTGAAAACTGGAGTTATCGTTCCCTGAAAAACCGAATTTACGAAAAATTCTGGATTTCGGCTATGACCATTCTGGAATCACTGTTTTCCCCATGGAGAAATAAAAAATAAAGATTAACCCTGCCTGGACTCGATTTCACCCAGCTCAGTTAAAAGCGTAAAAAGTCGCTTCTCTGTTTCAATATGTTCAGTACCCCATGTTTCCAGCAACTGGATATTATTTTCTCCCGAAGAAAGTTTTTTTTCAAGATTTTGAATTTCAACCTCAAGAAGAGGTATCATCTTTTCTATCTCTTTTTTTCTAAGTTCATCTTTATATGATAAACGTTTTATTTTTTGAGATTTATCACGGCTCCCCTTTTCAACCATTTTCTCTTTTTTAGATTCAACAGGTTTTTCTTTTGATTTTTTCTTGATATAGTCGCTGCATCTGCCATACTGAATGGACACAGGCTTATCCTTTTCCAGTAGGAATATTTTATCGGCAATTTTGTCCAGAAAATATCGATCGTGTGAAACAACGATCAAACAGCCAGGAAAGTCGAGAAGATAATCTTCTAAAATGGAAAGAGTCTGTAAATCAAGATCATTTGTCGGCTCATCAAGAATCAGCAGGTTCGGATTTCCCATTAGGGTTCTGATAATATCCACCCTTCTTCTCTCTCCACCTGATAACTTGTTTATACTCTGATAATGCTGGCTTCCTTTAAATAAAAAACGTTCGAGAAGATCGCCGGCCATAATTTTTTTTCCATCTTCTATTTCAATATAGTTTGCCACCTCTTTAATCGATTGAAGAAGAGTGAGACTATCATCCAGCAAAACCGGCTGTTGTCCCAGATAACCACATTTTGTATTTACTCCATGCGTCACTTTGCCCGTATCCGGCTCAATCTCTTTCATAATTGTTTGAAGCAAAGTTGTTTTACCGGAACCATTATCTCCAATAACAGCTATTCTTTCTTTTTTTACAAATTCGTAACTGAATCCAGGAAAATATTTAACCCCGTCAAAATCTTTTAAAATATTGACCACATCTACAACCCGCTTGCTTCCTGTAGTATCTTTCGAAAAAAGGTTTCCCATACTATCATTCTTTTCCATCGATTCTACAATAGACACTCTGGCTTCAAATTGATCCTTTCTTGCTTTTTGCTTGGTTCCCCTGGCTTTAGGCATTCGATTCAACCACTCAAGTTCCGATGCCAGGATTTTATTATGTTTATCAAGTGTTCTTTGTTCGATAACAGCCATTTCTGCTTTTTTTTCCAGGTACTGAGAATAATGAGCTTTGTATTTGTTTATAGATTTATTATCAATTTCCAGAATATGGTTAGCTACGTTATCCAGAAAATATCTATCATGTGTGATGATTAAAATTGCTTTTTTAAGATTAGTAAGGTATTCTTCAAGCCATGCAATACTTGCAAGGTCGAGATGGTTTGTTGGTTCATCGAGTAGCAGCAGGTTATTGTCTTCAATTAATAAACGCGAAAGAGCAACTTTTTTTACCATGCCACCTGACAAATTACCCATCAACAAATCTGTGTTATTAATTTGAAGTTCCATCAAAATTTCCCGGATTTCCCCTTCGATTTTCCAGGCATCAAGCTCGGCAATAGTAAACTCAATTTTTTCAAGTTTCGTTGCCACCTCATTATTATATTCAATAGCGCCACTTTTAATTTTTGCTGTTAAATCAATATGATCTTTGATAATTTTAATTCTTTCATTATCAGATGAAAATATATGTTCTAAAATTGTATGTTCCGGATTAAAAATAATATTCTGGGTTAATACACCAGCTTTCAGGTTTTTATTTTTTACCAGAGTTCCTTTGTCAAAAAAGTCACTCCCCTCTATAATATTTATCAGAGTACTTTTTCCCGAACCATTTACCCCAATAATAGCAATTTTGTCTTCTTCATCAATTCCAAATGATATATTGTCATAAAGCTTTATATCCCGTACCTCTTTACTCGCACCTGAAATAGAAATTAAATTCATATACGATAATAAAAAAGCGTGACGCTCTGTATATTGAAAGATAAATTCACTGGAATTAAAATAAAAAGCAACTTCAAATTGAAAACATGACAACTCCATCAAAAGCAAGAAAAAGTGTTCATCAAAAAATATCTAACTTTAAAAGAGGCAGATTCATTAACCCCTTTTCTGGATTTGAAGATAAAACATTAAAAGATTTTGTTCGGTGGTATTACAAAGAGCGCGGTACATACTCTAAAGAGAGAAGAAATCGCTATAAGGCAATTGAAACTTACCTTAATGATGGAGCGCTGCTTAAAGAAAACAAAAATAAATTCAGCGTTACCTGGGTAGCTCACTCCACTGTACTTGTACAAATGAATGGCATAAATATTCTGACAGACCCCATCTGGAGTGGTCGCTCCTCACCGGTTCAATTTGCAGGTCCCAAAAGATATACTCTTCCTGCTATTGAAATTAAAGATTTGCCTCCGATTCACGCAGTAGTTATTTCACATGATCACTATGATCATCTTGATGAAAAATCAATTTTACAGCTTGGGAACACACCCAAATACTTTGTTCCTCTCAAAGTGGGTAAAGTACTTAAGAAATTAGGTATTAAGAACTATATTGAACTCGACTGGAATGAACAATACCTTTATAACGGTATCAACTTTATATGTACCCCCGCTCAACATTTTTCCGGAAGAGGTCTTTTTGATCGCTATAAAACACTCTGGGCTGGGTGGGCATTAAAATCTGTCCGCAAAGAAAGCTTTTACTATCCTGGAGATACCGGTTATTTCAATGAATTTACAGAAATCGGTGACGACTACGGACCCTTTGATGTGGTAGCAGCTCCTATTGGTGCATATAAGCCGGAATGGTTTATGAGACCCGTACATATGTCTCCGGGGGAAGCATTAATGGCCTTTGACAGAGTTAAAGGGAAAATCTTCATTCCAATTCATTATGGAAGCTTTCCGCTGGCTGATGATACACCAGAATTGGCAATAAGTGATCTTAAAGAGGCAATAAAACTTCAGGATATAAATCCAAGGTCCGTCCAAATTCTCGCCCCGGGAAAAACACTCTGGATTTCTTGACTAGTTAGTTTAAAATATTATTTCTGATTCAATATAACAATTGCTTTTTTACTTGATTTGGCCGAAAAAAATTTGCTTTTATAAAAATCTGGCCCACCCTTGAAAACAAGAGTGAGCACAGAACTTTCGAAAGATTAACGCTTGGAGAACTGGCTTGCGCGTCTTGCTTTATGAAGACCGTATTTTTTACGTTCAACCATTCTGGAGTCTCTGGTAAGAAACCCTTCTTCACGCATTTTTTTATGATACTCTGGATTTATCTCTTTTAATGATCGGGCAATTCCCATTCTGATGGCCTCTGCCTGGCCGCTTGTTCCGCCACCAGATACATTGACTTTTACATCATAACTTCCTTCCAGTCCAAGAACTTTCAAAGGCTGCATCACTTTATGTACATCCACTGATCTTCTGAAATAATCAGCAATGGGCTTTTTATTTACTGTAAAAACACCTTTTCCACTTACCAGTTTTGTTCTGGCTATGGATACTTTTCTACGACCTGTAGTAATTCTTGCGTTATCATTACCTTTTTTTCCAGCTCTTGGAGGTTTTGCTGTTTTCTTTACAGCAGGTGTTTCAGTTCCTGAAGTTGCTGTTTTTTGTTCAACATTTTCATTTTTAATTTCTTCGTTTTCGCTCATTTATATTTCCCCTGTTGCAAATCAACTTATCGTATTGAGACCGGCTCAGGTCTTTGTGCTTCCATATGGTGCTCAGAACCTTTAAAAATTCTGATTCTGGTTGCCAATTTTCTTCCATGTCTTGTTTTAGGAATCATTCCGACAATAGCATCCATGATTACCTTCTCAGGTCTTAATGTCATCTGGCGCTCCATATTTCTTTTCTTGATTCCTCCAAGAAATCCTGTATGCCAGTAATACATTTTGTCTACAACCTTGTTACCAGAAACCTTGATTTTTTCTGCATTTATAATGATTACTTTATCTCCCAATGCGACCCCTGGCTGATATGCAGGCAGGTGCTTTCCCATTACCCTGTGGGCAATCGCTGTTGCCAGACGACCCAAAATCAGACCATCTGCATCGACGACGATCCACTTCTCATCTATATTCTCTTTTTTTGTGTGCGTTGTTCTTTGTCCGTATAATGGATCCATATTTTCCTCTTGATTTTAACTTTCTACTCTGTAAGCATCTATTGATAAGGCCAAAAATGAATCATTATATGGGATGTCAACTTTTTGTTTTTTAATTAGATAATTTCCATGAAAACCTGATTGGACTTTGCAAAGCAGGTGTCGAAAAAAACAACTCCTGAAAACACCGTATTATAAAAAATGAGCCAATTTTACCTGTAGAACATTTTCAACGGCATTTTGATATAAAAAAATTCTTGAAGCTATATGTAACTTAAGATTTATCACATTTAATGGAAAACTGTTTATTTTGTTCCATCGCAAACGGAACGCTGGAAAGCAAAATTATTATAAAAGAAAAAAACTGGATATCGTTTTGGGATGCTAACCCCGTAGCCCCCTTTCATGCGCTGATTGTACCAACCAGCCATTACAATAGTCTGAATGAACTAGATGACCCGGATTTATATTCGGAATTAATTCAAGGGGTTAAAAAAACGGTCCAAAAAGAGAACCTTGAGAAAGGTTACCGAATCATAATAAATACCGGTACCGATGGAGGGCAAACAGTACCCCACCTCCATATTCACCTGCTGGGAAAACGCAAAATGGGCTGGCCACCTGGTTAATTTTTGATAACTTTATGTCCAATGAACTTACAGAAAAATTTGGTAAATCTTACCCGGCAAACACGGTACTTTTTCATGAAGAAGAACATGGTGATTGCATGTATATTATCCAGCAGGGCGAAGTAGCTATTAATAAAAAGTCAAAAAACAGCGAACATATTCTTGCTATTTTAAAATCAGGTGACTTTTTCGGGGAAATGGCTCTTTTTACAAGCCCTTTGCGCTCTGCAACAGCGATCACAACAAAAGAGTCAATTTTGCTGAAAATTGACAAAAATGCTCTCGATTATATGCTCAAAACAAATCCTACATTTGCCATGAAAATGATAGAACGATTGTGTGAAAGATTGAAAAACGTTGATAACCAGTTAAGCGAGCTGATAGACTTAAGTCAGGAGACAAAAATACTTAGAAGTTTAATGAAAGCCTGGGAAAATCTGGGTATCAAAGATTCCACGGGCAAATCCATGCTGGTTGCTTATGATAGTTTCAATAAATTAATAAAACAAGAGTATAATTATAGCGATAGTTCGATTAACAAAACACTGCTGGCGTTTAAAGAGAAAGATCTTATTCAATTAAAAAAAGATACCGGGGGACGGATTTACATAACCCTTTCCCCCAGAATCTTTCAATATTTTGTTCATGCATTATAGGTCAATTACTTCCAGTGAATACATTCTCCTGGACAATCATCGATCATCTCTTGAACCTTGTCAATATCCCCATCTTTAACTGGTGCCTCGCCAGGAACCCCATCTACATGGGCTTCTGCAAGCTCATCGTCATCCATACGGAAGTATTCAGGCAAACCGTCGGTGCATAATGCGCAGCTGGTACACTCATCTTTTGTAACATAGGTAATTTTTCCCATTTCATTCTCCTTTTATTATTTATTGCATTTTGCAAGGCCACCTCGAGAGGTTAACTTTGCACTTATACCGAACTGTAAAAATAAAATATATTGACCATCAATTTATTTATAACAACTCTTTTAAAATTAATTTATTAAGTTAGACTGCTTTGTGGAATAAATATAAAACAATTGACAACCCGATAATCAGTATAATTATATAAGATATAACAGTCAATGAGTGATAAATCTATCTTTTATAATGATTCGAGTTTTAAGCCTTTAAGTATCGATTTTTCCAATATTGACATCGACCAGAACTATTTTGGTTATCCACTTCAAATACCCTACATTCATATCTGCGGAAAAAATAATGGTCCTAAACTTGTTTTAATTGCAGGAATTCATGGTGATGAGCTTAATGGCGTACAGATCATACATCAAATTGCCCAAATTTTACAAAGTTATCTCCTGGAAAAAGGACAAATCTTGATGGTTCCGATAGTAAATGTTCCCGGATTTAATACGCATAGCCGCTATTTGCCTGACAGGCGGGATCTCAACCGATTATTTCCAGGATCAGCAGAAAGCACAGAAGGTCATCGCCTTGCGGACCTCATCTGGAAAAGCTTTATTGAAGATGCAAATTTTGGAATTGACCTGCATTCTGCCAGCTATAGCAGATGGAATTATCCACATATTCGGGCAAACATGAAAAACATATCAATCAAGGATATGGCACAACAATTTGGAGCGGACATTATTCTCCACAGCAAAGGGGTTAAAGGCTCTTTACGACGATCTGCCCAGGATGCAAATATTCCCTTTATACTATTTGAAGCCGGGCAGACAAACCGGTTTGAAAATAATTTATGCGATATAGGAGTAATGGGAATACTCGGGGTAATGAGACATCTCGAAATGATAAAATCCAAGCCTCAAAATTACCTCTGGCCCAAACCGACGCTTCAATATTATCAAAACTCCCACTGGATCAGAGCAAATGGGGCCGGATTATTTGTTCCTAATGCCGTTCCTGGCGATACTGTCTCAGAAGGAACATTGCTTGGAAGCATATTTACGCTTACAGGAAAATTAGCAAGCAAAATTTCCAATAATAAATCTGGCCGGATCATGGGCTTCAATCTTCACCCGCAAGTAGTTCCTGGAAGAGCTCTTTTTCATGTTGCTTACAAACCCATTGAAATTTAACCGAATAAAGGATTTACCGGCCATAACATCTTTCTATTATGTCTCTTATGGCAGATGATAAACAAATCCCCCTACCCGATGGTAAAAAAAATGTTATACCTGTAGAAATTGAAGACCAGATGAAATCATCTTACCTGGCTTATGCCATGAGCGTAATCGTAGGTAGAGCACTCCCTGATGTTCGTGATGGATTAAAACCGGTACACCGCAGAATACTCCATGCAATGAACGAAAGAACATGGAGATTTGATAAAGCCTATGTAAAATCGGCAAAAATTGTCGGAGAAGTGATCGGTAATTACCATCCTCATGGTGATGTGGCAGTCTACGATACGCTGGTTCGCCTGGTTCAAACTTTCGCAATGAGAGTACCTTTAATTGATGGCCAGGGAAACTTTGGCTCCATCGATGGAGACTCTGCTGCGGCTTATCGATATACAGAGGCTCGTCTGACAAAAATGGCTGGAGAGCTATTAAAGGATATAGACAAAGAAACCGTTGATTTTAATCCCAACTTCGATGATACAAGAAAAGAGCCAAAGGTACTGCCTGCTGCATGGCCCAACCTGCTGGTAAATGGTTCAAGTGGTATAGCTGTTGGTATGGCCACTAAAATACCTCCTCATAATTTAAAAGAAGTTCTGAATGCACTCGATTATTTAATTGAAAAACCGGATTGTTCCATTAAAGAGCTGATGAAATTCATACCTGCTCCCGACTTCCCAACCGGAGGAATAATCATTGGAAAAGAGGGTCTGAAAAATGCCTATACTACAGGTAAAGGCTCTATAAAGATTAGAGCAGTTGCTGACATTGAAGAGGTCAGCAAAAACAAAAAAGCAATCGTTGTAACAGAGATCCCATATGAAATTAAAAAAAATGATCTCATTACCAAAATTGCGGCAATGGTCAATGACAAAAAAATTGAAGGTATCAGCGACATTCGTGATGAAAGCGACCGGACCGGAATGCGTATTGTTTTTGAGCTTAAAAAAGATGCACATGAACAGGTTGTACTGAATCAGCTCTATACCAGATCATCCCTTGAAATAAATTATGGAATAATTTTTCTGGCACTTGTCAATTATGAGCCCAAACTTTTAAATCTTAAAGATATGCTCAAGCATTATATTGCGCACCGACAGATTATAGTAAAACGAAGAACTGAATTTGAATTGCGGGAAGCTCAAAAACGAGAACATATACTAGAAGGTTTAAAAATTGCTCTGGACTTTATTGACGAAGTAATCAAGCTGATTCGAGCAAGCAAAAATACGGAAGAGGCAAGATCCTCACTTATCTCGAGATTCAAATTAACTGAAATTCAATCCAATGCAATTCTGGATATGAAATTACAGAGACTAACTTCGCTTGAATCAAACAAAATTGTCGAAGAGTTAAAAGAGCTGAAAAGCCTGATAAAAAACCTCAAAGAATTACTAGGAAGCGAGAAAAAAATTCTTGAGGTGATTCAAACCGAAATCAAGGAAATAAGAAGCAAGTACGGTGAAGACAGAAAATCAAACATCAGCCTGAATGAAGTAAGTACTTCGGCATTAAGCAACGAAGATTTAATTCAAAACCAGAGTGAAGTGATCACCCTGAGCGAATCAGGTTACATAAAACGGGTAGCCCTTGATTCCTTTAAAAGGCAACAGCGAGGCGGAAAAGGTGTGGTCTCAGGCAATAAGAAAGAAGACTCCCTTCAATTTGTTCATTTCTGCAAAAGCCATGATACATTAATGATTTTTTCCAATAGAGGAAAAGTTTTTCATTTGAAAAGCTATGAAATTCCGGAAGCAAGCAAAGATGCAAAGGGGAAAAGTATCCGGGGGTTGTTAAATCTTTCCAATGAAGAAACTATTGCAGCAATAAAGTCAGTGGAAACATTTGATGAAGAAACCTTTGTGGTTTTATTAACTAAAACCGGAATTATCAAGAAAATGGAAATCAGCTCTCTTGCCAATGCCAAAAAAGGCGGAATTATCGCAATGCAGTTAAAAAATCCAGAAGAAGATGGTCTTGTTGATGTTGCAGTTGTAACCAACAAAGATAACATATTTATGGCTACCGCTGATGGCCAGGGATTACGAACCGGTATCTCCAAAATGAGAGCCCAGGGAAGAACCGCCAGCGGCATAATTGGAATGACACTTGAACCAGGTGACTACATGGTCGGTCTTGATGTTCTAGCCAATGACAACCAGGAGCTTTTTATATTAACCTCAAACGGCAGCGGAAAAAGAGTGAAATATAAAGAATTTGCCTCAAAAGGCAGAGGCGGAAAAGGAATGACCTGCATAAAAGTAGGCGATAAAAAAGGCAAAGTAGTCGGAATCCGTACTGTATCTGAAGGCGAAGAGGCGATCATTATTACATCAACCGGCATGACAATAAGAATTGGAATCAATGATGTGCCTGTTCAAAGTCGAACTGCATCAGGTGTAAAAATTGTTTCCCTGAATGACAATGATCATATCAGCGATGTAACCGTATGGAATTTATCAGATTAAATTGAAATAAATCTGAAAATCCTTCTATACTATATATGAAAAGTATATAGTTCAGGAGGAGAATATGTTTTACAAGGCGATGAACATAAATCAGTTAAAGGGGCGAATCGTAGGTGATCCCGAATTAAAAGAAACTAAAAACGGAAAAAAACTTCTTGTTTTTAATTTAATGTATTTCACTCACCAGACTACCGATTCTGAAGGTTCACACACCAATTTTATTGCGGTTGAAGCGTGGCAAAAAGTTGCGGAAGTTTGCGGCCCCCTGCTTTCCAAAGGTCTTGAAGTTTTGGTGAATGGTGCGATTGTTCAGAAAAGATGGCATGATGATCAGGGAAATTTACGTTCTCAGTTTATATTTAATGCAGATGCGATAAATATTACTGATTTAAAATTTTCGGCAGACGTAGAATTTGAAGAGGCTGAAGCAGCGTAACCTCACTGCCCGGTGAGCAAACAGTTGTTTGCTCACTTTACTTTATTTTCGAACACTTATTCAGATTTAATTTTTTCACTATTACCAGGCGAAAACCATTTATTAACTTCTATTTAATAAACTTGATACTTTCGATTTAATGCAAATCATTATTTAAATATTTTTAAATTAAAGGGGCGTAGCGCGCCCCCCGGCCGCATCTTCCCTTCGTCTTCACTCAGGAAATGCTGCGGCCTACCCCACGCGATTATTTTTTTTACTGCTCAAATTTGAATAAACAAAATATATTTTTCTCAAATAACTGATGTGCGATATCCCTGAAATTAAAATTATCTCAAAGACCTGTTGAAGAAAAAAACAGGGGGTTCGCCCGAAACCGTGTTCGGGCGAAGGGGGCCGTGTCCCCTTTTTATAAAATATAAATTCGGTTTAAACCTTTATATCAAGAATCCAGCCACGGATAGTTCCTGTTAATTCGGCTATCTCTTCACGGTTGATATTTTTACCTAATATTTTTTGATAAATTATTTTGAGCTGTTCGTTAATAACGGTTACTACTTTATATTCGTTGTTTTTATCACGCAGGTTTTTTACCTGAAACGCTTTTTCAAGAAGAAAAGCTGCGCTTTTTTTTACCTGGTCACGGTATTCGGTATAGTTAAATACATTGGGATTATCGATAAAGCGGGACTCTTTTTCATCGAGCATGTCGAGAAGATCTTCAAGTTTTCCTGATTCTGAAAAACCCTCTACGGCATGTGAACGCTTGACCTCTTCTGAAAAAAGATCCAGAAAATTATCCGTAGATAAGGATTCTTTTTTACCCGACTCTTTTTTTTTATTTAATTTTTCAGATGCGGGGTTTATATTTCTGGGAACAATTCTCATTTTAAATTATTTTTTGCAAATGAATCCCGGTCACCTGTAACTTTTATAAAAATTATCAATACTGTCCATTTTTTTTATACTGGCTCTACCCTCAAAGATCACCCCTTCATCCATGAGAAGATTCGAGCTGACGATGTCACCTAAAACCACTGCTTTATCGGTGAGATGAACGGTACCAAATGCGTAAATATTACCCTCTACTCTGCCCGCTATGACCACATTTCTGGCTTGAATGTTGGTTGTTACCAGGCCTTTAGCGCCAACAATTACCTTGCTTCGTGAGATAATTGTGCCTGAAAACCTTCCATCGATTCTTAGAGGTCCTTCAATTTCAAAATCACCGTGAAAAGTTGCATTTTCTCCAATTATCGAGTTAATGGGTTCAAAATGTGCATCTTCAGACATAATTAATCATTGATAAAACTTAAATAGGGCATCGGATTTTGGGGGTCAATGCCAACAAATATCTGATAATGCAGTATACTTTCGCTGCTATCCTTTTGTTTTCCGAGGTATCCAAGGGTTTCACCTTTAACAATTTTCTCATCAAGTGTTACACTGAACTGATCAAGTCCATAATAAACAGTTTCGTATCCATAATTATGACGAACGCGGATACTCCAGAGCCATTTGGAATCTTTTTTAATCTCAACTACTATTCCGGGTGCTGTGCTGATTACTTTTGCTCCGGGAGTTGCTGCAATATCAATTCCAGCATTAAATCCAGCACTCAACGTATCGGCATTTCTCACAAAGCCATATGGATTTACAATAAATCCTTCAACGGGCCAGAGTGTGGGTGTGTTCTGAATTATTTTTTTTCTTTTTTCCAGAAACTTTTCTATATCTTTTAATGGTTTCTCAGAGATCTCCATGTCGTTAATAATACGATTCAGCATGAATATCTCCATGGGGACACTCTCATCAGCGCTTTCATTTTGTACAAATGTGGTTTGCTGGGCAATATCCATCGGAACTGCCGCCCCTCCCTGTCCAAAATAGTTATCTTCATCACTTTTTTTACCTTGTGACATGGCATGAAGTTGCGACAATCTGCTTCGAACCTTGGAAAATGTCTGTTCCATATTTTGAATTTCTTCTCTGATTTTAGCAAACTGCAATTTGGCATCTTTTTGTGAAATTTTCAGCTTATCGACCTCTTGAATGGTACTGGTGTGATTGATAATCAATACGGAGCTAACCACTACGGTCATCGTAAAGAGACCTGTAAAAATTGAAAGTGTAAGATTGGATATATGAATATTTTTAATTTTTTGTTCATTATGGGGAATAAACATCAAAGTTAAACGCTCTTCTTTTTTACGTTTAATTATTTCTTTGAATTTCTTCCATTGCTTTTTTAATTTCTTCATTCTCGTGCTTCCTGAAAATAGCCTCTATATATTTAGGTCAACATCATTTTTTAAAATGAGCCTGTCAATATCTTTATTTTAGGTGTTCCTTCTATGAATATTTGAGGACATAAAAAAATTAACCTCTTTTAACGATAACTTTTGTACCTTCTACCCGGCTGACAATAATGGGTTGATTATTCTCAATAAATTCACCCTCTGAAAGTGCATCCAGTTTTTTGTCGTCAATCAAGACCATCCCGGAAGGTCGCAGTGTCGAGAGCGAGATCCCTCTTTTGCCCGCAAGCAGGGTATAAAATTCAACTTCCTCTTGGTCACTTCTTAAAACTTCACTTAAAAATATATTTTTATTCCGTTTCATTATTTCAGGAAGCGATTTAACAATGATTACCAGGCCACTTCCCGAGACCAAAGTGGCGATTGCAAGCACCCAGACTCCTTCTTGAAGATTGTTCATTCCATAACTCCACAATATAGACCCCATTATGGCAATCATCGCCATAACACCGGCTATACCAAATCCTGGAATGACAAAAATTTCAAGTAGTAGCAAAAACAGACCAAACCCAAAAAGAGCTGGTGCATCCCATCCGGAGTATCCGGCTATAATCCTGGTAATAAAATAAATAGAAAGAAACAATACCCCGATTGCTCCGGATACACCCCAACCAGGCATCTTCAGCTCATATAAGAGAGCCAGTCCACCTAGTCCGATTAAAATTCCGGAAATTACCGGATTTAAAAAAAAAGCAATCAAATTATCTACAAACTCAGGTTCCGATTTGTCAATTTTATAAAGCAATACCGATTCTGCCTTTAAAATTTCTTCAACATGATTCGCCATTCCATCTAACATCTTTAAATCCATCATTTCGGTTGCAGTTAATGTAAGCAGTTTCCCTGCAGGTTTATGAATACCATGTTTCTCTCTGGTCAAAACTATTGAATCGTCAACAAACGCTTCGGCAATTTCGGGATTTTTTTTATGAGCTTCTGCTGCAGACCGCCATGAGGCCCTTGCAGCCGATACTACCTTTTCAGGAGCCTTCTCCATCGTTTGGCCATTAATAAATACAGGAGTTGCTGCGCCAATAACGGAGCCATCTGCCATATAAAGTTTTTCGCAGGATAATGCAATCAGCGATCCAGCTGAAATGGCATTTTTATTTACAAAACAGATACTTTTTACTGATGAAGATAATATTATATTTTTTATTCTAAGTGTCGCGGCAAGTTCCCCACCCGGGGTATCAATCTCTACAACAACCAGATCATAGCCCTCTGATTCAGCGCGCTTAAAGCTTCGATCTACAAAATTTGCATAAGCAGTGTCTTCCATTTCATCAAGCTGATGAGGAGCTATGTGCAACACCTTCGACAGGCTTTCTTTCTGATCAGGGGTTGTTTCCTGAATGGAAAAAATTGAAACAGAATAAAAAAACAAAAAAGGGATAAATACCGAGGTCCAAAAAGTAAATTTCATACTTAAATCAGCATTTTTATAAACAATCGGTCAAACAATTTTTTATATATATGGATACTGTAATTTATAATAATTAAAATCATTTGCATCAAATAAAACAAATGTTTTCATTTTTCTTGACAATACTGGAGGATTCATGGTGTAGTAAATTAAAATATAATAAATCATGGGGTTTTTAAGAAATATCAATCTTCAAATATTTGCATCATTTTTACTTTTAATTTTTACAGGATCAGTTACACTGTTTTTTTTTGGATGGGAAAAAGAATCGGAAGGAATGTGGATTAAATCGCTTTTTACAGGGGCAAGTGCGGTATGCGTAACCGGGTTAACAATTGCAGATATTTCCCGGGAACTTAATTTTACAGGACAGATTATTCTACTTGTTTTGATTCAACTTGGCGGACTGGGACTTTTAACTCTTTCTAATTTTTTTATATTAGCTTACAAAAAAAACCTTACTTTTCACGGATTTGCTACAACCAATGAATCATTTGGAAAACTTGCCAGAGTACACCCTTTCCAGTTATTAAAATTAATTATTCTCTTTACTTTGATTTGTGAGGTTACTGGTGCATTGTTGTTATTTTCACGGTTTATTGTAAACCACCCCTTAAATGAAGCGTTGTGGCTTGCAATATTTCATTCCGTATCAGCCTTTTGCAATGCAGGATTTTCACTCTTTTCAAACAATCTCGAAAACTATAAAAATGATACTTTACTGGATTTTACAATTATGATTTTAATAATAATGGGAGGGCTTGGATTCGTTGTGGTTATTGATATAATAGAAACCATAAAAGTGCGTATGAAGGGATTAAGACGAAGGGTTTCCTTACAGACCAGGTCGGTAATTATTACCTCTTTTTTGTTAGTGCTGACAGGAACAGTTGTTACGCTGCTTTTTGAATGGAATAACTCTCTGGAATCCGAACCAATTTACTATAAATTTTTAAACTCTCTGTTTTTATCTGTTACTGCAAGGACTGCCGGTTTTAACACCTTTCCTGTTCAGAACCTTCATGTAGTCACCGCTTTTTTTACAATTATCCTGATGATCATCGGGGCCTCTTCGGGATCTACTGGTGGTGGAGTCAAAACAAACACTATTACCATCTTGTTTGCCACAATACACTCCTTTATACGAAATAGCCGCACTACCCATATCTTTAATTACCATTTGCCTATACCGGTTATAACTAAAATGATCACCATTCTTGCACTTTACTTTCTGGCAATGATAACAGGCGTCGCCCTGATTGCAACTTTTGAGCAATCAGGTGAGCTTGGTAAAACAGGAAACTTTTTTTTAACCATTTTTTTTGAAACAGTCAGTGCTTTAAGTACAGTGGGTTTATCCATGGGAATTACCAGTAAACTCACTCAACCATCCCAGATGACTCTGGTTACTTTGATGATAATAGGAAGAGTTGGTCTCTTGATTATTATTGGTGGTCTCCAAATAAAAAAAGAACCCTATTTTATGAAATACCCCAATGGGGAGATAATGGCAGGATAATAAAATGAAAAACAAAGATAAATTATTTGCAGTACTTGGTCTAAGCCGCTTTGGTTATGAAGCCGCGATCTCCCTTTATCAAAAAGGGTACCGTGTAATTGCCATAGACAAGGATGACAAAATTGTTCAAAAAATTTCTTCACAGGTAGATAAAGCAATTCAGGCAGATCTTCTCGACCAGGATGTACTTGACTATTCGGGTGCATCTTCTGCCGATACAGTAATTATAGGTCTGAGAAAATCTTTTGATGCAACCATTTTACTTATTCACCATATTAAAAGTTTTACTAAAATACAAAATATCATTGTTCTTGCAGAAAGCGAAGAAAAAGCTGAAATTGTACAAAACATGGGGGTAACCAGAGTAATCTTTCCAGAAAGAGATTCCGCCCTACTTTTAACCAAGCAAATCGCTTTTCCTAATCTGGTAGAAGAGATATCAATTACTCCTGATGCGACCCTTATAGAAATAAATTGCCCTGAATCTTTTGTTGGAAAATCTTTAAAAGAGCTTCAAATTCGTTCTGAATTCAAAGTTCATATAATCGGAATCATTAAGTATACTGCAGCTCGAAAACGCTCGGAAGTTTTAATTGCACCCCATCCGGATACAATTTTTGAAATAAATGACAGAATCATGTGCCTTGGCTCACACCAGAATCTTGTTTATTTTACTGACAGTATATCATCGCCTGATCAAAACTAGATTATTCAGATTCTTTTTTTAGAAATTGTACACAACTAATAGACATTTCCATTTTTATTTAATATTATTTAAAACATGATAAAAAAATCTTTACTAATATATATTCTGCTTATTACAACAATTTTGCTGAATAACTGTTGCAAATTTCCACAGGAAATTACTCTGTCCAGGGATGCACTGTATCCGGAAGGGATTGAATATGACACCAGAAAAGAAGAATTTCTTTTGTCCTCTTTAAAGTATGGTACCATTAGCCGTGTCGATCTGAAGGGAAACTTGAAAGATTTTATCCAGGATGAGAACCTTATATCTACAATTGGAATCAGAGCTGATCAAAAAAATAATAAATTATATATTTGCAATTCGGACCCTGGAGTATCTATTAAAACATCACCAGAGACACAACGAAAAATAGCCGGCCTGGCTGTATATGATCTTGGAGACGGAACGAAATTAAACTATTATGAGCTGCATAAACTTTTCAGCGGCAATCACTTTTGTAACGATATTGCACTTGATGAAAAAGGGTCAGTATATGTAACTGACAGCTTTGCACCAGCTATATATAAAATAGATCTATCGGGAAAAGCAACGCTTTTTTTGACTGACAAAAGATTTGAAGGGGAAGGCTTTAATTTAAATGGAATTATTGCGACAAGGGAGTATCTCATTGTTGCAAAATCAAATGAGGGAATATTGTTTAAAATTCCCCTTGAAGAGCCTCAAAAAATGAGTATTGTCAATATATCTGAAAAATTTCCAGGTGCTGATGGGCTCGTTCTCAATGATCAAAATACTCTGACCGTCATTACAAATGGAGCCAAGACAGTATACAAGCTCAAAAGCAGTGATAATTTTGAAAGTGCGGAAATTGTAGAAAAAAACAGTAATAATTTTAAATTTCCTACTACAGGAGTTAAGGTTTATCAATCTGTATACCTTATCAATGCTGAGCTGGATAAACTTTTTAAAAATGAAACTCCAGTAAACAACTATGTAATTGAAAAAGTAAATTTTAAAAAATCGAACTGATAAAAGGATAAATATGAGCGTAATACTTGAATTCAGCATGTTCCCTACAGACAAAGGAGAAAGCAAATCAGAATCTGTTGCAAAATCAATTCAAATTATACAGGATAGCGGACTGCCTTATAAAATGGGCTCGATGGGAACAACCATCGAGGGTGAATGGGATGATGTGTTAAAAGTGGTTTCGAACTGCTTTCAGGAAATGAAAAAATCCAGCGGAAGAATTTATACCTCTATCAAAATGGACTATCGCAAAGATGGAGAAAACCGAATGGAGAAAAAAATAAAATCCGTAGAGTCCAGATTACTGGGGAAAAAATCATAAAAATGTGATATGAAAACAACGTTGTCTCTCTTCATAAATAATGTATAAAATATTTTCACGCTGTAATTCAATCAAGGATTGAGAAAGGATTGTATGCAGCTGACGCGATAATGCATCTCCAAGATAATATCCTAAAGCAGGTCTGATTAAATCAATAACCCGTTTGCTTAAAAAGTGATTAGTATTCGGTTCTATATTCAAATAAAAATCATCTACAAAAATATCGAGTGACATACCTGATGAATGAGTCGACTCATTTACTGCATTAAAATTTACTCTTGTTAATTCCTTCTGATAATCTGCCGGCCTGATTGCAGAGGTAATGGCAATCTTTAAAGTTGCACCGTAAAAAAGAGCATCTATTTTTTGCTGCAACCTCGTTGTCAATATATATAATCCTGGCATTGCTTCTTTTCTTACATATCTGTTTGTTTTAGGAACATTGTAAAAATAATATTTCTCTTCTGCTCCACCTTTTAGATAGATTAAATCTCCGAGAGCGTTTAATTTATCAATATTTTGTTGATTTTCTACAGGAGGATACTTTCTGGTTACAGCAATATGATCGTAGTTTAAATGTTTTCTCAATTCAGAACTGACTGGGGTTTTATTATAATCCAAAAAAATCGGAGTCGACTGTACAATACTCTGTTCTAACTCTTTCAAGGCTTTGATGTAATTTTTAATATCAGCAAGCAAATTTTTTTGAATAAAATAAAAAAGTATCAAGCTGCAAAGTAAGGCTAGTAAAAAACCAGAAAAAATATTTGTAATACGGTATTTCATAATTTTATTTTTTTATCACAAAATCATTTGTTTTATTACATACCTGTAATCAGACAACTATATTTACAAGACGATTCTTAACAACGATAATCTTTTTAACAGGCTTTCCATCAATATATTTCATGACCGATTCATCACTCAAAGCAAGCGATTTTAAATCTTCTTCATTTATATCTGAAACAACATTTTTCTTTGCCCTGAGTTTTCCATTAATTTGCACTACAACCTCAATCTCTTTTTCTATGGTTAACGTTTCATCATAATCTGGCCAGTTTTGCAGAAAAATCGAATTATCTGGATTAAGATGACTCCATAGCTCTTCAGCAATATGGGGTGCAAATGGTGAAAGTAACTTTATAAAAGATTCAGCGGCAAATACCCCTATTTTTCCATCGGTCTGATAAAGGAAATTTAAATAAATCATCATCTGTGAAATCGCAGTATTAAACGAAAGGTTTTCTATATCCTTTGTAACCTTTTTTATTGTTTTATGAATTTGATGATCTTTATCATTGCGCTCAGATGGCTCTTCTAATATTTCCCGGTTAAACTTCTCATCTTTGATAAAATATCTCCAGACCCTCTGCAGGAATCTGGAAACACCTTCTATACTTTTTGACGACCAGGGCTTCATCTGTTCAAGAGGTCCCATGAACATCTCAAACATGCGGAAGGCATCAGCTCCATATTCAGCAACGACCTCATCAGGATTCACAACATTTCCTCTTGATTTTGACATTTTACTGCCATCCTCACCCAGAATCAAGCCTTGATGAATTAATTTTTTAAACGGTTCCGGTTGAGAAACATACCCATAATCAAAAAGCAATTTATGCCAGAAGCGAGAATATAACAGATGCAGTACTGCATGTTCAGACCCCCCAACATAAAGGTCAACCCCGGTCTCCCCCATCCAGTAACGCTCTTTTTCAGATGAAATAATTGATATGGAATTATCTGGATCAATAAAACGAAGGTAATACCATGAACTGCCTGCCCACTGCGGCATTGTATTACTCTCTCTTCTTAAAACTTTTCCATTACGCGAATGGTTTATCCATTCTTTCAAGTTTGCAAGTGGAGATTCGCCTGTACCCGCTGGCTTAAACTCTTCCGATGGAGGTAAAACCAGTGGCAGCTCATTTTCTGCATAATAATTTCCCTCATCATCAAGAGAAACAGGAATCGGCTCACCCCAGTACCTCTGTCTTGAGAAAAGCCAGTCTCTCAAACGATACTGAATTTTTTTTTGACCAATTTTTTTATCAACAAGATAAGTTATCATTTTTTCTTTGGCATCAAGAGTTTTCAATCCATTTAAAAAATCTGAGTTAATATTTATTCCTTCACCAGAAAAAGCTTTCCCCTCATCCTCTTCATTACCTTTAATCACATAATTTACAGGAAGATTAAAAACTTTTGCAAAATCATAATCTCTCTGATCATGAGCCGGAACCGCCATAATTGCACCATGACCGTATCCCATGAAAACATAGTCAGCAATCCAAATCGGTATCTTTTCAGAAGTTACGGGATGAATGGCATAAGCACCGGTAAAGTGACCGCTTTTTTTACCTTTTTCTGATTCAAGCTGCCTATCCAGTTCGGATTTTAGTGAAGTTTCCTTAATATATTCGTGAATGGCTTTTTTCTTATCAGGAGTAGAAATCTTTTCTACCAATGGATGTTCCGGAGCAAGAACCATGTAGGTAACACCAAAAAGTGTATCGGGCCTGGTTGTGTATACCGTCAGTTTTTCGTTTTGCCCTTCGACTTTGAATTCAATTTCTGCACCTTCAGAACGACCGATCCAGTTTTTTTGCAACTCAAGAGTTCCCTGGGGCCAGTCGACATACTTCAAATCGTCCAAAAGGCGCTCCGCATAGGCAGTTATACGCAACATCCATTGTCGCATGGGTCTGCGTTCTACAGTATATCCTTTACCTGTCCACTCTTCAACCTCTTCGTTGGCTAAAACTGTTCCCAGGGCCTCGCACCAGTTTACCGGCATTTCACTGATATACGCCAATCTTTTACTGTTTATATAATCGAGCTTCTCTTTTTCTTTTTCGGGCTGACTTAATTCAGAAGGCAACGGTAATGACGAAATATCCTTTGCTTTTTTTTCAGTATAATCGTACCAGCTGTTAAATATTTTTAAAAAAATCCATTGTGTCCATTTATAATAGTTCTGATCGGTTGTATTAATTTCTCTCTTCCAATCATATGAAAAACCGAGAGATTTTAACTGCCTTTTAAAATTGGAGATATTTTTTTCAGTGGTAACGGAAGGATGTATTCCTGTCTGCATGGCATATCGCTCAGCAGGAAGTCCAAATGCATCCCATCCCATAGGATGAAGAACGTTAAACCCCTTCATTCTTTTATATCGGGCAATAATGTCAGTTGCGGTATACCCTTCAGGATGTCCTACATGCAATCCTGCACCTGATGGATAGGGAAACATGTCCAGCACATAATATTTGGGTTTACTTTGATCATCACCGGTTTTATATGTCTGGTTTTTTTCCCAGAACTCCTGCCATTTTTTCTCTATAGATGTAAATTCATATACCGATTTTTCATTAACCATATATTGAACATAAAGTTTACTTCAAGACAGGCTGACCAGCATTTTTGAATTTGAAAACTGTTATGGCATATAAGTCGCATTCCATGAAAAATGTCTTATTAAATGAACTTATTGAAATTTGTTACTGCCTATCACAAGGCATTATAAAAAATCAAAGTAACCATGATCCCCAAACTGCTGGCAAACCACCGGTTACTTGCCTGTCAGGGGCGAAGTTTTTTCAGTTTGATATATCAATATTTAAGGCAAAATTATTTCCTGTATCTTCCAGTTTTCCTTTTAGATAAAACCTTACTACCCCTCAATTAGCCTCTTACTTCCATTTGTTTCCTGATTATCACATTTATTTGTACATGGAATAAAAAAATTTTTGTTCTTACCTTCAAGCAAATGGTCAATAATTATGTTATTTACTTTTCTCATAACAAGATTATCAATTTTTCCGATAAATAAATATGCTTACTGAAATTTGTTTACTTAAAAAAAATATACTTCTACATTATACTGGCGTAACAATCAAATTTATTTATCGTATTTCTATTAATTTAATAGCTCTACTTTTATTTTGCTCTCATATAACTTTTGCTGTGGACCTGAGTGAAATTAATACACCTCTAAACGAATTTGCCCCTGCAGTTTCTCCCGACGGATCCTTTCTGATATACCATAGTAAAACAAATACTGAAAAATATGCAGACCTATATATTTCGATCCAGAAAAATGGACGTTTTCAGCGCGGAATAAAATTTTCCCGTTTAAACTCTCCCTATAACGATGAATCTCCCTTCATTAGCGGTGATGGAAATACTATTATGTTTTCATCAGACCGTGATGGATCATTTGAATCTAAAGATCCCGTAACGGGAAAAATCAGGGTCTCATATGATCTGTACTGGAGTCATCTGAAAAATGGAGAATGGAGTTACCCTGAAAAAATTCCGGGTAATATTAACAGCCCTATGCATGAGCGGTCACCTTCTCTTTCAGGAGATAAAAAGACTCTCTTTTACAGCCAGTGGAGTCAGGGAGATATTGAAAGTGCCCGAATTAAAAAAGCACAATGGGAGATAAAAGGCTTTTACAAGCCGCAGGAGCTGCCCGCAATAATTAACAGTAATAATGCAGAGGTTGCACTGGTTCCCTCTAATGACAACATGGGGTATTACTTCTCATCAAGGCGTCCCGGAGGACTCGGAGGCTGGGATATCTATTTTATATCTTACCATAATGGAGAGTATGGAATTCCAGTTAATCTTGGCCCAAAAATAAATTCTGCAAAATCAGAGGCCTATTTTTCGTTAATAAACGAGAGCGTCTATTATGCCTCTGATAAAGAAGAGAGCACAGGTGGCTTTGATATTTTCAGTAATTATCTTGAAAAAGAGCGACATATAAATATTCACATTTATGATGATGTTACTAAACTTCCTCTACCATCTGACATAAGTGTATTAAAAGATGACGAATCGGGAATACCGGCAAAAAAGTCTGCTACCGATATAGAAGGAAACCTTCGTATCGATTACAATGAAAAAACAAAATCTATTGATATATTTGTAGACAAAGATGGTTATATGCCATTTGCTGAAAATATTAAAATAAATGATTTTTTAAATGATTCTTTAAATATTAACCTGAAACCAGTTGAAAACAATGCAAGCATAGATTTTCATTCTATTTACTTTGATTTCAATTCATCTGCTATAAAATCAGAATCTGCTCGTTATTTGGATAAAATGGTGGATTTTTTAAATAAAAACAACGCCCGAATTAAAATAATCGGTCACACAGACCTGCATGGATCAGAAGAGTTTAATCTGAAACTGAGCATGGAAAGGGCGTTATCAGTAAAAAATTATCTTGTCGAAAAAGGAATTTTATCTGATCGGCTTCTAACAGAAGGAGCAGGAAAAAGTTTACCGGTTATTCCATTGATTAGTGACAGGGCGGATCGTTTGAACCGGCGTACACAATTTAAAATTGAAAAATTAGAACCTTGACAAAGTGAATAATTTTTACAAGAGATAAACAATGTTTAAACTCCTGAAGCTTGTTTTATTTATTGCTCCTTTTTCGATACTGAATGCAGTCAACTGGGCAATACTGCCAGTGCGAACCAGCGGACTTGAGTATAGCTCGCTTTATCAGAATAAACAATTAAATGCAGATTCATCATGGGATTTGGCCAAAGCAATTTATTTATATATGAAAGCAGGAAATCAAAAAAATATTCTACCGGTTTCCAGAACAGAAAAACTTTTCAAAGATAAAGAAATAAACTTTAAAAAAGCATTAACTGGAGCAGAACTTGCAGACATTGCAGAACAAATAGATGCCGAAAAACTTCTACTCACTACAATTAGTTATGAAAACAAGCGGTATAGTGTATCATCGAAAGTCTATTATGCTCATTCGAAACTTGTCACTGATGTCATAAACGGAGAAGGAGAAGAACTATCTATTATACTCGATGATATTATACGTCAAAGATTTTCTCTTGAATTTAAAGTTGCCGTGACCCAGCAAAGTAATACGAATTTAATTATTGGTCTGGATGCCAATGGAAAAAACTATACCGAAATAGAAGTATTACGCTCTCTCATGAGAACTCTTGATTATGCAATGATTTCAATTGAATCTGTAGACGGCTACGGCAAGCGATACTCTTTAAATTTTACCTCTGACGATGAAAAGGTTGACAACTATTTTCAATCTCTAAAAATTCAAGGCAATGATCGAGAAGACCGGCTTTATTACGATTTGCTGGTACCTCTGCTTGACAAACTTCAAAGAGAAAAAGCACGCCCGGGACTCTTGCTGATAGTTACCGGAGCTCCAAGGTCTTTTAATATGAGCCAAAAAGTCCGCTCTCTTCTGAGACAGATAGCTTCACGATCCAAACTTTATATATTCGGAAATGGCAAACTTACCCCAACCGAAAGGGAGTTCTGGACAAATATAGCTGCAGAAAATAACTATAACGCAAACGTAAACTACCTCGATATAATATATGAGCAAAAAATTGGCCTCTCTTCAGGTCATGAGGTATACCTTTTTAAAAAGGGAGAGCAACTGTTAGAAAATTCATCGAACACCATTATTGATGCCCAGTCTTTAAAAATGAAAAATGAACAAATAGAAAATTTTATTCCTGAAAACCTCTCAAGAATTTTTTCCGAGGCGACCGGGGCAAAAGTCGTCAGCTCCTCATCCATAAATATCAATCTGGGCTCTGCCCTGACCGGAATGATTTACAAAAGCAAAAAAGGAAATTCACCTGATAAACCAATAAGGCTACTCCTGGATATTGATGGGAGTCCATTCTGGATTACCGTCCCCTACAATACAGTTTATGACAATGGGCAGCTATTGCTTTCAACTGATAAATTTTACTATTTTTTTATAAATCTCGTTCCAGGATCAAAAGGCACTCCGTTTGCAAACCAGGCAGAAACAGCTTTGCTTGTAAATTACCCAGACATCAGTGAATATTTTTTACTCGATATAAAAGATTACCTTAAAGATCCAGAAAAATATCTGAATAAATCGATCGGTAAAACCTCTTTTTATCTGATACAGGGAAAATTTAAACAGCTTCGAAGCTTACAATTAGATCTTTATTAGATTTTTAGCTGAGGTTATCCCGAACAGGATTCGATTTTGAGATATTTCCAAAAAGAATGGTTCTTGCCTGCTCAGAAACATCAAAAAATCTATATAAATAACCTTTATCTATAGAAATAGACTTCATAATTCTGCCTCTGCAGGTAAAATTATACCCATCAGGCAAGGTCATATTTACCAACCAAATATCATGTTTTTTTAAATAATAGGCAACATCCTCTTCATTTTTAGCTAAAAAAACAAGAGACCTGTCCGAGATAAACTGGGTTGTACCCCAGATCTCCCTTTTAATCTCCTCTTCACCTTCAGGTAAAGGCCATGGGGTAAAATGAACCGGAAGTTTCAACTCACTCATTAAATGACGCTCTCCTTTCTCTTCGATATCACCGTTAAACTGAACAGTTATGGAATCTACAGTAAACTGTATAACTATTCCTTTGATCAGATACCCTCCTACACCAGGTCGGTAAAAATAAAGCTGAACAATTTCTTCTCCATTGTATTCAAGGTTTTCAGAATCAATAGATAGCAGAAGATTTAAATTTTCAATTTTTATAACGGTTGCCAGATAATGCCTGTCATTAATCTGAAGGGCACATTTTTCACTTTCGTATATATTCTTTAATGATAAAATCTCACTTTCAAAGCCTTTAACAGGAAACAGCTTTTCCATTAAATGAACTTCAGCTTCAGGTTCGATATTATTTGAAGATTTAAGATAATCATTCACCTTCTCATGGAAAAGATTCTTGCTTCCCAGCATTGCCTCCCGGTCGGAAACTTTCATCGAATTATAAAATTTTTTTATTATTGCAATCTCTGCAATAGAAAGATTTCGCTTATGCAAAAAATTCAATAAAACAATCCACAAGGAATCTCTATTCACTTCTCTTTTATAATATGCTTTTAAAATTAAAATAATTACAGCCATTAAAAAAAAGATAAATAAAAACCATTTTATATCTTCAACACCTGCTTTAGGCCAGATAAAAAAAGGCCATTTCTTGACAAATCCCTGTAATATTACTATTAACATTTTATATAAATAATATAATCAATAATTGCCTGGAGCGTCAAGATAGTTTCGATTTTACTGCAGACCTTTTTCAACTTTAGAATAAATAGAATAAATGTCGCGGCGGCAGAAAAGTTAAAATCATCTCATTTTCATACACGATACGCTCCGCTCGGCCCCAGATTGTAAAAAAAATAATTCAAATAAGTATCTGAAAAAGTCAGAGTAAAAGACTAAAAAGCAAGATTTTTGTTTGACAGGCAAGGTTTATTCTGTTTGGTTTCATTTCAAGGACAAAAACATTGCTGATTTACAAAAAAAAAGATTCGAACTGGGAAGTTCAAAACGAAAAAAGTAAAATTCTGGTCAGATGGTTACTTCTGGTGAGTGTTATATTATATTTACTGAATCAAATCTTGCCTGGAAACAACATGGAAAACAGCGGAGTCCATGGAACTTTTAACATAAGATTTATAGCTACCCTATCTATTATTTCCGTTTTATTGAATCTTATTTATCATATTTTTATTATGCTTTGCATAAAATACGACCGAAAAATTTCCTTTGGATGGAAATATGCAACAATGATTTTTGACTTTACGATTGTATCTTTTGTTCTACTTCCAACGGGAGGGGATAAAAGTATTTTTTTTCTGATTTATTTTGTCATTATACTATCAAACGGGTTGCGATATGGAATGCGTCTTGTACTTTCGGGGTTACTTACTTTTAATCTTTGCTATCTGGGTGTTCTTTTTTATCAATATTATCCTGATTTTTTAATCGCTGATATCTCAACAGAGTCTATTAAAATAACCGGCTTCTGGATCATTGGACTTTATATAGGATATTTATCGAGAAGATTTGAACACCTCCATGAAGAGGTGGAACATTATAAAAGTATACTAAGCAAAATACCAGGGAACATAGAACCAGATGAATGATGATGAAAAACAGCTGAACGAAAAAAGCCAGGATAATTCTTTTAAAAAAGGTAATATAAACTTTGACATTCTTGATAGTGAGGATAATGTTATCTCTTCCGAAGATAAGACCTCAACCACCTCTTTTCACACCGGGAAAAGAGGTATTTTTGATCAAAAAAAAGTAAAAAATAAAATTACCTTTTTTCATCTGATTTTATGGGCTCTTTTTCTCTTATTTTCAACAGCCGGTTTATTCTATATTCTATTTTATTCCCAATCAATATTTAATTTACTGGTTTTGCCTCTTGCCTTGCTCATTTTTTTATGGTCGGGAATTATGCTGGTTTTAATAAAAATCAGATTGAGGTAAATTTTTGTATGGTCTTATGCAGCCAGGATTCTGGGCTGATTCAGGTGATGTAGGTTTGCGCTTCAAAAGTTAACCGATCAAGCTCATCTTCCAGTTTTTGTGTATAAATGGACTGTTCTTTACTTGAGCATTTGAAGGGAACCATTATAGGCTTTCCGATATTAACCACTAGTTGCGAAAAAGGAAGCGGTAGAGCAAAGTCATCCCAGTTGGGGCCTGATATTTTATCTGAAAAGGCGAAACCTACGGGTAAAATTACTGCATTAGTCTTCGATGCAATATAGACACTACCCGGCTTTGCCTTGTAAATTGGTCCACTTGGTCCATCGGGTGCTACAAGAGCAGGTGAGCCTGATTTTATATTGTGAATAAATCTGATTATTCCAGCAGATTGCTTGTCTAATGAAGCATCGAGTATATTATAGTCGAAACCCCTGAGAGTTTTGATTCCCACCTCTCTGAAAAAATGGGCCATGCTGTTTTCATATTTGTGATTTCGGGGATGATCTGAGTAAATTAAAATATTTCGTGAATGAAATGCAAAAATTGCACCATCTACAAAGGTATGCCACAGAGTCAGTATATAATTATTTCCTTTTGCCTGGGTCCATAAAAGGTTTTCCATTCCAATCATTTTTATATTTAATGTGGCTTGATAAATTCTAAGAAGCATAGAACTTATGCCTGAAAACACAGAAGTGCTTCCCTGATATAATTTTCTTTTGAACAGGTTATGAGGCAATCCCACAAGTTTAAAGTCTATAAGTAGAGGCTTGCGTCGATCATTTTTTTAAATTGACAAACTGTTTTTTATTTTTGACCTGATACATGGAATCAGTGAAAAATGGATTATCGGCAGAAACATTATTTAATAGTCAGGATGGTTTAACCTATAAAGATTATTTAATCTTGCCCGGCTATATCGATTTTACTCCGGAAGATGTTTCTCTGGAAACAAAAATTTCCCGTAACATTACTATCAAAACCCCCATTTTATCCAGTCCTATGGATACAGTTACCGAGCATAAAATGGCTATTGGGCTATCACTGATAGGCGGACTCGGAATTATTCACAGCAATAATTCAATGGATGTTCAGATTAATGAAGTTGAGAGAGTAAAAAGATATGAAAATGGCTTTATTACTGATCCTATAGTATTATCTCCTGATCAAACTATCCGTAATGTAATTGAAATCAAACAAAAATACGGATTTTCAGGTATACCCATAACAGAAAATGGCAAAATTAATGGAAAACTGGTTGGTATAGTAACAAATCGGGATTTTGACTTTGAAAAAGATTATAATAAAAAAATAGACCAGATCATGAGCCGCGACCTCGTCACTGCATATGAAGGAATTTCGCTTGCAGATGCAAACGAAATATTAAAAAATTCAAAAAAAGGTAAACTACCCATTATAAACAAGCAAGGTAATCTTGTATCATTAATGTGCCGAACCGATTTAAAGAAAAACAAGGATTTCCCCTTAGCAAGTAAAGACGAGTTCAAGCGATTAAGAGTGGGTGCTTCAGTTTCCACTCACCCCCATGACAGGGCAAGAATTGAAGGGCTGATAGAAAAAAATTGTGATCTGCTTGTTATCGATTCAGCACAGGGATGGTCTTCATTTCAGATAAATTTAATAAAAGAGCTAAAACAAAAATATCCCGAAATTGATATTATGGGGGGTAATGTAGTAACAGCTGACCAGGCAGAAGCATTAATAAAAGCAGGAGCTGATTCACTTAGAATTGGAATGGGGCCAGGGTCTATTTGCATCACCCAGGATACCATGGCATGCGGAAGAGCCCAGGCATCTGCTGTATATCACACCGCATTAATAGCAAAAAAATATAATATACCTGTAATAGCCGATGGAGGAATTACCAATATAGGTGATATAACAAAAGCTATTGCCATAGGCGGAAGCGCTGTCATGGTTGGTAGCCTGCTCGCCGGTACAACAGAGGCTCCGGGAGACTATTTTTATGACAATGGAATTCGCCTCAAAAGCTATCGGGGAATGGCCTCGCTTGAAGCAATGGAAGCAGGCGGAGGAAAAAGGTATTTCTCTGATGATCAGAAAATTAAAGTAGCCCAGGGTGTATCAGGAACAGTCATGGACAAAGGAACAATATTTGATTTTGTACCTTATTTGATTCAGGGGGTAAAGCACTCATTTCAGGATATGGGTGTTCGAACAATTGCCCAATTACATGAACAATTATACTCAGGAAAGCTGAGGTTTGAAAAAAGATCTCTGGCCGCACAGGTCCAGGGTGGAGTTCACAGCTTATACTCTTATAAAAAGCCAATTATTGGTGCAGATTAATAGAATAATCTTTAAAAAGATAATCTATAAATCCCCGCAATGTCGAGATAGAAATTCGTCCCGACTTGATCTTTTCTACTTCAGATAAGATGTTAATAATTTTAGATTTCTTACTTTCAGATAATTGAAACAGATGAACTGTTCCCAGCCAGAATAATTTCTTGGCTGAATGAAGTGACTGAATTTCCCAGAAATTTTCAGGAGTTACAGAATATAAGATTCTTTTTAAATCTGCAAATCCGCTTTGATAATAATATAGAATAAATTCCCTTTGTTTTTCTTTCTGCTTGTTATTTAAAAGATGATGTATGACAAAACGCAGCTCAATATAAGACAACTGAAGCGCCTCATGCCTCGATTCTTCGTCAAGTCTGGACGGATCAAGATTAAACTTGATACTCATCTTGTCATTTGGGTCAATCGGCAACAAGCTGCTGTATTTTTGAATATTTTGCCCCCCCTTGCCCGGAAATATCGTGAGCATTTCTATATAACTATAGAGGGCCCGTTCCATTAAATATTTTATTTCAAAAACCTCATTAAATAAAAACCCGATAGAAAATGTCTGGGTAGATATTTCGGGAAGATATTTACAAATCGCTAAATGGTCATACTTTAATACTTCACGTCCCTGAATGTAGTATAGAATGGTCTGCTCTGTTGTCAAATTTAAATAGGTCAACGCTTTATAAATATAATTTATACCTCCATTATTTACAACAAAGTTTATCATCAGTGTACTGGTTATCTCCCTGCTCAGAGAGTGCCTGGTTATCTCGTTACGATATTTTTTTAAACCTTCGGGAAAATAGTTTAACAGAAAATTCTCGCTTAAAGTAGAAGAAATACCCGATGTTTTTTTCTGTAAATAAATTTTGGTATATGCAAGTAAAATTGCCATAACCGGCCTGTGAATTATCTCACTTTTTTCAAGTCTTGCATAAAGTATTTCACGATCAGGAATAACTTTCCCTTCTTCAAATATATTTTCACGAACCAGAACTCCTATCATCGCAAGAATATTCTTTTTTTCATATACGGGAAGTGAAAATTGATAATTTATCAGATAATTTTGAAGGAAATTATCTGACAATACTGACGAAACGACTGAATTGGAAATTGAATTCAATAATGTATTTCTGGCTTGTATAGTTTTTATTTTTTTAATTTCCAATAAACTGTTCAGCAATATTTTGATATTTACCTCATGATCCGACAAATTTACTCCTGCCGAATTATCTACTGCGTCAGTATTTATTATTCCTCCCAATGAGTCATACTCAATTCTTGCTGCCGGAGTTAAACCTAGATTTCCCCCCTCTGCTACCACCACTGCTTTTACCTCAGATGCATCTACCCGAACACTGTCATTACTGATATCATCGACATTACTGTTTAATTCCGTACTGGCTTTAATATATGTTCCAATGCCACCGTTAAAAAGAAGGTCACAATTAAAAGTAAGCAATATCTTTATAAGCTGATCTCCATTAAGAAAATCGGTCTCTATATTAAACAGACTTTTCATTTGTGGACTTATTTTAATAGATACTGAATCCCGAAAATAAACTCCCCCACCCTGTGAAATTGTAGATCGATCATATTTATCCCACTGCCCCTGAGTGTTAAAAAGTCTCAGACGCTCCTTATATGATTCCTCAGGGTCAGGATAGGGATCTACAAAAATATATTTATGATTAAAAGCTCCAACCAGTTTAATTTTGTTGCTTAAAATCATCGCATTTCCAAAAACATCACCAGACATATCCCCAATTCCGATAACGGTAAATGGAACGGTGTTAATATTAATATTTTTTATATAAAAATGCCATTTGACCGATTCCCAGGCTCCCTTTGCAGTAATACCAAGAGCCTTATGGGAATAACCATCCTTTCCACCTGAAGCAAAAGCATCTTTAAGCCAGAAATTCATCTCTAATGAAATTTCATTTGCATAATCTGAAAAGGCAGCGGTTCCTTTGTCAGCTGCAACGACCAGATATGGATCACTTTCATCCAGAACAGGAATAAGGCTGTTCACTTTGCTTCCATCTCCAGTTATCTCGAGCAAGGAGGTCATAAATAACCTGTATGCCCATATTCCATTTTCGAGATTGTTTTTTAAATATTTAATGATAAAGCCACCTTTTGCGCCTGTGGGAATAATCACACTGTTTTTTAAAACCTGGGTTTTCCATAATCCCCATACCTCAGTTCTAAAATCATCCGCTCTGTCAGACCAGCGAATCCCTCCCCTTGCATGTTTTCCACCCCTGAGATGCACTGCTTCCATATTCGGGTGATATACCCATGTTTCAAAATATGGCTTGGGTTCTGTAAGATAGTTAATACTTTCTGATCTGATTTTGATAGAAATAACATCTTTAAATAAAAAATAATTGGTTCTGACTGTTGCATTTACAATTTCGCAGATGCCATTATAGATGTGTTGCTGTATCAGGTTTGAAGGATTAAAAGATTCAATTTTTTTGTTTCGTTCAATAAAAAATTGGTCCTTGTTGAAATCAGCTTGTTCAAATATTTCTTTTTTGATTAATTGATAAATATCCAATCCCTTATTTTCCAGATTTTTTAAAAATCTTGTTTCAAAGAGATAAACAATTGCTGTTCCCATTTCTGGATTGTTGATAAAAAGGTCTTTCACATATAGCCTTGAATAGTTTTTATACGACTGAACAAAATAAGCAATCAATGCTTTCAATAACTCCACCTGGGTCAAAGTCAAATTACTGCGGGATATTAATATATTTAACGGTTCCGAACTGGCACGTTTTTCGATTATACGAATCAAGGCAGCATTAAGTCTTTCTGTAAAATTATCTATTTTATTTTCTTTGTTATTGATAATTTCAATCTGGAATTTATATAAAAAATATTTATCGCCACCAACGATCATCTCAAAGATATCTTCTTCCAGAACATTTAATCCAAAATTTGTTAATATGGGAACGAGATAACTCAAAGAAAAAACGTCACTACTGATAATGGACAAGCGAATGAGGTCTGTATCTGAAACTGGTGTAGTAATAATTCTGGTTTTATTTTTTGTTATGACAAGCTCATATAAATATTTTAGATCCTGAAAGGCCTGCTCACTGCTGACTTTAGTTTTATAATATTGCGGAATTGCGGGCATTATTTTTTCTGTTACAAAGGTAAAATCATCTTTTTTTAATCTGGTTTTTGCATTTTCATAAATTGCCTTGTCCCAATCCATGAGTTTTTTATTTAAATCAATTTCAAACGATTGCAAAAAAGGTTTTTGCTTCATTTTGTTCAATGTCTCTTTCTTGTCGATTCTTAAATTATAAAACTTGAAAATCAGATTTGATAAAACCCTGCTTATTTCATCATACAATGTAATTTCATTTTCGTGAAAAAAAGAATACAATCTTTGCATGAGCTCTTCATTAAAACTACTTATAGGCCATACTATCATTAGGTATGACTTATTCCCAGAAAGCATTTGAATACTTGCCCGTCCTTCGCCTTGAATTCTGGCGCGATTGGCTATTTCGCTGAAATAGGAAAAATCCTGAGGTTCAATTACAAAACGGTAATCAACAGGAAGCAAATTAAATACATAGATAAAATCCTGCAAATCAAGATTTGTCCAATCTTTATTTTGCTCGATTACTTTATTTAACCTTTCAACAAGGTAAGGTATGATTTCAGTTGAACTATTATCGGCTTTCCTGGTAAATTTTCCCGTAATGATAATATCATTAAAATTTATAATAAATACATATCCCTTTCTGTTAATATAGGAAATAAAATTACTTTTAATGAATTTTTCCTGATTTTCAGATTCTATTTCACTTTTTATCTGCTGCTCATATTCTGTCTCATGAAAAAGACCAAATTTATTTAGAGAGGTTTTCACTCCAAGTAAAATAAAGTTACCATCTAGAAGCCATTTTAAAAGCCCTTTTTTTCTTTCATCTGTTTTATGCTCCGATAAAACAGAATTCATTTTTAAAAAATCATGAGTAACCAGCAAAATGTTTGTAATCAACCTCTCTATACCTTTTCGAAGAGAGGTCTGGTCGATAGAATGATTTGCATCAATCTGTAAAAACATATAAAATTCCGCATCGTAATCTGGCATTAAATCTTTTGACTGGTGAACATTCTGTATATTTACAAGGTTTCCATCTTCTCGTTTTATAGCTGCGACACAATCAATGTAATTTACTATTTTTAAATTCTTACTGTGAATATATTCAAGGATAGAATCTTTTAAAAATTTTAAATCAGGAGATACGATTTCAATCACAAGCGAGTTTGCCAGCCAGAATTCCGGGCTTTTTCCTGATACTTCTACCTTTATATTTCTTGTGAAACCGTTATGGGCTACTTTTTTATTTACAAGAAAAAGTGAATTAAATCTATTCTGATAAAACTCAATCAAATCTGATTCTGATAAAAATTCTTTATATGCATCCGGAACATATTTATCTATAAAACTGATAAATATCTTGAATAATTGCTTAGATAGAAATTCCTGATTTTTTCTTTTTTTATCCATGAAACAATATTTAATATATTCATTTTACAGTAAAGAATTTTAATTTTTAAAAAATTGTATCACATCTTTGCCTATTATTTTCGAAATTTTATGCTCGCTTTTAACAAATTCATTATAAAGAAACATTTTTTTATCAGCTGCAATTGCATGGAAAAGTGCAAATGCTCCTGATTGATTCTTTTCCTCACTATTCATTGTTATCCCAAATGCAACAGGTGTCTGAAATTTTTTTGCAAAGTACAAGGCATCAAAATAAGAAAGATTCTGTTTTATTGTTTTTTTTAAATTTTTATTTTTTTTAATATAACCATTGATTTCTTTTGAATAAAATGAGGAAGAAACATTCTGGGTTTCATCAAGATAACAAAACGAAGGATTTTGCAGAAAAACTTTTCCAATATCACCGTTCGCATAATTGGCCATAAGTGCCATAGCAGCACCAGTTCCATTTCCCCATAAATATATATTTTCAGTTGAGAATTCATTTTTTAATTTGATGACATCAATAGTTCTTACAGCATCCATATAAAGATAATACATATAATAGTGCTCTTTGTTAAGCAGGTTTTCAGCAAAAAACCCGTAACTTTCCGGTTTATCTTTTTCTTTCTCAAGATTCTGATACTCGATTTCTTTTTCTCTTTCCCCTCTTAATTGTACCACACATAAATTAAAACCCTCTTCAAGAATCTCCTTAAAGTCACTCTCTTTTGAGTGATAATCAGGAAAGTAAATAATCAAAGGACTCCTTTTCTTTAAGCGATTTGCATAAAAATTCATAATTAGTTTATAACTTTCCACACCATAATATTTAACCCTGAATGCATTGTGACTTGAATTCATGGTGTTACCCATTTTTTCTATAGAAGGATCAATCGCAATTTTTTTAAGCGCCTTGAGATTGTTTTTCCAGAAGAGCTCCCAGTCATCAGGCATTCCTCTATAATCAGGATAGCAGTTATAATAATCATCAAACGCTGACATTGTTAATTAACTACCGGAGAATAAATATATTTCAGCACCGATTTCAACCCGTGAAGCCTGTTCTCTGCCTGATCAAACACCTTTGACTGAATCGATTCAAATACTTCATCCGTAATTTCCTCATTTTTATTTGCTGGCAAACAATGCATAATAATAGCATCATAAGGTGCATTCGAAATCAACTTTTTATTAATCTGATAAGGTGTCAAATCTGCAACTCTCTTTTCTTTTTCTGCTTCATCTCCCATGGAAACCCAAACATCTGTATAAATAACTCCCGCATTCTGAACGGCCAAAATCGGATTTGATTCAAATGTAATTAACTCTCTGTTTCCTTTTAATGATCCAAGGAATTCATCGTTTGGAAAATATTTTGCAGGTGAGCAAAGAATAATTTTCATATCCATTAACAATGCACCTGTAATTAAACTTCTCGATACATTGTTTTTAGAATCACCAATAAAGCAAATAGATCTTTTACTTTTGTTAAAACCATTTTCTACGATGGTCATCATATCAGTTACAGCCTGTAAAGGATGAAAAAGATTAGATAACCCATTGATGATGGGTATTGCCCCCCATTTTTCAAGCTCAACCAGTTTATTATGATCGCCTGTCCTGATTACAAGCCCATCCAGATATCGATCAAGAACACGAATGGTATCAGCAATACTTTCTCCGCGGCTTAATTGAATATCGTCAGAATTTAAAAAAACTGTCTGCCCGCCCATCTGTCGTATACCGACTTCTAAAGATACTCTGGTTCGAGTAGACTGTTTTTCAAATATTAATCCAATATTTTTATCTTTCAACAGTCGGGAAACATCAATAGATTTTTTTTTTATCAAAAGCCCTTCAGAAATAATTCTTTCAAAGGTCTCTCTCTCTAAATTCTGTAAGCTTATAAAATGTTTTAACATATTTTTTAACGATTATTTATTTGACAAGGAAACAATCAAAGCTTCCAGTTTGTTTTCCTTAATTTTCTGTATTTGAGGGTCAAGACCTTTTTCCGTTTTACTTTTTCCTGATCTCACAAAATAATAAAGAATCCCCTGATCTACTCGCGACTCAATCCCCAATGCTTCAAGTCTCTTTTTAAATTTTTGAGCATCTTTTTCATGTTTGTAGGCTCCTAACTGTAGAGTGTAGTATTTCTCTATAGAACGGTTCTCTGTTAGAAATTTATTTGATTTTTTAGATGGTTTACTGATTTTATTTTCAGGCAGATGAGAAGCATTCAAATTTTTACTCTTTTTTTCCTCAATCGAATCATCAGTACTACTGCTCAAATTATTATGTAAATCAAGAATAAATGGATCATTCTCGATAATTACCTTGTTCTCACCAAATAATTTCTGATCCTCTTCAGGCAGAACAGGATCAAGATGGGTAACCGGATTTTCCATAATCAACTCATCTTTTCCGATGCCTCCAGACTGAGACAAATTTGCTGAAGTGGTATCACCAATTGGAATCTCAACATGATTTTTTTGAGAATTAAAATGGTTATATCGTGCACCTGCGGCAAAAAAAATTCCCATTATTATTAAAAATATTCCCGTTAATATAAAAATTCTTGTTTTATTCAAATTTACTATGTATAATTTTTTCATCTTTATTCCTGCATCTTCAACCATTTAATGAATAATTGAATATTTTTATTTAAATCCTCAATTGACCCATTATTATCTATAAGATAATCGGCTGCTTTCTTTTTTTCCTCAATTGAAATCTGACACAATAGCCTTTTTTTGACCTCCTCCCGGGAAATATTCATTCTCGTTGCAGCGCGTTCAATGGCAACCTGTTCATCGCAATAAACAACTGCAATTTTCTTGAAGGAACTCTGCAATTGTCCCTCGAAAAGTAAGGGTATATCATATACTATCTGCTTTAGCTCTTTTGAAATTCTCTTCTTTGTAATAAAAAATAACTTTTGTACTTCAGGATGAATAATGGTGTTTAACTGAATCCTGAAATTTTCATCGCTAAAAATTATAGAGGAAAGTCTGGATCTGTCAATTTTATTATTAAATATAAAACTGACACCACTCGGAATTTCAATTTTGCTTTTCAATAAGGATAATATATTATGATAATTGATGTATTCTGGTGATATGACAATTCTGGCGAGATCATCTGCCTTTATTACAGGAACTCCATAATCAAGTAAAGTATCTGCAACAGTACTTTTCCCGCTCCCAATCACTCCTGTCAATCCTATCACATCACCATATAAATCTTTTGTATCAAGCTTCATAAAACTATAACCTGTATACAGAATTTAAACATATTATAAATCATTATAATAAAAACTTTTGCTATTTTGAAAAGTTGTATGTCGAGTCCGGGGAGATAGGTGACGAAATCATGCTGATTTAGCGAGCCTTACACCGTAGAATTTTTCATAGGGCGTCAAACCATTTAAAGACCAGTGAGGTCTTTTTTTGTTATAAAATTCGAG